>LNFM01002281.1_pt1 | contig 53601 bp, 50 predicted proteins | sample 596031 | NCBI WGS metagenome assembly LNFM01 (sample SAMN04254537, study PRJNA301005) | activated carbon metagenome | isolation source: dual media filters at the Ann Arbor, Michigan drinking water treatment plant | place: USA: Ann Arbor
CTCCTCAGCATGAGGTGGTTGCCCGACAGTCGAGCGAAGGCAACACCGTCCTCATCCTGAGGAGCACCCGTAAGGGTGCGTCTCGAAGGATGGATCCAACGACAGTGCTTGGTGCCATGCTTCGAGACGCGCGCTGCGCGCGCTCCTCAGCATGAGGTGGGAGGCGGTATCGCGATCGTCATCGTCTTGCGGACCGCGAGTGTCCAGGAGTTTGCTACTGCGCGGCTTCCACCACGCCTGACGTGTGAAATCGGCTGCGCGGCGTCGGCAGGCCGAGATTTCCCCGCAGGGTCGTCGACTCGTACTCGGTCCGGAACAGGCCGCGGCGCTGCAGCTCGGGGATCACCATGTCGACGAAGTCGGCGAGCGAGCCGGGCAGCCAGGCGGGCATCACGTTGAAGCCGTCGGCGCCGCCGTTCACGAACCAGTCTTCCATGACGTCGGCGACCTGCCCGGGCGTGCCGATCGCCAGCACGTGGCCGCGCGGGCCGGCATTCAGCAGGCAGAGCTGCCACAAGGTGAGCTTGTCGCGCCGCGCCGCCTCGAGCAGCAGGCGCTGGCGGCTGAGCGGGCCGTTGGTGTCGGCCATTTCCGGCACCGGCCCGTGCAGCGGCAGCTTGTCGAGATCGTGCACGCCGATCGTGTGCTCGAGGATCGCGAGGCCGACGGCCGGCTGGATGAGCGACTGCAGGTACTCGAACTTCTCCCTGGCCTCGGCCTCGGTGCGGCCGACCACCGGATAGAAGCCCGGCATCACCTTCACCTCTTCCGGCGTGCGCCCGAACCTGGGCAGTCGCGCCATGACGTCGGCATAGAATTCCTTCGCCTGCTCGAGCGTGGTCTGCGCCGTGAACACCAGCTCGGCCAGCCGCGCGGCGACATCGCGGCCGGTGCCCGAGGCGCCCGCCTGCACCAGGACCGGGCGGCCCTGCGGCGAACGCGCGACGTTGAGCGGACCGCGCACCTTGAAGTGCTTGCCCTTGTGATCGAGCACGTGGACCTTCGCCGGATCGAAGAACACGCCCGAGCCCTTGTCGCGGACGAAGGCGTCGGCGTCCCAGCTGTCCCACAGGCCGTTGACCACGTCGGCGAACTCGATCGCCCGCTCGTAGCGATCGGCATGCGCCAGATGCTCGTCCCTGCTGTAGTTCAGCGCGTCGGCCTCGTTGTTCGAGGTGACGAGGTTCCAGCCCGAGCGGCCGCCGCTGATCTGGTCGAGCGAGGCGAACTGGCGGGCGAGCGTGTAGGGCTCGTTGTAGGTCGTGGTCGAGGTGGCGACGAGGCCGAGGTTCTTCGTCACCGCGGCCAGGGCCGACAGGATGGTCATCGGCTCGAACTTCACCACCTTGCCCATGCGCCCGCGCGCATCGGCGCTGCCGGCCAGGCTGACCGCGGCGCTGTCGGCCAGGAACAGCAGATCGAACTTGCCGCGCTCGGCGAGCCGGGCGGTCTCGACCATCTGGGCGAAGCTCACGCCCGACTCGGCATGCGCCTCGGGATGGCGCCACGCGGCGACATGCTGACCCGTCTCGTGCACGAATGCGCCGAGGCGCATCATCCGGCGTTGCTTCATGTGCTCCGTACTCCGACGCAGGGTGCGGTGGATCGCACGCTGGCCAAGGGTCCCTCTCCGCGCTCGGGATGACAAGGGTGTTGTCTCTTGCTCCTCTCCCCCGCCAGAGCAAGATTTTCTTAGTTGAAGCACCAAAGAATACCTCACCCTGAGGAGCGGCCGCAGGCCGCGTCTCGAAGGGTTGGCAACAGTCGTACTTTGGCCCACCCTTCGAGACGCCACGCTACGCGCGGCTCCTCAGGGTGAGGTATTAACTTGAACCAGTCACGCTCCAGGGGGAGAGGAGCACGACGCTCAAGAGGATCCCGTCCATGCTCACGCTTTACTTCGCGCCCGGAGCCAGCTCGATGGCGGCGCACATCGCCCTGCACGAGGTCGGCGCGGCCTTCGAGGGCAAGCCCGTGTCGCTCGCCACCAAGGACACGCACACGCCCGACCCTGCTGATCGACGGCAGGCGGCTGACCGAGGTGGCCGGGATCCTGTTCTATCTCGCGCGCCGCTATCCCGAGGCCGGCCTGCTGCCGGCGGGCGACGCCGAGGCCGAGGCGCAGGTCGTGTCGTGGATGTCATTCATCGCCTCGACCATCCATCCGGCGCGCCGCCAGGGCCTCGAGCACGCGCGCGGTGTCTACAAGCTCGCCGACCAGCGGCTGGGCAGGAACGACTGGGCCGTCGGCGGACGCTTCTCGATCGCCGACATCCACCTGTTCCGGCTGTTCTGGCGGTTCCGCGGCTCGCTCAATCCCGAGCCGGGCGACTTCCCCAACATCGAGGCGCATTACGCACGCATGATGGAGCAGCCTGCCGTCAAGAAGACGATCGAGATCGAAGCGAAGATCGGCTACGCCCTGCCGGCGTGAGAACTGCCGCATCGGCTCTTCGCGCCCAACATCCTCATCCTGAGGAGCGCCCGAAGGGTGCGTCTCGAAGGATGGGCACCAAAGGCGGTGTTTGTTGCCATGCTTCGAGACGCCGCGCCATGCGCGGCTCCTCAGCATGAGGTTGTCTTGCCTGCTCAGCTGCGCAGACGTGGCAAAGCCAGGATGCCATTAAAACAGCTTGCCGCCGTTGGGCACGCTCTTGTCGGGCACCACGAGGACGACGCTGCCGTCGGCCATCGGGAAGCCGAGCGTCAGGACCTCCGACATGAACTTGCCGATCTGGCGCGGCGGGAAGTTCACCACCGCGGCGACCTGACGGCCAACCAGCGCTTCGGGCGTGTAATGGAGGGTGAGCTGGGCCGACGATTTCCTGATGCCGATCTCCGGCCCGAAATCGATCGACAGCCTGATGGCGGGCTTGCGCACGCCTTCCAGGGTTGCCGCGTCGACGATCGTGCCGACGCGGATGTCGACCCTGGAGAAGTCTTCGTAAGCGATCGTGGTCATTGGCCCAACTTAACCCATCCTTGCCGGGATTCGTCGGGCCGCCGACCGGGAGGCTTACTTCTTGGCGATCGCCGCCTTGACTTCGTCGGTGATCTCGCTGACGCGCGCGCTCAGCGCGGCGAGCGCATCCGACTGGGCCTTGCCGTAGAGGTCGGCCAGTTCCTTGCTGTTGGCAAAGGCCATCTCGTAGCTCTTCTTGGCGAAATCGATCTGCTTGATCGCCTTCTCCTCGAAGGTGGCCGCGGCCAGCACCTCGCTGCCGTGCTTGGACAGGTCTTCCATCGCGGCGCGGACCATGTCGCCCTGGCGCTGGGCGATCGTCTTGATCGTCTCGACGGCGGCGGTGTTGACGCTGGTCATGGCCGCGAAATTCTTGCGCGTCGCCTCGACCATCGTCTCGACGTTGACGACCGGCATCTTGAAGTCGGCCGTGAGCTTGGTGAAATCGAAGTCGGTGAAGGGATTCTTGAAGGCGCCGTTGCCGTACATGGCGGTCTCCTTGGGGCGATTGGGGCGTTCGGACAGGTGAGGGAACCGCGTATGCTGCGGTGCACAACGACCGGAAATGTAGGCACCCGCCCCGGCAAGTCAAGCAATCATTTTGTGCAGTGCACAAAAAGACTAGGCCGTGGCCCGATCCGAAGCCGGCTCCACAGGTTCACTTGGCGGTCTTTTGGTATATTTATCAATGAATTGAACCCACTTCTCAGCCCGCTTGAGGCGGCTGTCCAGGGCCGCCATCGTCTTCGAGGAATCGGTCGTTTCGTCGCGCGCGAAGACCTGCGAGACAGCCTGGTAGATCGCCAGCAGGCCGCTTTGCCGCAGCGCACCAGCGACGCCATCGCTCGGCACGCCGGCCGCCTCCAGCATGGCCGCCATCGAGCGCCGCACGGCGGGCGCCAGGGACAGCGCCAGCAGCGGATCGCCGAGGCTGGCGCGGCGGATCGCCTGGACCGCCGCACGGTACGGACGCAGGGCGTCGAAGCGGCGCATCAGCACCTCGAACAGCCGGTCGCGGACCGTCTCCTCGGGATCGCTGGTGGCCGGCGTCCCCGCGATCACCTCGGCGTCGATGCGCGCCAGGAAGCCCGCGACCAGCGCCGCCTTGTCGGGATAGCGGCGATAGAGCTCGGCCAGCCCGAGACCGGCGCCCGCCGCGACGTCACGCAGGGCGACGTTGGCATAGCCCTTCTCGGCGATCAGCACGAGAAAAGCATCGAGGGCGGTATCGGGCGCGTCGCTCATCCCGCGAGCTCCTTCGAGCGGCGCGAGGCCGCCGCCAGGGCCTTGTCGAACACCGGCTGGATGCCTTCGGGCGCCATCAGCACCTTGAGCGCCTCGGCGGTGGTGCCGCCCGGGCTGGTGACGTTGACGCGCAGCTGGGCGGCGGGTTCGCTCGACTGGCGCAGCAGCTCGCCACTGCCGGCGACGGTGGCGCGGGCAAGCTGCATCGCCATGTCGGGTGCGAGCCCGAGCTTGGCGCCGGCCGCCGCCATCGCCTCGACCAGCAGGAAGACATAGGCCGGGCCGCTGCCCGACAGCGCCGTCACCGGATCCATCAGCGACTCGTCGTCGACCCACAGCACCTGGCCGACCGCCTCGAGGAGATCGTGGCAGCGCTTTTTCTCCGCCGCCGACACGCCGGCGACCGCCGTCGCGACCGTGATGCCCTGGCGCACCGCTGCCGGCGTGTTGGGCATCGAGCGCACGATCTTGGCCGTGCTGCCGAGATGCGCCGCGAAGTATTTCACGGTCTTGCCGGCGGCAATCGACAGGAACACCGCGCCGTCGTCGGCGAAGCGCCGCAGGTCGGGCAGCACGCCGTCCATCGACTGCGGCTTCACGGCCAGCACGACGATCTCCGGCGTCTCGGCGATCTCGGAGGTCGAGGCGACCGAGCGCATGCCGTCGCGCCTGGGTTGCAGCGCCTCGACCGGCTCGGCGACGACGATATCCTTTGTGCTGAGCCCGCGCGCCAGCCAGCCTTCCAGCATGGCGCCGCCCATCTTGCCGCATCCGACCAGCAACAGCTTGCCCATGGCCAATCCCCCGTCCTCTTGCCGGGTTTCCCCGTTCCCTTAGCGGCCCTTGAAACGGGCCGTGCGCTTCTCGCGGAAGGCGGCGGCGCCCTCCTTGCGATCCTCGCTGTTGGCAATGCGCTCGAGCTTGTAGCGTTCCGGCACGAACATCTCGGCCGGCCCGCGCGGCAGGGTCTGGTTGGCGAAGTCGCGCAGGGTGCGGATCACCAGCGGCGCCGAGCCGGCGATGATCCCGGCCATGCGGCGCGCCTCCGCGCGCTCCTCGCCGAGCGGCACCACCTTGTTGACGAAGCCGACATCGTAGGCGCGCTTGACCGACACTTCCTCGCCGAGCAGCAGCAGCTCCATCGCCACCTTGTGCGGCATGCGCGAGACGATGCCCGGCATCAGCCCGCCGAACACGCCGACCTTGGCCTCGGGATACATGAACTTCGTCGTATCCGCCGAGACCATGAGATCGCAGGTCATGACCATGCAGATCGCGCCGCCGATCACCCAGCCCTGGGTGCAGGCGATCACCGGCTTGGTGAGCTTGTGGCTGACGTCGGGCACCGCCTTCCACATCGCCCCCGGCGGCTCCTTGAGGTCGGCGCCGACACAGAACGCCGGCCCCTCGGCTTGCAGGACGGCGACCTGATCGCCACCTGCCTCGAAGGCGCAATAGGCGTCGTAGAGGCCGTCGCACAGGGCCTGGTTCAGCGCGTTGCGCTTGTCCGCCCGGGTCATGGTGATGGTGGTGATGCCTTCGCTCGACTCGACTTTGACCAGGCCCACGGCGCCCTCCGGTGGTTGTTGCGCCGGATGCTAGCAGCCGACCATACTCGCCGCACCAGGAGACAATTCATGCAGACCCGCAATCCCTTCATCGACGACCTGACCAAGATGGCCAACGGCGCCATGGGCGCGCTGACCGGCATGAAGGACGAGGTCGAGGCCCGCTTCCGCGACCAGATCGTCAAGATCCTCGACGGCATGGACATTCCGCGCCGCGACGAGTTCGACGCCGTCAAGGCGATGGCCGCCAAGGCGCGCGAGGAGAACGAGGAACTGAAGAGGCAGATCGCCGAGCTGCAGGCGAAGCTGGGCGGGGGAGAGGTGGCCGACGCGCCGCCATCGGGCGGGGGCATTTCGCCGGAAGTTTGAGCCTCCTCCTCCCCAGCTACGTTGGCGAGGTGTCCGCGTCCAAAGGCTTCTGGCCGCTCCGCGGCCTAAATGCCGACGCGAATGGAGAGGTCACGAGGTCTTCGCCGGGAGCGCACCGCTCGTGCGCGACCGCCGATCGTCAGCACAGGGCAAGTTGCAGGCGGATCGCCCGATCCACTTCGTTCATGTCTGCGGCGCCGAGTCGGCCAAGATAACCAACCAAACGATTGCGGCTTGCCGTCGTCAGTTGATCGGCCATCGCCTTTCGTCGTTCGCCACGCAGGCTGATCTGGGCCTCCGACGGATAAGTTCGTGCGACCTGGCTGGTGATCGGAACGACCTGAAGTTTACTGAGAGCGGTATTCGAGGCGTCGTTACTCACAACCACGGCGGGGCGCGTCTTCTGGATCTCTCCTCCCACTGACGGCCCGAAGGCGACCCAATAGACCTCCCCTCGACGCGGCGGTCGATGCAGCACGGACGGTTTCGCAGGGTCACTCAGGCTGCGGCGCGGCATCTTCGATCAACCCCTCGCTCCACGCCTGCGCCTCGGCTTCGCGTTCCCTGTCTTCCGACATCTCGCGATAAGCAGCGATCAAGTCATCGTCGACGACATGGGGCCGTGCCAGGTCATTCAAAAAGCGACTGATACGTCTGGGCCCGATCTTCTGCTTCAGGCCACGATAGACATCATTGTCGACGGTGATCGTAAGCTTCCTCATGGTGCGCCTTCCAATACGACTAGTATACGTATTAGAGGCCTCGTAGCATAGTAGGCGCAGCGAGGAGGAAGCGGGCATGCGCGTCGGAGTCGAGGTCGGGGGCACGTTCACCGATCTGGTGGCGGTCGAGGAGCCGCGCAGCCCGGATGTCGGGGCGTTCGCCGCGCTGACCGCCTCCGGCATCGATCTCGCGCGCATCGAGGATCTCGGCCACGGCTCCACCGTCGCCACCAACGCGGTGCTGGAGCGCAAGGGCGCGGCGGTGGCGTTCGTCGCAACGCAGGGCTTTCGCGATCTCCTGTTCATGCAGCGCCACGATCGGCGCAACATCTACGACCTGTTCTACGCCAAGCCGGCGCCGCCGGTGCGGCGCAAGGATTGCTTCGAGGTGCCGGAGCGCATTGCGGCCGACGGCGCGATCGACACTTCACTCGACGAGGCAACCGTCCGGAGCGCGCTGATCCCGGCGCTGAAGGCAGGCGGCTATCGCGCGGTCGCGATCTGCCTGCTCAATGCCTACGCCAACCCGGCGCACGAGCAGCGCCTGGCTGCGCTGATCGGCGAGGCGCTGCCGGACGTGCTGGTCACCGCGAGCCACCAGGTGGCGCGCGAGTTCCGCGAGTTCGAGCGCGCCTCGACGACCTTGCTCTCGGCCTACGTCCAGCCGGTGATCGACGGCTACCTGCACCGCTTCGAGAGCAAGCTCGCCCAGTCGGGCTTTCGCGGCCGCTTCACGGTGATGCAGTCCAACGGCGGCCGCCTGCCCGCCGAGGCGATGCGCCAGAGCGCCATCACGGCGCTCTATTCCGGCCCGGCCGCCGGCGTCGTCGGGGCGACGCGCCAGGCGGCGCGCTCGGGCTTCGACAATCTGATCACCTTCGACATGGGCGGCACCTCGACCGACGTCTGCCTGGTGCAGGAGGGTCGCCCCTCGCTCGCTTCGGAGAGCGAGATCGATGGACTGCCGATCCGCACGCCGGTGCTCGACATCGTGTCGGTCGGCGCCGGCGGCGGCTCAATCGCCTGGGTCGACGACGGCGGCATGTTGCGCGTCGGGCCGCAGAGCGCCGGCGCCGATCCCGGCCCGGCCTGCTACGGCAAGGGCGGAATGGAGCCCACGACCACCGACGCCCATATCGTGATCGGCACGATCCGCCCCGGCGCCTTCCTGGGCGGCCGCATGACGCTCGACGGCGCGGCCGCACGACAGGCATTCGAGCCCCTGGCGAAGCGCTTCGCGCTCGGCATCGAGCAGGCCGCGTCGTCGGCCCTGCAGCTCGCCGACGCCAATATCGTGCGCGCCATCCAGCTCGTGTCGACCGAGCGCGGCCGCGATCCGCGCGACTACGCGCTGGTGCCGTTCGGCGGCGCCGGCCCGCTGCATGCCGCGCGCATCGCCGAGGAGCTCGGCATCTCGACCATCGTCGTGCCGCCCAGCGCCGGCGTGATCTCGGCCTACGGCCTGGTGGCGTCGGACTACACCAAGTTCGACGCGGTGACGCGCAAGATGAAGCTCGACGATGCCGCCGCGGCAGAGGCCGGCCGCGTCTTCGCCGAGATGCGGACGCGGCTCGCCGGGCAGTTCGCCGACATGAATCTGCCGGGCGAGCTGGTCTACACCCACACGCTCGACATGCGCTTCGTTGGCCAGGCGTTCGAGGTCGGCGTCGAGATCCCGGCGAGCCGGCTCGGCGCCCTCGACGCAGCCTACCTCGCCGGCCTGTTCGCCGACGCCCATCACCGCACCTTCATGCACGGCGCCACGCTCGACCGGCCGGTCGAGATCGTCACCCTGCGCGTCGGCGCTACCCTGCCGATCGGAACCGCGCCGCGCCTCGATCGCGAGACCGAGGCGAGCCGCGGCACGGACACCACGCGAATCTTCCATGGCGAGGCCTGGATCGACTGCATCCGCCACACGGCGGAGGCGCTCGGCCCCGGCCAGGTGATCGCCGGGCCGGCCGTGGTCGAAGGCTACACCGCCACAACCTGGGTGCCGCCGGGATGGACAGCGACCCTCGATGAAGCGGACAATATGATCCTGCGGAGATCGTCATGAGCCAGCTCAGTCCCCTCGATTATGCCGTCATCAGCCAGGCGCTGATCGCTGCCGCCCGCGAGATGGGCGTGAAGCTGATCCGCTCGGCCTACTCGACCATCCTGCGCGAGGCGCGCGACGGCTCGGCCGGGCTGATGGACCGCCACGGCAACACCGTCGCCCAGGCCGAGCTGATCCCCATGCAGCTCGGGCCGATCGGCGAGACCTTGCGCGCCTGCCTCAGGCGCCATCCGGCCGACACGCTCCAGGAAGGCGACTTCCTGATCAACAACGACCCGTTCGAGGGCGGCCAGCACATCCCGGACGTGTTCATCTTCACGCCGATCTTCGTGGCCGGCCGGGTGGTCGGCTTCGGCGCCTCGGTGGCGCACCATCTCGATCTCGGCGGCGGCGCGCCCGGCCTCAACATCCACGCCTCGGACGTCTACCAGGAAGGCCTGCGCTTCCCGCCCAGCAAGTACGATTTCGCCCGCGACTGGAACGGCGGCAGCTTCGAGCGGCTGGTGACCGCCAACGTGCGCGTGCCCGACCTCACGATCGGCGATTTCAACGCCCAGTTCGCCGCCAACGCCATTGGCGTGTTGCGGGTGAAGCAGCTGTGCGAGCGCTATGGCGCCGACAAGGTCGAAGCGGCGATGCAGGAGATGCAGGATTACTCCGAGCGCCGCGTGCGCGCCGCCATCGCGCAGGCGCCCAAGGGCACGTTCTATGGCGAGGATGCGGTCGACGACGACGGCCTCACCGACGAGCCGCTGGTGGTCAAGGCCAAGGTGACGATCGGCGACGCCGAGGTCGAGATCGACTTCGAGGGCACCTGCGGCCAGGTCAAGCGCAACCTCAACTGCCCCTACTCGAGCACCCTGTCGGCGGCGCTGTCGTGCGTGAAGTCGGTGCTGACCAGCCCGGACATTCCCTACAACGAGGGCATGGCGCGGCCGATCCACATCACGGTGCCGTACGGCTCGCTGCTCAATCCCAGGCCGCCGGCGCCGGTGCGCGCCCGCATGATCCCGGCCTACCGCGCCTTCAACGCGGTGATGAAGGCGCTGGCCCAGGCCTTGCCCGACAAGGTGATCGCCACCGGCTTCGACAGCACGACCGCCCTCTGCCTCTCCCATCTCGGCGACATGGGTTACAGCGTCTATCTCGAGATCTTCGGCGGCGGCTACGGCGCCTCCCGGGACGCCGACGGCTGCGACGCGGTCGACTCGCCGCTCAGCAACTGCTCGAACGCGCCGGTCGAATCGCTCGACATCGACTACGATTTCTTCCGCATCGTCGGCTACGAGCTGGCGCCCGACTCGTTCGGCCTGGGCGCGCGGCGCGGCGGCGCCGGCTTCATCCGCCGCTGCGAGATCCTGAAGGACGACGTGCAGCTCGCGATCTATTCCGACCGCTTCCGGCTGGCGCCCGAGGGCCTGCAGGGCGGCGAGCCCGGCCAGCGCGGCTATTGCCGCATCCTGCGCGCCAACGGCAGGGTCGAGGAGCTGCGCAGCAAGGCCGCCGTCGATCTCGCCAGGGGCGACCTGGTCGAGATGTTCGTGGGCGGCGGCGGCGGCTTCGGCCGCCTCGCCGAGCGGCCCGACGCGATGATCGAGCGCGACCTCGCCGACGGCATGATCACGCGCGATCCGCGGGCGGCGCGCAAGCTCGCGGCAGAGTAGGCGCGCGCCACGGAATGGCACGCCGGGCTGATCTTCTCACGCTGCGCGTCGATCAGGTCGGCAGCCTGTTGCGGCCGCGATCGCTGATCGACGCCTTTCTCGCCTGCGCCAAAGGCGCGCTCGGGCGCGACGCTCTCGATGAGCTGGTCGAGCAGGCCGTGCGCGACGTCGTTGCCAGGCAGCAGTCGATCGGCTTCCCGGTCGTGACCGACGGAGAGTTCGGCCGCATCAACTGGCATGTCAGCTTCAGCAAGATAGAGGGCTGGGCGCTCGACGAGGCGTCGTGGCGATCGTTCCTGGCCAACCCGGCGATGCGGCACGAGCACGAGCGCGCCAACACGATGGGCGCCGATGCCGTGCAGAGCTACAAGACGCCGGCGACGACTCGCCTGCGGCTGCTCAGCAACTTCCCGCTCGGCGAATATCGACGCCTCGCCGCGATCGCCACCACACCGGGAAAGGCGATGCTGATGGGCCCCGACCGGGTCTCGCAGATGTGCGACCTCCCCGCCTCCGCGCCGACCTACGAAAGTGCCGACGCCTTCCTGGCCGATGTCGTCGCCGTGCAGAGCCGCATGGTCGGCGAGCTGGTCGAGGCAGGCTGCCCCTACGTGCAGCTCGATGAGCCGAGCTATACTGGCTATGTCGACCGCGCGACCCTGGAACGCATGCGCGCGGCCGGCGAGGACCCGATGGCCAACCTCCGCCGCGCCATCGCGGCATCGAATGCCGTGGTCGCCGGGCATGCCGGCAAGGCGGTGTTCGGCATCCACATCTGCCGCGGCAACCGCGCCAGCATGTGGCATCGCGAAGGTACCTACGACGGTATCGCCGAGGAGCTGTTCGCGACCCTGCGCTTCGACCGTCTCCTGCTCGAGTACGACACCGCCCGCGCCGGCGGCTTCGAGCCGTTGCGCTTCGTGCCCAAGGGCCCGGCCGGCGCAGCGCCGGTCGTCGTGCTGGGCCTGGTCACCACCAAGTCCGGCGAGGTCGAGAGCGTCGACGCCCTGCAGCGCCGCATCGAGGAGGCAAGCCGCTTCATCGACATCGGCCAGCTCGCGCTGAGCCCGCAATGCGGCTTCGCGTCGGGCATGTCCGGCAACGACCTCGACCACGACCAGCAATGGCGCAAGCTCGAGGTGATCCTGGAGACCGCGCGCCGCGTCTGGCACTGACCGGGGTGACCGATCCACAAGACTGCACTGCGGCGTCCAGCTACCATCGCGCAACAAGGAGAGCGCGATGAGCCGAGGCCGACCGAAACGGACCCAGACGGACGAGTATGCCAGACGCATTGCGCGGTCGTTCGCCAAGGGCCAACCGCCGCCGCTCAACACCGAGCTCGAGCGGTACTGCGAAAGCGCGCCGCGCGAGGTCTTCGTCGCCTTCGCCGGCCTCGCACGGCACCTGCCTCAGGCGGATGACGACGAGTCCCTCGCCGTCGGCTATCTGGTGGTCCTGCAGAGGATGCTCGAGACCTTGCGCTATCGTGCCGACCGCGGCTATGCCGACGCGGCCGAGCTGATCGACGAGTTTCAATCCGAGGTCGTCCGGCAGGTGCGATCGGGGAAGGTCGATGCCGACGTGCTCTCCGCCGTCGGCGATGCGCTGCACCAGTCGAAGATCCCGGCGTCGCCGGAGCTCGCCGCGCTGGTGGTCGAGCAGCCTGTCGAGCACGACGACGACGGGACGCCACCCGACCTTCGCGCCGCCTTCGACGAGATTCTCGAGGCCTGCGGCGACGATCCGTTCGAGACCATTGTCGCGCTGATGAAGGGCAGCCACGCCATGCCGACTGAGGCGCGCAACGCCGTGGCGGGCGCCATGGCGCTCGGCGGCAGTGCGCAGGCGCGCAGCGCCGCGGTCCTGTTCCTGCTCGACCCGGCAGCGTCCGTTCGCGGCGCGATTGGCGAGGCACTCGACGAGGTCGCCGCGTCGCTGACCTCGACCGATGTGCGACGCCTGATCTCCATGCGCAATTGGCGGCCCGAAAGCGAGCGTGACCGCGTGGACGCGATCGTGCACAAGGCGCGGGCGGCCGGGGTCGACTGTGCGCAATGGGACGAGGGCGGCGCGCAGTCGATCGACGCCAGCGGCATCGACGGCTCTGGAACCCAGCTCTTCTTCATGGCGTCGCCGAGCGGGCGGAAGGCGCGATTGTCGTCGCTGATGGCGAAGGACGGGATCGCGGATGCCTGGAGCCATCCACCGGAAGCACGCCGCGCTGTCGATCGACAGGTCGCCGAAGCGCGGAGAGACATTCCGACGCTGGCCGTATCGCGCTCGTACCTCGACCGCGTCGTGGCGCATCAGCTGGCGCTGGGGCTGCTGGATGGAGGCCTCCCGCCTGTCGGGCTGCTGCAGGTCGCCGAGACGATCGGCGGGGCGGACTGGCAGCCCTCGCCGATGCCCTTCGAGCAGACGCTCGCCGACCTGATCGACGAGGTTCCCGAGGCGATGCGTCGACCGGCGGCGGTCACATCGATCCTTCAGAGGAGCGACCAGCTGGTCGATCTCGAGCGCATCTCGCACTCCTGGTTCGAGGACGGACCGGAGGTCGCCCAGGCGATCGAGCGGGCCCCCGGCACCAGTCGTCAGAAGCTCGCCACCTATCTCCTGAACACCGTCTTCGTGCAGCAACGCCGGAAGTGGGCCGACATGACGCCGCGCACCGCCCTGTGGCTGCACGCGGCGTCTCCCGACGGCGATCTGTGCTGGCCCGATCTGGCGATCGTCGCCCGGGCGCTCGCCGAAGGACGCGACATGACCGAGATCGGGCTGATGCGCGATATTGCGATGCGGACGATCGACGTACAGAGAGACAGCGCGCCGTTCTGAAGGTCGCATCCGGCGACGCCCGTGGCGCGCCACGCCCGCCGGTGGCTTTCACGTGGCGGAAGCCGGCGTGCCGAATTCACGTCTTACCCGGCCGCGTCCCGTCTCCTACAGTGAGCCGAGACACTGACCAGGATGGAGGTTGGCTCGATGCCGGGGAACACGCCGAGGAAGGGGTTGCGCACATGAGACAGGCCGTCCGCATAGACCCCGAGACCGGCCGCAAGCTGTTCGCCACCCGGGCCGCCAAGGCGACGGACAAGATCGCGGGAAAGGGTTACTCGATCGTCGAGGACGAGGCGCTGAAGACCCTGCCACCGCCGCCGCCCGGCGCGGTCTTCGACGCCGAGGAGCAGGCGAAGTACCGGAAGTTCAAGGAAGCCCGCGCCGGCGCCGCCGACTACATCCGCCTGGAAGGCGAGTTCGCCCGGTACCTGGAGGATGTCTATTCCGATGCGCCGGTGCCGCGCGAGGCCCTCGACGACGACTGCGAGGTCCTGGTGATCGGGGCCGGCTTCGGCGCGCTCCTGCTGTGGTACCGGCTGATGAAAGCCGGCTTCACCGACGTGCGCTTCTGCGAGAAGGGCGGCGACGTCGGCGGCACCTGGTACTGGAACCGCTATCCCGGCATCGCCTGCGACGTCGAGAGCTACAGCTACCTGCCGCTGCTCGAGGAGATGGGCCACATCCCGTCGATGAAGTTCGCCTCGGGCTTCGAGATTCTCGAGTACTGCCAGCTCATGGCGGAGCGGTTCGGCTTCTACGACCGCTGCCTGTTCCACACCACGGTCGAGGAAACGGTGTGGGACGACCAGGCCAAACGCTGGATCGTCAAGACCGACCGGGGCGATGCCATGCGCGCCCGCTTCGTCGTCCTGGCCAACGGCATCCTGACGACCCCGCGCCTCGCCAGGATCGAGGGCATGGAAACCTTCGAGGGCGAGTCCTTCCATACCTCGCGCTGGAATTACAACATCGACCTGGCTGGCAAGCGGGTCGGCATCATCGGCACCGGCGCCACGGCGGTGCAGGTCGTGCCCGAGATCGCTAAGGTGGTGAAGTCGCTCCACGTCTTCCAGCGCACGCCCTCGTCGATCGACGTGCGCGACCAGCGCGCCACGACACCGGAAGAATACGCGACCTGGCCGCACGAGAGGGACTGGGCGGTCAAGCGGCGCGAGCGGCTGGCCCTCATCTCCGCCGGGCGCACCGCCCTGCAGGGCAACGACGATTTCCTGTCGGGCAAGGTCGAGCAGTACAAGCGCGCCAGGCAGCACGAGCGCGCGCTGTCGCCCGAGGAGATGATCGGGGCCCAGCTCAACAGCAACTTCCGCATCATGGAGCAGATACGAGGCCGGGTGGACGCGGTCGTGAAGGATCCGGGAACGGCGGCGGCGTTGAAGCCCTACTATCCCTACGGCTGCAAGCGGCCGACCTTCCACGACGAATATCTGTCCGCGTTCAACCTCGACCACGTCCACCTGGTCGACACGGCGCCCACCGGCGTGAAGCTGATCAACCAGCGCGGCATCGTTCACGACGGCGTGGAGTATCCGCTCGATGTGCTGATCTACGCGACCGGGTTCGAATGGATGGGCACCGGCTCATTCAACATGATTCGCGGGCTGGGCGGGCGGACGCTGAAGGAGAAGTGGGAGGCCGAAGGCACGAAGACGTTCCTCGGCATGCATTCGGCCGGCTTCCCCAACCTCCTCATCATGAACGGCCCGCAGGGCGGCGGCGGCCAGTTCAACTTCACCCGCGTCGCGGAGATGCACGCCCACTACATCGTCTGGGCGCTGCAGGCCGTGCAGGCGCGCGGCGCCGCGACCATCGACGTGACCCGGGAGGCCGAGGACGAGTATGCCCAGCACTGTGCCCAGATGGATCTGCTGTCGGCACCGCTGCGGGACTGCATCTCCTACTACAACGGCGACGGCACGGCGAAGCCGGGCAGCCTCGCCTACTACGGCGGCGGCCAACGCTGGCATGACAGGCGGGAGGCGGCGCAGAAATCGATGGCGCCCTATCGCCTGGGGGGCCGGGTCTGAAGCGGTACTTTCTCGTGTCGATCATGCTCTTCCGGACCGCGAGCGTCCCGCTCGCTCAGTTTCATGAGCGAGCGGGCCCGTTCAGCAAGCTCAGGGCAGGCTGCTCGCGGTCGGGAGGAGCTCGAACATGATCCTTCTGGAAGCCTCACCTGCTTCCACTTGAACCGAACGCGCCCCAAGGGAGGACAGTCGTGGCAGAACTGGCAGGCAAGGTCGCCGTCATCACCGGCGGCGCCAGCGGGATCGGCGAGGCGACGGCGCGTCTCTTCGTGCACGAGGGCGCCCGCGTCGTCATCGCGGACATGCAACGCGAGCGCGGAGCGGCGCTGGCCGAGGCGATCGGCGCCAGTGCAACCTTCGTCGCCTGCGAGGTGCGGCAGGAGGACCAGGTGAAGGCTGCCGTCGATACGGCGGTCGGCCGATGGGGCCGGCTCGACTGCATGTTCAACAATGCCGGCTTCGGCGGCGCGCTCGGCCCGCTCGAGGACATTCCGACCGACGAGTTCGACATGACCTTCGACGTCCTGGTCAGGGGCGTCTTCCTGGGCATGAAGCACGCGACGCCGGTGATGCGCCGGCTGGGCGGCGGCTCGATCATCAACACCGGCTCGATCGCCGGGGTGACCGCGGGCCGAGGACCGATCGTCTATTCCGCCGCCAAGGCGGCGGTCATCCACATGACCAAGGCGGCCGCGATGCCGCTCGGCGAGGCTTCGATCCGCGTCAACTGCATCTGCCCGGGCGCCATCGCGACGCCGCTCTCGGCCAACACGGTGGGCCGGCCGGACTCGCTCATCGAGGAGCGCATCTCGGGCTATGCCGACCTGCAGCCGATCCCGCGCGCCGGCCGGCCGGACGACATCGCGCAGATGGCTCTCTTCCTGGCGAGCGACCGCTCGAGCTTCGTCACCGGCCAGGCCATCGTGGTCGATGGCGGCGGCGCCACGGGCGTCATGTGGGCCGACCAGAAATCCGCGTACAAGACCCATCGCCCCCTGCGGGTCTACAACCCGGACCGCGCGTGAGCGGAGGAGATCGCATCGCCATGTCCCTGCCGCTGGAAGGCGTGCGCGTCCTCGAGCTGGCGCGAACCATCGCCGGCCCCTTCTGCTCGATGACGCTCGCCGACATGGGCGCCGAAATCATCAAGATCGAGGAGCCGGAGCGAGGCGACGAGACGCGCGCCATGGCGCCCCTGTGGAACGGGGAAGGCGCCATCTATCTGGCGGTCAATCGCAACAAGAAGAGCGTCGCGGTCGACCTCAAGTCCGACGCGGGGCGGGAGATCGTGCTGCGCCTGGCGGAGCGCTGCGACGTGCTGATCGAGAACTTCCGGACGGGGACCGTCGAGCGCCTCGGCCTCGGCTATGAGCAGGTCTCGGCGCGCAATCCCCGCATCGTCTATTGCTCGGTCTCCGGCTTCGGCCGCTCGGGCCCGATTGCCCACAAGGCAGCCTACGATTTCATCATGCAAGGCTATGGCGGCGTGATGAGCATTACCGGGACGCCCGACGGCGAGCCCGTCCGCATCGGCTATCCTTCCGCCGATATCACCGCCGGCCTGCTCGCCTACGGTGGCATCATGACCGCGCTGTGGGCGCGCGAGAGGACGGGCCGCGGCCAGCACGTGCAGTCGTCGCTGCTGGCCGGTCAGCTTGCGACGATGAGCTACTTCGCAGTGGTGACCCAGGCGACTGGCGTGCCGCCCAGGCCGATGGGCCATGCAACGGGCGCGGTGGCGCCCTATCAGGCGTTCATGGCCGCGGATCGCTATTTCCTGCTGGCCGTCGGGAATGACGGGCTCTGGCGACGCTTCTGCCGCGCGATCGATAGATCCGACTGGATCGACGATCCGCGCTACGCCACGAACTCTGCCCGCGTCGCCAACCGCAGCGAGCTGGTTGTGTCGTTGGCGGCGCTGTTCGTCACGCGTCCGGCCGCCGACTGGGTCGCCTTGATGGACGAGTGGGGCGTGCCCGCCAGCCTGATCCAGAACATCGCCGAGGTCATGCAGGACGAGCAGGTCCGGGACCAGGAGCTGGTCGTGGACCTGCCGCACCCGAAGATTCCCGACCTGCAGGTCGTCGGCGTGCCCATCAAGCTCTCCGACACTCCCGGGCGCATCGCCAGCCCGTCACCGATGCTCGGCCAGCACACGAGGGAAGTCCTGTGCGAGATCGGTCTCGACGACCGCGAGCTGGACGAGCTTGCCGCGAAGGGCATCATCCGCGACGGCGGCGACGGCGGAGGGTCCTGACCCGCTTCACGCCGCGCCGACCGACTCGAGGTAGAGCCTGCTCGCCCGGGCTGTCACCGAGCCGGGCCGGCCGTCGGCGATCGCGCGCCCGTCGACCCGCGTCACCGGAGTCACGCCGCCCAACGTGCCGGTGACGAAGGCCTCGTCGGCGGAATAGACCTGCGCCAGGGTGAAGTCGCATTCGCGGGCGACTCCGCCCGCGGCCTGCCAGGCATCGATGACGTTGCGCTGGGTGATGCCCTTGAAGCTGTAGGCACCGGTCGATTGGTCGAGTTGCACGACGCCACGAAGCCGCGCGGATCGAGCATCAGCGCCTCGTCGGCGCCCGCCTTGATGGCCTGGATCAGGGCCTGAATCAGATTGAGCCTGCTGTGCGAGTTGAGGTGCAGGTCGAACTGGTCGGGACCTGTCGTACGGAAAGTCGACGTGAAGAGCGCGTAGCCGCGCGCCTTGGCTTCCGGCACCGGCGTCTTGTATTCGGCGACGATCACGATCGTCGCCTTGCCGATCACGAAGCGCGGATCCTGGTTGGGCGTGCGCTTCAGCCCGCGCGTCACCATCAGGCGGACATGCGCCCCATCGGTCATGCCGTTGCGGTCGAGGGTGTCCTGCACGGCGCGCACCACGCCCTCGCGACTGAGCCCGATATCGAGATCGATCGAGCGCGCGCCCTCGAACAGGCGGTCGAGATGGGCATCGAGGCTGATCAACCGGCCCTTGACCAGCCGCAGGCCCTCCCACACGCCGTCTCCCAGCACGAAGCCGGAATCGAACACGGAGACGCGCGCCTCGCCGCGCGGCACGAGCTCGCCGTTGACGTAGACCAGCACGTGATCGTTGCGGCTGTCGGCCTGGTAGGCCTGGGCGCTGGTGATTTCGGTCGCTGACATCCCGTTTCCTTAGAGGCTGTATTGGCGGTGACTGTCGAGGAAGGCGCGGGTGCGCGGCTGCTTCGGCGCGCGCAGCACCTCGTCGGGCGTGCCCTGCTCGTGGATCGCGCCCTCGGCCAGAAAGATCACGCGCGTCGCCACGTGGTAGGCGAAGCCGAGCTCGTGGGTCACCAGAAGCATTGTTCGGCCCTCGTCGGCCAGGCTGCGGATCGTCGCCAGCACCTCGCCGACCAGCTCGGGGTCGAGCGCCGAGGTCGGCTCGTCGAACAGCAGCATCTCGGGATCCATGGCGAGCGCGCGGGCGATTGCGACGCGCTGCTTCTGGCCACCCGACAGGTGCGCGGGGTAATGGCCGGCCTTGTCGGCGAGGCCGACGCGCGCCAGCTCCTTCTCGGCCCGCGCCTGCGCCTGGGGCTTCGACTGGCGGCGTACGGTGCGCAGGCCCTCCATGACATTGCCGAGCGCCGTCATGTGGGGAAAAAGATTGAACTGCTGGAACACCATGCCCATGCGCTGGCGCACGCCGATCAGCTCGCTGTCGCGATAGGTGCGCGCACCGCCGCGGCCCTCCCGCCCGAGCGGCTGGCCGTCGAGCTCGATGCGGCCCGATGTCGGCAGTTCCATGAAGTTGAGGCAGCGCAGCAGGGTACTCTTGCCCGATCCGGACGAGCCCAGGATGGCGATGCGCTCGCCGCGGCTCACGTCGAGATCGATGCCGCGCAGCACCTCGTTGTCGCCGAACCGCTTCGACAGGCCGGTGACGCGCAGGATGGTCATTCGTCCCTCCGGAGCCGGCGCTCCAGCCCGTAGGTGAGCTGCACCAGAGGCCACAGGAAGACGAAGAAGATCAGCGCCACCGCCGTGTAGGCCTCGATCGGGTTGAAGTTCAGCGAGGCGATCAGCTTGGCCTGCTGCAAGAGCTCGACATAGGCCACCGCCGAGGCGAGCGTCGACATCTTGAAGATCTCGATGGCGCGGTTGGTGAGCGCCGGCATCATGCGCTTTATCGCCTGCGGCAGGATGATGCGCCGCATCGCCTGGGCCCAGCTCATGCCGATCGCGCGGGCGCCGTCCCACTGGCCGCGCTCGATCGACTGGATGCCGCCGCGATAGATCTCGGCCGAGAACGCCGCCGAGTTGAGCGAGATGCCGAGCGAGGCGGCGGCGAGCGGGCTGATCTCGAACGGCATCAGGATCGGCAGCGCGAAGTAGAACCACAGGATCTGGACCAGCACCGGCGTGTTGCGAAAGAACTCGACGAACGCCGTCGCCGGCAGATGGAACCACCAGGATCTGGCGTAGCGGCCGAGACCGACCACCAGGCCGAGCGCCAGTCCCGCCACCAGGCAGATCGCGAAGATGCGCAGCGTGCCCGCCGCACCGGCCAGCAGCGCGTCGGTGTTGGCCAGCACCGAGGCAAAATCCCAAACGTGGTTCATGGTGCAGGGCCCATCAGCGCACCGTCGACTCGCCGCTCACGGCGAGGCGGCGCTCGATCAGGCGCGCGACCTGGCTCACGGCGAAGATGACGACGAAGTAGATGCCCGCCGCGACGGTGAAGGTCTCGAGCGGCCGGAAGGTCTTCTGGGCGATCTCGTTGGCGGCGAACAGCAGGTCGGCATAGGAGATGGTGGCAACCAGGGTCGTGGTCTTCATGAGCTCGATCGCGCGCTCCATGAAGGCCGGCATCATGCGCTTGACTGCCTGCGGCAGGACGATGCGACGCAACGCCTGGCGGTGGGTCATGCCGATGGCGAGCGCACCCTCCCACTGGCCGCGTTCGATCGATACGATGCCGCCCCGGAAGACCTCGGCGAAGAACGCCGCCGACTGGATCGAGAAGGTGACGGCGGCGGCGACGAACGGCGTCATCTCGATGCCGACGATCAGCGGCAGGGCGAAGAAGAACCAGAACAGCTGGACCAGCGGTGGCGTCGTGCGGAAGATTTCTATGACGAAGCCGGCAGGCCACGACGCCCAGCGATGTCGCGACAGGCGCAGCAAGGCGAGCACGAGACCCAGCACCAGGCCGCACGACAGCGCCGTGCCAGTGACCTTGAGCGTGTTTACCAGGCCCTGCGCCAGCAAGGGCGCGTTGGCGAGGACCGGGGCGAAATCCCAGCGGTACATCGCCCGCCGCGCCGCCGCCTACTTGATCATCTCCTTCATGACGGGCGGCGCCAGCGCCGGATCGAGGCCGAAATCCTTGACCGCCGCCTCGTACCATTTCTGCGTCTGGCCGCTCTGGTAGAAGGCAAGAAGCTGCTTGTCGACCCACGCGGTGAAGGCGGTGTCGTCCTTGCGCAGGGCGGCGCTGGACGGCCGCGATTCGGCAGGCGTCGGCACGACGATCTTGCCCTTGCCCAGGCGCTGGCGCGCGGCAAGCAGGGGCGGATGGAACAGGCAGACGACGTCGGCGCGGCCGGACTGAAAGGCGGCGATCGCCTCGGCGTTGCCGGGGAAGCGCTGGATCTCGGCCTTGGGCGTGTGCTCGCTCACCCACTTGTCCATGGTCGAGGCCTGCGGCACGGCGATGCGCACGCCGGGCTTGTCGAGATCGGCCCAGCTCTTCACCGGCAGGTCGTCGCGCGCCAGCACGGCGAGCGAGTACCAGAGCAGCGGCGCGGCCGGGAAGTTGGCCGCCTGCTTGCGTTCGTCGGTGGCGTCCAACATGAACATGATGTCGATCTTGTTGCCCTGGAGGGCGGCGATCGCATTGCCCCAGGTCACCTCGACCATCTCGACCTTGGCGCCCAGCGCCTCGGCCATCGCCTTGCCCATCGACACGCCGAGGCCCGACGTCCACGCGCCGGACTTGGGATCCTTCGAGAACCACGGCGGCGCCTGGGTGACGCCGATGCGCAGCGTGCCGCGCTTCTTGATCTCGTCGAGCGTGCCGTCGGCACGGGCCGCCAGCGGCAGCGCGAGCACGGCAGAGCCGGCCAATCCCACGACCATCAGCGAACGTCGGTTGATCGTCATCGCATGTCCCCCTTCGTCACCCCATTGAACTCCCGACCGGCGGCGGCCGGCAGCGAGCGCAGGAAGCGCTCGGTCACCTCGACGCCGCGCCGCATGTGATCGGCGATCTCGAGTCGCATCGCCGCCAGATCGTCGCCCAGCGCTGCCGCGATGTAGCTGTCATGGCTGTCGCGGCGTGGCCCGCGCCGGCCGTGCGCGCGATGATGGGCCGCCCAGTAGAGCTGCAGGCGGCCGCGCAGCCCGTGCCAGGCGCGCTGCAACAGCTTGTGTCCGCTCGCCTCGTAGACCAGGCCATGCAGTTCCAGCTCGCTGGCGATGCTGGCGCGGTCATCGCCGGCGTCGATGGTGGCGAGCAGCGCCACATTGCGATGTGCGAGCTCGCGCCGGAATCGATCGTCCCGCCGCTCCCAGACCTGCTCGAAGGCGAAGACCTCGAGCGCCGTGCGCAACGAGTAGATCTCGTGCACGTCCTCGACCGACAGCGACGCCACGTGCGTGCCGGTGTAGGGCACCGTCACCAGCAGCCCCTCCTCGATCAGCTGCCGCAGCGCCTCGCGCAGTGGCCCGCGGCTGACATCGAAGCGCTGCGACAGAGTCGTCTCCACCAGCGGCGCGCCCGGCGCCACATCGCCGGCCAGGATCGCCGCCCGCAGCCGCTCGGCGACATGCGCACGGAGTGTGCTCCGCGGGACAGGGTCCAGCGTCGGCATGGAATTGGCTGGCGAGGGATCAGGCAATGACAACGAAGGATCTCACGATCGTCGATTGTCAACAATCGACCGGAAAGCCGCTCCCCGTCAAGTGCTCTTCCGAGCATCGGTCGCGACAGTGTCGGCCAAGCCTTGGCCAGCGCCGACCTTCCGAAGCGGGTGCGCCTCAAGCGAGCCGCAGGGTCTCCGAGCCTTGGCTGATTTCGAGGTTCATTTCGACCTTGGAGGTCGCACGCGTCCCGTCGGACTCGCCCGCCGCAACAGGACCCGGGCGAGCGAGGCCATCGTGTTCGAGTACGCCGCAGAATGGCTTGCAGATCCGGATCGCTTCTCGATCGAGCCCGCCCTTCCATTGGCCCGCGGCTCCTTCGTCGCCCCGGCAGGGCAAGCTGTCTTGCTCAGTACGTCTTGTACCCCAGGAACTTGCCCGTCATGCCGATCTTGACCCGGTCGCCTTTCTGGTCGGGCAGGCGTTCCAGCGTCATGTCGAAGTCGATGGCGCTCATGATGCCGTCGCCGAACTCTTCCTGGATCAGCTCCTTCCAGGTCGTGCCGTAGACCTGGACCAGCTCGTAGAAGCGGTAGATCAGCGGGTCGGTCGGCGGCACCTGGGGCAGCGAGCCGCGATAGGGCACCTCCTGCAGGAGCAGCGTCTCCTCCTTGCCGAGCCCGAATAGCTTTGCGGCCTTGGTCGCCTGCTCCCTGGTCATCTTCATCTGGCCCATGCAGGCGGCAGTCACCACGATTTTCGAGGCGCCGCCGATTTTCTTGGCGATCTCCTCCCAGGTCAGCTCCTTCATGCGCTTCGCGCTCAGGATCTTCTCGGTGACGTCAGCCCGCTTCATTGTCTTCTCCCGGTTGTCAGAGGCACGATCTCGGCTGGTGGATTGACCGCCGCCAGGCCCGGCTTCACCAGCTTGACGCGTCGCGGGTCGTAGGCGGTCCCGGCGATCTCCTGGTCGAACGCCCTGGAGCGGTTGACGAGGAACTCCACCAGGTGATTGCGGATGGCGTAGTACTGCGGATGGCGGTGCAGGTCGTTGCGATGCCGCTCGTCGCGCGGCATGGTGTTCTGCACGATCTCGGCGATCCTGGCTCCCGGCCCGTTGGTCATCAGCACGATCCTGTCGGCGAGCAGGATCGCCTCGTCGACGTCGTGGGTGATCATGAACACGGTCTGGTTTGTGTCGGCGCAGATGCGCAGCACCTCGTCCTGCAGCATGCCGCGGGTCAGCGCGTCGAGGGCGCTGAACGGCTCGTCCATCAGCAGCATCTTGGGCTGGATGGAAAGCGCGCGGGCGATGCCGACGCGCTGCTTCATGCCGCCGGAGAGCTGGGCCGGCCGCTTGGCCTCGGCGCCCTTCAGCCCGACCAGCTCGATGAACCTGCGCGCATGCTCCTGCACCCGGGCGCGGTTCCACGACGGCCAGCGCGAGGAGACGGCGAAGGCGATGTTGCCCATGACGGTGAGCCAGGGCAGCAGGGCGTGGCCCTGGAAGATCACGGCGCGGTCGAGGCTCGGCCCGTCGATCTCGCGGTTGTCGACGATGACGGCGCCGCCGCTCGGCTGGTCGAGACCGGCCAGCACGTTCAGGATCGTCGTCTTGCCGCAGCCCGAATGGCCGATCAGGCAGACGAACTCGCCGCGCTCGACGCCGAACCAGATGTCCTCGAACACCGCCGGCTGGGTGCTGTCGCCGAAGCGGCGCGCCAGCCCTTCGATGGAGATCAGGGGACGTTCCATGGCGGCCTATTCGGGATAGGTGACGAGCTTGGCGAGTCGCGCCAGCGCCTGGTCGAGCAGCAGGCCGACCAGGCCGATCAGCAGGATCGCCGTGACGATATTGGCGATCGAGAGGTTGTTCCACTCGTTCCACACGAAGTAGCCGATGCCGGTGCCGCCCACCAGCATCTCGGCCGCGACGATCACCAGCCAGGCAATGCCGATCGAGATGCGCATGCCGGTCATGATGGTGGGCGCCGCCGCCGGCAGGATGACCTTGAAGGCGGTGCGCAGCGGGCCGACCTCGAGCGTGCGCGCCACGTTCAGCCACTCGCGCCGAACGCTGGCCACGCCGAACGCGGTGTTGATCAGCATCGGCCACACCGAGCAGATGAAGATCACGAAGATCGACGAGATGGCGCTGTCCTTGATGGTGTAGAGGGCGAGCGGCATCCAGGCGAGCGGCGACACCGGCTTCAGTATCTGGATGAACGGATCGAGCGCGCGGTAGACCAGCGGCGACATGCCGATCACGAAGCCGAGCGGCACGGCGACCAGCGCCGCCAGCCCGAAGCCCAGCAGCACGCGGCCGAGCGAATAGGCCAGCTGGACGCCGATGCCCTTGTCGTTGGAGCCGCGCACGTAGAACGGGTCGGCGAGGTGCTTCCAGATGGCGGCACCGATGTCGGCCGGGGTCGGCATCGCCGACTTGGCCCCGGTGGCCGCCGCGGCGCCGACCAGCTTGGCGTATTCGGGATCGACCGCCGGGCCGCTGCCGGCGACCGGCTGGGCCGCGATCTGCCACAGGGCGACGATGGCGGCGAAGATCAGCAGCGACAGCAGGGCCGCCCGCACGCCGAGCGACTTGCCGAGCGAAGGCATGGCGCTCAGGTCCGCCGGATGGCGAAGCTCTTGACGTACTCGTCCGGCTTGGCCGGGTCGAACGTCTTGCCCATGACCACGATCGTCTTCTTCGACGGATCGGGCGGCGTGAGCCCCATCTCCTTCATCATGCCGGCGGTGTCGGTGGCGAGATACACATCGGCCGCGACCTTGGCGTAGTCGACGTCCCCCTTGAGCTGACCCCAGCGCTTCATCTGGGTCAGGATCCAGACGGCGAACTGGTTCCACGGGAAGGGATCGAAGTCGATGCGGTTCGGGTCCTTCTTCACCCCGCCCAGGCCGTCGGCATAGGTCCCCGTCAGGATCTGCTCCAGCACCGTCTCGGGCTGGTTCAGGTAATTCTGCGGCGCGATCGCCTTGGCGATCTCCTTGCGATTGTCGAGCTTGGAGGCAAACGCCGTGGCATCGATGATCGCCTTCAAGAGCGCGCGGTAGGAATTGGGATTCTGGCTGGCGAATTCCTTGCTGACGGCAAAGGCGCAGCAGGGATGGCCGTCCCACAGTTCCTTGGTAAGGAGGTGGATGAAGCCGACGCCGTCATAGACGGCGCGCTGATTGAAGGGATCAGGTCCGAGGTAGCCGTCGAGATTGTCTGCCCGCAGGTTGGCCACCATCTCGGGCGGCGGTACGGAACGGATCGAGATGTCCTTGTCGGGATCGAGCCCGTGCTCGGCCACGTAGTAGCGCAGCAGGTAGTTGTGCATCGAGTAGTCGAACGGCACGGCGAAGCGGAAACCCTTCCAGTCCTTGGGATTGCGCTTGTCCTTGTGCTTCATGGCCAGGGTGATGGCCTGGCCATTGATGTTCTCGATCGCCGGCATGGTCCACGGCACCGGGTTCGAGCCGACGCCGAGCGAGATGGCGAGCGGCATCGGCGAGAGCATGTGCGCGGCGTCGTATTCCTTGGCCAGCGACTTGTCGCGGACCACCGCCCAGCCCGCCGTCTTGACCACCTCGACGTTCAGCCCCTGCTTGGAATAGAAGCCCATCGGATGGGCCATGATGATCGGCGTGGCGCAGGTGATGGGGATGAAGCCGACCTTGAGGTCCTTTTTCTCGGGCGCACCACCCTGGGCGAAGGCCTCGCGCGCCGCCGCCAGCGGGAACACGCTCGAGAGCGCGGCCAGTGCCGTCGCCGAGCCCACCGTTCTCAGGAATTGGCGACGCTGCGCATCGACCGGGAAGGTGGCGCGCAGCACGGCTGCATCGACGACCCGGTTCCACTGCCCCTCCTCGCCAGCCGGCGACGGCACGGCCTTCGTCGTCAGACGGCCGTGATCGGCCGCTCTATGGTCGCCGCCGCACGAGCAACGCGCCAGCAACGACTTGGGGTCGAACGGATCCTCGAACATCGACATGCTGCCTCCCAAACGCTTCCCGGCGTCTTGGCGCGACTGGAAGCAATTGTCGTGCCAACAGCGCGATCGCCTCGAAGGCCACGCGGTGCGCAATGCAAAGCAGCAGGGGCCGCCTAAAAATTAGGCATTCGCGTCGCCGATTCGAAACACGGAACGAAAGGCGATTTATGTTAACTCTGGGGATTAAAATTATGGAATCGCTTGCTTTTTCCCCATTCACGCCATAATTTTCGATTGCATCGAGTTGCAACCGTGTGGCAGGCTACCTTTTGTAGGTGGCTTGGTCTCCACCAACGATATGTCGACCACCCGTCGTAACAAAGGTCCATCAGGAACCGCAGGACGGAACAGTTGGGGGAGTGGGGTCGATGGCGTTATCGCGGCAGGAGCGAGTTAGGCGAAAAGCCGATCTCAACCCTTTGAAACTGATTGAAAAGATTGTCGCGGCCAATGATTGGCCGTTCGATCGCACATCCGAGCAGGAAATTGCCGTCGAAGTTGCCGGCCGCTGGTGCGACTACCGGATGTTCTTCAGCTGGCGCGAGGACGTCGAGGCTCTGCATTTCACCTGTGCCTACGACGTCCGCATCCCGAGCGAGCGCCATCGCGACATCCATGTGCTGCTCGGCCTGATCAACGAGAAGATGTGGCTCGGCCACTTCGACCTTTGGAGCGAGGAAGGCCTGCCGATGTTCCGCCACGCCATCCCGTTGCGTGGCACTGCCGGCCTGATGCCCGAGCAGCTGAATGACCTCGTCGAGGTCGCCATCAACGAGAGCGAGCGCTTCTATCCCGCCTTTCAGTACGTCGTATGGGCCGGCAAGACGCCTGTCGACGCCCTCACCGCCTCGATCCTGGAGACGGTCGGCGAAGCCTGAGCCCCGCCATCCTCGAGCGAAACCCGATCGCTCACCTCGAACGAGGACGACCGACGCCCCCTCTCTCGACAAGAACCAAGAACAGTTCGGATCGTCTTCCATCGGCGCCGGCCCTCGTGGCCGGCGCCGTAACCATTCTGCGGTCACGATTGGCCGGCTATAACGGCCGCCAATGAACACCCTCCTCGTTCTCCCCTATCCCGACATCGATCCCGTCCTGATCGAGATCGGGCCGTTCGCCATCCGCTGGTACGCCCTGGCCTATATCGCCGGCCTGGTCATCGGCTGGCAGATCATGCGCCGCGTCTGCGAGCAGCCGCCCAGGCTGCTGTCGCCCGTCAAGATCGACGACTTCCTGGTGTGGGCCGCCCTGGGCGTGATCCTGGGCGGCCGGCTGGGCTACGTGCTGTTCTACAAGGCCGGCTTCTACCTCTCCAACCCGCTCGCCATCCTGACCTTGTGGGAAGGCGGGATGTCGTTCCACGGCGGCCTGCTGGGCGTCATCGCCGCCATCCTGGCTTTTGCCATCCGCAACAAGGTGGACCCCTTCATGCTGTCGGATCTGGTTGCGATCGTGACGCCGATCGGCCTGTTCTTCGGCCGCCTGGCCAACTTCATCAACGGCGAGCTGTGGGGCCGCACGAGCGACGTGGCATGGGCGATGATCTTCCCGCGCGGCGGACCGCTGCCGCGGCATCCCAGCCAGCTCTACCAGGGGTTCTTCGAAGGCGTGGTGCTCTTCCTCGTGGTCGTCGCCGTGTGGCGCTGGACCGACGGCCGGCGCCGTCCGGGTCTGCTTACCGGCGTCTTCTGCGCCGGCTACGGCGTGGCCCGCATCGTCGGCGAGGTGTTCCGCGAGCCCGATGCCCATCTCGGCTTCCTGTGGGGGCCGCTCACCATGGGCATGCTGCTGTCGGTGCCGATGGTGGCGTTCGGCGCCTGGCTGATCGTTCGCGCCGGGCGGCGGCCCGCCCTGCTCGCCCGCCGCATCGCGCTCACCGGGCCGATCCCGGTCGCCGACTTCATGGCCGAAGCGCTGGGCCACCCGCGCTTCGGCTACTATCGCAACGCCCTGCCGCTCGGCGCGGCGGGCGACTTCACCACGGCACCGGAGATCTCCCAGATGTTCGGCGAGCTCCTGGGCGCCTGGCTGGCCGAGAGATGGCTCGCCATGGGACGCCCTCGGCCGGTCCGCCTGGTCGAGCTCGGTCCGGGCCGCGGCACCTTGCTGGCGGACGCCTTGCGCGCGACCCGCGGCGTCACCGCCTTCCATGCCGCCCTCGACCTGCATCTGGTCGACATCAACGAGCACCTGCGCGCCGTTCAGGCCGACGCACTCGCCGGCTTCGCGCCGACCTGGCACGACCGGTTCGACGAGGTGCCGGACGGGCCGCTGCTGCTGGTCGCCAACGAGTTCTTCGATGCCCTGCCGGTCCGCCAGTTCGTCTGCACGCCGCAGGGCTGGGTCGAGCGCATGGTCGGCGTGGCGGACGACGGCGAGACGCTGCGACTGGCCCTGGCTCCCGGCCGGACGCCCTTTGCGGCGGCGCTCTGCGAGGCCGGGCTGGCGCTTGCCGCCGCGATCGGCACGCGGCTGCGGCGCGACGGCGGCTGGGCGCTGATCATCGACTACGGTTTCGAGGCAACGAGCGGCTTTTCGCTTCAGGCGGTGCGACGGCACCGCGGCAGCGACATCCTCGACCGGCCAGGCGAGACCGACCTCAGCGCCCACGTCGATTTCACGAGCCTCGCCCGTGCGACCGGAACTCGGACTTTTGGCCCCACAGGCCAGGGCGACTTCCTGCGGCGCCTCGGCATCGTGCAGCGCGCAGAGGCGCTGAAGGCGCGCGCGACCCTGTCGCAGCGGCAAACCATCGACGCGGCATTGGCGCGCTTGATCGACCCTGACCAAATGGGCACGCTGTTTCGCGTTTTGGCCGTGGGCGACACCCCCAGCAGCGAACCACCCGGCTTTTCGGACAGCTTCCCGAGTACGACATGATCCAGGCCAAGGCGCTCGCCGATCTCGACGGCGTGCAGCACCGGTTCTTCACCCGTCACGGCGGCGTCAGCAGCGGCCTCTACAGCTCGCTCAATTGCGGCTATGGCTCGGCCGACCCGCCAGAGAACGTGCGCGAGAACCGCCGCCGCGTCGCCGCGCTGTTCGATCGCGACGAAACTGACTTGCTGACCGTGCACCAGTACCATTCGACCGAGGTGCTGACTGTCGGTGACGACCGTTGGACCTCGCCCGGCGCGCCCAGGGCCGACGGGCTGGTGACGGACCGGCCGGGCGTCGTGCTGGGCGTCCTTGCCGCCGACTGCGCGCCGGTCCTGATTGCCGATCCGGCCGCCGGCGTGATCGGCGCGGCCCACGCCGGATGGCGCGGTGCGCTCGCCGGCGTGGTCGACGCCACGATTGTCGCCATGGAGCGGCTGGGTGCCCGGCGCGAGCGCCTGCAGGCGGCCGTCGGTCCCTGCATCGGCGGCCGGTCGTACGAGGTCGGCCCGGAGTTTCCGGCGCCCTTCCTGGCGCAGGATGCGGCGAACGCAGCCTTCTTTCGCGACGCCCCGCGCGCCGGTCATTTCCTGTTCGATCTCGCGGGCTACCTCGTCCGGCGCATCGGGCTCGCCGGCGTGATGGCGAGCGCCACCGGTCACGACACGCTCGCCGACGGGCATGATTTCTTCAGCTACCGGCGCAACACGCTGCAGGGCGTGCGCGACTACGGCCGCGGACTGTCGGCCATCGCCCTGCGCCGCTGATGCCATACCTGATCATCCTGGTGTTCTGCTGCCTGCTCGGGGTCGTCGCGACATGCGCCATGCTGTGACGCTCCTGTGCTTTCTGTCGCTGACCGCTTGCGTCTCGCCGCCGCGTCCCTTCGAGCACACCAACAGCGAGGCGCCGATCCGGCAGCTGCCGCGCGACAAGACCGAGGTCTCGATCGCGCCGCCCAGGAACATGCCTCCGGCGATGGCCCGTCGTGTCGCCGCGTCGCTGGCGATGGAGCTGCAATCCTACGGCATCGTCGCCGCCGTGCAGCCCGCCCAGGCGCCGATCCAGATCAGCAGCACCATGAGCACCCGCGACGCCGGCGAGACCGGCATCGAGATCCAGGTCGACTGGAAGGTCGAAGGCGCGCCGAGCCCGCAGGAATCGACCACCAGGACGCGGGCACGGCCCGAGGACTACGCCGACGCGACCGAGCGGCTGGTCTCGCGCATCGCCTACCAGGCGGCGCCGCGGGTCGCGACCATGATGGGCCGGCCGCCCAACTTCAAGCCACGCTCGCCCGGCCAGGTCGCCGCCGGGGTCACCGTCGCCGAGGAGCCGCCGCCCGATCTTACCGTGCCGCCAATCGCCGGTCTCGTGCCGACGACGGCCACCGGCGCCGGGTCGCCTCCGCCGCAACTGCCCGGCCAGCCGCCACCGGCGCAGGAGGCTCGCGTCAAGGTCCTGGTCACCCCGGTGACAGGGGCGCCTTCGGACGGAAACCGCCAGCTCTACTCCGGCATGCGCCGCGCCCTGGGCTCGAGCAAGATCGTCATCGTCGATGCCGAGGCCCCTGACGTCTTCACGGTCGTCGGAACGGTGACGGTGAAGCCGGTCGACGAGCGCACCGTCCAGCTGGTGATCAAGTGGTACGTCAAGGATCCGTCGGGCAAGACCATCGGCGATCTCGAGCAGGCCAACCCGGTGCCGGCCGCTGCGACCAAGGGCTCGTGGGCGGGCTTCGGCGACATCGTCGCGACAGCGGCGTCGGAGGGCGTGCTCGAGCTCCTGGAGAAGGCGATCAACCGGCCGCGCTGACCCAGCGTCTCCCGTGGAGCGCGTCATGCGCCGGCAGCGCACCGCTGGTGGCATCCACCCGGTCCGCCAAGCTGTGAAATCGGGCTGTCGCAGGAGGGGGCGGGGCTGCTAGTCTGAAACCAGCGGCTCGATTCTTGCAATGAAGCCGATGCTACAGGGAGGCTGAAGCCAATGTTCGTTTTCAGGAAGTCGTTCGCGACCCTCGCGGCGGCTGCAAGCGCGGTGGGGCTGCTGGGTGCAGTGCCTGCCGGCGCCCAGACCGTCAGTGTCGTGATGCATTCGGATCTGAAGATCCTCGATCCGATCTGGACCACCGCCTACATCGTGCGCAACCACGGCTACCTCGTCTGGGACACGCTGTTCGCGATGGACGACAAGCTCGAGGTCAAGCCGCAGATGGTCGACAAGTACGACGTCTCGGTCGACAAGCTGACCTATACATTCACCCTGCGCGACGGCCTCGAGTGGCACGACGGCAAGCCCGTCACCGCCGAGGACTGCATCGCCTCGATCAAGCGCTGGGGCGCCAAGGACTCGATGGGCCAGCTGCTGCTGACGCGGGTCGCCGAGTTCACCAAGGTCAACGACAAGACCTTCGCGATGAAGCTCAAGGAGCCGTACGGCCTCGTCCTGCAATCGCTGGGCAAGCCGTCGTCGAACGTGCCCTTCATGATGCCGGCCCGCGTCGCGGCGACCGATCCCAACACCCAGATCAAGGCCGAGGACGTGATCGGCTCGGGCCCGTTCATCTTCAAGCGCGACGAATGGAAGCCGGGCGAGAAGACGGTTTACGTCAAGAATCCCAAGTACAAGCCGCGCAGCGAGCCGGTTTCCGGCATGGCCGGCGGCAAGGTCGTCAAGGTCGATCGCATCGAATGGAAAGTGCTGGGTGACCATCAGACCGCGGTCAACGCGCTGCTGAATGCCGAGATCGACATGATCGAGTCACCGCCGCACGACCTCCTGCCCGTGCTGGCCAAAGACAAGAACGTCAAGCTGTTCAACTACAATCCGCTGGGCCTGCAATACACCTTCCGCTTCAACGTGCTGCACAAGCCGTTCGATAACCCGAAGATTCGTCAAGCCGTGCTCTACGCCTTCAATCAGAAGGACTTCCTCGACGCCACGATCGGCGATCCGAAATGGTACAAGGAATGCAAGGCGATGTTCGTCTGCGGCACGCCGCTGGAGACAGTCAAGGGCTGGGAGGACAAGCTGTCGTCCAACTTCGAGAAATCGAAGGCGCTCCTGAAGGAAGCCGGTTATGACGGCACGCCGGTCGTGCTCATGCAGTCGACGGACCTGGCATCGCTGACCAATCTCGCGCCGGTCGCCAAGAACCTGATGGAGAAGGGCGGCTTCAAGGTCGACATGCAGGCGATGGACTGGCAGACCCTGGTCAGCCGTCGCACCAAGAAGGATCCGCCAGACAAGGGTGGCTGGAACGCCTTCCTGACTGCGTGGGTGGCGGCCGACATCCTCAATCCCGTCATGGCCGGGTTCTTCAACGCCGGCTGCGACAAGGCGATGTTCGGCTGGCCGTGCGACGAGCAGATCCAGAAACTGCGCGACCAGTACGCCAGCGAGACCGACCCGGCCAAGCAAAAGGGCTTTGCCGAAGCGGTCCAGGTGCGGGTCACCGAGTATCCGACCCACATCCATCTCGGACAGTGGTACCAGCCGTTCGCGCTGCGGACCTCGCTCGACGGCGCCGTCCAGGCGCCGGTCCCCGTATTCTGGAACATGACCAAGAAGTGAGACAAGCGAGGAGGGCCGCCCCGGAGCGGTCCTCCTCTTTCTCTGTCGGGGAGTGTCGAGAGGAGTGAGTACAATGAGAGTAATGCGGCGCACAATCGCGGCGCTGGCCGCCGGTGCGATCCTGGCCGCGGCCGGGCCGGCAACAGCGCAGAACAAGGTTCTGCGCTTCGTGCAGAACGGCAACCTGACGATCCTCGATCCGATCTGGACGACGGCCTATGTCACGCGCAACCACGGCTACCTGATCTACGACACGCTGTTCGCGTCCGACGAGAGCAACGCCGTCAAGCCGCAGATGGTCGACAAGCACGAGGTCTCGCCCGACAAGACCGTGTGGACCTTCACCCTGCGCGACGGGTTGGAGTGGCACGACGGCAAGCCGGTGACGTCGGAGGACTGCATCGCCTCGATCCAGCGCTGGGGCAAGCGCGACGCCATGGGCCTGAAGCTCATGGACTTCGTCAAGGAGCTCAAGGCGGTCGACGCCAAGACCTTCCAGATCGTGCTGAAGGAGCCCTACGGCCTTGTGCTCGACTCGCTCGGCAAGCCCTCCTCGAACGTGCCGTTCATGATGCCCAAGGCGGTGGCCGAGACCGACCCCTTCAAGCAGATCGACAGCCAGATCGGCTCCGGACCGTTCATCTACCAGAAGAACGAGTCCAAGCCGGGCGAGAAGCATGTCTATCTCAAGAACCCGAAGTACAAGCCGCGCAGCGAGGCGCCCTCGGGCCTGGCCGGCGGCAAGGTCGCCAAGGTCGACCGCGTCGAGATCATCGAGATGCCCGACACCCAGCAGCAGGTCAACGCGCTGATCGCGGGCGAGATCGACCTGCTCGAGCAGCCGCCCCACGATCTCATCCCGGTTCTCAAGGCCGAGAAGGGCGTGCAGCTGGTCGACTGGAACCCGCTCGGCCACCAGTTCGTCATCCGCTTCAACCACGTGGTGAAGCCGTTCGACAACCCGAAGATCCGGATGGCGGCGCTGCTGGCGATGCGCCAGGAAGACTACCTCAAGGCGACGGTCGGCGAGCCGGCCTACTACAAGGTCTGCTCCGCCGCCTTCGTCTGCGGCACGCCCAACGCCTTCGAGGCGCCCAACGGGCTGCTGATCAAGCCCGACTTCGAGAACGCCAAGGCGCTCCTCAAGGAGGCGGGTTACGACGGCACGCCGATCGTGCTGATGCAGTCGACGACGCTGCCCGTGCTCACCAACACCGCACCGGTGACCAAGTCGCTGCTCGAGCAGGCCGGCTTCAAGGTCGACATGCAGTCGATGGACTGGCAGACCCTGGTGACGCGTCGCACCAAGAAGGATCCGCCGAACGCCGGCGGCTGGAACGTGTTCCACACCTTCTCCGTGGCGGCCGACATCCTGAACCCGATCTCCGATTCCTACATGGTCGCCCAGGGCGACAAGTCGTGGTTCGGCTGGCCGACCGACCCGGAGATGGAGAAGCTGCGCGACGCCTATGCCAAGGAAACCGACCCGGCCAAGGCCAAGGCGCTGGCCGGTGCCGTCCAGGCACGAGCGATCGAGACGGCGCAATACGGCTGGATCGGCCAGTGGTACGGACCGGGCGCGGCACGCACCAACGTCACAGGCTGGCTGAAGGCGCCGGTGCCGGTGATGTGGAACATCGAGAAGAAGTGACATCTTAGCCGCCCGCCGGGCGGCTAAGATGTCCTCCTGGGCGAAGCGAAGGGTCCTTCGCTTCGCCCGGGGCGAGAAAACGGGAGTCAAATGCTCGACTTTATCGTCCGCCGACTGATCGCCATCGTTCCCGTGCTCACGGTGGTGGCCGTCTTCGTCTTCCTCATGCTGCGCCTGACGCCGGGCGACCCGGCCGCGGTGATCGCCGGGGACAATGCCACCTCCGACCAGATCGACGACATCCGCGCCAAGCTCGGCCTCAACGAACCGCTGTGGACGCAGTTCGCCATCTGGATCAGCAGCATCCTGCAGGGCGATTTCGGCGAGAGCTACTTCTTCAAGAAGACGGTGGCCGAGCTGATCGCTCAGCGCGTCGAGCCGACCCTGGCGCTCGCCACCTGCACCCTGATCTTCGCCGTCTCGGTCTCGGTGCCGGTCGGCGTCCTCGCGGCCTACCGCCAGGGCTCGATGTTCGACCGCGTCGTCATGGGCTTCTCGGTGCTCGGCTTCTCGGTGCCGGGCTTCGTCATCGGCTACTGCCTGATCTATGTCTTCGCCATCGAGCTCGGCTGGCTGCCGGTGCAGGGCTACACCCGCATCGGCGTCAATTTCTGGGGCTTCCTCGAGCGCATGGTGCTGCCCTCGCTCACCCTGTCGGTCGGCTTCATCGCGCTGATCTCGCGCATCACCCGCGCCTCGGTGCTGGAAGTGCTGAACGAGGACTACATTCGCACCGCCCGCGCCAAGGGCCTCAGCAACCGTGTCGTGCTGATGCGCCATGCGCTGCGCAATGCCGCGGTGCCGATCCTGACCGTGATCGGCCTCGGCATCGCCATCCTGATCGGCGGCGCGGTCATCACCGAGAGCGTGTTCGGCCTGCCCGGGCTCGGCCGCCTCACAGTCGAGGCGGTGCTGAGCCGCGATTTCCCGACCATCCAGACCGTCATCCTGATGTTCTCGGTGGTTTACGTCGTGATCAACCTGCTGATCGACATCAGCTACACCTTGTTCGATCCGAGGATCCGCTATTGAGCACGATCACCGAAGAAGTCATCGACTCCGCCTCGATCGCGGCGGCTTCGACCAAGCGGCGCCCGCTGTGGCAGGTTGCCATCCGCAACCCGAGCGTGATCATCGGCGGCACCATCCTGCTGATCATGGTGCTCATCGCAGCCCTCGCCCCGTTCCTGGGCACCGTCGATCCGACGCGCATCGATCCGGCGGCGCGCAACAAGAAGCCGGGCACCGAGATCACCTTCCGGCTCGATGACGGGCAGACCGCCAAGCGGGTCGCCATCATGGGCACCGACAGCCTGGGCCGCGACGTCTACAGCCGCGTCATCTACGGCACCCGCGTCTCGCTCGCCGTCGGCATCGCGGTCGCCCTGATCGCCGTCGCCATCGGCACGGTGATCGGCCTGATCTCGGGGTACATCCGCTGGGCCGACGGCATCATCATGCGCATCATGGACGGGTTGATGGCCATACCGGGCATATTGCTCGCCATCGCCCTGGTGTCGATCTGGCGCACCGGCCTGATCACCGTGATCTTCGCCATCGTCGTGCCCGACGTGCCGCGCGTCGTCCGCCTGGTGCGCTCGATCGTGCTGACGGTGCGCGAGGAGCCCTATGTCGAGGGCGCGATCTCGGTCGGCACGCCGACCTGGGTGCTGATGTTCCGCCACATCCTGCCCAACACCATCGCGCCGCTGATCGTGCAGGGCACCTTCCTCGCCGCCGCCGCCATCCTGGTCGAGGCGGCGCTGTCCTTCCTCGGCATCGGCATCCCGCCGGAGATCCCGAGCTGGGGCAACATCATGGCCGAGGGCCGCACGCTGTTCCGCGTGTTCCCGCACAACATCCTCTATCCCGGCATCTTCCTCGCGCTCACGGTGCTGGCCATCAACATCATGGGCGACGGCCTGCGCGACACGCTCGACCCGAAGATGAGCAAGAAGGTGTGACGCGAAGCGCCACACCTTCTTGCTCACCCTGAGCGAGCGAAGCGAGCCGAAGGGTTTCTTTTCTCATGTTCGAGGTTCTCGTGGTCTACGAAAGATCCCTCCATTGCGCCCTTCGGGCTTCGGCCGCGATGACATCCGTGGTGCTCGGATGAGCGCCACAGGTGTCAAGCCGGTCCTCGAGGTCCGCGATCTCACGGTGTCCCTGCCGGCCGGGGCCGACCGGCCCCATGCCGTCGAGAAGGTGAGCTTCACGGTCAATCCCGGCGAGATCGTCTGCCTGGTGGGCGAATCGGGTTCGGGCAAGTCGGTGATCGCCTTCACCGTCATGGGCCTGCTCGCCAAGGCCCTGAAGCCGACCTCGGGCGAGATCCTGCTGGAGGGCGAGAACGTCCTGGCGGCCAACGAGGATCGGCTGCGCGAGCTGCGCTGCACGCGCATGTCGATGATCTTCCAGGAGCCGATGACCGCGCTCAACCCGGTCATGAGCTGCGGCGAGCAGATCGACGAGGTGCTGAGCACCCATACCCAGCTCGACGCCGGCGAGCGCCGGGCCAAGATCCTGGCGATCCTGGGCCGCGTGAAGCTGCCCGAGCCGGAGCGCATCTACGCCTCCTACCCGCACCAGCTGTCGGGCGGCCAGCGCCAGCGCATCATGATCGCCATGGCGCTGGTGCTCGACCCGGTGCTGCTGATCGCTGACGAGCCGACGACGGCGCTCGACGTCACGACCCAGGCCGAGATCCTGAAGCTGATCGCCGAGCTGCAGGCCGGCCAGGGCACGGGCGTGCTGTTCATCACCCACGATTTCGGCGTCGTCGCCGAGATCGCCCATCGCGTGGCCGTGCTGCGCTGGGGCCAGCTGGTCGAGATGGGGCCGACCGAGCAGATCCTGTCCCGTCCGGGCCACGGCTACACCAAGATGCTGATCTCCTCGGTGCCGTCGATCACGCCGCAGCATCGCGGCGTGCGCAAGGACGGCATTACCGTGCTGCGCACGGAAAAGCTCGGCAAGACTTACTCGGGCAAGGCCTTCTTCCAGAAGGCACGCGTGGTCAAGGCGGCGATCGACGTCGACCTCGACATCCGCAAGGGCGAGACCCTGGGCATTGTAGGGGAATCGGGCTCCGGCAAGTCGACGGTGGCGCGCTGCATCGCCCGCCTGATCGACCCGACCGAGGGCAAGGTGTTCCTGGGCGACACCGAGATCGCCACCATGTCGGTCGGCAAGCTCCGGCCGCACCGGCGCAAGGTGCAGATCGTCTTCCAGGACCCCTACAGGTCGATGAACCCGCGCATCACCGTGGGCGAGTTCATCATCGAGGGGCCGATGAATTTCGGCCTCCGCAAGGAAGAGGCGCTGGCCCGCGCCCGCAAGCTCATGGAGACGGTCCGGCTCGATCCCAACTCGCTCGACCGCTACCCGCACCAGTTCTCGGGCGGCCAGCGCCAGCGCATCTGCATTGCCCGCGCGCTGGCCATGGAGCCCGAGCTGCTGATCGCCGACGAGGCGGTATCCGCGCTCGACGTGTCGGTGCAGAAGCAGGTGCTCGAGCTGCTCGACGAGATTCGCCAGCGGCTCAATCTCGCCGTGCTGTTCATCACCCACGACCTGCGCGTCGCTGCGCAGATCTGCGACTACGTCGCCGTGATGAGCAAGGGCCGCGTCGTCGAGTACGGCTCGGCCGAGCAGGTCTTCGGCGCGCCGCGCGACGACTACACCAAGGCGCTGTTCGCCGCCGCGCCCGGCCGGCACTGGGAATTCGGCAAGTTCGCCACTGCCTGAACTTGTGCTAGGCTCCGCGGCAAGGAAAGGCCTTACAGGCACCCGCTGCCGCGCCTCCCCCTGACCGGCACCGGATCGATCGACGGGAACCCGTGTCGAGGGAGGCTCATATGGCGGACAGCGTCTACAAGGTGATCGAGCTGGTCGGCACCAGCAGCGATTCCTGGGAGAAGGCGGCGAAAACTGCGGTGGAGCGCGCCGCCAAGTCGCTGCGCGACCTGCGCGTCGCCGAGGTCGTTGAGCAGGACCTCGTGATCGAGGAGGGCAAGGTCACAGCCTATCGCACCAAGCTCAAGGTCTCCTTCAAGTACGAAGGCGGCGGCTGAGCGAAGTTTCAACGTCTTCTGCCGGGTGCGCGCCACTCTGTGGCGCTCTTCCTGCTGATCACACATCCCATGAGCGCCACGGGAGTGGCGCGCTCATCGGCGCTCACTTCGATCGAAGGGCCACCAAGAACCTCATCCTGAGGAGGCCGCGCAGCGGCCGTCTCGAAGGATGGGCTGCGCACGAAATCGCTGAATCGGCAGTGTCGCAACACCTGCTGCGTTGCCGACCCTTCGAGACGCAGCCCTGCGGGCCGCTCCTCAGGGTGAGGTCCCTTTGTAAGTGCGCGACCATGAGCGGTGCGCTCCCGGCCATGAGGTCCTTCGCCTGGACGCGGGACGGCAGTAAGCTCGCGCCATGTCCTCCGGCCTGCTCGAAGACGCCTCGTTCAACCAGTCGCCGGCGTTCGGCGACGTCGACCTGTTCAGCGCCGACCGGCCGCTGGCGGATGCCGCCCGGCGCGCCGGCCTCGACCTCGCGAACCTGGCTGCCTGCGGCCGCGACTACGGCTCGGCCGAGACGCTCGATCTCGGCCGCATCGCCAACGAGAACCCGCCCAGGCTCCACATCATGGACGGCAAAGGCAACCGGCTCGACCTCGTCGAGTTCCATCCCGCCTACCACGCCATGATGGCCAAGAGCATCGGCCACGGCATCCACGCGTCGGCGCACGACGGCACCGACCCGCCGGGGCCGGTGTCGACGCGGGCCGTGCGGCTCTACCTCGCCACCCAGGCCGAGAGCGGGCACATGTGCCCGGTCACCATGACGCACGCCTGCATCGGCGCGCTGCGCGCCGAGCCGGCGCTGCTCGCCAAATGGCTGCCGCACATCCAGTCGCGCGCCTACGATCCGCGGCCGCTGCCGTGGTGGGAGAAGAAGGGCGTCACCCTCGGCATGGGCATGACCGAGCGCCAGGGCGGTACCGACGTGCGCGCCAACATCACGTCGGCCGCGCCGGCCGGCGACCATGTCGAGATCACCGGCCACAAATGGTTCATGTCGGCGCCGATGTGCGATGCCTTCCTGGTGCTCGCCCAGGCGACGAAGGGAGCGGCCAAGGGATCGGAAGGCGGCGGCCTCACCTGCTATCTGATGCCGCGCTACCGGCCCGACGGGTCGCGAAACCAGATCCGCTTCCAGCGCCTCAAGGACAAGCTCGGCAACAAGTCGAACGCCTCGTCGGAGGTCGAGTTCCACGGCGCCTATGCCGAGCGGGTCGGCACCGAGGGTGCCGGCGTGCGCACCATCATCGAGATGGTCAACCTGACGCGGCTCGACTGCGCCATCGCCTCGGCCGGCCAGATGCGCATCGCGCTCTCCCAGGCGCTGAACCACATCCGCCATCGCTCGGTGTTCCAGCGCCGCCTGGTCGACCAGCCGGCGATGCGCGCCACCGTCGCCGACCTCGCCCTCGAGCTCGAGGCCCAGGTCGCGCTGGTGTTCCGGCTGTGCCGCGCCGCCGAGCGCGCCGCCCACGATCCCGTCGAGGCGGCCTATGTCCGCCTGCTGACGCCGGCGGTGAAGTTCCTGGTGTGCAAGAGCACGCCGCACGTCGTCTACGAGGCGCTCGAGTGCCTGGGCGGCAACGGCTACACCGAGGACCTGCCTCTGGCGCGCTATTTTCGCGAATCGCCGCTCAACGCCATCTGGGAAGGCTCCGGCAACGTCATGGCGCTCGACGTGCTGCGCGCCGCCGGCCGCCATCCCGAGCAGGCGATGGCCACGGTCGAGAGCCTCGTCCGCACCGCCGCGGCCGCCTTCGACGTGCGCCCGCTCGCCCAGTCGCTCGCCGCCGTGCTGCGCTCGAGGGATGCCGAGCGGCGCGCCCGCTTCGTCTGCGAGGGCCTGGCGCGAATCGCCGCCCTGGCCGCACTCGCGGAGGCGAGGTCCGACTTCGCGACCCTGTACGGCGACGCCCGCCTTCGCGGCGCCGGCTTCGCCCAGTTCGGCACTGCCGATCTCGGCAGCGCGGAGACCGCCCTGGTGGAGCGCGCGCTGGCGGCGTGATCGCCGGGCGCATGCGACCAACTCGAAGCTCCCGGGAAGCATCTCATTCGCCGGGAGCGCGCCACTCCGATGGCGCTCATGGGGATCAGTGATCGCAACGCTGCCGCCGTCGTGAGACGCTTGCTCGCATACGGCCGCCTCTCCAAGATCGCATCCCATGAAAAAGATCTTCACCGCCTGTCTCGGCACCGAGACCAACACCTTCGCCTCGATTCCCACCGGCCATCAGCTCTTCCAGGAGACCTGCCTCTTTCGCAAGGCCAGCTACGGCAAGAACGTGCCGATGTTCGGGGCGCCGCTGGCGGTATGGCGCGGCCGGGCCGAGGCCAAGGGCTGGCAGGTGGTCGAGAGCCTGTGCGCCTTCGCGCAGCCCGCCGGCAAGACGGTGAAGAAGGTCTACGAAGGGTTCCGCGACGAGATCATGGCCGACCTCGCGGCGGCCATGCCGGTCGATGCCGTGCTGCTGTCGATGCACGGCGCCATGGTGGCCGAGGGCTACGACGATTGCGAAAGCGACGTGCTGGCCCACGTCCGCCGGATCGTCGGCCCCGACGTGCCGGTCGGCGTCGAGCTCGATCTCCATTGCAACATCGGCGACGGCACGCTCAGGGACGCAACCGCCCTGGTGCTGTTCAAGGAATATCCGCACGTCGACGTGCCGGAGCGCGCCGACGACCTGTTCACGGTAATCGAGGGTGCCGTCGAGGGCCGCACGAAGCCGATGATGGCGGCGTGGGACTGCAGGATGATCGGCGTCTTCCACACGACACGCGAGCCGATGCGCGGCTTCGTCGACAAGCTCTCCGCCATGGAGGGCAAGGACGGCGTGCTGTCGCTGTCGATCGCGCACGGCTTCCCGTGGTCCGACATCAAGGAGATGGGCAGCAAGCTGATCGCCATCACCGACGGCGACCGGCCCAAGGCGGAGCGCCTGGCGCGCCAGCTCGGCAAGGAATTCTACGCCATGCGCGCGGCGACCCAGCCGCCCTACGTCACGCTCGACGCGGCGATGGCGCGCGTCTCCTCGCACAACCTCCCCAAGCCCATGGTGCTGGCCGACGTCTCCGACAATGCCGGCGGCGGCGCAGCTTCCGATTCGACCTTCATCCTGAAGGCGCTGCTCGACCGCAAGGTGCAGGATGCGGCGGTCGGCATGATCTGGGACCCCGGCGCGGTCAAGCTCGCCTTCGAGGTCGGCGAGGGCGCCGAGCTCGATATCAGGCTGGGCGGCAAGCTCGGGCCGCAATCGGGCCCGCCGGTCGACGCCCGCGCCACGGTGCTGAAGCTCGAGAAGGAGGTCACCATCGAGTTCGGCGGCGCGCGCAAGAGCGTCGGCACGATCGGCGATGCCGCGGCCCTGCAGATCGACGGCGTGACGGTGATCGTCAACAGCAAGCGCACCCAGTGCCTGAGCCGCGACTGCTTCACCAAGCTCGGCGTCGATCCGTCGACCAAGAAGGTCGTGGTCGTGAAGTCGATGCAGCATTTCCACGCCGCCTACGCGCCGATCGCCAGCGAGGTGGTCTATGTCGCCGCCCCCGGCGCACTGGTGCCCGACTGGTCGCTGCTGCCCTATACCAAGGTCGACAAGGCGCAATGGCCGTTCGTCGCCGAGGCGCACGCCTCGTGAAGCACCTCGCCGCCGCCGTCGCGATGATTGCGGTCTCGCAGGCTGCGCTGGCGCAGTCGCCGACCTCGCCCAACGGTGTGCGCACGCTCGCGCCGCCAGGCGCCATCAAGGTCGAGGGCACTTGGAGCCTGGGCACGCGGGCCGGCGACTTCGTGTTCGTCGCCGGCATGCAGGGAGTGGATCCGGCGACCAACGAGCTCGTACCCGACGCCGAAGGCCGCGTGCGGCAGGCCTTCCTCAACATCAAGACGATCGCCCAGTCGGAGGGCGCCACGCTGAAGGACTGCGTGCGGCTCACCATCTATGTCAGCGACCTCAAGAACGTCGTGCCCCTGGTCGAGAAGGTGCAGGCCGAGTTGTGGGGCGGGCCGCCCTATCCGCCACGCACCATGTTCGAGGCCAAGCGGCTGTTCGACGACGACATCATCGAGATCGACAGTGTCTTCTACGCGCCGCAGAAGAAATAGGCGGAGACAGGGTCCGAATTCCGCCAGAGTCTCCTTGGCCGCGGCACTACCGTTCCACGCACATCGGAGCGGTAGACATGTTCCAGAGCAAGCACCTCCCCACTGGCAACGTCGTCGCGTATGGCGACGCCACCTGCATGATCTTCCTTCCCGCGTAGCGGCGTGCAACCCGTGCCCCGACAATCGGCGAGCCTGGTCACGGCGCTCCTGACCTTCGTCCTCGTGGCCAACCTCGTTCCGCTGATGACGGTGCCCACGGTCCTGCCCGAGCTGCAGTCGCGATGGCACCTGACTGCCGGGCAGGCCGGTTGGATCGGCAGCGTCTACTTCGCAGGCTACGCGATTGCCGCGCCGATCCTGACGAGCCTGTCGGATCGCATCGACGGCCGTTGGGTGCTTGCCGGTTCCTCGCTCGTGGGGGCCGCCGCCAGCATTGCCTTCGGCGTCTGGGCCGACGGCTTCTGGATCGCGCTCGCCCTGCGCTTTGTCAGCGGCGCGGCAATGGCGGGAATCCACATGCCCGGCCTCAAGATGCTGGCCGACCGGACTCTCGGGCCGGCACAACTTCGCAGCGCCGGCGTCTACACGTCGAGCTACGCGCTGGGCAACGCGGGCTCGTCGCTCATCGCAGGCATCGTGGAGTCGCTGTTCGACTGGCAAGCGCCATTCGTTGCCGGCGGGATCGTCACCTTGTTGGCCCTGCCGGCCTTGGCCCTGGTGCGGCCTGCGGCGAAACAGGCGGCAACAGAAGAAGCGCCGGCGCAACCCGTCACTCTGAGGCGCAATCGGGCGCTGGTTGCGTATATCGTCGGGTTTGCCGGGAACACGTGGGAAGTGTTCGCCATCCGCGTCTGTTTCGTCGCCTGCCTGGCGTGGACGCTGCGCCTGCCCGGCAACAACATCGTCCTGCCCAATCTCGGCGTGGTCTCGGGACTGGCGGCGCTTGCCGGAGTGCCCGTCAGCATCGCCGTCGCCGAACTGGCCGTGCGATACAGGGGCCCCACCGTCATTGTCGTCACCGCTCTCCTGTCGGTCCTGGTGTGCCTGGGGCTCGCTGCAACGGCAGGCGGCAACGTCTTCGTCGTCCTTGCCCTTCTGGTGCTGCTGCAGGTGACGAGCTTTGCCGTGTCGGCGCGTTGGGAGCGGGCGCCGTCGCCGCCACACGTGCGGCCGAGCGTGGCAGGGCGTTCGGTATCTACGCGACGGTGGGCTTCGCCAGCGGCTTTGCCGGGCCCGCGGTCGTCGGTCTCGTGCTCGAGCATCTCGGCGGCACCGAGAACCCCGACACCTGGGCGGGCGCTTTCCTCGTCATGGGCTTGGGCTCGGCAGTCACCGCTGCGGCGACCTGGTTGGCCCGACCAGATCCACGCTCAGGGGCCGCGCGCTGAAGGTCATCGACGGGTCCTGATTGTTCCCGTGGCGCTCATAGTCGATGCGATCGACAAAGAATGCGCCATCGGAGTGGCGCGCTCCCAGCGATGACGTTCGCGGTCCGCAAAAAGCATGATGCCGAAGGCAGGCCGTGTCCGCCTGCGCGGCGAGATGTTGCAGGGCGTTTACAGCGGACGGTCACATTGGTATGGTCCGCCGCGTCGCGGCCGGGATGGGCCGTTTTGTCGTTTTATATCAACGACTTAACAACACCCCGCCCGGCGCGAGGGGCGTGTTCCATGAAGATTCTCACCGGCAACAGCAATCGACCGCTGGCTGAAGCCATTTCAGCCAAGCTGGCGCTGCCGCTGGTCAAGGCGAACATCCGCCGGTTCTCGGACAACGAGATCTTCGTCGAGATCCTGGAGAACGTGCGCGGCGAGGACATGTTCGTCATCCAGTCGACGAGCTTCCCGGCCAACGATCATCTGATGGAGCTCCTGATCATCATCGACGCGCTGCGCCGCAGCTCGGCGCGTCGGATCACCGCGGTACTGCCCTACTACGGCTACGCCCGGCAGGATCGCAAGACCAGCCCGCGCTCGCCGATCTCGGCCAAGCTGGTCGCCAACCTCCTGACCAATGCCGGGGCGAGCCGCGTCCTGACGCTCGACCTGCATGCCGCCCAGATCCAAGGCTTCTTCGACATCCCCGTGGACAATCTCTTTGCCGGCCCGCTGTTCGGCAAGCACATCAAGGAAACCCTGACCAACCGCAGCCTGACGGTGGTGTCGCCCGATGTCGGCGGCGTGGTGCGCGCCCGCGACGTCGCCCGCCGCATCGACGCCGACCTCGCCATCATCGACAAGCGGCGCGAGCGGGCCGGCGTCAGCGAGGTCATGAACGTGATCGGCGACGTCAAGAACGCCGACTGCCTGCTGGTCGACGACATCGTCGATTCGGCAGGAACGCTGTGCAACGCCGCCGTCGCCCTGATGGACCATGGCGCCCGCTCGGTGTCGGCCTATGTCACGCATGGCGTGCTGTCGGGCGGCGCGGTCGCCCGTGTCGCCGCCTCGCCGATGGAGAAGATGGTCATCACCGATTCGATCCAGGCCACCGAGGCGGTGCGCGTGTCGCCCAACGTGCGGCCGCTCAGCATCGCGAGCTTGATGGCCGAGGCGATGAAGCGTATTGCCGACGAAGCGTCGGTCTCGAGCCTGTTCGACTAGCATCGAGCAAATCGCACTGACGGGAGAATTTTTGGAGATCCGGCGATCGGCACCCCTGGAGGCCACGCCGCGAGCGAGAGAGCAACCTCAACCTTTAGGAGATGTGAGATGGCAGAGACGACGAAGGTCGTCGCGAAGATGCGGAGCCGGGCCGGCAAAGGGGGCGCCCGTTCCAGCCGTCGCGATGGACTGATTCCCGCCGTGATCTACGGCGACAAGCAAGCCCCGGTGATGATCGCGGTCGAGCCGAAATCGATCGAGCGCGAGCTGCACAGGGAGGGCTTCTTCAATCACCGGATGGAGATCGACGTCGAGGGCACGCCCTACGCGGTGCTGCCGCGCGACCTGCAGATCGACCCGGTGACCGACCGGCCTCTGCATCTCGACTTCCTGCGCATCGGACCCGATTCGATCATCACGGTCCAGGTCCCGGTGCATTTCCGCAACGAAGCGGCGTCTCCCGGCATCAAGCGCGGCGGCGTGCTCAACATCGTGCTGCACGAGATCACGGTGCGCACCAAGCCTGCCGACATCCCGGAGTATTTCGAGGTCGACCTGACCGGCCTCGAGATCGGCCATTCGGTCCACCTCTCGACGCTCGCCATTCCCGAGAGCGTGCGCGTGGTGAGCCGCGACAAGAACGCGACCGTGGCCTCGATCGCCGCGCCGACCGTGGTGCGCGAGGCTGCAGCACAGGCCGGAACGGACGCGGGCACGCCGGCAGCGGGCGAAGGTGCGGCCGCCCCGGCCGCCGGCGCGGCAGCTGCGGCGGCTCCGGCCGCCGGCGCCAAGGCGCCGGCGCCAGCCAAGAAGTAGCCGGAGCCTCCGCGCTCCGGGCTTCACATGCTGCTGCTGGTCGGCCTCGGCAATCCCGGGCCGCGCTACGCCGGGCACCGGCACAATGTCGGGTTCATGGCGGTGGACGAGATCGTCCGCCGCCGTGTCTTCTCGTCGTGGCGCACGCGCTTCAACGGCGAGGTGGCGGAAGGCCATCTCGGCGGCGAGCGCACGCTCGTCCTGAAGCCGATGACCTTCATGAACGAGTCGAGCCGTGCGGTCGGCGAGGCCGTGCGCTTCCTGAAGATCCCGCTCGAGCGCGTCGTGGTGTTCCATGACGAGCTCGACATCGCGCCCGGGCGGGTGCGCATGAAGAAGGGCGGCGGCGCCGGCGGCCACAACGGCCTGCGCGACATCGACGCCCACGTCGGCAACGACTATCGCCGCGTGCGCATCGGCATCGGCCATCCCGGCCACAAGGACCTGGTGCTGCACTGGGTGCTGCGCGACTTCGAGCCCGACGAACGCGACCCCAAGACCGGCTGGGTCCCCAAGCTGCTCGACGCCCTGGCCGAGGAAGCGGCGCTGCTGGTCGAAGGTGGCGCCAAGGGTGACGAACGCTATATGAGCCGCGTGGCGCATCTCGCGCCGCCTCCCAAGCCACCGGCGGTGGAAACGAAAGCGTAACGATGGGTTTCAATTGTGGAATCGTCGGCCTGCCCAATGTCGGCAAGTCGACCCTGTTCAATGCGCTCACCGCCACCCAGGCGGCGCAGGCGGCCAACTATCCGTTCTGCACCATCGAGCCCAATGTCGGGCGCGTCGCCGTGCCCGACCCGCGGCTCGACAAGCTCGCGAGCATCGCCCAGTCGGCGAAGATCGTCGCCACCCAGCTCGAGTTCGTCGACATCGCCGGGCTGGTGAAGGGCGCGTCCAAGGGTGAAGGGCTCGGCAACCAGTTTCTCGGCAACATCCGCGAGGTCGATGCCATCGCCCACGTCCTGCGCTGCTTCGAGGACGGCGACGTCACGCACGTCTCGGGCACGGTCGACCCGGTGCGCGACGCCGAGATCGTCGAGACCGAGCTGATGCTGGCCGATCTCGACAGCCTCGAGAAGCGCCTGCCCAATCTCGAGAAGCGCGCCAAGGGCGGCGACAAGGAGGCCCAGGCCGAGGTGCCGGTCGTCAGGAAGGCGCTCGACGTGCTGCGCGAGGGCAAGCCGGCACGCGAGGCCGATCTCACGGCCGAGGAGCTGCCGACCTTCCGCCGCCTGCAGCTGATCACGGCCAAGCCGATGATGTACGTGCTCAACGTCGAGGAGGCATCGGCGGCGAGCGGCAATGCGCACAGCGCCAAGGCGCAAGAGTACGCCCGTCGGCGCGGCATGCCGGCAGTGGTGATCTCCGCCGCGATCGAGGCCGAGGTGGCGCAGCTCCCGGCCGAGGACCAGGCCGAGTATCTCTCCTCGCTCGGCCTCACGGAGACCGGCCTCGCCCGCGTGGTCCACGCCGGCTACCAGCTGCTCGACCTGGTGACGTTCTTCACGGTCGGCCCCAAGGAAGCGCGCGCCTGGACGGTGCGCCGCGAGGCGCGGGCGCCGGAAGCGGCCGGCGTCATCCATACCGATTTCGAGAAGGGCTTTATCCGCGCCGAGACCATCGCCTACGACGACTACGTCACCTTGAACGGCGAGCCGGGTGCGCGCGACGCCGGCAAGCTCCGGCTCGAGGGCAAGGAGTACGCCGTCAAGGACGGCGACGTCTTCCACTTCCGCTTCAACGTCTAGCGAAGCGAGGCTCGCCGTCGGACCGACCGGGGATTCACGTCGGTACTCCGGAAGCGTTGCCGGATCGGCCCGCGGCAGCCTAGCATCTCCGGCAAGCCATCCAGGGAGGCACGATTTGGCCAGCAGTCAGTGGAGGCACCCGTGAAGGGTCGCGTCGATCCCGCGATCGAGAGAATACTGCCGCTCCTTCCGCTCAAGGATGCGTCGAGCCTGACGCCCAAGCGGGCGCGCGACGAGCTGGTGGCGCTCGCGGACTCGCGAAAGGACGCGCCGCTGCCGCAACCTGGCTCGGTCACCGACCTGGTCATCGACGGCAAGGCCGGCGCGCTCGCCGCGCGGCTGTACGCGACGGCGAGCAGGCCGGCCCCTACGGTCGTCTTCTTCCACGGCGGCGGCTGGGTCGCCGGCGATCTCCACACGCACGACCGGCAGGCGCGAACGCTGTCCCTCGAGCTGGATGCCGTCGTCCTCAGCGTCGACTACCGACGCCCTCCCGAGACGCCGTTTCCCGGTCCCTACGAGGATTGCCTGGCCGCGACCAGGTGGGCCGCCGCGAACATCGACAGGCTCGGCGGCGATCCGACGCGGCTCGCCGTGGCTGGCGACAGTGCCGGCGGAAATCTCGCCGCTGCCGTGGCGCAAGGCTGCCGCAGCGGCGGGCCGCCCCTGAGAGCGCAGCTCCTGGTCTACCCGGCGCTCGATCTGGCGGGGTGCTACGGCACGCCCGCCGTGAACGACCACTACCCCTCGCGGCAGGAGAATGCGCAGGGCTTCTTTCTCACGGGCGATGCCATGCGCTTCTTCGCCGGCCAGTACATTGCCAATGCCAAGGACAGCGAAGACCCTCGGGCCTCCCCTCTGAGGAGCGGCGATCTCCACCGCCTGCCGCCCGCGGTCATCTGCACGGCAGAGCTCGATCCTCTGCGCGACGAGGGAGAAGCCTACGCCGAAGCCCTGAAGCGCGCCGGGGTGCAGGTTTCCTACTTCCGCGAGCCCGGAATGGTGCACGGTTTCTTCGGCATGGGAGCGGCGTCACCCGCCGCTGACGCGGCACGCCAGCGCGCCACGGCGGCCTTCAGGAAGCTTCTCGACTGAGCCGAGCCGCTGCGACGCAACGCCGGCGACGATCTGCATCGCCGGGTCGCCCGACACCGGCTGCGCCCGGGAGACGCCCGGCATACCGATGCACGGCACGATCCTCGGAAGGTCGGGGCGGTACCCGCCCCGATCTTCCGAGGAATCCGAGACCTACGATCCGATCGTGCCGCCGCCTTTCTTGGTGATGACGATGACCGAGGGTCGCGGCGGCATGCCGTCCATGAAGTCGGGCCAGCGTGTCGACGGCTTCTCGAATGTCGAGCCAGCGTCCTCGGCGGGATGCTGGACGGCGAGGAACAGGGTGCCGTCGTCCGGCGTCAGGATCGGGCCGCACACTTCCGCGCCGGTCGGCGCCTGGAAGAAGCAGCGCGTCAGGCCGCGGCCGTAGCCCGCCGTGTCGGCACCGTACAGCCCGTCGGCGATGCCGGCCGCGCTGGGGGCACCATCGGTGGCGAGCCATATCCGGCCCTTGCTGTCGAACGTGCAGTTGTCGACGCAGGACAGCCAGCCGTTCTCCGACGTCGCGCGATGGTAGCGGGCCCCCGGATCGATGCCCGGCTTGCCGCCGACCAGGAAGATCGACCACGTGCCGTCGAGCGCCGCGTGGTCGCCATCCTTCGGCGTGATCTCGATGACGTGGCCATGGGCATTGCGGGCCATCGGGTTGGCGCGATTGACCTGCTGCTCGGTGCGCCGCGTATTGTTGGTCAGCAGGACATAGACCCGGCCGTTGACCGGGTTGGCCTCGACATCCTCCGGCCGGTCCATCGGCGTCGCCTTGAGCAGGTCCGCCGCGATCCGCGTGTAGATCATCACATCGGCCTGGCTGGCAAAGCCGTTCTCGGCGGTCAGCGGTCCCTGGCCCTGTACCAGCGGCAGCCATTCGATCTTGCCGTCGTCGGCAAAACGCGCGACGTAGAGCGTGCCCTCGTCGAGAAGATCGCGGTTGGCGGCGCGGTCCTGCCGGTTCCACGGCTTGGCAGTGACGAACTTGTAGACGTAGTCGAAGCGCTCGTCGTCGCCCATGTAGATCACGACACGGCCGTCCTTGGCCAGGGCGTGGTGACAGCCCTCGTGCTTGAAACGGCCCAGCGCGGTGCGCTTGATCGGCGTCGCCGTCGGGTCGTAGGGATCGATCTCGACGATCCAGCCGAAGCGGTTGGGCTCGTTGGCCTCCTTCTCGACATTGAAGCGATCGAAGTACTTCGACCAGCCGTACCACGTGGCCTTGGAGATGCCGTAGCGCTTGTAGGCCTTGGCATCGGGCATCTTCTCCGCGTCGCCGCCGAAGTAGCCGTTGAAGTTCTCCTCCGCGGTGAGCCAGGTGCCCCACGGCGTCTCGCCGCCGGCGCAGTTGTTCAGCATGCCGAGCACCTTGCGGCCGCTCGGGTCGGCCGAGGTCTTGAGCTTGTCGTGGCCGGCAGCCGGCCCGGAGATGTCGAACGCGGTGTTGGCCGAGAGGCGCCGTGCGTACTTGCTGTTCGGCACCACCGACCACTTGCCGTTCTCGCGCACGATCTCGATCACGGCGCCGCCGTGCGCCGCCATCTCGACCTCGGCCTGTTCCTTCGTCACCTTGAGATTGACGGCGCGCCCGGCGCCCAGGCCGGCGAACATCAGGCCGGGGTCGGTGTACTCGTGATTGACGACCATGAGGAAGCGGTCGCTGGCCGTGCTGCCGGCCGGCAGGGCATGCAGGCCGATGAAGTCGCAATTGTAGCCGAACTGCTTCTCCTGTCCGGCCGCGGTCAGCTTGCCGGGCTCGAAGGCCGGCGCATCGGCCATCACCGGGTCGCCCCATCGGATCAGGACCTGCGCCTCGTAACCCGGCGGCACGTGGTGGGTCTTGTCGAGGCCATGCGGCACCTCCTCGAAGGTGAGCGAGGACGGGCCGACAGGTTGCGCCAGAGCGCCTTCGCCAACCAGGGCGCCGCCGATCGTCGCCACGGCTCCCGCGCCGAGCAGGCCGCGCAGCGCCTCGCGGCGTCCGAGGCGGCGGCCGATCAGCTCGCCGATCGTCGGTTCCGTGCTGGGGTTCGAGCCGAGATCCTCGGGATCCATGCCGTCATCATGCCGCATCGTTCTCTCCATCCCTTGCTTGCAGTCGCCCTACCCGACGCCCTCGACAGCAACACGACAAAGATGTTGCACCTTCATGACAGACGCGACCCATGCTTGGCTTCATCCCCAAACGCCGTCGTCGAACCGTAGCGCGCATCGGATAGCACCCAGGGTGCAATCAAGTACGGAGACTGAGCATCATGATCCGCAGAAGCTTGCCCGCCAGGGCGGCCGCGACGGCAAGCTCACCTTCCCGTTCTTCACCATCGAGAACGTCGAGGTGATCGACGGCGAGCGCATCATCGTCGGCAACGACAACAACCTGCCCTTCTCGTCGGGCCGCGCGCTCGGCAAGGCCGACGACAACGAGCTCGTCATCCTGCGCGTGCCGGAGCTGTTGAAGGCGAAGTAAGCCTCTTGTTCTCCCCTTCTGTGAAGATCGGGGCGGGAACCGCCCCGATCTTCACAGAATCGTGGTACGCGCTGGCGTACCGGGGGTCTCCCACGAGAATCCGCTGGGGGCGCGCCGCTCCTGGGCGCTTCTGTAGTTTTCGGTTGTCCTCCCCAGCTTCGCCGCTACGGAGTGGACACATCTCAAATCCCTCCTCGTCATCGCAGGGCACTCGCTTTTGGACAGGCACCGTCATCCCGACCGGAGCCGAGCACAGCGAGGCGTAGTGGAGGGACCTTTCTTGTTGCAGAATCAGCAAGAAAGGTCCCTCGACTGCACCGCCCGAAGGGCGGCTTCGCTCGGGATGACGGTACTTTTTGCTCCTATGCGCACGCCCTGCAAAGACGGAGAGGAAATGTGCCCACTCCGTAGCAGTGCCACAGGAGTGGCGCGCTCCCGGCGATGATCTCTACGGCAACACCCGCCTCATCCAGGCGGCCGTCTCCTGCGAGTCCTGCCGGTCGCTTGCCGCCAGCCGGTCGATCACCTGATGGCGGTCGGCGAGGTCGCGGTTCTGGCTGAGCTTGAGCTTGGTCTCGACCCGCTCGAGCGGCATGCGGAAGGCGACGATGCCGCGGGCCTGCGCCTCGGCGTTGCCGGCCGGCAGGCGGTCGAGCGACCACGCCTCGGCGCCCTCGCCCTCGTAGGCACGCGCCAGCCTGTCCAGCACCTCGAGGGAACCGGCGGCCTCCTCGATGGCCTGCGGCCGGCCGTAGGCATGCACCGTCACGTAGTTCCAGGTCGGCACCTTGACCCCCGGCGTGTACCAGGTCGGCGAGACGTAGGCGTGCGGTCCCCAGAACAGGGCAAGCGATTGGGCCGGTCGGGCGAACAGTTTCCAGTGCGGGTTGGCGCGCGCCATGTGGCCGATCAACGAGCCGTGCGGCGAGCCGTCGTCCTGCCACAGCAGGGACAGGTGCGTGGCGAATGGCGCCCCGTCCTCGCCGGCGGTCAGCAGCAGCGCCCAGCTATGGGCCTGCATGATCTGGCGGCCCGCGTTCTCGCTGCCTTCGAAGTGCTTCGGAATGTACATGGCTCGTCTTCCGGCGATGGCCGCCCCGAGGGTTGAACGGCGCGCCATTACCATGTCCTATGCGGGCCGCAACCGGGGGAATTCTCATGGGTGATAATATCCGTCTCAAGTCTGCCGCTGGCGAGATCGGCGCCTGGCTGGCAACGCCGAAGGGCTCGCCCAAGGGCGGCATCGTCGTCATCCAGGAGATTTTCGGCTGCAACCATCACATCAGGGCGGTGACCGACAGGTTCGCGGCCGACGGCTATCTCGCCCTGGCACCCTGCTTCTTCGACCATATCCATCCCGGCATCGAGCTCGGCTACACGCCCGACACCATCGCCCAGGGACGCGACTACGTGACGAAGCTCGGCGTCGACAAGGCGGTGCAGGACGTCGACGCGGCGATCGCCGAGCTGAAGCGCCGCGGCACCCGCAAGGTCGCAGTCACCGGCTTCTGCTGGGGCGGCACCATCACGTGGCTCGCGGCGACCCGCCTCAAGCCGGACGCCGCGATCGGGTACTACGGCGGCGGCATCCACGGCACGCGCAACGAGAAGCCCGGCGTGCCGACCATGCTGCATTTCGGCGACAAGGACATGCACATCCCGATGGCGCACGTGAACGAGCTGCGCTCGCTCCACCCCGACGTCGCCATCTACGACTATCCGGCCGATCACGGCTTCCATTGCGACGAGCGCGGCAGCTACGACGCGGCGGCGTCCAAGCAGGCCTATGCCCGCACGCTGGAATTCATGGCCAAGCACGTCGGCTAGGGTAGAGTTATGACCTAGTAAGAAACTGGCGGCTCGCCGCCAGTTTCTTGACACGGCGGGTCGGCCCTCGGGCCGGTGGGGAACTCCTATGACAATGCGCCGGGAGCGCGCCACTCCGTGGCGCTCATGCTCTTCCGGACCGCGAGCGTCTCGCTCGCTCAGGCTCACGAGCGAGCGACGCTCGCGGTCCGGAAGAAGATGAAGAAGCGCCACGGAGTGGCGCGCTCCCGGCCATGGGCCTCCTCCATGAAGCGCAGTCGCTTTCATAGCATCGTGGTGCATGCCGCGCGTGCTGGGGGTCTCCCCCGTTGCGAAGCTGGGGAGGAGGGAATGGACCTCGGGCGCGATGGCAGTCTAAGATGGACCTCAAGCGGGTGTAGCTCAGGGGTAGAGCGTCGGCTTCCCAAGCCGTAGGTCGCGGGTTCAAATCCCGTCGCCCGCTCCAACATTCCCATTGCG
>LNFM01000927.1_pt1 | contig 53579 bp, 53 predicted proteins | sample 596031 | NCBI WGS metagenome assembly LNFM01 (sample SAMN04254537, study PRJNA301005) | activated carbon metagenome | isolation source: dual media filters at the Ann Arbor, Michigan drinking water treatment plant | place: USA: Ann Arbor
TTCCCCCTCCGGGGGAAGGCAAGACCAAGTCGAACAAGCCATATGCGATCGCCCTTCCCGCAAGCGGGGAAAGGTGGAGGCGGATGCTCGAACTACTTCAGCTTCACAAAGCGCAGCGGGAAGCGGTTGTCCGCCGGCTGGTGCAAGCTGACGTTCTTGCGCGCCGCCCATACCACCGCCTGCTGGTGCAGCGGGATGTAGGCGTAGTCCTGCGTGTAGAGCTTGGTGGCTTCGAAGATCATCGCGTTGCGCTTGGCGACGTCGGTCTCGGACTCGATCTTGTCGGCGAGCTCGTCGATCGCCTTGTTGGAGTAGCCGCTGACGTTGAAGGCACCCTTCTTGGTCGTGGCGCTGGGGGTCTGGATCAGCGACTCGAAGACGTTGTGCACGTCGTAGGTCGCCGCCGGAGACCAGCCCAGCATGTAGAAGCTGGTCTCGCCCGGCTTGAAGTCGCTCTTGCGCAGGATCTTGGTGAAGTACTTGCTGCGCGTCTGGGCCAGCAGGTTCACCTTGATGCCGATGCGCGCCAGCATGCCGACGACCGCCTGGCAGATCTTCTCGTCGTTGACGTAGCGATCGTTCGGGCAGTCGAAGCCGACCTCGAAGCCCTGCGGATAGCCCGCGTCGGCCAGCAGCTTCTTGGCCTCCTCGGGCTTCAGCAGCGTCGGCCGCTTGTCGAGCTCCTTGACGTAGCCGTTGATGCCCGGCGCCACCATCAGCGCGGTCGGGAACGACTGGCCGCGCATGACAGTGCGCTTGATCGCCTCGACGTCGATCGAGCGGTAGAACGCTTCGCGCACCCGCCTGTCCTTGAACGGGTTCTTGCCCTTGATGTTGGATTCCAGCAGCTCGTCGCGCTCCTGATCGAAGCCGAGATAGACGACGCGCGTCTCGGGGCCCTCGATGACGTTGATGTTGGCGTCCTTCTTGAGGTTGTCGGTATCCTGCGGCGGAACCTCGTACATCATGTCGATGTTGCCGGCCTTCAGCGCGGCCACACGCGTCGCGGCGTTGGCGATCGGCGTGAAGATCACCTCGTCGAGGTTATGGATCGGCTTGTCCCACCAGGCGGGATTCTTCGCGAGAATGGTCTTCTCGCCCGCCTTGCGCTCGCGCAGGATGAAAGCGCCCGTGCCCATGGCGTTGCGGGTGGCGAAGTTCTCCTCGTTCTTGGTCGCGTCCGAGGCCACCGCGGCGTTGTTCTTCTCCGCCCAGGCCTTGGACATGATCAGGATCGCCGCCCACTTCGAGGCGAGCAGCGGATCGGGATACTTGGTCTCGACCTCGACGCGGAAATCGCCGGCCTTGCGGATCTCCTTCACCGAGGCGAAGTACGCCTTCATGTTCGAGCCGCCGCCGTTGGCGCGGTTGAGCGAGAACACGACATCGTCGGCGGTGAACGGCGTACCGTCATGGAACTTCACGCCCTGGCGCAGGTCGAAGAACCACACCGTCGGCGAGCTCTGGCCCCACTTCACCGCCAGCGCCGCCTCGAGGCCGAGCTTCTCGTCGCGCCGCACCAGCGGCTCGTAGATGTTCTCGAGGAAGGCCAGCAGGAAGGTCTCGTTGCGATAATACGGATCCATCGAGCTGACGTCGCCGGCGTTCGCCCACTTGAACGTCCTGGCCGATGCCTGCGACACGGGTCCGATCGTCAGCGCGCCCGCCAGTGCGAGCGCCGCCGCGCCCGCGAGACCCCACCGCGAAATCTTGCCCATACGAAGCTCCCTTGGTTGTCGGGCCAGCTGGTCCACACACCCCTGAACGCCCGCCAGTCGTCTCTTCTATTGCGCAGCATACAATCAAAGCACGGTCAATTTCACGTCAGAACGTAAATGGGTCGTATGTCGTTTTTTTCGCGAGATTTTCACGAAACGGTTGATTGTACCGCGCCAACCGTGTATAAAGCTTCTGTCTGATTGAAATCATATAAGTCGTTGATTTTTTGGGGATTATTATCATGAGCGCCCTAGCGCGCGCAGCGCGAGCCTACGCGCTCGCTGATCGCGAGTTCCTCTACGTCAACGCCTTTGTCGGCCTCGCTGCGGTCGCCGCATCTGGACTGGTCTTGCACTACGGCTCGTTCGCCCGGGCAATGGCCGCGATCGGCCTGTCACCCGAGATCTGAAGGAGCGTCCCATGATGAAGAAGCTCCACGAATTGTTCGCCGACCTCCGGCGCGACGAGTCCGGCACCGTCGTCATCGAATACACGATGATCGTGTCGTTGGTCGCGATGGGCATCTTCACCGCAATCCAGCTGATGTCCACGAACCTCGACGCGATGCTCATGAGCATGGCTAACGCTTTCTAGGGCGGTGCGGGGTTAATCAGACGCGCCTGTCATCCCGAGCACAGCGAGGAATCGGGGCGCAGACACTAGATCCTTCGTTGCGCTCGGGATGACAGGGTGACCGCGCTTTCGGTCTCGATGCGCTAGCAGTCGGGACCGCGCGCCCGTCGACGGGGGCCGCATGGACAGCGTCGTCGAGGCGACGCTACAGTGCGGCTCGACGGTCCGTCCGGAGGGTCCCCCTATGAATCAGATCACGCGTTCGCTGCGCGGCAATTCCAACGCCGCCCGCGACATCGCCTCCCACCTGCATCCCTACACGAACTTCAAGAAGCACGAGAGTGAAGGCCCGCTGACCATCGTGCGCGGCCGCGGCGTGCACGTGATCGACGACGATGGCAAGGAGTACATCGAGGGCATGGCCGGCCTGTGGTCGGCCGCGCTGGGCTTCGACAACGAGCGCCTCGCCAAGGTCGCCTACGACCAGATGCGCCAATTGCCGTTCTATCATTCGTTCAACCACCGTAGCCACGAGCCGGCGATCAACCTCGCCGAGAAGCTGCTCGAGATGGCGCCGGTGCCGATGTCGAAGGTGTTCTTCGCCAACTCCGGCTCGGAGGCGAACGACAGCGTCATCAAGATGGTCTGGTACATGAACAATGCGCTGGGCCGGCCGCAGAAGAAGAAGATCGTCAGCCGCATCAAGGGCTATCACGGCGTCACGGTGGCCTCGGCCAGCCTCACCGGCCTGCCGACCAACCACAAATCGTTCGACCTGCCGATCGCCGGCATCCTGCACACGAGCTGCCCGCACCACTACCGCTTCGCCAAAGATGGCGAGACCGAGGAGCAGTTCGCGACGCGTTGCGCCGAGGAACTCGAGGCGCTGATCGTGAAGGAAGGCCCCGAGACCGTCGCGGCGATGATCTGCGAGCCGGTCCTGGGCGCTGGCGGCGTGATCGTGCCGCCCCGGGGCTACTACCAGAAGATCCAGGCCGTCTTGAAGAAGTACGACGTGTTGCTGGTCGCCGACGAGGTGATCTGCGGCTTCGGTCGCACGGGCAACGTCTGGGGCAGCCAGACCATGGGCCTGCAGCCGGACATCCTGAGCTGCGCCAAGGCGCTGTCGGCGTCGTTCCTGCCGATCTCAGCGGTGATGGTGAACGAGCGCGTCTATCAGGCGCTGATGACGGAGAGCGACAAGATCGGCGTGTGGGGCCACGGCTTCACCTACTCCGGCCACCCGGTCGCCGCCGCCGTCGCGCTCGAGGCGCAGAAGATCTACGAGGAGACCGACCTGTTCGGCCACGCCGCGCGCCTGGCTCCGCACTTCCAGGCTCGGCTACATGCGTTCAAGGACCACCCGCTGACCGGCGAGACCATGGGCGTCGGCCTGGTGGGTGCCATCGAGGTCGTTGCCGACAAGAAGACCAAGGCGGTCTTCGAGCCTGCCGGCGCAGCCGGCACGAAGATCGCCAAGCACGCCATGGCCGCGGGACTGATCGTCCGCAACATGGCCGATCGCATCGCCATCTGCCCGCCGCTGGTGATCACCCAGGTCGAAACCGACGAACTCTTCAACCGCCTGCACAAGGCCTTCGACGCGTCGCTCGCCGAGATGCGCGCCGACGGCACGTTCAAGGGCTGAGATCGACGTGGTCGCTTCGGCGCTCTTTACCTTCCCCCGGAGGGGGAAGGTGGCGCGGAGCGACGGAAGGGGGATGTCGAAGACGGACTCCTGCGTTCGTCTTCGACATCCCCCTTCCGCCCTTAATTTGGCCGCCGCACCCGACATCGCGGCGGTGTCGCGCCGCTTGCGCCTGCGCGCCATCTGGGCATGGACCTTCTTCGCCTCGGCCGTGCCGGCGGTGATCGTCGGCCAAGGCTTCGTCGGCAGCAGCGAGAGGCTGCGCGATGTCGGCGCCATCATGGCGCTGATCTTCTGGCTATTCGGCATGATCCCCGCGATCGCCGCGACCGTGGCCGCGTTCCGTCATTGGGACGCGCTGCCCGATCGAATCCGCCTCCTCGCCGTCTCGCCCCTGTTGGCGGTGTCGTTCAGCTTTTCGCTCGGCGTGCTCGCGCTCGTGCTGACTTGAGCGCCGCCGATGTGATCCAGCGCCGGAACGTCTTGAAGCCCTCCTCCGCCGCACGATGCGGTCGATGAACGAGGTACCAACTCGTCCCCTTGGCCACCGACAGCGCGAAGGGCAGGACCAGGCGGCCGGCGGCGACGTCGTCATCGATGTAGGGACGGATGCCCATGGCGACGCCGAGGCCGTCGGCCGCCGCCTGCAGTGCGTGGCCGTAATACTCGAAAACCGGCCCGTCGATGCGCCACTCGCCGACGCCCGCCGCCTTCAGCCAGCTCGGCCAATCGTCGCGCGCATGCGCCACACGCAGCAATGTCGCGCGCCTGAGATCCTCCGGCTTGCGCAGCCGCGCCGCCGCCGACGGCGCACAAACCGGCGTCAGATCGGCGGCGAACAGCTTCTCGGCGACGAAGCCCGTCCAGTCGCCATCGCCCAGCCGGATGCCGCAGGTCCAATCCTCGGCGAAGGGCACCGTCGCGCCGCCCGTCGTGATGCGCACCTCGACATCGGGCGCGACGGCGCGAAACGCCGCCAGACGCGGGATCAGCCAACGGATCGCGAAGGTCGGTCCGACGCCGACGGTGAGCACGCGGCCGCGGGCGGCGTCACAGACCTGCGCCGTCAAGGTCGCGAGCGAATCGAGGATCGGCGTCAAGCCGTCGCGATAGACGACGCCGGCCGGTGTCAGCCGCAAGCCGTTGGCACGGCGTTCGAACAAGGCCACGGCGAGGCGCGCCTCGAGCAGGCGCACAAGCCGGCTGACCGCCGCCGGCGTGACGTTGAGCTCCTCGGCCGCGCCGGCGAAGCCGCCGAGCCGGGCCGCCGCCTCGAACGCCTTCACGCCGTTGAGCGAGGGCAACGCGCGCATCGATAGCCTCAGTAAAAGTAAGCCTATACCAACTTAACGCCGTTTGCCGCCGGGCGACAAGCGGCGCAAGAGAACGGCATGACGCCGCTGCTGATGGCCACCCTTTTCGCGATCATGGTCGCGACCGCCTTCCTCTCGGGCATCTTCGGCATGGCCGGCGGCCTGATCCTGATGGGCGTCCTGCTGGCGCTGATGCCCGTGCCGGCGGCGATGGTGCTGCACGGCGTCACGCAGATGGCCTCGAACGGCTGGCGCGCCTTCCTCTGGCGCGACCACATCGTATGGAAGCCGGTGGGCTACTACATGGTGGGCTGCGTGCTGGCGCTCGGCCTGTGGTCGCTGCTGACCTTCGTGCCGACGCGACCCATGGCCTTGCTTTTCCTTGGCCTGTCGCCCTTCGTCGTCAGGTTGCTGCCCACCTCGCTCAAGCCCGATCCCGGCAAGCTGTTGCACGGCACGATCTTCGGCGCCGCCTGCACCAGCCTGATGCTGCTGACCGGCGTGTCGGGGCCCCTGCTCGACACCTACTTCCTGGGCGGCGCGATGGACCGCCGACAGCTGGTCGCGACCAAGGCCACCTGCCAGGTGCTCGGGCACGGCATCAAGCTGATCTACTTCGGCGGCATCATCAGCTCGGCGGCCGAACTTGATCCGATCCTCGCCGGCCTCGCCGTCGCCGCCTCGATGATCGGCACCACCCTGGCGCGGCGCATCCTTGAGGGCATGTCGGAAAAGCAGTTCCGCACCTGGGCAAACCGCATCATCCTGGTGATCGCGACCTACTATGTCGGTCACGGCGCCTGGCTGATGGCGACGTCATAGGAGACATCGACATGAGCGATCCGATCGATCCGCTGATCGTCGACCTCGTCGAATGGGTCGGCAAGACGCCGCGGCCCTACGCCGAGATGATCGACGCCTGGCGCACGTCGTGCCCACGGCTGACGGTGTGGGAGGAAGCTTGCGCGCGCGGCCTCGTCGTCCGCCGCTCGGTCGCCGGCGCGGGCACGATCATCGAGATCACCGACGAAGGCCGCGCCCTGCTGGCGGGCCGGCATTGATGTCATCCCGAGCGCGGCAGGCGCGTCTCCGCGGCAGGGGGCTAGCATGCCGGAAGGGTCCCGCCGCGCCCGGAATGACGGGGATTGGCCGCGTCAGCGGCCGGAGACGGTCTTGAGATAGGCGATGATGTCGGCGCGATCGCCGGCGTCGCCGACGGAGAAGCCCATGCGGCTGCCGGGCACGAACTGCCCTGGCGCGGCGAGCCACTTGTCGAGAGTAGACTCGGTCCAGGTCTGGCCCGAGTTCCTCAGCGCCGTCGAGTAGCTGAAGCCCGGCGCGGTGCCGGCCTTGCGGCCAAAGACTCCGCGGTGCAGCGGGCCGATACGATTGGCTTCCAGCGAGTGGCAGCCGGTGCAGCGTGCCTCCCATAGTTCCTTGCCGCGATTGGCGTCGACGGCGGCGAGCTGCGGGCCGAAGCAGAGCTGGCCCGCCAGCACCGCGCAGGCGAGAAGCGTATCCATGGGTCACCTCTTTCGCTGGCGTCCCCGTCGCCGCGAGGCGACGGGGATCAGCGGATGAATGGATCAGCCGATGTAGAACGCCTTGGGCGAGAGCGCGTCGCCCAGCGCCTGGCTCAGCACCATCCAGTGACCGGTCTCGTCCGAGGCGAGCTTGGCCGAGACCTGCGCCAGCGCCTTGTCGGAGAAGGACGGGATCACGCCGAGATAGGCGTTGGCCGCGCCGCGCTCGAGGCGCTGCGCAAGACGCAGCACGTCGGTCTGGTTCTTCAGCGACGCGGCGTTGAGCGCCTTGGCGACCTCGGCGTCGGGCTTGGCCGCGACCGGCGAGCCGCCCAGCTTTCGGATAGTCGCGATCAACGCGTCGCGATGCTCCTTGTGGTGGCCCTGGAAGGTCACCGCGACGGGCAGCACGGCCCTGCTGACGAGGCCGCTGCCGGCGGCGATCGAGTAGGCGCTGATCGCCTCGTGCTCCAGACCCAGCGCGACGTTCAGGATCTGCACGTCGCCAGCCGGATTGGTCTGGGCCTGCGCCTGGCCGGCCATGCGCTCGCAACCGGCGAGCAGCGCCACAGCGGTGGCCGATAGGAACGAGGCGCTGCCAACGCGCAACAGCTTGCGCCGTCCGCCGTTCTCAATGGTATCCATGATGAGTTTCTCCCTTGGTGGTCGACGAGGTCATGTCCTGTCGACCTCGTGCCCTGTTACGGCCGGCCCGCACGGGAGGATGCAGTCAGCCGATCACGAGCGCGCGCGCACGACGTGAAAGACTTGTGATCGGGAAACGTCGCGCGCGTGCATCTGGCTACACAGGCGACGCGTACTGCGGCATCGCGATCGTCAGGGATAGCCTTCGTAGATCGGCCCGCGGATGAAGATGACGCCGCCATTGCGGCTGGTCAGCGCGGGATGCTTCACGCCGGCGATCGCGGCGTGGAAGTCGCCGGGATAGAACACCGTGTCGCCGATCACCATGTCGCCGGACAGCACCACGCATTCCTCGGTCGTGGGATGATCGTGCGGCGGCACGTAGCCGCCGGGTGCCAGTCGCAGCAGGAACGAGCGCTCGCGCTTCACCGTGTCGACCAGCAGGAGCTTGATCTCCGAGCCGCGCGCCAGCGGCACCCACTCGCCTTCGCCGGCGCGCACTGTCACGCCGCCGAAGTCGACACGCTGACGCGCGTCGATCGCGCGCTCGATCTTCGCCAGCAGATCGGCCGGCGGCCCGACCGCTTCGGCCGCGGCGACGACCGCCGGGCCCAGGCGGCGCTCCCAGGCCTCGACTCGCTCGCGCAGGTCGGCGTCGCGCCTGATGCGCGCCTCCAGCGCCTGGCGCTCCTCGCCCGCGAGGGTGCCGAGAACGTACTCGCCGGCCAGCGCGTCGAGGTCCTGCTCCGTCATGATTCCAGACACCCTTTCAGATCGATCAATCCCCGCCTGATCCAGCTCTTCACCGTTCCCAGCGGCCGCCCCATGCGCGCCGAGACCTCTTCGTGCGTCAGCCCCTCCCGCATTGCCAGCCAGATCGCGCGGCGCGGATCGGAGGGCAGGCGCTCCAAGCACCGCATCACGTCCTTCGCCCGGCCGTCGAACACGGTCTCGGGCGATATGGGTACGTCGGCGAAGTCGCTCTCGGATGCGGCCAGGTCCTCGGGCCGCCTGGCCTCGCGCCGCAGCCGGTCGATGGCGCGATAGCGTACTACCATCGCCATCCAGGCGATCGGCGCGCCCCGCTCCGGCTGGTACTGGCCGGCTTTGTCCCAGATCGCCACGAAGGCTTCCTGCAGCACGTCCTCGGCCGCGTCGCGGCGTCGCAGCACCTTCATGGCCACGCCCATCAGCACGGGCGCGGCCGCGCGGTACAGCGCGCCGAACGCCGCGCGCTCGCCGCGTGCGGTGCCGGCCAGCGCTTCGACCAGTGGATCGTCCAGGGCCCCGTGCATATCGCCCCTAGCCTGTCTCCGCCCTTGACGTGCGTCAATGCGCCTTGTCCCAGTAGGGGAATTCTGTTTCGTATGGAGTGTTCGCCCACTACGTTCCCGCGGCCGCCCGCCCGGAGGTCCCGCAGCATGTCGTTCGACTACACCGGTTTCTTCGCCGAGCAGCTGGCGGCGCTGAAGGCCGAGGGGCGCTATCGGATCTTCGCCGATCTTGAGCGGCTGGCCGGGCGCTTCCCGCTGGCGCTCTATCGCGACGCGCAAGGCAAGGCGCGCGAAGTCACCGTGTGGTGCAGCAACGACTACCTGGCGATGGGCTGCCACCCCGTCGTCACCGAGGCGATGGCCGCGACCATCGCCAAACAGGGCGCCGGCGCCGGCGGCACGCGCAACATCTCCGGCACCAACCACCTGCACGTCGAGCTCGAGCGCGAGCTCGCCGATCTGCATGGCAAGGACGCCGCGCTGATCTTCACCTCGGGCTATGTCGCCAACGACACGACGCTGGGCACGCTGGCAGCGCGCCTGCCGGGCTGCGTGGTGTTCTCCGACGCCTTCAACCACGCCTCGATGATCGCCGGCATCCGCAACAGCCGCGCGCCCTATCAAGTCTTCCGCCACAGCGACCCCGCGCATCTGCGCGAGCTGCTGGCGGCGGCGGATCCGAAAGCGCCCAAGCTGGTGGCGTTCGAGTCGGTGTACTCGATGGACGGCGACATCGCGCCGATCGGCGCGCTGTGCGACGTGGCGCAGGAGTTCGGCGCGCTGACCTATCTCGACGAGGTGCACGCCGTGGGCATGTACGGCGCACGTGGCGCCGGCGTCGCCGAGCGCGATGGCGTGATGCATCGCCTCGACGTTATCCAGGGCACGCTGGCCAAGGGCTTCGGCGTGGTCGGCGGCTATGTCGCGGCCAGTGCGCAGCTGATCGATTTCATCCGCAGCAACGGCAACGGCTTCATCTTCAGCACCTCGATGCCGCCGTCGATCGCCGCCGGTGCGCTGGCCGCCGTGCGCTACCTCAAGAGCGAGGGCGCCGAGCGCCGCGCGCAGCACCAGGAGCGCGCCGCGACCCTGAAGGCGAAGCTGAAGGCGGCCGGCCTGCCGGTGATGCCCTCGGTCAGCCACATCGTGCCGCTGTTCGTCGGCGACGCCGCTTTGTGCAAGGCAGCCAGTGACCTGCTGCTGGAGCGCCACGACATCTACGTGCAGCCGATCAACTATCCGACGGTCGCGCGTGGCACCGAGCGCCTGCGCATCACGCCGACCCCGGCGCACGGCGATCAGGCGATGGAGCGTCTGGCCGCCGCGCTGGTCGATGTCTGGACGACGCTGATGCCGTCGCGTCGCCAAGCCGCCGAATAGGCTCTCACGCCGAGCGCTCGCGCCAGATCCTCGAGGTCGCGAGCACGATCGCGATCACGACGACCATGCCGGCGGCGGCGGCCAGCATCGCCACCGTCAAGCCGTGGCCACTGGCGATCGCGCCGACAATGGGCGCGCCGATCGGCGCGCCACCCATGAAGCCCAGCTGAAACAGCGCCAGCACGCGGCCACGATGGCTGGCCGGCGCCGCCATCTGCACGATGGTGCGCCCCTGCGTCATGGTCACGCCGGCACCGGTGCCCCAGATGAAGATCAACGCCAGCACCACGGGAAACGGCGGCAGTAGCGCCATCAGCGCCAGCACGACGAAGCCCATCGACAGCGCCAGCACCATGGCCCGACCGCGATGGGCCAGGCGCGCGCCAAAGCGCGCCATGGCGAAGCTGGCCGCGATGGTACCGGCCCAGAACATCAGGTTGAGCAGCGCCAGTCGCGTCGAGCCGCCGCCATAGACATCACGCACCGCGATCGGCAGCACGACCATGAACGGCGCGACATAGAACAGGCCGATGGCGAAGATCAGCGCGATCACCGGCCAGATGCGCGGTTCGCGCGCGGCGACGCGGACGCCGTCGAGGAGACCGCCATCGGTGGCGCCGGCGCCGTGCATCGTCGACTGCGGTCGAAGGCGGGCGATGGCGAACGCGCCGGCGAGCAGCACGAGCCCCTGCACGATCAGCAGCGGCGCGGCGCCGGTGCGGTCGGCGGCCATCGCGGCGCCGATGCCCACGAGCTGGGTCAGGAACTGCATGCCGGTGGCGAGCGCCACGGCGCGCGGCATCGGCAATCGCGTCACGCGCGGCAGCAGGCCGTCGCGCGCGGGAATGGCGAAGGCGGCGATCGTGCCGCCGGCGATGCCGTAGATGATCATCGTCAGCAGGTCGAGCTCGCCCGTCAGCGCGAAGACCGCCAGCACCAGGGGCGGCATGGCCGCGAGCCCGTGGCAGATCATCAGCTGGCGGCGCGCATCGCCGCGGTCGGCGACCGCGCCGCCATACAGCATGAACAGCAGCGCCGGTCCCATGGCGCACATCTGTACCAGGCCGAGATCCTCGGCCGAGCGGCGCAGCACATCGGTCACGAGCCACTGCACCATGACCATGCCGATGCCTTGGGCGAGAAACCACGCGCTCAGACCGCCGAGATAGGCGCGGAAGCCGGGATCGGGAGAGGGATCGGACGCGGACATGCGGCGGATACTTGACATATCCCGCCTCGGCGACGGGAACGATTGTTCCTCTGAGGCGGATAACTACAGCTTGCTTGCTTTCGCTGGGGATAATCCATATCTTGTGTGGAAGCCATGAAAAATGGCGCAGTCCGTTGTATCTCAAGATCAATGCCGGCCCTCCGCCCCCCGGAACCGGCTAGGGGGAGGGTCCCCAATGACCCAGTTTAACAAGACGACACTGGCCAAGATTCTCGAGATTCTTGGCAGTGATCACGCTGGAGAGGTCATGGCGGCCGCGAAGCTGGCCTCGACCATGGTTCGCGAGGCGGGATTCTCCTGGGAAGAGATCCTGCGCGCCGATTTGCTCCCCAAAGGGCAAGTCGCCAAGCCAGGCTCCGCCTTCGGCGAAAACGGCCACGCCAAATCGGAATCGGGACCGACATCCGTCGGCTCGGGACCGATGGGCATGCGGCGCGAACGCGATCTCTCACCCTACGAGCAGTTCTTCATGCTGCTGCTCAGCCCGCGCACGCCCAGCCATGTGAAGAAAGAGCTGCGTTCCTGGGAAGCGCGCGTGCTCGATGGCGAGATCACACCGCAGGAGCGGCAGGACCTGCGCCATCTCTTCCGGCAGTTCGTCGCCTAACCCATCACGTCGGATCACGCTCCGGTACCTCGATCCCATATGGATCGTGGTGCAGCAGCACCTCGGCATCTGCGAACGAGACCTTGATCGCGGCCTCGATCTCATCGCCGTGACGATGCGCGACGGCCAGCGGCAGATCGGGATCGAACGCCACATGCAGTTCGATGAAGCGTGTCGTGCCCGACGAGCGCGTCCGCAGGCCGTGCATGTCGCGCGCCGCCGGATGGGCGCGAACGATCGCCTCGATGCGCCGGCGATCCGTGGCGGGCAACTCGCGATCCATCAGCACGTCGAGCGCCTGGCCGATGATGGCGCGCACGCCCAGCAGCAGATAGAGCGCGATGGCGATCGCCGCCGCTCCGTCCAGCCACACCATGCCGAAGCGCGCCGTCACGAACAACACGACCACGACCGCGACGTTGACCAGCAAATCGGATCGGTAGTGCAGCGCATCGGCGGTGACGGCCACGGAGCCGGTGCGTCGCACCACGTGACGCTGGAAAAGTGCCAGCCCGGCGGTCAACGCGATCGAGAGCAAGCTGACGGCGATGCCGATCTCCTCGCGAACGATCGGATGGGGCATCATGAGGCGTTCGATACCGGCGAGGACCAGCCCGACCGTCGAGGCGAGGATGAAGCCGGCTTGCGCAAGGGCGGACAGCGCCTCGGCCTTGCCGTGCCCGAAGCGATGCTCGCGATCAGCCGGAGTCATCGCATGACGCACGGCGAGCCAGGTGATCGCCGAGGCGAGCAGGTCGAGCGACGAATCGACTAGCGACGACAGCAGGCTCACCGACCCGGTCAGGGCCCAAGCGACGAGCTTGGCTACGACCAGAACCAGCGCCACCGACGTCGAGGCGTAGGTCGCGGCGCGGATCAACCGGGCGCGTTCATCGCCCGCCATCACCCGGCCTCAGGGATAGAGTTTCTCGGTCCGCCACGCCGACGCGCTGATGTCGGAGCGCCTGAAGACCGTGCGGTCGTGCAGGCGAAAGGGCATGTCGCGCCAGAACTCGAACATGGTGGGCGCGACGCGAAACCCCGACCAGTGCGGCGGTCGCGGCACGGTGCCGATCAGGTGTTTCGCGCCGTACTCCGCGACTTTCTTCTCCAGCGCGAAGCGGCTCTCCAACGGCCGCGACTGGGCCGAGGCCCAGGCGCCGATCTGGCTGCCGCGCGCGCGGGTGGCGAAATAGGCGTCGGCCTCCTCCGGCGTCGTCTGGCTCACCGGCCCCTCGATACGGACCTGCCGGCGCAGCGACTTCCAGTGGAACAGCAGCGCCGCCTTGGGATGGGCCAGCAACTGCTCGCCCTTGCGGCTCTCGTAGTTGGTGTAGAAGACGAAACCGTCGCGGTCCCAGCCCTTGAGCAGTACCATGCGCAGCGACGGCATGCCGTCGGCGCCGACCGTCGCCAGGGCCAAGGCGTTGGGATCGTTGGGTTCGCTCTTCTCGGCCTCGGCGAACCACGCGCCAAAGCTCTGCCACGGATCGTCACTGGGTTCGCTCATTGTCCCGACTATGGCCCCCGGGCGCGTCAGGAAACCAGTGGCCTATTGTCCCTGTTGGCCGACGCGATCCCCTTGCGGGCACCCGGGCTGCCCGCTACAAGCGGGGTCAAGCTGTTGAAAAATCGTCGCAATCGGCGACGCCAACGACCTGATACGCAACGATTGCAGAGGTTTCCGTATGACCGCCCCGACGCAGCTCATGGCCGGCAAGAAGGGCCTGATCATGGGCGTCGCCAACGACCGCTCGATCGCTTGGGGCATCGCCAAGATGGTGCACGATCACGGCGCCCAGCTCGCCTTCACCTACCAGGGCGACGCGCTGAAGCGCCGGGTCGAGCCGCTGGCCGCATCGATCGGCTGCGACTTCACGGTGCCCTGCGACGTGACGGACGCGGCCAGCATCGAAGCGACCTTCGCCGAGATCGACAAGCGCTGGGGCGGAGAACTCGACTTCGTCGTGCACTGCATCGCCTTCTCGAACAAGGACGAGCTCAAGGGCCGCTACCTCGACACGTCACCCGACAACTTTGCGATGACGATGAACATCAGCTGCTACTCCTTCACCGCGGTGGCGCAGCGCGCCGTGCCCAGGATGAAGAAGGGCGGTAGCTTGCTGACGCTCACCTACTACGGCGCCGAGCGCGTCATGCCGCACTACAACGTCATGGGCGTCGCGAAGGCCGCGCTCGAGGCCAGCGTGCGCTACCTTGCCGCCGACGTGGGCGACCTGGGCATCAGGGTCAACGCCATCTCGGCCGGCCCGATCAAGACGCTCGCCGCCTCGGGTATCGGCGATTTCCGCTACATCCTGAAGTGGAACGAGCTGAACTCGCCGCTCAAGCGCAACGTCACCACGGAAGAGGTCGGCGGCGCCGGCCTGTTCCTGCTGTCGGATCTCGGCAGCGGCGTCACCGGCGAGGTGATGCATGTCGATTCCGGCTACCACGTCGTCGGCATGATCAAGACCTCCTCGGCGACGCAACTCGGCGAGCTGCTTGCCGACTTCAAGGACTGAGTGTGGCTGGCAACACTTTCGGGCACCTGTTCCGGTTCACGAGCTGGGGCGAAAGCCACGGCCCGGCGATCGGCTGCGTCGTCGATGGCACGCCGCCGCGCATCCCGCTGGTCGAGGCCGACATCCAACGCTTCCTCGACCTGCGCCGCCCCGGCACCTCGCGCTTCGTCACCCAGCGCCAGGAGCCGGATGCGGTGAAGATCCTGTCGGGCGTGTTCGAGGGCGTGACCACGGGCACACCGATCTCGCTCTTGATCGAGAATGTCGACCAGCGCTCCAAGGACTACGGCGCGATCAAGGACCAGTTCCGGCCGGCGCACGCCGACTACACCTATCTGCAGAAATACGGCGTGCGCGATTATCGCGGCGGCGGTCGGCAATCGGCGCGTGAGACGGCGGTGCGGGTCGCCGCTGGCGCGATCGCGCGCAAGATTCTCGGCGACGGCATCACCATCCGCGGCGCCGTCGTGCAGATGGGCACGCAGAAGGTCGACCGCGCCAGGTGGGATTGGGACGCCGTCGGCGACAACCCCTTCTGGTGTCCCGACCGCCAGGCGGCGCAAGCCTGGGAAGGCTATCTCGACGACGTGCGCAAGCGCGGCTCCTCGGTTGGCGCGGTGATAGAGGTCGTGGCCTCGGGCGTGCCGGCCGGCCTGGGCGCGCCGATCTACGACAAGCTTGACAGCGACATCGCGCGAGCGCTCATGAGCATCAACGCGGTGAAAGGTGTGGAGATCGGTGACGGATTCGCCGCCGCCGCGCATTCCGGTGAGGAAAACGCCGACGAGATGCGCATGCGCGACGGCAAGGTGACGTTCCTCGCCAACCACGCGGGCGGCATATTGGGCGGCATCTCCTCGGGCCAGGACATCGTCGCGCGCATGGCGGTGAAGCCCACCAGCTCGATCCTGACGCCGGTGCGCAGCGTCGATCGGCACGGCAACGATATCGAGATCCGCACAACGGGCCGTCACGATCCCTGCGTCGGCATCCGCGCCACGCCGGTCGCCGAGGCGATGATCGCCTGCGTGCTGGCCGACCATCTGCTGCGCCACCGCGCGCAGTGCGGCTGATGGCCAAGCGCGAGCGCCTCGAGATCCGCTTCAGCCAGACCTTCCATATCACGCTGGCGGCGATCGGCGTGATCCTGCCGGTCGTGGCGGCCATTTGGCTGGCGGCCAACTTCGAGAAACTGGGCGGCGAGGGATCGAGCGGCCGTTTCGTCTTTCTCGGCCTGTGCACCGTGGGCCTGCTCTATTACGCCGGCCGCGCCATCGCGCGCCTGCGCGAGACGCGGCCGCAGATCATCGTCGACAACAAGGGCGTATGGTTGGGATTCGGCCGCGACGTGCTGCTGCCCTGGTCCGACATCCGCCTCGCCCGCCCGCGCGGCATCCGTCGTACGCTGCAGATCGGCATTACGCCCGACCTCTACACCCGCCTCAATCTCTCCCTGTTCAATCTCGATGATAATCTGACGGCGGTTCCCGGTGGTGGCGCCTCGGTCGGCGTGCGCTTCAATGGCCTCGACCGGCCGATGCGCGACCTGTACGAGGCTATGAAGATCTGGAAGCCCGGCCTGCCCATGCGTTGAGGATCGCCATGCCGCAACCTGCTCACCTCTGGAAACTGGATATCCCCTCCCCGGATCCGACCGAGGAGGACCTGAAGAAGTACTGGGCGAAGTGCGTCGAGAAGCTCGGCATGGTGCCCAACGTCATCCGCGCCGTGTCGACCAACCCCAGGAAGGCCCGCGCCTTCATCTCGATGTACAACGAGCTGATGCTCGGCGAGTCCGGCCTGAGCAAGCTCGAGCGCGAGATGGTGGCCGTCGTCGTGTCGAGCGCCAACCGCTGCTACTACTGCCTCGTTGCCCATGGTCAGGCCGTGCGCCAGTATTCCGGCGATCCGCAACTGGGCGAGATGATGGTGATGAACTATCGTGTCGCCGATATGCCGGCGCGCCAGCGCGCCATGCTCGACTTCGCCTGGAAACTCACCCTGAGCCCCTTCGACGTCGGCGACGCCGATCGCCAAGCCCTGCGCGCACTGGGCTTCAGCGAGCGCGATCTATACGATCTGTGCGACGTGGTGGCGTTCTTCAACATGTCCAACCGCATGGCGCACGGGACCGAGATGATGCCCAACGCCGAATACCACGCGCAGAGCCGCTGATGCCCGATACGGTCCTGCCAATCGACGGTGCGACGGCGCCCGCCCGCCTCAGAGTAGAGGCCTCCTCGTTCTGCCAGCTGCGCTGCCCGTCCTGCCCGACCACGGATCGGGCGATCGACGCGCATGTCGGCAAGGGCTTCCTCAAGCCCGCCGATTTCGCCGCCCTGCTCGCCGCCAATCCCGCCGTGCGCGAGATCGAGCTGTCGAATTACGGCGAGGCGCTGATGAATCCCGCGATGCCGGACATCCTGCGCATCGCCCATGAGCGCGGCGTGGCAACCATGATCGCCAACGGCGCCAACCTCAACACCGCGTCGCCGGCGGCGCTCGAAGCGCTGGTGCGTTACCGCGTGCGGTCGATCATGTGCTCGATCGACGGGGCCACGCAGGAGACCTACGAGAAGTACCGGGTGCGCGGTAATCTCGAGAAGGTCCTGGCCAACATCCGCGCCATCAACGACTGGAAGGCGAAGCTCGGCATCGATGAGCCCCTGCTGGTCTGGCGCATGATCCTGTTCGAGCACAACAAGCACGAGGTCGAGCTCGCGCATGCCATGGCGACGCAGCTCGGCATGCGCTTCAAGCTCAAGCTCAGCTGGGACGAGGACATCGCGCCGACAGAGGTATCGCCCGAGGTGATGCATTGGCTCGACACGCCGGCGGTGCGCCGCTCGGAGTGGGAAGCGCAGACCGGCGAGGCCTATCTCGCCGACATGTGCGAGCAGCTCTGGGACGAGCCGCAGATCAACTGGGATGGCAAGGTGCTGGGCTGCTGCCGCAATTTCTGGGGCGATTTCGGCGGCAACGTCTTCAAGCAGAGCATGGACGAGGCGTTGGGCCACGAGAAGATGCGCTACGCCAAGGCGATGCTACGTGGCGACGCGCCCGAGCGCGCCGACATCCCCTGTACGACCTGCGATATCTATCATAAGCGCCGTGCCGCAGCGCAGTGGATCAACCGGCCATAGTCTTGTGGGACCACCGGCGAAACGCCAGCGGTCCCAATCAAGCCGTGGCCTTCGCGGGCTTCGCCGCCGCCGGCTTACGCCCCAGATCGAGGATGCTGCCCAGGATACCCTTGGGCAGGAAGATGATGAACACGACCAGCAGCACGCCGTAGACGAGGTTGTCCCAGCCCACCGCCTTGGTGCCAAAGCCGATGCGCAATGCCTCGGCCATCAGGATGGTGATGATGGCGCCCACGGTCGGGCCGAGCGAGACGTAGATGCCGCCGACGACGACGGCGAACACCATCTGCAGCGACACGGCGATACCGCTCACCGTGTCGGGCGAGATGAACATCTGATACTGGCAATAGAGCGCGCCGGCGAGCGCCGTCATGACGGCGCTGAGTACGGTGATCTTCAGTTTCTCGGCCGTCACGTTGACGCCGGCGGCTGCCGAGGCGTCCTCGTCCTCGGAGATCGCTTCCATGGCGTAGCGCGCCATGCTGCGATCGACGAAGTGCCAGATGGCGAGTCCTACTACCCACACCCCCAGGGCGATCAGGTACCAGGTCTCTTTCTCGGTGAACTGCATGGCGACCAAGCCGCTGCCCTTGGTGCGCTCCGGCGTGTAGCCCAGCGAGCCACCGGTCCAGTCGCGAGTCGCGGTGATGACCTGCAGCACGATACCGGATAGAGCGAGCGTCACCAGGGCGAAGTAGTGGCCGGTTATGCGAAAGCGGAAGCACGGGTAGGCGACGATCAGCGCCAGCACGCCGGCGGTCACCATGGCTATCGGGATACCGATCCACGGCGAAATGCCGAGATGGTTCCACATCAGCGCCGTGACGTAGGCGCCGACGCCCATGAATCCGCCATGGCCCAGCGATACCAGGCCGAAGCGGCCCATCATCGACCACGAGGTGTAGGCGAAGGACCAGATCAGGATGAGGATCAGGATGTGCAGGGGATAGGGCGAGCGATAGACGAAGGGCAGCAGGATCAGGACGAGCAGCCCGATGCCGCCGAGGATCTGGTTGCGCGAGAGGCTCATGTGCGCCTCGCCAGCAGGCCGCCGGGCCGGATGAACATCATCACGATGAAGAAGCCGAAGGCCAGCACGTACCCCCACTCCAGATCCGACACCAGCCCGCCGATGGCGATGATCTCGGCGAACACGAAGGCGGCGATGAAGCCGCCGATCAGGTTACCCAGCCCGCCGAGCACGCAGATCAGGAAGGTGATCGGCCCGAAGCTCAGGCCGACGAAGGGATGCACATCGTATTGCAGCACCAACACGCAGGCGCCCAGCCCGGCCAGTCCGCCACCCAGCGCCGAGGTGATGAGGTAGATGCGCCGGCTGTCGACGCCCATCAGGGTCATGATCTGGCGATCCTGGGCGATGGCGCGGATGGCGATGCCGGTATAGGTGCGGGTCAGGAAGAGATAGACCAGCACCATGCCGACCAGCGCCGCGCCGAAAGCGATCAGGCGCGGATAGGAAATGAACATGTTGCCGACCTCGAGCACCGGCAGGCGGATGCCAAGGTTGCGGAACTCGATGCCGAAGGCGACGGTGGCGAAGCTCTGCAGGAAGAACAGCACGCCGCCGGTAGCCAGCAGCTGGTTGATCGGCGGGGCGTTGAGCAGCGGCTCGATGACGATGTAGTGCAGCGCCATGCCGAGCACCGCGACCAGCGCGATGCAGGCCGGCACCGCCAGCGGGATGGGCACGCCGTAAACCGTCACCAGGAAGTACATGCCGTACATGCCGACCATGATCAGCTCGGCGTAGCAGATCCAGGTGACGTCGATGACGCCGAAGATCAGGTTGAGCCCCAGCGCGAGCAGCGCCAGCAGGCCGCCCAGCAGAATGCCGTTGATCACGGCCTCCGCCATCTCGATGCTGAACAGGAAATCCATCGCGAACTCTCCTCAGACGCCGAGATAGGCTTCCTTGATCGTTTCGCTCGCCAGCATCTCGGCCGACGTACCCGAAGCGCGAATGCTGCCGGCTTCGAGAAGGTAGGCGCGATCGACCACCTTCAGCACCTGCTGCACGTTCTGCTCGACGATCAGCACGGTGAGCCCATTGCCGCGGATACGTCGCACCAGCTCGAAGACCTGCTGAACGACGACCGGCGCCAGTCCGGCCGACGGCTCGTCGAGCAACAGCAGCTTGGGATCCGACATCAGGGCGCGACCGATGGCGCACATCTGCTGCTCGCCACCCGACATCGTGCCGGCGAGCTGCGTGCGGCGTTCCTTCATGCGCGGAAAAAGATCGAAGACGAACTCCAGCCTTTCGGCGAACCGGGCGCGCGCCGAGGGGATGAAGGCGCCCATCTTCAGATTGTCCTCGACGCTCAGCCGCGGGAACAGCCGGCGATTCTCGGGGACATGGGCGATGCCCATCTCGATGATGCGATGCGCCGGCGTCGCCACCACGTCGGCGCCCTCCATCGAAATCGTGCCTTTGGTCGGACGGATCAGGCCGGAGATCACCCGCATCAGCGTGGTCTTGCCGGCGCCGTTGGGACCGATGACACCGACCGCCTCGCCGGCGTTGACGTCGAGGTCGACGCCGAACAGCGCCTGGAAGGCGCCGTAGCCGGCATCGACCGAGCGCAACTGCAACATGGCGCTCAGCCTCCGCCGCCGGTCGCGGCCTGGACCGCGTCCGCATCCGTGCCGAGATAGACCTCGATCACCTTGGGATCGTGCGCGACGGCCGAGGGCAGGCCCTCGGAAATCTTCTCGCCGTGATCGAGCACCATGACCCGGTCGACCACGCGCATCAGCACGCCCATGATGTGCTCGACCCAGATGATGGTGATGCCGAGCTCGGTGCGGATACGGCGCAGCATATCGGCGGCCTGGTCCATCTCGTGCTCGTCGAGCCCGCCCAGGCTCTCGTCGGCGAGCAGCAATCGCGGACCGGTGGCCAACGCCTTGGCCAGCTCCAGCTTCTTGAGACCGGCGGCGCCCAGGCCGTCGACCGAGGCGTCGCGATCGGTCGGCAGGCCGACCATCGCCAACGCCTTCTCGGCGGCGTCGAAGGCTTTCGTCTTCGAATGGCTGCCCTGGCCGTAGTAGCCGGCCAGCGCCACGTTGTCGAAGATCGACAGGCGCCGGAACGGTCGCGGAATCTGGAAGGTGCGGCCGATGCCGCGGTTGATGATCCAGTGCGGCGCGTGCCCGGCGATCTGCCGCCCCTCGAAGAGGATCGATCCCGCCGTCGGCGCCAGGGTGCCCGACAGCATGTTGAAGATCGTGCTCTTGCCCGAGCCATTGGGGCCGATCAGACCGAGGATCTCGCCCTGATCGACCTTGAAGGACACGTTGTTCACCGCCGTGAAGCCACCGAAGCGCTTCACGAGTCCATCGACGCTCAGCACGCGCGGGCCGTACCGTCTGTCGCGCCGGCTCGGCGGGTCACTTCGCCGCGTAGGGCGAGGTCGCCGGGAACGGCAACACCGCCTCGCGCTGCGCCTGGCTCTTGGGCCACACGATATGCGCCTGATCGTCGATGTACTGCACGATCACCGGGAAGGCGCGTGCGTTCTGCCCAGCCATCGGCGAGCCCTCGCCCTCGAACTTCACGCCGAAGCCGAGCATCGTGCCGCCCTCCTGCAGGTCGACCTCGAGCGCCGCCTTGCGCAGCGCGTCGGCGTCGACGCCGCCATGCTTGCTGATGGCGCGCGGCAGCACTTCGGTGAAGAAGACGTAAGTGTTCGAGGCCGCCATGCCGACATGAGCCGACTTGATGGCCGTGCCCGGCCGCGCCTTCTCGTACTCGGTGCCGACCATGGCGATCAGCGGCGGCAGCTTGGTGTCGAGCGCCTTCTGGTTGGCCTGCCAGATCGAGATCGGATCGACGTTGAAGAAGTGGTTGACGTCCTTGCCGAGCGCTTCCTTCAGCTTGTCGTACACGCCGTAGCCGGCACCGTGGCCGACCAGCGCGCTGAAGCGCAGCCCGCCCTCGCGCGCCTGGCGCAGGAACAGCGAGATGTCGGGGTTGTAGCCGGTGTGGAAGATCACGTCGGGGCGCGCGCGGCGCAGCTTGGTGACCAGCGCCGAGAGGTCAGGCGCGGTCGCGGCGTAGCCTTCCTTGAGCACCATCTGGAAGCCTGCCTTCTTGGCCCCCTCCTCGTTGCCCTTCGAGACGTCAACGCCATAGGCGCCGTCCTCGTGGATGATCGCCACGCGCAGGTCCTTGGGGTCCTTGCCGAACTTGGACTGGCTGTGCGCGGCAATGAAATCCATCGACATCAGGCCGAACTGCCGGCCGCTGGGCTGTGAGCGGAAGACGTACTTGAGGTTGCGGTTCTCGAGCACCGCCGAAGAAATGCAAGTGGTGATCCACATGAACTTCTTCAGCTGCTCGACGCGCGCCGCCACTGGCACGCATTGCGCCGAGGAGAAGAAGCCGAGCAGCATGTCGACCTTTTCCTGCTCGACCAGGCGCACCGCCTCGTTGATGGCGACGTCGGGCTTGCTCTGCGCGTCGGCATAGACCGCCTCGATCTTGTAGCCGCCGACGCCACCCTGCTTGATGAAGTGGTCGATCATGATCTTGGCGCCGAGCGCATGCAGGTCGGAGCCGCCGCCGGCCAGCGGGCCGGTGTAGTCGTAGATCACGCCGATCTTGAGCTTTTTCTCCTGGGCCTGGGCTACGCCCACGACGCCCAAGGTCAGGGCGGCGATGGCCACGCCACCCAGCAGGCGGCCGAATGCACGCTTCATCATGATGTCCTCCCGGGCGACGCCGCGCCGATTATTGTTGGCGCGATCACACGGGCTGGGCACCGCAATGTCAAGCGCTGTGGCCGGCCCGCCGACCACGCCGCGAAAACAGCCAAACATTTCGTTCCCGATATCAGCGGGTTATACTCCCGGCATGCCGGGTTAGCTCAGGGGTAGAGCAACCGCCTTGTAAGCGGTAGGTCGTCGGTTCAATTCCGACACCCGGCACCAGGCGCGCGGCCGACGGTTCCCTCCCGGCGGTGCCAACGCGAGGACAACACGTGCCGGAAACCGGCGCCAAGAAGATCCGCGTCGCCTGTCTGGTGACGCATCCCATCCAGTATCAGGCGCCGCTTCTGCGCATGATCGCGGCCGACCGCGACATCCATCTCAAGGTCTTTTTCGCCAGCGACTTTTCCGCCCGCGCCTTCCACGATCCCGAATTCGGTCGCGCCGTCGAATGGGACGTGCCGCTGCTCGAGGGCTACGAGTCGGAGGTGCTGCCGACCTGGCCTGGCTCGCGTTATCCCGGCGATGCCTATTTCGACGCCTGGCGGCCCTTCAGTCGCGGGCTACGCCGACGACTGCGCGCGGGACGCTTCGACGCGCTCTGGATACACGGCTACGCACGGCTTCCGCATATCGCGGCGATGCTGGCGGCGAAGTCGGCCGGCGTGCGCGTGCTGTTGCGCGACGAGGCCAACGCCATCGGCCAGGCGCGCTCCGGCGCCCGCGCCGTCGCCAAGCGCGCGCTGTTCGGCGTGATCGACCGGCTGGTCGATCGCTACCTCACGATCGGCGCGCTGAACGAAGCCCACTACCGCGACCTCGGCATCGATCCGGCGAAGTTCACGCCGATGGGCTACGCCGTCGACAACGCCTGGTTCCAGGCGCGCATAGCGGAGGCGGCCGCCAGCCGCGAGGCGCTGCGCCAATCGCTGGGTCTCGCGCCGGGCCGGCCGATCGCGCTCTACGCCGCCAAGCTGATCGACCGAAAAGCGCCGCTCGATCTCGTCGAGGCTTTCGCCTCAGCGACGCGCGAACGTGACTCGGTGCTGCTGATGGCGGGCGACGGCGAACTGCGCGCGGCCGTCGAGGCGCGCATCGCCGCGCTAGGCGCGACCGAGCGCATTCGGCTGCTGGGCTTCCAGCCGCAGCGCCAACTCGCCGCGCTCTACGATCTTTGCGATCTCTTCGTGCTGCCCTCCGAACGCGAGACCTGGGGCCTCGTCGTCAACGAGGTGATGAATGCCGGCAAGCCAGTGATCGCCAGCGACCGCGTCGGCTCGGCGCGCGACCTGGTGCGCGACGGCGTCAACGGCTTCGTCTATCCCTTCGGCGACATCGCCGCGCTCGGCGCACGGCTCAGCGAGTCGCTGGCCGATCGCGAGCGGCTCGCCGCCATGGGGCGCGAGAGCCTGACCATCATCGGGGGCTGGGGCTTTGAGCAGAATCTCGCCGGGCTGAAATCGGCGCTGGCCCGCCTTTTCCCCGATCGCGGCATCGAGGGGACGTCGTGAGCCGCCGTCGTCTGCTGATCGCCCATCCCGGCGCGACCTCGCTGCTCTACCCGCTGGTCGCCCTGCTGCAACGCATGGATCTCGAGGTGCGATTCGAGACACTGTTCTACGACCGGCCGAGCGACCTGCCGCATCGTCTGGCGCGGGTCCTGCCGGCGACGCTCGGCCGCGGACTGGCGCGCGAACTGGGACGGCGCAGCCATCCCGACATCGATCCGGCACGCGTCGCCACCGCGCCGTTCAGCGAGCTGGTTCACATCGCCTCGGCGCGTCTTCTGTCGCCGGCGACGACCGCCTCGGTGCTGCGCTGGCGCAACGCGCGATTCGATCAGCGCATCGCCGCGATGATCAGCGGAGAGCGGCCGGATTTCTTCATCGGCTTCGACGGCTCGGCCGAGCGCAGCTTCGAGGCCTGCCGCGCGAGCGGCACGATCTCCCTGCTCTACCAGGCGATCGGCCATCTGCGCAGCGGCCTGCGCACGCTGATGGAGGAACGGCGCCTGTCGCCGGAATTCGCCGGCGTATCCTTCGGCGACACCTCGGACGAATGGATCGCGCGCAACACGCACGAGGCGTTGCTGGCCGACCGCGTCGTCGTGCCATCGGACTATGTGCGCGACACCATGGTCGAGAACGGCCGCGACCCCGCGACCATCGACCTGCTGCCCTTCCCGATCGACGTAACGCGCTTCACGCCCGCGCCCACGCCGCGCGTCGACGGCAAATTGCGCGCGCTTTTCGTCGGCCAGATCGGCCTGCGCAAGGGCGTGAAGTACATCCTCGAGGCCGCGCGCCTGCTGGCGCGACCCGACATCGAGATCGTGCTGGTCGGCGGCATCGTCGACGGCGCCGACTGGTTGAAGCGTTACGACGGCCTCTACCGCCATATCGCCAACGTGCCCTACGCCGAGATGCCCGACATTTTCCGCGCCGCCGACGTCTTCGTCTTTCCCTCCCTGCACGAGGGCTCGGCGATGGCGGTGAACGAAGCGCTGGCCAGCGGTCTGCCGGTGATCGTCACCCCCAACGCGGGCGCTATCGCGCGTGACGGCGTCGAGGGCTTCGTCGTGCCGCTGCGCGACGCCGACGCCGTCGCCGATAGGCTGTCCCGTCTCGCCAACGACGCGGCGCTGCGTCGACGCATGAGCGTCGCCGCCCGCGAGCGCGCCCTGCAGCATGACGCTTCGGCTTACGCGGCGCGGCTGGGCGCGCTGCTCGATCGCCTGAAGCCACCGGCATGAAACGACTGCCCCTCGCCCTCGCCTTGCTGGCGCTGCCGGCCCTGGCCGCCTCGGTCTGGTTCGCCTTCGTGCGGCCAATCGAGCCGATCATGCCGTCCTATCTCGAGCTCGCCGAGATCTTGCGCCGCGGCGAGGCCACGCGCGGCTTCGAGCCGCTGGGTTATCCGGCGCTGATTGCCGGCTGGCTGGGCAGCGTCGAGCGCACGCTACGCGTCGTGCACGCGCTCTGCCTGTGGGGCGTATGGGCGATCGTCGCCTGGCTCGTTCTGCGCATGGCGGCGCAGGATCGCGATGGCTCGCGGCACGGCCTGCCGTGGTGGCTGTGGGGGTGGATCGCCTTCTGGCTGGCGACGATCTTCCTCAACCCCTATTTCCTGATCGGCCTGGCGCGGGTCAGCGACAGCGCTGTGAACGTATTGCTGATCGGCGCGGTTTTCGCCTGCGCGTTGGCGGCGCGCGAGGCACGCTTGCGCGACTGGGCGCTGGCGGGCGTCGCGCTCGGCCTCTTCATCCTCGTGCGGCCGAACTCGATCACACTCATCGTCGCGCTCGCCGTCATCGCCTGGCTCGCGCGCACGCCATGGTCGCGGCCGATCGCGACCGCGATCACCACGCTCGCCGTTTTCGTGGCGCTGTCGTGGACCCTGACCGGAACGCCGCTCTTCTGGCCCAAGAACGGCGGCTACAACCTCTTCGCCGGGAACAATCCGTTCGCCTACGCCGAGCTAGTCGGCAACCACAACGCCGAGTACTCGCTCGACAAGGGATTGCGGTGGTGCGGCGTCGAGGGCGATCGCTACACCGTGCCTGACGACGCCTATCTGCGCTGCACGATTCGCTTCGTGGCCGAGAAGCCCGGCGAGTTCGTCAGGCTGATAGCCTACAAGACCTATACCATGCTGTTCCGCCCCAACCTGAGGCTGGCGGACACGCCGCTGAAGATCGTCGTCCAGTTCGCGATCCTGCTGCCGACGTCGCTGTGGTGGGCACTGTTCATCGTCAGCCATCGCTTCCGCGTGTCGCTGCCGGGCATCTCGGGCGTGCTGTTCGTCGTGTTCTACGCCGCGCCCTTCGCGCTAACCAACGCCGATCCGCGCTTCCGCATTCCGCTCGATGTGATCTATGCGATGTCGGCCCTGGCCTTCGCGCTGGGTGATCGGCTACCGATCCGTCACTCCTCGCGATCGCGTCCATGGCGGTCGTCGCCGCGACCGGGCCGGCCGCCAGAATCGGGTCTCGGCAGGGCGGACATACGGCGGCCCGGCGTCGGCTTGACCCAGCGCACCGGCCGGCGGACGTTGTAGATCGGCTGCGGCGCACCCGGCGCCCAGGAGTGCGGCTGTTGCTGCGCGTAGGCGGCGCGCCAAGCGGCGTCCTGTTGCAGCGCCATCCTTTCGACATGGGGCAGGCCAAGCACCAGACCGATGGTGAGGTAGAAGTAGTAGTTCATCGGCTCGACGTCGAGCGTCCAGCCCTTGAACGACACCAGGGCGCAAAAGGCGATCATGGCGCAGGCGATCGAGGCGATACCCTTGAAGCGCTCGAGCCTCATCTGCGCGCGGATCTGCAGGCAGTAGAGGAACAGCAAGCCGTAGCAGCCGAGCATGACGAAAAAGCCCAGCACGCCCAGTTCGACAATGGCCTTGCCGTAGAAGTTCTCGATGAAGGCGCCGCCATCGGCGAGGAAAGCCATATCGGCGCGATCAAGCCCGTGGCGCGCGGCGCCGGTGTTGGTGCCGGCGCCCAGGCCGAACAGGCCGCCCTTGGCCACCGCGTCCGTCAGGCCCTGCGCCGCGAACTCCTTGCCGTACACCGTGGTCAGGGTCGCGACTTCGCTGGCCATGTTCGCGCCATCGAGGCCGGAGACGGCGAGAAACAGCGCCAGGCCGCCGGCGACCATGAAGACGTTCCAGAACATGCCCTTCGACTTCATGCGGAACACCTGGATCATGATCATGACCATGGGCATGAACAGGAAGTTGCCGCGCGCGCCGGAGCTGAAGCCGCAGATCATCGCCAGACCGAGACTGGCCCACAGGAACATGCGCCAGCCGCGCGATCTCTCCAGCTCCATCAGCATCATCAGCGGGAACAGCATGTACCAGCAGAACACGCCGTACTGCGAATTGTACTGGAACGAGCCGGTGATGCGGTACAACCAGGCGCCCATGTAGTTGAACTCGCCCATGATGTTCAGGGCGTAGTCGCCGTAGAAGAACATCATGGTCGCTTTGTAGTCGTAGGTGATGGCGCCGACGATCATGATCAGCCCGACCAGCCACGGGATCCAGGCGGTCACGACGATGGTGCGCAGCATGCCGCGCAGATCGAACTCGTTGCGCGCGTAAGCCGCGCCGATGAACAGCAGCGGAACGTAGAAGAGCCAGACCTTGGCGCCGATGCCCGCGACCATGGCGTTGGGCACGGTCGGCCTCGTGAGCGAGATCAGCACCAGCAGCACCAGCGCGCCGTAAATCGCCACCACCTGCACCGGCACGCGCTTGGCCTGCGGCGAGCCGGCGAGCAGAAAATAGGAGATGTAGAGCGGCACGACGACGACAAGGTCGCGCATCAAGGTGCCGAGCGGCGACGGATAGAACGCCACGATCACCGGGCCTGTGAACGGCGTGTAGTAGGCAAGACCCAGCACGCCCCAGCGCCAGTTGACGATGATCGCCACCCAGGCGGCGAGCACGACCGGCAGGCCGAGCAGGAGGATTTCCATCCCGTCTTCTCCTCAGCCCGCCATCGGCGCCGGGCGTGAGCCGGCACGGAATGTGTCCATCACGTCGAGCGCCCAAGCGCGCCAGCCGCGCAGCCTGGCGCCGGCATGCGAGGGCACGCCCAACCAGTCGCGCACGGGCACGACGAAGCCGCGCTTGCCACGACCGGCGAGCGACTGGGCGACTGAGGGGCTTAGCAGCGCCGGCAGCTCGGCCTTGGTCACCGGCCGTGGTCCAGCGATCAGTGGAGCGAGCGCACCGAAGAAGTCCGCGTCCACGAACGGCGTGCGGATCTCGAGGGAATGCGCCATGCCCGCCCAGTCGGCGTCGCGCAGCAACTGGTTGCGCATGTAGAACGACAGCTCCAGCGCCGCGACACGCGCATTGGAAGACCGAACGCCTTCGATCGCCGACGCCAGGGTCGTCTCGGTGTGCAGATCGGCCAGACCCTGGCGCACAATGTCTCCATCGAGCAGATCAGGCAGTTCCCACGGCATGAACAGGCCGCGCCGCAGCAGGTAGGCGCCGCCGTAGGACGAGCCATACTCGAACAGCCCGGCATATTTCGGCGAGGTGAAGTGCCGCAGGAGGGGCTCGCTGACCAGCCGGAAGCCGCGGCCGAGTGCTGCGAAGGGCGACGCCAGGGCCACCATCTTCGGGATCTGCCGGAAGCTGGGATAGCCGGCGAAGACCTCGTCGCCGCCGATGCCCGACAGCGCCACCTTCAAGCCGGTCGAGGCGGTGGCCTTGCTGACGAAATAGACATTGGTGCCGTCGATCGTCGGCTGGTCCATCGCGCGCAGCAGGTGATCGCGCGCGGCGGCGAACTCGGCGCGGCTGACCCACACGGTTTGATGCCGTGTGCCATGCGTGCGCGCGGTCGCCTCGGCGATCGGCGTCTCGTCGAGCGCGCCGCCGCGATACTCGTCAAAGCCCAAGGTCACGGTGCGCAGCGGCTGCGCGTTCTCTGGTGTGGCGAACTCCGCCACGAGCGAGGAATCAAGGCCGCCCGACAGGAACACACCGACCGGCACGTCGGCCACCATGTGGTGGCGCATGGTGTCGACGATCCGCTCGCGCAGGAAATCTGCCCGAGCCCCGCCCGTCGGCGCGGCCGGGCCGGCTTCCACCTCGGCCAGCACCTTGGCGATGGAATGATAACGCCGCAGGGCCGGTGCTTCGCCCGTGGGCTGCCACAGCGTGTGCCCGGCTGGCAGCGCGCGGATGCCGCGATAGAGCGTGAACGGCTCGGGCACCGACCCCCAGAGCAGGAAGCCGACCTCGGCCGCCGGCTGCGGCGCGGTGTCGACGCTACCGCCGGCGATCAACGCCTTGACCTGCGAGGCGAAGCGCAGCGTTTTGCCATCATCGGCGATGTAGAGCGGCTTGATGCCGAACGGGTCGCGCGCCAGCAGCATGGCGCGACGGTCGCGGTCCCACAGCGCGAAGGCGAACATGCCGCGCAGGCGCTCGACCATGGCCGGGCCCTCGACATCGTAGAGGTGCAGCAGCACCTCGGTGTCGGAGTTCGAGGCAAAACGGCGGCCCTTGGCCTCCAGCTCGGCCTTCAGCGCACGGTAATTGTAGATCTCGCCGTTGAAGTTCACGACCAGCCGGCCGCCGTCATGCGCCATCGGCTGGAAACCGCGGTCCGAGGTCTCGATGATCGCCAGGCGGCGCTGGGCGAACAGAGCGGCGCCGGTCTCGTCCTGCCACAGGCCGGCGCTGTCGGGGCCTCGCGACAGCATGACCTCGGACATGCGAATCAGGCTCCGCAGATCGTCAGGGTTCGCCGTCGCCTCGCCGACCCGTCGGCCGCCAACCATGACCTCGACATCGCCTAGCCGCGACGATCCACGGACGCCTGCGAACGCGGGCGAGCCATAGTGGAAAAGGCCGGCGATGCCACACACTTAGAGGGGACCTCTCTGGAAACCTGACGCACCCCCACAACAATTCGTGGTTTGCTCGGCTTTGACTCTATAATTGTAGTATTCTGAACATGTTATGATAATTTCTTGAGCTCTGCAATCGGATCGGCCCCGGCTGGACCGGATGCCCAACAACGACCTGTCGCCCCCGGCTCCATGCGTATCCTGCACCTGATCGCGACCTTGAGCCGGGAGAGCGGCGGCCCGGCCCAGGCCTGCGTCGAGATGGCCGCCGCGGTGGCACGGCGCGGCCACGAGGTCAGCATCTATACGACCAACTGGAAAGAGGGTGGCGTCGAGGACGTGCCGACCGATCATCAGGTGGTTCGGGACGGTTTTGCGGTGCGCTACTTCCCGGTTCACGGCCCGCGCTTTTGGAAGCCCTCGCTGGCCATGGCCCGGGCGCTCAGCCGAGACATGGCGGGTTTCGACGTCGTGCACCTGCACTCGATCTACCTGTTCCACGACCTGGTCGGCGGCCACTACGCGCGGCGCCACGGCGTGCCCTACATCGTGCGCCCGCACGGCATGCTCGACCCGTACATCCGCGCCCATCACCGTGCCCGCAAGTGGCTGATGGAGGTCGCGTTCCAGAACCGCGTGCTGCGCCACGCCACCGCCATCCACTACACCTCGGATATCGAGCGAGAGATCAGCACACCCTTCGCCATGGGCGCGCCGCCCAAGGTCGTGCCGCTGGGCGTCGATCTCACCGGCTTCGATACCCTGCCCTCGCCCGAGATCTTCCATCGGCGCTTCCCGGAGACGCGCGGCAAGACCATCGTGCTCTATCTCAGCCGGCTGCACTTCAAGAAGGGGTTGGACCTGCTGATCCCGGCTTTCGCCGAGCTCGCCGCGACGGACCCGTCGCTGCACCTCGTCCTAGCCGGGCCGGATGACGGAATGATGGCGAAGTGCGTGGAATGGGCGGCGCGCGATGGCGTCAGCGATCGCGTGACTTTCACCGGCATGCTGCGTGGCGAGGACAAGCTCTCGGCCTTCGCCGCGGCGCGGCTTTTCGCCCTGCCCTCCTACAGCGAGAATTTTGGCATCGCGCCGGTCGAGGCGATGGCCGCCGGGCTGCCCGTCGTGATCTCCGACCAGGTCAATATCTGGCGCGAGTTGCAGCGCGGGGGCGGCGCCACGGTGATCCCCTGCGATCGCGCCGCGCTGGTCGCGGCGATGACACCGCTTCTGGCGGATTCCGAGGCCGCCGCGGAGATGGGCCGCCGCGCCCGCGCCACGGTCGATCAGCTCTATCGCTGGGACAACGTCGGCGCGGCGCTGGAAGAAATGTACCGCGACGCCGCGGCGACGCGCGTCAGCCCACGTCTATCGGGAGTAGCGGCATGAGCCGAAGCGTTTTGGTCACCGGCGGCGCCGGCTTCATCGGCAGCCAGGTGTGCAAGGCATTGGCCCAGGCCGGCTTCACGCCCATCGCCTACGACACGCTGGAGAAGGGCCACGCCTGGGCGGTGAAATGGGGGCCGCTGGAGCGGGGTGACATCGGCGACCGGGCCCATCTCAACGCCGTCTTCATGCGCCACAAGCCCGCGGCGATCATCCATCTCGCCGGCTATATCGAGGTCGGCGAATCGATGCGCGATCCCCAGCGCTATCGCCACAACAACATCGACAAGAGCCTGGTGCTGATCGAGGCGGCCGAGGCGCATGGTGTTGCCCACTTCGTGTTCTCCAGCACCTGCGCGATCTACGGCACGCCCAAGCGCCCGCTGCTCGACGAAAGCCATTCCTTCGGCCCGGTCAGCGTCTATGGCGAGACCAAGCTCGAGGTCGAGAAGGCCCTGCGCACGCCCGGCCGCAAGATCCGCTCGATCTGCCTGCGCTACTTCAACGCCGCCGGCGCCGATCCCGACGGCGAGATCGGCGAGGCGCACGAGCCGGAAAGCCATCTGATGCCGCTGGCGATCGACGCCATGCTCGGTATCGGCGAGCCGCTCACCGTGTTCGGCGACGACTGGGACACGCCCGACGGCACCTGCGTGCGCGACTACGTGCACGTCGCCGACCTGGCCGATGCCCATGTCCGGGCGCTCGACTACGTGGCAAAAGGGGGCAGCGCGCCGGCGTTCAATCTCGGCTCGGGCCACGGCTACAGCGTCAAGCAGCTGATCGAGACAACCGGCCGGTTGGGCGGCAAGGCCGTGCCGCACAGCATCGGCGCGCGCCGCCCGGGCGATCCGCCCAAGCTGGTGGCCGACACGACGCTGGTGCGCCAAGAGTTGGGCTGGAGCCCCAGTCGCGACCTCGACGCCCAGATCGCCGACGCGATACGCTGGCGCCGCAAGATGCCGCGCTAGCAAACCCCCACCCGGCGTTCCGAACGCAGCTCGGAATGACTGAAGTGATGTTCCGGAGGATCCGCCATGTTCGCGCCGTTGCAGGGCGTGCGTGTCGTCGACCTGACGCATGTCTACGCCGGCCCCTATGTCACGCACGTGCTGACACAGCTCGGCGCCGAGGTCGTGAAGATCGAACGCCCCGGTGCCGGCGACGTCATCCGCGCGGGTCTCCGCGGCGTGTCGCCACTGGGCTTCGCCGCCCCCTTCGTCGGCATGAACCACGGCAAGCGCTCGCTGACGCTCGACCTGAAGGATGAACGCGGCAAGGACGCGCTGACGCGGCTGATCGAACGCGGCGATGTGCTGGTCGAGAACCTGCGGCCGGGCGAGTTGGAGCGCATCGGCCTCGGCCCCGACGCCGCGCGCAAGATCAATCCGCGCCTGATCTACGCCTCGGTGTCGGGATGGGGCCAGACCGGCCCGCAGTCCAGTCGCGCCGGCTACGACCAGGTGATCCAGGCCTCGACCGGCATGATGATGATGCAGGGCGAGGCCGGCACGCCGCCGATGAAGATCGGCTTTCCGGCGATCGACATCGCCACCGGCATGAACGGCGCCTGCGCGATCCTCGCGGCGCTGCTGGAGCGCCAGCGCACCGGCACGGGCAGCCGCATCGATATCGGCATGGGCGATTCGGCGCTGATGCTGATGATCGGCAACAGTTCGGCCTGGCTGGTCGGCGGCCTGCCGCACGAACGCGTGGGCAATCGCGCGTTGACCTCCAGCCCGACCTCGGGCGTGTTCGAGACCGCCGACGGCTCGATTTCGGTCGCCGCCAACACGCTGGAGCAGGGCCACAAGGCGCTCGACGTCATCGGCCGCCCCGAGCTCAAGACCGATCCGCGTTTCGCGCCCGTGCGCAAGGGTGGCTTCTTCCACGTTGCCGATCCGGATGGCGCCGAGCGCGAGTTCGCGACCGCTTTGAAGGCGCGCGACGCGGAGCATTGGGAGGCAGCGTTCAACGACGCCGGCATCGCCTGCGGCAAGATCCGCACGATCCATGAGTTCCTCTCCGGGCCCTATCGCACCATGCCCGGCATCCACCGCACGATCACCGACCAGCCCGGCTACGACCGACCGGTCGACGCGCTGGGCGCCGGCTTCCGCGTCGACGGCGCCGTCCCGGCCGCGACCCGTCCCGCGCCGTCGCTGGGTGGCGACTCGCGCGCGGTGCTCAGCGAACTGGGATTCGCCGCTGGCGAGATCGACGCGATGGCGAAGGACGGCGTGATCTGAATCGTATTCCCGTCTCCCCGCCTTCGCGGGGAGAAACAAAAGCTACGCCAGCTTGAACGGCAGGCTGCGCAGGCGCTTGCCGGTGAGCGCGAAGATCGCGTTGCCTACCGCTGGCGCGATCGGCGGAGTGCCGGGTTCGCCGACGCCGCCCATCGGCGAGTCCGGCGCGTTGACGATCAGTGTCTCGATCGCCGGCATGTCGGCCAGACGCACGACGTCGTAGTCGGGGAAGTTGGCCTGCTCGACCGCGCCGTTCTTGATCGTGATCTCGCCATAGAGCGCCGCCGACAGGCCGTAGACGATGCCGCTTTCCATCTGCGCGCGCACGATGGCGGGATTGACCACGCGGCCGCAATCGACGGCGCAAACCACGCGCTTGACGCGGATCGTATCGCTCTCGACCGCGACCTCGGCGACTTGCGCAACGATTGAACCGAAGGATTGGCGTAGCGCGATGCCGCGGCCGATGCCAGCTGGCGGCGGCGTGCCCCACCCCGCCGCCTTGGCCGCGGCATCAAGCACGGCCAGATGACGCGGCTGATCCTTGAGCAGTTCGCGGCGCAGCGCGAGCGGATCCTTGTTCATCGCCAGCGCCACCTCGTCGAGGAAGCACTCGTCGAAGAAGGCGGTGTGCGAATGGCCGACCGAGCGCCAGAAGCCGACCGGCACCGGCCCCTTGGGCACCACGGCTTCGAGCCGGTAGGATGGGAAGCCGTAGGGCGGCCGCTCGACGCTGTTGCCGTCGGGATCGCCCTGCTCGCCCAGGCGCAGCACGCGGTCGATGAACTGGCCGGTGGCCGACTGCCCTACCAGCCGGCACCGCCACTCCCACGCCGCGTCCTTCGAGGCGCGCGCCTGCATGCGCGCCACCGCCATCGGTCGATAGAAGTCGTGGCGCATATCCTCTTCGCGCGACCACATCACCTGCACCGGCCTGCCTGCTACCGCCTTGGCGATCGTCACCGCCTGGCGCACGAGATCGGGTTCGGCACGACGGCCGAATCCGCCGCCGAGATAGGTCGTGTGCACCGTCACCTGCGCCTGGTCGAGCTCGGCCGTTTTGGCCGCGACATAACGAACCAGCGACGGCGACTGGTTGGGCATCCACAACCGAAGCCGGCCATCGGCGAAGAGCGCCGTGCAGTTCATCGGCTCCATCGTGGCGTGCGCGAGATAAGGTGCGCGATAGGTCACCTCGATGCCGCGCTCTATCGGTCGCTGCGGCGTCGGTGTGGTCTGGAAGCTGCGTGTCTTGGTGGCATCGCCGACCGCGCGCGACTGTGCCTCGTAGTCCCGCATCAGCGTCGCGCTGTCGAGCTTGGCGTTGGGCCCGTCATCCCACACGATCTTCAGCTGCTCATTCAGGAAGCGCTGCGCCTTCCACCAGCTGTCGCCGACGACGGCGATCGCCGTGGGCAGCTCGACGACTTTCATCAGCCCCTTCGGCAAGCCGCCAGCGGGAAGGGTGAAGGCCTTGGGTTTGCCGCCAAACACCGGGCTGTTGGCGACTGCGGCGTAGAGCATGTCGGGCAGACGCACATCGACGCCGAACGTCGCGGTGCCAGTGACCTTTGCGGCGACGTCGAGCCGCGGCAGCTCCTTGCCGATGAGCTTGAAATCCGCCGGCTTCTTGAGCGGCACATCGTCGAGCGGCTGCAGCTTGCCGATGGCGTCGACAAGCTCGCCGAAGGTCGCGACCGGCTTTCCGTCGCGCGTGCGCACCTGCGAGTCGACGATCGCCAGGTCGGCCTGCTTCACGCCGGCCTTCTGCGCCGCCGCGCGCAACAGCAGCTCACGCGCCGAGGCACCGGCCAGGCGCATCGGCTCCCAGGCATCGCGTGTCGCGGTACTGCCGCCGGTGGCCGAGACGCCCAGTATGCCGGCGACGCGCGAGCCGGCCCAGAGCGCGATGTCGCGCATGAGTCCGGGATCCTGCGCGCGGCCGCCCTCGAGCAGCATCTCGACGTTGCGGTAGATGCCGAGGTCGGCGGCATCCTCGACGCGCACGTCGTCCCACTTGGCATCCATCTCCTCGGCGACCAGCGCGGCCAAGGCGGTGTGAATGCCCTGCCCCATCTCGGCGCGTGGTGCCGCGACGATGATGGTGCCGCTGCGTGACACCTTTACCCAGCCGTTCAGCGCCACCTCGCCGTCGCGCGGCTTGAACGCGTCGCGTCCACCCAGCCGGTCGCGCTCGTGCGCGAACCACCAGCCCACGACCAGCGCGCCGGTACCCAGCGTGCCGCCGATGATCAGCTTGCGCCGTGTCAGCCTCATCGTGCGGCTCCCATCATCGCCGCCGCGTGATGCACCGCCTTGCGGATGCTCTGGTAGGTGCCGCAGCGGCAGATATTGGTGAGCGCGGCGTCGATCTCGGCGTCGGTCGGCTTCGGCTTTTCCTTGAGCAGCGCCGCCGTGGCCATCATGAAGCCCGGCTGGCAGTAGCCGCACTGTGGCACCTGCAGCTCGATCCACGCCGCTTGCACCGCGTGCAGCCGTTCGCCGCCGAGGCCTTCGATGGTCACGACCTCGCGCCCGGCGACCTGCTCAAGCGGCACCGAGCACGAGCGCATCGCCTGGCCGTCGACATGGACTGTGCAAGCGCCGCAAGCAGCGACGCCACAGCCGAACTTCGTGCCGACGAGCGCGAGATCTTCGCGCAGCACCCATAGCAAGGGCTTGTCCGGCTCGACCTCGATGTTGCGCCGCTCGCCGTTGATCGTGACCGGGATCATCGCTGTCTTCCACCGCTTATATTAACGGCGTTAATATAGCGCAGATCGAGACAGCCGCCAATGCTTTCTCAGCACCGTCCGGCAACACATTGAATCGAACGAATCAGTTGTGATTCAAGAGAGGCGCCCAACTTTTCCGCTCGGCACCTGTAGCAGGCACTCGGTGGCGTCGCGCCGATCAGCGGCGGCTGGTGGCCGCCCGAACGATCGCCTCGGCCTCGATCTCGACGCGGTGGTCGCCGATGAGGCCGGCGACACGCACCAGGGTATTGGCCGGCTTGATGTCGCCCAGGACGCGCCCGTGCGCGCGCGAGATCGCCAGCACGTCCGCCTCATCCGTGATGAAGATGCGCGTGCGCGCGATGTCCTCGACTTGTCCGCCGAGCGACACGACGGATGCCACGATACGGTCGAGAATGTAGGTGGTCTGCGCGCCTGCGTCCGCCGGGGCCACCGCTCGCGACAGGCCGGCGATCGCCGTTGTGCCGGACACCAGAATGCGATCGCCGATCCGTTGCGCCCGGCAATAGCCCGCGATGTCCTCCCAGGATGATCCTGTCAGCACGCGCTCGGCGCCCGGCCCGGCCGGCAGCCGCTGGAATGGCTTGGCGACTTCGGCGAGGTGGTGGGAGAGATCGCCTGAAGCGGTCAGGAAGGGCGGCCGGCGGTACTCGTCGCCGCAATCGCCGGGAATGGGCTGGGTCGCGGCGAAGGCGTCTTCGAGCAGCGCGCGGTCCTCGGCATCCAGGGCGAAGGAGAATAGCCGCCGGTTGTCGCGCGCATGCATCGCCTCGCCGAGCCGCGCGCCGATGATGACCCCGGCGACGCGACGCTGCTCGAGCACCCAGCGCGTCGCGACATTGGCGAGCGACACGCCGTGCTTGCGCGCGATCGCCGCGGCGACCCGCAGCACGGTCTGGAACGCCGGCCAACCACCGGCGGCGGCGATGAAGCGACCGTATTTCATCTTGGACCAGTCGGCGACGCTGTCGGGCTCGTCTCGCTCGAGCCAGCGCTCCGACAGGAACCCGCCGTTGAGCGTGCCGTAGGCGAGCAGCCAGGCGCCGTGGCGCTCGCAGACATCGGCGAGCGCGCCGGCGGCCCGCCGATCCATTAGCGAGAAGCTCACCTGGTTGGTGCGCAGCGGCACGCCGTCCGACAGCGCCAGGTTGAAGTGCGCGGCGTCGAAATTGGTGACGCCGAGTTCGCCGATCAGGCCCTCCTGGCGCAGCCGCGCCAGTTCATGCAACGCATCGAGCCAGGCCGGATGCTCGAATGTCCACCAGTGGAACTGCAGCAGGTCGATGCGCTCGACGCCCAGTCGGTCAAGACGCTCCTGAATACCCGCACGCACGATCGCGGCGGTCATCGGCCCCGGCGGCGGGCACCACTTGGTCAGGATGCGGGGGCGGCGCGCCCCATCACGCGACAGCAGCCGGCCGGCGATGATCTCGGCGCTGCCGTAGTGATCGGCCATGTCGAAGGTGTCGAGACCCTCCGAGACATAGGCCGCGAGGCAATCCGCGCCGGTGTCGGGATCGATCGTCGTGCCATCCTTCTCGATGTCCGCCACCTGCCATAGGCCGGTCAGGATCCGCGAAATTTCAAGCGTCTCGGTCAGGCGGGAACGGTCTGATATTGGGGACATGCGCTGATGGTCAGGTTCTGATATGCGCCATACTGGGGCCAGCCACGGTGGAAGTCATCAGGATCGGAAAGTTGAGGGCATGGAACGCGACGGCGAACGGGGATTTTGGCTCTACGATCTGCGGGTGGAAACGGTGCTCGACGGACGCACGCCGGTCTGCCGGCATGTCGAGGGCGAGTACTTCCGGGTGATCGGCGAGAGCCTGGTGTTCGGGGGCGCGCAGCAGAAGGTCTCGATGTACGCGCTCGCGGCACTCCTGCCGCTGCTGCCGGCGCGCCAGCGCGACACCGATCGCGACGACTGGATGTCGACCGATGCCGAAGTCGCCTGCGCCGATCCCCATTGCGGCGGGCGCTTTCGTATCGTGCGCGAGGCGCGGCGCTGGTTCTCCCATGCCGCGACCACCGGTCTGCCCGAATCGCGCGGCACGCCCTATTGGCGTGAAGACAAGACATGACCGTCGAAACAGCAGACTTGCGCCCTGGCCATCGCATCTCCCGCGTCATCAAGGGCGGTTGGCAGCTGGCGGGCGATCACGGCGAGGTTCGCCCCGAACAGGCGATCGCCGACATGGAGGCGTTTCTCGACGCCGGCATCACCACCTTCGACTGCGCCGACATCTACAAGGGCGTCGAGGACATGATCGGCGCCTTCATCGCCGACGTTCGCCGTCGCCGTGGCGCGGCGGTCGCGGACCGCGTCGTCGTCCACACCAAGCTGGTGCCGGATCTTGGCCGGCTCGACGACCTCCGGCCGGATGAGGTCGAGGCGATTGTCGACCGCTCGCTGCGGCGGCTGAAGATCGAGCGTCTGCCGCTGGTGCAGTTCTTCTGGTGGGACATGAACCGCGGCGATCCGGTCGGCGCGCTCGCCGTGCTCAAGGAGTGCCAGCGCAAGGGCAAGATCGCCACGCTCGGCGTCACCAACTGGGCCGAGCCCGCGATGGATCGTTTCATTGACGCGGGCTACGACGTGGCCTCGGCGCAGGTCCAGTATTCGCTGCTCGACCGGCGACCGGCGGGGGAATTCGCCGGGTGGTGCGCCCGCCGTAACGTCCAGATCCTCTGCTATGGCACCTTGGCTGGCGGTTTTCTCACCGAGCACTGGCTCGGCCGGCCCGATCCCGGCTACGCCTTCGAGAACCGCAGCCTCATCAAGTACCGGCTGATCATCGACGAGTTCGGTTCGTGGGATTTGTTCCAGTCGCTGCTGGCCGCGCTCAAATCGATCGGCGATCGGCACGGCGTGGCGCTGTCGTCGGTCGCGACCCGCTGGGCGCTCGATCAGCCGCGAGTCGCCGCGGCGATCGTCGGCGCGCGCTATGCCCGCCACCTGCCGCAAACCCTCGAGGTCTTCCGGTTGGCGCTCGACGATGCCGACAGAGCCGCCATCGCCGGCATCCTGGCGCAGGCCGGCGGGCCCGGCGGCCCGGTCTACGGGCTGGAGGGCGACCGGTCCGGACGGCATGGCCGGATCATGAAGTACAATCTCAACGCCAATCCGAACGACAAGGTGCTGGGCTCGTGATCGGGGCGTTCAAGCCTCGCGCTGCTTCAAGAGGCTGGGGGCGGGCCACTTTAGTGGCGCGGCGGTCGATCGACAAGACGCGCCACTGGAGTGGCGCGCCCCGACCGAGTTGCATTCAAGCCGTTCGGGCCGCGTCGCTCCAGCGACGCCTCATGAGCGCCGCTGGAGCGACGCCGCCCGAAGACAGCGAACGGCTCGTGACGGGTGTCGCGTGACGGACCCGGTACTGTCGATCCGAGGGTTGAGGCGCGATTTCGGCGCATTGCGCGCCGTCGATGCCGTCTCGCTCGACATCCGACGCAACAGCATCACCGGCCTGATCGGACCGAATGGCGCCGGCAAGACCACTTTGTTCAACATGGTGGCCGGCGCGCTGAAGCCGAGCGCGGGCACGGTGACCTTAAACGGTGCCGACATCACCGGCCTGTCGTCGGACGCGCTGTTCGCGCGCGGGCTGGCGCGCACCTTCCAGATCCCGCGGCCCTTCCGTCGCATGAGCGTGCTCGACAACGTGTTGCTGGCGCCGCCGCAGCAGACTGGAGAAACGGTATTAGGGGCGCTGTTCCGGCGGGGTCGGGTGGCGGCGGAAGAAGCGCGCATCCGCGACAAGGCACGGGCCATGCTCGACTTCGTGACGCTCGGTTCCCTCGCCGATCATCCCGCCGGCAAGATTTCCGGCGGTCAGATGAAGCTGCTCGAACTTGCCCGCGCGCTGATGGGCGATCCCGAGGTGATCCTGCTCGACGAGCCGGCGGCCGGCGTGAATCCCTCGCTTGCGCGCATCCTCGTCGAGCGGATCGAGGAGCTAAAGCAGCGCGGCGTGACGTTCGTGATTATCGAGCACGACATGGACTTCGTCATGCGCCATTGCGATCCGGTGATCGCCCTGGGGGAGGGCCGCGTCGTCTTCCAGGGCACCGTCGCCGAGGCCCAGGCCGACCCGCTGCTGCTCGAAGCCTATCTCGGAACCGCCGCGTGACATCAGCCCTGAAGATCGAGGCGCTGGAAGCAGGCTATGTCCGCGATCTGCCGATTCTCAGGCAAGTCGACCTCGCCGTCGAACGCGCCAGCCTCACCGTGATCATCGGGCCCAACGGCGCCGGCAAGTCGACGCTGATCAAGGCGGTCGCCGGGCTCGTGCCTGTAACGGGCGGGCGCGTGCTGCTAGACGGACAGGACATCACAGGCATCCGCCCGGACCAGATGGGCGCGCTCGGCCTGTCCTACGTGCCGCAAACCGACAACATCTTCCGGCACCTCAGCATCGGCGAAAACCTCGCGCTCGTGCTGCGCCGCGTGAGTGACAGGCAGGCGCGGCTGGCGGAGCTTTTCGCTCTGTTCCCGGCGCTCGCGCCGAAGCAGGCGGACCGCGCGGGCTCGTTGTCCGGCGGCCAGCGACAGATGCTGGCGATCGCCATGGCGCTAGCGCCGCGCCCGCGCGTCATCTTGATGGACGAGCCCTCCGCTGGCCTGTCGCCGAAGATCGCGGCGGAAGTCCTCGACCTCGCCCGCTCGCTGACTCATCAAGGCGTGACAGTGCTTTTGGTCGAGCAGAACGTGCGGCGGGCGCTCAGCGTCGCGGATCACTGCTACATCCTGGCGGAGGGACGCAACCAAATGGACGGGCCGGCCGCCGCGATGCTGGCGGATCCCGCGGTGGGCGAGATCTATCTCGGCGGCAGGCGGATGGGCGCGGCATGATTCAGAACGTGCTGGATGGCATCCTGACCGGCGCCGTCATCTCGCTGGGCGCGATCGGCCTGACCATGGTCATGCACATGCTGCGCTTCGCCAACTTCGCCTATGCCGAGCTGCTGGCGATCGGCGCGTACTCAGCGCTGGTGTTCGACAAGGTCCTGGCGGCACTCGCGCCTCTGATGGCAAGCGCGTTCAAGCCGCTGACGCTGTCGGCGTCGTTGGCGCTGGCCACGCTTGCGGCCATGATTGTCACTGGTGCGTCCGCCGCCCTGCTGGACTGGCTCGTCTTCAGGCGCATCCGCGCCAAAGCCGACGCGCTCTCGATGGTGTTCGCCAGCTTCGGCGTCGCCTTGATCATCCGTAACGCGATCACGCTGGGCTTTGGCCACGATGCGAAACTCTTCTCGCAGGACATCGCCTTCGCGAAGATCCTCAGCACCGACCCGCTGATCCTGATCAAGGCCGATCAGGTCTTCGTGCTCATCGCGGCCCTGGCGTTGATGGCGATCTTCCACATCGTGCTGACGCGCACGGCGTTCGGCTTCGCCCTGCGCGCCGTCGCCGAGAATCCCGCGCTAGCGCAGGTCGCGGGCGTCCGCCTATCCGGCATGATCGTCGCGGTCTGGCTGATCGGTGGTGCGCTGTCGGCGGCGGCTGGCGTTTTCTATACGCTGACCAACCATCTCTCCCCCGCGCTCGGACACAATTTTCTCCTGCCGGTTTTCGCCGCCACCATCGTGGGTGGCATCGGCAGCGTCTACGGCGCGGTGCTGGGCGGCTTCCTGGTCGGCATCGCGTCCAGCCTTTCGCTGGCGGTTCTGCCGTCGGGCTATGTGCCGGCGATGCCGTTCCTGATCATCCTCGCCGTGCTGCTGCTGCGGCCGCTCGGACTGTTTGGCGAGGATCAGGCGTGATCGGCGTGATCTCGTATCTGGTCTTCTTCGCCACGATGGCGGCCATCCTGGCCATCGTCGTGCTCGGGCTGAACCTGCAATGGGGCTACACGGGCCTGTTCAACGGCGGCGTCGCGGCCTTCTTCGGTGCCGGCGCCTATGTGACGATGTTGCTGGGCGGCCGTCCGGAGCTCGGGCAGTTCGGCGGCTTCCTGCTGCCCTTTCCAGTCGCGGTCGCCGGCGGAATCCTGTTCGCCGGGCTGCTCGCCTGGTTCTTTGGCGCGCTGACCTTGAAGCTGCGGCACGACTATCTCGCCATCGCCACGTTTGGTGTCGCTGTGGCCCTGGAGAGCGTCGCGCGCAACGCCGAGTGGTTGACTGGCGGCGCCAAAGGTCTGCGCGGCTTCCCCCGTCCGCTCGAAGCGGCCATCGGCGACAGTTTCCTCTATGGCCTGTTCTTTCTGGCGCTGGTGCTGGCGGTGCTGGTCGCCGTCTATGTCGGCCTCGAACGCCTTGTCCGGTCGCCCTACGGCCGGGCGCTGCGCGCCATCCGCGAGGACGAAGCGGCCGCCCGCTCGCTGGGCAAGAACCCGGTCCGCCTCAGGCTGCAATCCTTCGTGATCGGGTCGATGATCATGGGCGCGGCCGGCGGTCTCTACGTGGCGTTCTACGCCTTCATCGGCCCGCAGGACCTGGCGCCGATCCTCACATTCCAGGTCTGGGCCATGCTGATCGTCGGCGGGGCGGGCAACAATCGCGGCGCCGTGCTGGGCGCCTTCCTGATCTGGGCGGCGTGGACGGCGAGCGGATTCGCGCTCGCGACCTTCGCGCCCCAGGCGATGCAGCTTTACACCGGCCCGATTCAATACATTCTGATCGGATCGGTGATCGTCGGGATGCTTTTATGGCGACCGCAGGGCATTCTGCCGGAGCGAATCCGTTAGTTGGGGAGAGACCTGGGATGAAACGGAAGATTTCGGGAGTTGTCGCGGCCACAGCGCTGGCCGTTCTGGCTCAGACCGGTGGCACCGCCGCCCAGCAATGCACAGTGAATGTCGGCGTCGTCTATCCGACGTCGATCGACTGGGGCAAACCGATCGCCGCCACGACTCTGTGGGTCGCCGAGATGATGAACGAGGCCGGCGGCGTCGACGGCTGCAAGGTCGAGACGATCCTGCGCGACGACCAGAACGACGCCAAGGTTGGCGTCGACGCCGCCAAAGCGCTGATCGACATCAACAAGGTAAGGCTGCTGATCGGCACGGTCGCCTCGGGCATCACCATCCCGATCCTGACCTCGGTCTCGGTGCCGGCGGGCACCATGCAGATCTCCTGCTGCTCCTCCACCACACGCTTGACGGCGATGGCTACCGAGGGCGCGCTGAAGGGCCTGTGGTTCCGGACCTTCGCGACATCGCGCGTCCAGGCCTCCGTCGCGGCCATGGCGGCGAAGGACGCGGGCTACAAGAAGGTGACCGTCTTCTACAAGAACGACGACTGGGGCCAGGACCTCGGCAGGCTGGCCGCGGCGGCGTTTCGCGCCTCGGGCATCGAGGTAACCGCCTCGATCGCCATCACCGACGGGCAACCCAGCTACCGCGCCGAGGTCACCCAGGGCCTCGCCGGAAAGGCCGACGCCGTCTATCTCGCGCTGTACCCGAAGGAAGGCATCGCGGTGGTGCGCGAGTGGCTGTCGCTCGGCGGCACCAACAAGATGATCGGCGCGAACTCGCTGAAGTCGGACGATTTCAAGAACACCGTGGGCATGCAGCATCTGGCGAGCTTCGTCGGCACGGACACCTCGACGCCGCGCACCGACAGCGCCAAGGGCTTCGTCGCGGCCTACACCGCCAAGTTCGGCAAGCCGCCGGCGGGGCCGGGCCTGCCCAACAGCTTCGACGCCGCGGCGATCGCGCTGCTCGCCTATCACGCCGCGGGCAAGGACGCGACCGGCGCGCAGATCGCCGCCAAGGTGCCGATGGTGACCGACCCCAACGGCGAGAAGATCAACGGCGACGTCGAAGGCTTCAAGAAGGCCCTGGGGCTGCTTAAGCAGGGCAAGCCGGTGTCCTTCCAGGGCGCCACCGGCGCGCTGGTTTTCGACAAGAACGGCGATGTCTCCGCCCCGGCCGTCCACTGGACCTTTGGCGCGAGCGGGATCGCGGAGAAGCGCTACATCCCGCTCGAGGAAGTAAACGCCTTCATCGCCGCGCTGAAGTGATCGCGCTGCCGTCAGCCTCCCGGCCTCGTCGAGAAGCCGGGAGGCGTGTTCCCGTCAATTGATGACGCCCGTCAATCTGATCGGGCGCGGCCGGATCGGTGCCGCGGTCGCCGGTTGGCTCGAAGGCTCCGACAACCATGTGCTGCAATCGTTCATCGGCCGGACGGGCACGTGGCGTGCGGCGCCGCTGACGATTGATGCGGCCGGTCCGCAGGCTTTGCGGGCGCACGGCGAAGTCCTGCTTTCACAAGGTGATCTCTGGTCGGTAGGCGCGGCGGCGCTGATCGACGGTGACTTGCGCGGTCGCCTCGCGGCGGTCGCAAGCCGCACCGGCCACGAACTGCGTCTGTTCACAGGCTGGATCGCTGGGCCGACGCTGGCTCCGGCCGCCGCCAATGCCCGGCTGTATATCGAGCAGCACGCGCCGCGCCTCGGCCCGGCGCCGGGCCCGCTCTTCTCCGGGCCGTTGCGCGCCGCCGCCGCGCGCTTTCCCGATCATCTCAACACGGCGACAGCCGCTGCGTTGGCTGGACCCGGCATCGATGCGACCACCATCGCCCTGCATTGCTCGGAAGATGGCGGGCCGCACGTCATCCGCGCGCGATTCGAGGTGCCTGGCCAGACCATCCAAACGGACGTGCGGTTCGACGATGGCCCGCATCCTGTCGCGCAAGCGATCATCGCGGCGCTCGAAGCCCGCGGCCACTGGCTGCGATACGGCTGACCGGGAGCCGCGCCTGGGGTGGTCTTCTCTTCAGGTAACACGCGTTGCTGGAGCCCGCTCGAGAGCGCGCCCGCGGCAAACGACCGGCACAGTAGAGAGACCAGCCTGAAGGCGTCAGGCCTGCCCGAGTAACGCCTGACGGAAGCGGTCCTTGAGATGGGCGCCGTCCTGCGGTGGCATGACGAACTCGAGCTTCTCGACCATCACCTTGACGACGCGGAACACCGGGCCGGTCTTGCGCCTGAGGTCGGCGACGAGCTGCGCGACCTCGGCCTCGTCGCGCACCGTGATGCTGTCGGCGATACCGCAGCCCCGGGCGATGACGCTGAGATCGGCACCAGCACCAGAGTCGGTCGGTCCGTTGTTGCGCGCGCTGGTGTGTGTCGCCTGGTTGCCGGTCTCGCCGAACTTCTCGTTGTCGAGCACGCAGATCGCCAGGTTATGTGGCTGCTGCGTCGCGACCGTCGCCAGCGAGCCCATGCCCATCAGCATGTCGCCATCGCCGGTGATCACCAGCACGCGCTTGGTGGGCTGCGCGATCGCCAGGCCCAGGCCGATTCCCACCGTGGCGCCCATCGCGCCCCACAGTGGCATGTTGAGCGGCCGATCGCCGGCCTCGGTGACATCCCAGTTCGAGGAACCAAGGCCTGCGATCACCAGCAGGTCGTCGGTGGCACCCTCGAGGATCTTCTTGACCAGCGGACGCCGCCGCAGCGTGGCGTTGCTCATCTCACTTCTTCCCGAAAGTCTTGATGCCGATCAGCTTCTGGCGCAGCAGCACCGCCACCGCCTGGCCGCCGTTGAAGGCGGCGCGCGTCGCGGCGTCGACCGTGGCTTTCACCTCCTCGGCCTTGTCGACCGAGTAGAGCAGCACACCCATCGCTTCGAGCACCTTGGGCGTACCCTGGCCCATCGGGTACTGCCAGGAATTGAACTCGCCGTAGTCGCCGCGCATGGTGATCAGGGTGAGCAGCGGAAGACGCATCGTCTTGGTCAGGCCCATCAGGTTGATGGTGTTGCCGACGCCCGAGCTCTGCATCAGCAGCACCGAGCGCTGACCGCCCAGCCAGGCGCCAGCGGCCAGCGCCACGCCCTCTTCCTCGGTCGTCAGGGCGAGCGTGCGCATAGCGTTGGAGCGTTGGCAGGCCTCGATCAGCGGCGAATGGCCGGCGTCGGGCACGTGGTAGACCTGCCTGATCTCATGTGCTTGCAGGACAGCGAAGATGTCGTCGCGCCAGTCCGGCGCCGTGGGGGCGTTCATACGTCTCTCACTCTCAATAGCGTTACCACTTCGGCGCTGGCCCGGGCGGCGCGAACGGCCGCTCCAGCGCCCGCTCGACCATCATCAGGCGGTCCTGGCCGTAGAAGAGTTCGCCGTCGACGATGTAGGTCGGCGAGCCGGGCACGCCATCGGCGATCGCCAGCTCGGTGCATCGGTTGAACGCGGCCTGGATGTCGGCCGAGCGTGCGGCATCGAGGATCGCTTTGGCATCGGCACCGACGCCGCTCACCAGGCTCGCCAGCACCTCGACGCCGGAGAGGTCGCGATCGTCGCGCCACAGCGCGGTAAGCATGTCGACATGCAGGCGGTCAACATCCGCGCCCGCCGCCTGCGCGGCGAGGATGACGCCAGCGGATAGTGCGCGGTCACCAAAATGGTGCACAGGATCGACCAGCGCGGGGATGCCGAGATACTCGCTCCAGCGCTCGATCTCGCGGCCGAACTGGTACGCCTTGTGCGCGGCGGAGCGCTTGTCGAAGGGCAGGCTGCCGGCGGCGGGCACGACGCGCGACAGATCGACCGGCCGATGGACCAGCCGGCGGCCGAAGCGGCGCGCCAGATCGGCGATGCGTTGCGCACCGAAATACGCGTAGATCGAGCGGGTCGAGTAGTAGTAGTCGATGGTCTTCATCGGGCCGCACTATGCCACGCGGCGATGTCGCCGGGGCGATCGCGATATCAGCTCTTTCGCTCGATGAAAGTGTCGCCCAGCACCAGCACGTCCATCTTCGTGCGCAGGAAGCAGTCGATCGCCTCCTCCGGCCTGCAGACCACGGGCTCGTTCTCGTTGAAGCTGGTGTTGAGCACGATCGGCACGCCGGTCTGATCGCGCACGGTCGAGATCAGGCGGTGATAGCGCGGGTTGGTGTGCGCGTCGACGGTCTGCAGACGGCCCGAGCCGTCGACGTGCGTGACCGCCGGAATCTTCGGCCGTTGCTCCGGCTTGATGCGGAAAACCTGCATCATGAAGGGCACGTCGTCGTCGGTCTCGAACCAGTCCTTCACCGCCTCGCGCAGGATCGAGGGCGCGAAGGGGCGGAACGATTCGCGGCGTTTGATCTTGAGGTTGAGGATGTCCTTCATGTCGGCGCGACGCGGGTCGCCGAGGATCGAACGGTTGCCCAGCGCGCGCGGACCCCATTCCATGCGGCCCTGGAACCAGCCGATCACCTTCCCGTCGCCGATCGCCGTCGCGGTGCGGCGGCAGAGCTCGGCCTCGTCGGCGATGGTCTCGATCGCGCAGTGCGCGGCGTCGAACTCGGATTGCCGTGCGGCGACAGCCGCGGCGATCTCCTCCGCTGTCGCCGACGGCCCCCAATACGCGTGGTCCATCACGAAGTGGCGCTTGCTGCCCTTGCCCTCGGGCAGGTCGTGCCAGACCTGGAAGGCCGCGCCGATCGCGCCGCCAGCGTCGCCGCCGGCCGACTGGATGTAGCAGCGCTTGAACGGCGAGCGCTCGTAGATCTTGCCGTTGGCGACCGAGTTGTAGGCGCAGCCACCCGACAGCACGACGGCGTCGCAGGCGTAGCGCTTGTGCAGCGCGCCCAGCAGGTTGAAGAACGCCTCCTCGTACATGGCCTGGGCCGAGCGGGCGAGGTCCTTGTGGCGCTGCTCCAACGGCTCGTCCTTGCCGCGCGCCGGGCCGAGCAGCTCGACCATCGCCGGCGACCAGATGCGCCCGCCCGAGGGCGTGCCATCGCGCACCTCGTATTTCGAGCCCTCCTTGGCATGCATGTAGTAGCGCAGGTCTAGCTCGAAGGAGCCGTCGTCCTTGAGCTTCACGAGTTGACGCATCTGCTCCAGGTATTTCAGCTCGCCATAGGGCGCCAGGCCCATGACCTTGTATTCGTCGCCGTAGTTGGGGAAGCCGATGAACTGGGTGATGCCCTCGTAGAAGATGCCCAGCGAGTTGGGGAAGTGGACGCGGCCGTCGATCTGCAGCCGGTCGCCCTCGCCCATGCCCCAGGCGGCGCTGGCGAAGTCGCCGAAGCCGTCGACCGACACCGCCACCGCACGTTCGAAGGGCGAGACGTAGAAGGTCGAGGCGAGATGGCAGAGGTGATGCTCGACAGCGTGCACCGTGCCGTTGAACTTCGCCTCGGGCACCTGCGTCGCGAGCTGCTGGGCGACGTCGTCCCACTGCCGGCGGTTGCGCACCCGGCTCATGATCAGATCGAGGCTGGGCCGCTTGGTGACGATGTAGCCGACCTTGCGCCAGAAGCTCGCGCGGCTGTCGCGGTTGATGGCGACGTGGCCGACCTCGTCGAGCGAAATACCCGCTTCTTTCAGACAATATCTGATGGCCTCGCTGGGGAAGCCGCCCCAATGTTTCGCTCTGCGAAATCTCTCTTCCTCGGCGGCGGCGATCAGCGTGCCGTCCTTCATCAGGCAGGCGGCCGAGTCGGCATGGAAGGCGTTCAGCCCCAGGATGTAGGTCATTTCTTGAAGTCGCGCTGGAGCAGGAGCATGGACAGGATCAGATCGGCCGTGGCGCGCTGGCAGGCGTAGAACAGCCCCGCCCGACCGTCGAGCAGCAGGCCGCGCACCAGCAGGCAATACAGGAACACGAAGGGCGGCCCCAGCACGCGGGTGAGCCGCAAGCGGTCGCCCCAGGACAGCCGGGCCCACGGCGTCGAGGTCAGCTTGTCGACCTCGCGCCGCTGGTAGCGATACTGCGACAGCAGCCAGCGCTCGAGGCTCTTGCGATCGTCGTGATCGATACGGCCGCGCAAGGTCGGCACGGTGCCGGAGACATGCGCCTTCTCGGTATGGCCGTCCTGCACGAAGGTCACCCGGTCGCGGCGAAACACGGTGGGCAGCGGCGGGTAGAGCGAACCGCGCAGCTTGCGGCCATCGACGCAGTAGTCGAAGGCGGTACGGTAGCCGCCGATGTCGTCGCCCGGGCAGAGCGCGGCGATCTCCTCAATCGTCGCCTGGGGTACGATGTAGTCGGCGTCGAGCCGCAGCACCCAGGGCGTGGCGATACCGGTCTCCTGTACCGCGTAGGTCCATTGCCGTTCGTGGCTATCGAACGGGCGGGTTAGCCAGCGGACATTGGGATAGCGCCCGGCGATCGCCGCCGTCTCGTCGTCGCTGCCGCTGTCGACGATGACGATCTCGCGCGCCCAGCCCAGCCGGTCGAGGTTGCGCCCGATGTTCGGCGCCTCGTTCCAGGTCAGGATCACTGGCGTGATCTGGTCGAGCATGGTCAACTGAACACGTCGCCGCAAATTACTGAAATAACGCGGATTTCATCAAATTTCTCAGATCATGCTATAATTCAAATCACACCATCAGGCCAGCGGTTTTCCGGCCATCCTGTAGCAGTAGACGCATTGGCCATCGACGATCCAGTCGAACGGGCGGGCGGCGAGCGCGGCGAAGGCCAGGCTACCCGCGCCCTCGCCCGGCGTCGCCCAGTCACTGGGCATGAAGACCACATGGTGGGTCCTGTCGAGCCACTCCAGGCCGCCTCGGAACACCGACTTCTCGGCGCCCTCGATGATCAACTTGACCGCCAGCAGCTCGCTGGCGCCGGCCCGTTCCATCAGCTGGTTGATAGTAACGGTCGGCACAGTCGGGCCCTCGCCGCCCACCTCGCCAACCCGCACCCCCCACGGTTCGAAGCCCTCGCGGCGTAGCGACAGCGTGGCCGCGCGATCCCACAGCCCGGCCTGAACCGGCACGATGTTGGGCCAGGCCGCCGTGTTGCGCTCGATCATCGCGAAGTTGGCGGGATCCGGCTCGACGGCGAAGATCGTCGCCTCGGGGTAGTCGCGCGCCAGCCAGACGCTCGACAGGCCGATATAGGCCCCGCCATCGACCACAGCGCAAGGCCGGGGCGCCGTTCGCGCGTAGGCGCGCAGCGCACGACACTGCGGGAAGCGGCGCTGATCGAGTTCGCCGCGCAGGAAGATCTGCTCGAAGCTGGCGATGTCGGTGGTGCCGGCCCGCAGCCATAACGGGTGATCGAATCCGGGCACGCGCACGGCGCGCAAGGCCCCGCCCGGAGCGGCCAGCGCCCACCACGCCTTCAGCCCAGCCAGCACGCCGAACTGGTTGACTGCCCGGTAGAGCAGACGCAGCGCGTTCTTCAGTCCCATCTGGATTCCATCGTCTCCGGTATAATGTTGATTCTGCTTGAAAAACACGGAAATTTTGAGATATACATGCAAGATGTTCGCAGCGGCCGGTGCCGGCCAGAGCGGACGGAGATTGATCGACCGCACCCCTGGATTATTTCACAATATCCGACACTTAGGTCGCGGTTTTAATAATCGGTGCCGGCCTGCGGCGCCGGTCGTTCATTTTGAGGGCTCCCGTACGGCGGGGACGACATGGACAAGTCCAAAGCCTATTCCGAGACTAAGCTCCTCTGGCTCACCCGGATCGCCGACATCCTCGCGCCGGCCGTGGTCGCGTGGATCGCTATCGCTGCCTGGCTGCCACAGCATTTCCATCAGTTCGACGACCAGTACTTCCTCGCCATGGCGGCCAGCTCGCTGCTGGTGGCCAACGTCTTCCACGCGCTCAATCTCTACTCGATCCGCAGCCTGTCCAGCGTGCCGCGGCAAATCGGCCGGGTCGCGGTGGCCTGGACCGGCGTCCTCGCCCTGCTGATCGCCGCGGCCTTCGTCACCAAGGTCTCGGCCAACTTCCCGCGCGGCTGGGCCATCCTCTGGTACCTCTGGACCCTGGGCGGCTTCATCGCGGTGCGTTTCGTGGTGGCCGGGGTGATCGCCCGCTGGATGGAATCCGGCAGGCTGACCCGCGATATCGCCGTGGTCGGCGCCGGCCCGCATGGCCGTCGACTGATCCAGCACCTGCGCGAGGCCGGCGGCGCCGACTACCGAATCGTCGGCGTCTTCGACGACCGCGCCCAGCGCGAGATGGAGCCGATCGAGGGCGTGCCGGTGCGCGGCACGGTCGACGACCTGATCGAGTACGCCCGCAAGCACCACGTCGATCAGATCGTCGTGGCGCTCCCTTGGGCGGCCGAGCTTCGTGTCATGGGCATCCTCAAGAAACTGTGGGAGCTGCCGGTCGACATCAGGCTGGCGCCCGACATGATCGGCTTCCGTCTGGCGCATTGTTCCTACAGCGACCTTGGCAACGTGCCGGTGCTCAATGTCTTCGACAAGCCGCTGTCGGAAGACAAGCTGCTGCTCAAACGTATCGAGGACATCGCCCTGGCCTTGCTGCTGCTGCTGGCCTTCTCGCCGGTCATGATAGCGACAGCGATCGCCATCAAGCTGGATAGCCGCGGATCGATCCTGTTCCGTCAGACGCGCTATGGCTTCAATAACCAGCGCATTCAGGTCTGGAAGTTCCGCTCGATGTACGCCGACGATTGTCGCGACATCGCGCCGATCCAGGTCGGCCGTGACGACCCGCGCATCACCCGGGTCGGCCGCTTCATCCGCCGCACCTCGATCGACGAGCTGCCGCAGCTTTTCAACGTGCTCGGCGGCACCATGTCGTTGGTCGGCCCGCGCCCGCATCCGATCGATACCAAGGCCGAGAACGTGCTGTTCGAGGAGGCCGTCGCCGAATACGCCGCGCGCCACCGCGTCAAGCCCGGCCTGACCGGCTGGGCCCAGGTCAATGGCTGGCGCGGCGAGACCGATACCATCGAGAAGATCCGCCGGCGCGTCGATCACGACCTTTACTACATCGAGAATTGGTCGCTGCTGCTCGACATCAAGATCGTGCTGATGACCATCGTCACGGTGCTGCGCGGCAGGAACGCATACTGATCATCACCGTCGTCCGCGGGGGCGACCGGGAATAGCCGCCAATGCGCATCCTGCTGCACGACAATTCCGGCCACCCGTTCCAGGTCCAGCTCGCCCGCGAGCTGGCACGGCGCGGCCATGTCGTGCGCCATCTCTTCAACGCCCGCTTCCAGACACCGCGTGGCTCGCTCACGCAGCTGCCCGGCGATCCCACGACCTTCGAGGTCGCGTCCATCGATCCTGGCCAGCCGATGGCGAAGTACGACTACTTCACCCGCTTCCGCCAGGAGCGCGCCTATGGCCGGTTGCTCGAACGCGAGCTAGGGGCCTTCCAGCCCGACGTCGCCCTGCTCAGCAACACGCCACCCGATTCACTGCTGGCGCCACAGCGCTGGTGCCGCGCGAACCACCGCGGCTTCGTCTTCTGGGTGCAGGACATCTACGCCGAGGCGATCGCGCGGCTGGTCGCCCCCAAGCTCGGCCCGCTGGGTACACCCGTGGTTTGGCACTACCGGCGCCTCGAGGCCGGCCTGCTTCGCCGCAGCGATCAAGTCGTCGCCATCACCGATGATTTCCGCCCGCTGCTCAGGAGTTGGCGCATTGACGATGCGCGCGTCTCGACCATCGAAAACTGGGCGCCGCTGGAGGAACTGCCGCCGCGCGCGCGCGACAACGATTTCGCGCGCCAGCACGGCCTGAACGACAAGCTCGTCTTCATGTACTCGGGCACCTTGGGGCTGAAGCACAATCCCGGCCTGCTGCTGGGCATCGCCGAGCGCTATCGCGAAGATCCCCACGTCCGGGTGGTGGTGATCTCCGAAGGGCTGGGCGCGAGCTGGCTAGCCGAGCGCAAGCTGGCCGACCAGCTCGATAATCTGCTGCTGCTGCCCTTCCAGCCATTCTCGCGCATGCCCGACATGCTGGCCTCCGCCGACGTGCTGATGGCGATCCTCGAGCCAGAGGCCGGCGTCTATTCGGTGCCGTCCAAGGTCCTGACCTATCTCTGTGCCGGCCGCCCGCTGCTCGCGGCGATGCCGCCCGAGAACCTCGCCGCTCGGACCATCGCCGCGCAGGATGCCGGCCTCCTGGTCGCACCCGACGATGCCCAAGGCTTCGCCGACGCCGCGTCGCGCCTGCAGGGCGACCCTGAGATTCGAGCAACGTTGGGTTGCAATGCCCGGCGCTATGCCGAGACCACCTTTGATATCCACAGTATTGCCGACCGCTTTGAAGTGATCCTCACAAAAGCCTGCCACATGCAATAACCGTGTGGTGCTGAGAAAACTAGCCGTTGCGGCTCAGCACCCGAGGACATACCAGATGCTGAGAGTCTTTGATTGTAACAATTAAGCGAAACCTCACAAACTTCTCGCAAAGCTCTGCAAAATTTATATAATCATTGCCGATTTGATGCATGAATTTACGGATGTAAGTAATGCGCGACGACGACATTGTTCTGGTGACCGGTGCTGGCGGATTCATTGGCGGTCATCTGGTAGAGCACCTGCGTTCGGCCTGCGGTGTGACCCGGATCCGGGCGGTCGACATCAAGCCCCTCGACGAGTGGTATCAGCTGCACGATGGGGTTGAGAATCTGCAGCGCGATATGAGCAAGCGCGAAGCGGCCTTCACCGCCGTGAAGGGCGCGCACCAAGTCTACAATCTCGCCGCCGACATGGGCGGCATGGGTTTCATCGAGACCCACAAAGCCGAGTGCATGCTCACGGTGCTGATCAACACCCATCTGCTGATGGCCGCGCACCAGTTCGGCGTCGAGCGCTACTTCTTCTCCTCCTCCG
>LNFM01001749.1_pt1 | contig 53566 bp, 52 predicted proteins | sample 596031 | NCBI WGS metagenome assembly LNFM01 (sample SAMN04254537, study PRJNA301005) | activated carbon metagenome | isolation source: dual media filters at the Ann Arbor, Michigan drinking water treatment plant | place: USA: Ann Arbor
CTCTTCGCATGCGAAAGTAGGTCACCGCCAAGCTATTTATTTATACACTTAACCTCCCTCGTGGAGGTTATTTGTTTTAAAAAGCCTCAGATAAGTCTGAGGCTTTTTTATTGGAATAACTTTATTGTTGAACTGTTCAATAGCCTTATTTCAATTCCTTGAATAAGTTGGTATAATTCAATATGTTAGATGGGCTTTGTGCCCATTTTTTGTTTCTGCTCGTTGTGTAGCAGTACAAATCATGGCGGGAGTATTAGTTGATGCAAGACTTGCAAACTTTGATTGAGAAAACGGTAAATCAACTTGGATTCGAGTTGGTGGATCTGGAGATGTCAAACAGAGGCAAATTATTGCGCGTGTTTATAGATAAGCTGCATCCAAAAGACACTAAAGACAGTGTCAATATTGATGATTGCGTGTTGGTGAGCAATCAATTGGGTAATGTACTTACCGTTGAGCATGATATTGATTATGATCGCTTGGAAATTTCTTCTGCAGGTTTAGATCGAGTATTGAAGAAGTTGAGCGATTTTGCACGATTTTCAGGAGAGCGCGCGCAGATTAAGCTGCGCGTAGGTGTGAAAGATATGGGCCCTAAAGCCACTGATACCACCTTACCTCGCAAAACATTTTTGGGGGTTTTGCAAGGTACTGAAGATGAATCGGTGTTGCTGGAATTTGAAGGGCATGTTTACAAGCTCGCTTTGAGTAATATTGATAAAGCCAGATTAAGTCCGGTATTTGATTAAGCAAGCCTTTGCTTTAAAGCATTTAAGTATAATTTGAGTTGGAGATTAAAATGAGTCGTGAAATTTTATTATTAGTAGACGCCTTAGCTCACGAGAAAAATGTGAGTAAAGAGGTGATTTTTACTGCGCTGGAACTCGCTTTGGCTTCTGCAACTAAAAAAAATCACGAAGAGAACGCGGACATTGTCGTGACGATTGACCGCGAAACCGGAGATTACGAAACATTTAGACGTTGGCAATATGTTGAATACGACTTATTGGAGAGTTCGGCGTACCAATTCGATGAGGAAGATGAACGTGCCAAAGGCCTCAATATTGGTGACTATGTACAAGTGCCTCTAGAATCCATCTCATTTGGTCGCATAGGAGCGCAAGCAGCAAAGCAAGTTATCTTGCAAAAGGTGCGTGAAGCAGAACGTGAACAGATTCTGCAAGACTTTTTAGCGCGCGGTGAAAGCTTGGTCACTGGTGTGATTAAGCGTATGGAAAAGGGCAATGCCATCATTGAGGTGGGTCGTATTGAGTGCTTGCTGCCCCGTGAGTCTATGATTCCTAAAGAGAACTTACGTGTAGGTGATCGTGTACGTGCATATTTGTCGCGTGTTGATCGTGGTGGCCGCGGCCCACAACTGGTATTGTCTCGTGTAGCACCAGAGTTCCTAAAGCGCTTGTTTGAATTGGAAGTGCCTGAAATTGAAGAGGGTCTTTTAGAGATTCGTTCAGCAGCTCGCGATCCTGGCTTACGCTCAAAAATTGCAGTGAAAACCAATGATCAACGTTTGGACCCGGTAGGTACTTGCGTGGGTATGCGTGGTTCACGTGTACAGGCCGTAACTTCTGAGTTGGCTGGCGAGCGTGTGGATATTGTGCTGTGGAGTATGGATCCAGCGCAATTCGTCATTAACTCATTAGCACCTGCTGAAGTATCCTCTATTGTTGTGGACGAAGATGCGCACAGCATGGATGTGGTGGTAGACGAAGAGCAATTAGCTGTAGCGATTGGCCGTAACGGACAAAATGTGCGCTTGGCTTCTGAGTTGACCGGTTGGACACTCAATATTCTGACTGAAGAAGCCGCTGCTAAGAAGAATCAAGACGAATATGCAAGTGTCAGCAAGTTATTCATTGAGAAGCTGGATGTGGATGAAGAGGTTGCTGATATCTTGGTACAAGAAGGCTTTAGTACGTTAGAAGAAATTGCTTATGTGCCATTGGCAGAGATGGCAGAAATTGATGCGTTTGATGAAGACACTATCAATGAATTGCGTTCACGAGCACGTGCAGCATTGTTAACAGAGGCGATCGCCAAAGAAGAAAAAGTAGAAGAAGCCGCAGAAGATTTACTGGCAATGGAAGGAATGGACGACAAAACCGCACACTTGCTTGCTTCTAAAGGGGTTTCTACCATGGATGACTTGGCTGAACTTGCAGTGGATGAGTTAATGGAGTTGACTGGCATGGAAGAAGCGCGTGCTAAAGAACTTATCATGACCGCACGTGCGCCTTGGTTTAAGTAATAAGTTTAAATAATCGGCATAAGTAATAAAAGTATAGTTAAGAGACTGGAGCAGTACATGGCACAATCAACCGTTGCACAATTCGCCGCAGAGTTAGGGCTGCCAACGACGTTGCTACTAGAGCAGCTAAAAAGTGCGGGCGTTAATAAATCAACAGTAGAAGATCGCTTAGATGAAGCGGACAAAACTGCTTTGTTGGAATATTTGCGTAAAGAACATGGTGCTGCTCAAGCCCCTAAAAATAAAATCACACTAACGCGTAAGCAAAACACTGAGATAAAGAAAACGGACAGTTCAGGCCGTGCACGTACTATTCAAGTAGAGGTGCGTAAAAAACGTGTGCTAGAGCGTCGTACAGAAGACGATGAGTTGCCAGTTGCTGAGCCGGAAGTATTGGTAGAAGCGGCTGATGTACCGGAAATAGCACCAGTGGTAGAGGTGATCGCTGAGCCGGAAGTTGTAGTTGTGCCAGTGGTACAAGAAGTGCCGGTAGTCGAGCCTGTAGTTGCACCAGAACCAGTTAAAGCTGAACCGGTATCGACCACCATCAAAAAACAAGTACTGTCTCCGGAGCAGATTGCTATTCGTGAGCAGGAAGCCAAACGTCACGCCACTTTATTGGCAATGCAGGCGGAAGACACTCGCAAGAAACAAGAGTTAATACAGCGCAGAGCGGATGAGGAAGCTAAGCGTCTTGCAGAAGCGGAAGCAGCCAAGGCGAAAGCGGCAAAACTGACAGAAGGTACATTGCACAAGCCTGCTGCCAAAGAGGGTGCAAAACCGGAAAATAAAGATGCCAAAAAAGGCAAAGGCAATAACAATAAAGATTGGAATGATGCTGAGAGCAAAAAACGCGGGTTGAAGACACGCGGTGACGTCAGCGCTAACCAAGGCTGGCGCACACCAAAAGGCAAACATAAGTCACATAAAGACGACGAGCAACACGCCTTTAATGCGCCTACTGAGCCGATTATCCATGAGGTGTTAGTGCCTGAAACCATTTCAGTGGCCGATTTAGCGCACAAAATGGCGGTAAAAGCAGCTGAAGTGATTAAGGCGTTGATGAAAATGGGCATGATGGTGACGATTAACCAAGTGCTGGATCAAGAAACTGCGATTATTGTTGTCGAGGAAATGGGCCATAAAGCGCAAGCTGCGGCGGCCAACGATCCAGAAACGTTTTTGGAAGAAACGGATTCTGTAGAAGCGATATTGGAAGAGCGTCCACCAGTGGTGACTGTCATGGGTCACGTTGACCATGGTAAAACTTCATTGTTGGATTACATTCGCCGTAGTCGTGTAGCCTCTGGCGAGGCCGGTGGTATCACGCAGCATATTGGTGCCTACCATGTGGAAACACCGCGCGGCATGGTGACTTTCCTAGATACCCCAGGTCATGAGGCGTTTACTGCGATGCGTGCACGTGGTGCAAAAGCGACAGATATTGTGATTTTGGTAGTCTCTGCTGATGACGGTGTAATGCCGCAAACCATTGAAGCGATTCACCATGCAAAAGCGGGCAATGTGCCGATTGTAGTGGCGATTAATAAAGTGGATAAACCGGAAGCACAGCCGGAGCGCGTTAAAATGGAACTGGTTAATCACGAAGTGGTGCCAGAAGAGTTTGGTGGTGACGTGATGTTCCGCGAAGTGTCGGCCAAAACCGGTAAAGGCATTGATGAGTTGCTAGAAGCCGTGTTGCTGCAAGCTGAAGTGCTGGAGTTGAAAGCAGCTAAAAATACGCCGGCTAAAGGCTTGGTGATTGAAGGCCGTTTGGATAAAGGCCGTGGTTCCGTAACGACAGTGTTGGTGCAGTCAGGCATTTTACGTCGTGGTGATATGTTGTTAGCTGGTAGCTCATATGGCCGCGTACGTGCCATGCTGGATGAAACCGGCCGTGACATCAAAGAAGCAGGTCCGTCAATTCCGGTAGAAATTCTAGGCTTGTCCGATGTGCCGAGCGCGGGTGAAGAAGTAATTGTATTGAATGATGAGCGTAAAGCGCGTGAGATTGCGCTGTTCCGTCAGGGTAAATTCCGCGATGTGAAATTGGCTAAACAACAAGCCGCCAAGCTTGAAAATATGTTTGAACAAATGGCTGAAGGCGAAGTGCAAACGCTCAATATCATTATTAAATCTGATGTACAAGGTTCGTTTGAAGCTTTATCTACTAGCTTACAAAAACTGTCTACGGCAGAAGTGCGCGTTAATATTATCCACTCTGGTGTGGGTGCTATCAGCGAGTCAGATGTGAACTTGGCTGCAGCATCAAGCGCGGTATTGATTGGCTTTAACGTACGTGCCGATGCCGGTGCGCGTAAATTGGTTGAAAACTTAGGTGTGGATGTCCGTTACTACAACATCATTTACGAGGCTGTGGATGAAGTGAAAGCGGCACTGGGCGGTATGTTAGCACCAGAGCAAAAAGAGCAAATGATTGGTACCGTAGAAGTGCGCGAAGTGTTCCGCATTTCTAAAGTGGGCTCAATCGCTGGTTGTTACGTGCAAGACGGTATGGTAAAACGCAATTCTAAAGTACGCTTGCTACGCAACAATGTGATTATTCATACCGGCGAGCTAGACTCACTCAAGCGCTTTAAAGATGACGTAAAAGAAGTGAAAAATAACTTTGAGTGCGGCCTGTCGCTGAAAAACTTCAATGATATTGAAGTGGGTGATATTCTGGAAGTTTACGAAGTGGTTGAAGTGGCACGTACACTTTAAGTTGCAAATCAATCATGGCTAAAGAGTTTTCAAGAAGTCACCGTGTAGCTGAGCAAATGCGCCGAGAGTTGGCGGATTTGCTACAGTTTGAGGTGAAAGATCCAAGAATTGGCATGGTCACTGTAACTGAAGTAGAAGTGACGGGTGACATGGCGCACGCCAAAATCTTTTACAGCGCAGCAAAACCGAGTGATGCTATACAAAAAGGTTTGGAAAAATCTTCTGGCTTTTTGCGCACCCAATTAGCCAAACGCATGCTGTTGCGCACAGTACCGCAACTGCATTTTGTATACGACGCTTCGATTGATAATGGCATGAAAATGGCGCAACTCATTAACGAAGCCATCGCGTCAGACGCAAAATCAAACTCTTAAGCGTGCACGATTCGCTCCCTAAAGTAAAAGCCACGCAAGTTAAGCGTATCAAGCGACCTATTGATGGTGTGTTGTTGCTTGATAAACCGCTTGGCTATTCTTCCAATCAAGCTTTACAAAAGGTCAAATGGTTATTCCAGGCTGCTAAGGCCGGGCATACAGGCACACTAGATCCATTGGCGACGGGCGTGTTACCTATTTGTTTGGGCGAGGCAACCAAGTTTGCACAGTACCTAACCGATGCAGACAAAACCTATATCGCGCGCGTGCAATTTGGCGTGACGACGACGACTGGTGATGCCGAGGGAGAGGTGCTCACACTTAGTCCGGTAGCCTTTAATCAAACACAGTTGATAGCAGTTTTGAAACAGTTTGAAGGCCTCATTGAACAAGTGCCCCCTATGTATTCTGCGCTCAAGCATGAGGGTAAGGCCTTGTACACTTATGCCCGTGCAGGCGTTGAAATCGAGCGTCGGGCTCGCAGTGTGTATATCCTAAAAATCGCTCTGAATGCATATGCAGAGGGTGTTGCGGAAATCAGTGTGACATGTAGCAAAGGGACATATATTCGTACCTTGGCCGAAGATATCGGGCACGCTTTGGGTTGTGGCGCACACTTATTGGCATTGCGTCGCACCGCTACAGCCGCTTATGACATTACGCAAACGATTTGTTTGGACGCTTTGGAGCGGATGACGCTTACGCAACGTGAGGAGCAGTTATTGCCAGTAGATACTGCCATCGAAGCCATTCCCAAGGTCGTACTGGATGCGGATGCAGCTTATTATCTATTACAAGGTCAGCCAGTTTGGCAGTCAGGCAAAATCCCCGAAGGAGACTTGCGTATATATAACGCGCAACAGCAGTTTTTGGGGTTGGGTTTTTTGCAACCGGACGGCAAAATAGCACCTAAGCGCTTGTTACAAGCAGAAGCTATTGCAAGAAACAAATAGGCTAATAAAAACAGATATTTAATTTAATATTAGCTTGTGAATTCAGGTAAATGCCTATACAATGCGCGGTTCATCGTAAATGAATGCTTTCGCGGGGCGATGATTTAAACACCTGCTTCTGCATTGACGCTAACTAAAGGAAAAAAGATGGCAATTACAGCACAAGATACAGCAAAAATCGTTAAAGAATATCAACGCGCACCAAACGATACAGCAAGCCCAGAAGTACAAGTGGCTTTATTAACTAGCCGTATCGCTTATTTAACAGAACACTTTAAATCTAACAAAAAAGACAATCACTCACGTCGTGGTTTGTTGGCATTAGTAAGTCAACGTCGTCGCTTGTTGGACTACTTAAAAAGCAGAGATGTAAGCCGTTATCAATCTTTGATTGAGCGCTTAAGCCTCCGTAAGTAATTGTTATAGAAGTGTCTAAGATTATTAATTTCAGCGCACTTCTGTAATGAATAAAAGCCGATTGCATTGTGATGTGCATCGGCTTTTTTATTGGCAAACGTTCCTATCGTGGATGCCATAAGTAAAAAATATCACAAAAAGTAATAACACAAAACGTAGTGAAAAGTAGTACTTGCTATTGGGTAGTGAATAGCGAGTAATTGAGATGAAAAGGAAAAATAATGTTTAATATTGTGAAAAAAAGTATTCAATACGGTGCGCATACGCTCACCCTTGAAACAGGTGAAATCTCACGTCAAGCCGATGCGGCCGTGATGGTGAGCTATGGTGATACCGTGGTATTGGTCGCAGTGACCAGCAAACGCGAAGTCAAAGAAGGTCAGGATTTCTTTCCATTAACTGTAGATTACATGGAAAAAACCTATGCTGCAGGTAAGATTCCAGGTGGTTTCTTCAAACGTGAGGGCCGTCCTTCAGAAAAAGAAACACTGACCAGCCGTTTAATCGACCGCCCATTGCGTCCATTATTCCCAGAAGCGTTTTATAACGAAGTGCAAGTAGTGGCGACTGTGTTGTCTTCTGATCCAGAAATCGATGCAGATATTCCGGCGATTATCGGCGCCTCTGCCGCTATGTCATTGTCAGGTATTCCATTTTTTGGACCACTAGGCGCAGCGCGCGTGGGCTACATCAATGGACAATATATATTAAATCCATCCAAAACTGAATTAGAAACAACAGCGTTAGATTTGGTAGTGGCTGCAACTGAAACCGCCGTGATGATGGTGGAGTCTGAAGCGCAAGAGTTATCCGAAGAAGTGATGCTAGGCGCTGTGGTGTATGGCCATGAGCAAATGCAAGCTGTGATTAAAATGATTAACGAATTATCAGCAGAAGCTGGTAAAGATGCGTGGGATTGGGTTGCGCCAGAGCCAGACACAGCGTTGATTGAAAAGGTAGCAAAGTTGGCTGCAGACGATGTTAATGCAGCATTTAAAATCAAAGCCAAAGGCGAGCGTTCAAGCAAGCTGGATGAAATCAAAAACCGCGTGATGGCAGAATTGATTACAGAAGAAACTTCAACCTTAGAAGCCAACAAAATTAAAGACGAGTTCTTTAAGTTGGAAGCGAAAACAGTGCGTAGCCAAATTTTAAATGGTGAGCCACGTATTGATGGCCGAGATACGCGCACTGTGCGTCCTATCAGCATTCGTACTGGCGTGTTGCCACGTACACACGGTTCAGCGCTATTTACACGCGGTGAAACACAAGCTTTGGTAGTTGCAACCTTAGGTACTGGTCGCGATGAGCAAACCATTGATGCCTTGCAAGGTGAGTACAACGATCGCTTTATGTTGCATTACAACATGCCTCCGTATGCGACAGGTGAAACAGGTCGCGTGGGTACGCCAAAACGCCGAGAAATCGGCCATGGCCGTTTAGCTAAGCGTGCATTGATTGCTGCCTTGCCAGCCAAGGAAGATTTCGATTACACCATGCGTGTTGTGTCAGAGATTACTGAATCCAATGGTTCGAGCTCTATGGCCTCTGTGTGTGGTGGCTGTTTGGCATTGATGGATGCAGGTGTGCCGATGAAAGCGCACGTGGCTGGTATTGCCATGGGCTTGATTAAAGAAGGCAATCGCGTTGCTGTATTGACTGACATTTTGGGTGATGAAGATCACTTGGGCGATATGGACTTTAAAGTGGCGGGTACCGAAAATGGTGTCACGGCATTACAAATGGACATCAAAATCACCGGGATTACTGCACAAATTATGCAGGTGGCTTTAGCGCAAGCGAAAGAAGGTCGTGCACACATCCTCGGCTTAATGAAGCAAGCTGTTTCAGGCGCCAATACAGAAATGTCTGCGTTTGCACCACGTATTATTACCATGAAGATTAATCCGGACAAAATCCGTGATGTGATTGGTAAAGGCGGCTCAGTCATTCAAGCGTTGACTAAAGAAACCGGCACCAGCATCGATATTGAAGAAGATGGCACGATTAAAATTGCTTGTACCAGTGCAGAACAAGGCGAAGAAGCACAACGCCGCATTGCCCAAATTACTGCTGAGGTTGAAGTGGGTCAAATCTACGAAGGCCCAGTGGTCAAAATCTTAGATTTCGGTGCAGTGGTTTCGCTATTGCCAGGCAAAGATGGCTTAGTGCATATTTCTCAAATCGCACATGAGCGCGTAAAAGCGGTAGGTGATTTTGTGAAAGAGGGCGATGTAGTTAAAGTTAAAGTGGTGGAAATTGATGATAAAGGCAAAGTGCGTTTAAGCATGAAAGCCTTGATTGACGCACCAGCTAAAGAAGAAGCGCCAGCGGCTGAGTAATATACAGTCGGTGTAATAAAAAAGCCCGCTTTCGCGGGCTTTTTTATTGGCTAGTCACACCTTGGTGACCATGCTTGCTTTTAGTTACAACATAACATGCTGCGCATGTTAGCTTGCACTGAAAGCCCGTGGCCAATAATTCACTTTTAGTTCCGGCATAACCTAAATCTTTGCCTTCACTGAAAACAGGTGGCTATTTAGCGACCTGTTTTTCACGCATTTCGTCTAATGTTTTGCAATCAATACAAAGTGTTGCAGTCGGGCGTGCTTCTAGTCGCTTTAAGCCAATTTCTACACCGCATCCTTCGCAGTAACCATATTCATCGGCATCGATGTTGCGCAGCGTTTCATCAATTTTCTTGATTAATTTACGCTCGCGATCACGGTTGCGTAACTCTAAAGCCATGTCTGATTCTTGACTGGCGCGGTCATTGGGGTCTGCAAACATTGTCACTTCATCTTGCATGGTATGCACGGTTTTGTCGATATCGTGACTAAGTTCGGATTTCCAATCGTTAAGAATTTTACGGAAATGATCTTGTTGTTTTTTGTTCATGTATTCCTCATCAGGCTTGGCTTGATAAGGGGTGAATGTTTTGTTGAGGGTTTCTGCCATGTTGTTTCCAGCGACTATATTGTCGTTAAATCACAGTTAATAAGAAAAGAGAATTGCCAACCAAATCTATACAAAAACAAAAAATTTAATCGCGCGAGTTTACACCGAATACTACATATATGCAAAAATCATTTGCTTGCACGCTTAAGCGTGATTATCCAACTCGCTCTGCTCGCGCAACTCCAAACCTAGCAATGTGTTTTCCATCAGCGTGGCAACGGTCATAGGCCCCACACCACCGGGTACCGGTGTGATATAGCCAGCACGTGTTTTGGCTGCTTCAAAGTCCACATCGCCGCAAATAGAGCCATCTTCACGTCTGTTAATGCCAATATCAATCACAATCGCGCCCGGCTTAATCCAGTCGCCTTGAATCAATCCCGCTTTGCCAGCAGCAGCCACTACAATATCGGCATTTTTTACATGTGCCGCCAAATCCTTGGTATGGCGATGGCAACTAGTGATAGTACAGCCCGCTAGTAGCAGTTCTAATGCCATAGGGCGCCCCACATGGTTGGATACGCCGACAATCACAGCATCTAAACCCATCAGTGTAATATTGCTGGCCTGTAGCATTTTAATCACGCCAAAAGGTGTGCAAGAGCGCAGTGTGGGCTGACGCACAGCTAAGCGGCCAATGTTATAGGGATGAAAGCCATCTACATCTTTAAACGTGCTGATGCGCTCAATCAATAAGTCTTCATTAATATGTTCTGGTAACGGCGACTGAACCAGAATACCATCCACATTAGGGTCAGTATTCAGTGTGTCTACTAATGCTAATAGATCGGCCTGGCTGGTGGTGGCAGGCAATTGATGTGCAATCGATTGAATACCAACTTTTTCACAAGCAAGGCGCTTATTGCGCACGTAAATGGCAGAGGCCGGATCGGCACCCACCAAAATTACAGCTAGGCAAGGCGCTCGCTTGCCAGCGGCGATGCGTTGTTGAACCCTGTTTTTCAGATTATCGAGAAGTGATTCGGCAATTGCTTTGCCGTTAATAATTTGCGCGGTCATGCTAATTTTTGAATATTTATTAAAAATAAAACGCAATTTTAACATATTAGAATTGACCAACAGGCAGTATTGCGCTATATTTCTGCCTCTTCGGCGTGTAGCGTAGTCTGGTAGCGCGCCTGCTTTGGGAGCAGGATGTCGGGAGTTCGAATCTCTCCACGCCGACCAAATACCCTTTGGTTTACCCGTCAACGTCACGTAGTTCAGTGGCATGATATGACAGTGTCAACATGTAACTAAATCTGCCCGTAGCTCAACCGGATAGAGCACCAGCCTTCTAAGCTGGGGGTTACAGGTTCGATTCCTGTCGGGCAGGCCAATTTGCGCTCAATGGTGGCTGTAGCTCAGCTGGTAGAGCCCTGGATTGTGATTCCAGTTGTCGTGGGTTCGAGCCCCATCAGCCACCCCAACCTCCTCAAAAGTAAAATAAGTTAAGTTTGCGCTTGTTCTATTTTGGCGCTATCCACCTATAGCTTTGAATGTCTGTAAACTTGTGCCTGGTATGTTGGCTATCTGCATTCTTCTTGAATTAAGCCATTTTTATACAGTTGTTCAGTCAATTAAATATTGCGCATCTATTCTATATTCACACCTAATGGGTTTTAAGACTGTCAATTTTAGGTCTTAAATGTTGATGAACCGTGTAACTGAACTTGCGAATACTTTGCCAAATACTTTGATAAATCAATTTCTTGAAAGCTTGACTGTCTTAACGAAAGAGCGAGACGGCCTTGCGCTGGAAGCTGCATTGAAGCAGAACATTGCCTATTTGTTGCAACTGTTCACCAATACGCAAGCGCATTCGGTGCAAATTTATCGATTAAAAGAAATCTCCACTTTGTTTTTTTCAGCGATTGCCGACGAAACATTGGGAGACGCTGAGAAGATTCCTGATGAGCTTTGTCAGGCGTTGTTAGACTGTTATAACACGGGCGAGTATGTAGTGTTAAACGGCAGTGATGGTAAGAAGCATCACTTGTTTCCTATGAAACATGAGGTTGTCTATAACAATGCAGTTGTGGTGGTGGAATCTGATTTTGAGCATGCAGGCCTGACGCAAGCAATTAGTCATTTGCTGGATATTTACCGAAACTACAACGGTTTGCTTAACGATAATGAGCGTGACACCCTGACTGGGTTGCTGAATCGTAAAACGTTTGATCAGAAAATCAATAAAATCATGACGACATTGCATAACAATGCGATGCGACAGGACGATCGCGCAGGCATGTCTTACTTCATTGCCATTTTTGATATTGATCACTTCAAGCGTGTGAACGACGAGTTTGGTCATTTGATTGGGGATGAGGTGTTGTTGTTGTTTTCACAAATGATGACAAAATCGTTCCGCGAAACAGATCCGCTGTTTAGATTTGGTGGTGAGGAGTTTGTCGGAATATTTGGCTGTGCGCAGGATTCAGACATCAATATGGTACTGAAGCGGTTCACCGATAAACTGCAATCGTTTAGCTTTCCCCAAGTTGGAAAGGTTACAGCTAGCGTAGGTTACACAAGGCTTACCGGTGATAGCGCGCCAAGTCAGCTGGTAGACCGTGCCGATTTGGCTTTGTATTATGCAAAAAATAACGGCCGTAACCGCACATGCAGTTACGATGAGCTGAAAGCGGAAGGTCTGCTGCAAGAAGACATCAAAGAAGGTGAAATCGAGTTGTTCTAGACGTTTGATGCGCGTAAACGTACCGTCATTTTTTTCAGGGGGTTAAGCCCTGATTTCTAAGCTATTTTCCTAAGTAATTTTCGCTTAAACATTGATGGTTAAGCCATCTCAAGCTATAGTAGCTTTAATCAATCAACATTAAGAATAAAATAGATTAAGGATGCAAAATGGCTGAAACACGTCCTATTTTGATAATCATCGATGACGACCCGCTGATTACTGACACATTGCATTTTGTGTTGAGTAAGCACTTTGAGGTATGCGTGGCAGATTCGAGAGCGCAGGCAAAAAGTTTGTTGCGACAACTAGACGAGCCGCCAGCGTTGGCATTGGTCGACTTGGGTTTGCCGCCATCCCAGCACAAGCCTGATGAAGGTTTTAAAATGATAGGCGAATTACTTGCCCATTCCCCCACCATGAAAATCCATGTCCTATCCGGACAAAGCGATGACGTAAATGTGAAGCACGCGCTAGCCTTAGGCGCGTTAGATTTTATTCCCAAACCATGTGATGTAGAGCGCCTCAAAGATTTGCTAATCAACTCTTTGAAGGTACAAAGTGTTGAGCTGACTGAGCAGCCAGAAGACAAAAATGGAGGCATGTTGGGGCAAAGTCTGCCTATGCAAACGCTCATCACCCAAATTCGCCAGTTTGCAGATTCGCCATTTCCGGTATTGATTGAGGGTGAATCAGGTGCGGGTAAAGAGCGGGTGGCCAGTAACTTTCACCGTTTTAGCAAACGCAGCAAGCAAGCTTATTTATCCGTGAATTGCGCGGCAATTTCACCCCAATTGGCCGAATCTATTTTGTTTGGGCATGCCAAGGGTGCTTTTACGGGCGCGGCTGGTGCACACTCAGGGTATTTTGAGGAGGTGGGCGAAGGTACGTTATTTTTGGATGAAATTGGCGAGTTGCCTCTGGAAATGCAGGCTAAGTTATTGCGCGTATTAGAGAACGGTGAGTTTGCGCGGGTGGGCGAGACGCAAATACGTAAAAGTAAAGCCAGAATTGTGGCAGCCACCAACCGTGATTTGCGTGCTGAAGCCAAGGCAGGTAAGTTTAGAACCGATTTATATCACCGCTTGAGCGTATTTGCTGTAAAAGTGCCACCTCTGCGTGAGTTGGGTGAAGATAGTGTGATATTGCTGGATCACTTTAACCAGTTTTATGCACGTGAGACTGAGCAACAGCCATTTAAATTGGATGAGCGGGCGAAATCCCGTTGGTTAAGTTATCACTTTCCAGGCAATGTGCGCGAGTTGCGCAATATCATTATCCGCCTGATTGCCAAATATGCGGGGCAAACCGTGAATGAGCAACAGCTTTCTGCTGAGCTGGATTTATCTCGCCAAAGTGAAGTGGGTGAAGGCCCTGTGATTTCCAATAATGGAGATTTGTCTGGTTATGCTATGCAACATTTGCAAACCGAGGCTAACGTGAGTTTGGATCAGGTGCTGAAATCATGGGAAAAAGCCTACATTGAGGCAGCTATGAAAATTACACATGGGAATTTAAGTCAGGCCGCCAAGTTGTTAGGGGTCAATCGAACAACGTTGTATAGCCGCATCCAGTTGCAAGAGCAAGGCAATGCATGATGATACAGGCTGGTTGATATGTATTACGCGCACTTTGGTTTAAAAGAACCGCCCTTCAAAATCACCCCCAATACCGAGCACTTTTACAATGGCAGCAATCGCGGCGCGGTACTGGATGCGCTGATGTACGCCATCACCAGTGGCGAGGGGATAGTGAAAGTGGTGGGTGAGGTGGGCAGTGGTAAAACCATGCTCTGCCGTATGTTGCAAAACATGTTGCCTGAGCAGGTGGAGTGCGTCTATTTGGCTAACCCCAGTGTGGCACCAGAAGATATTCTGCACGCCATCGCGTTTGAGTTGGGGGTCAAACTACCCAAAAATGCAGACAAACTTAAAGTCATGCAGGTATTGCAATCCTACTTGTTGACTCGACATGAGGCCGGCAAACAGGTGGTGATATTTGTGGAAGAAGCGCAAGGCATGCCACTGGCCACACTGGAAGAGATTCGATTGTTGTCCAATTTGGAGACTAAGCACCACAAATTGCTACAAATGGTATTGTTTGGTCAGCCTGAGTTGGATAGCAATTTAAATCAAACGCAAATTCGACAACTGCGAGAGCGCATCACACATAGCTTTAACCTCACACCATTGCGACCCAAAGAAGTGGGGGAGTATTTGATTTTTCGCCTGAGAGCTGCCGGCTATTTTGGCCCGCACTTATTTAGCGACAAATCCATTACACATATTGCCAATGCGGCAGAGGGATTAATACGCCGAGTGAATATTCTGGCAGACAAAGCCTTGTTAGCTGCATTTGCAGACAATGTGTATTTGGTGACACCCAAGCATGTGAAGGCGGCGATTGCGGATAGTGAGTTTGGTGCAGAAAAAGCTAAGAAAGCGGGGCGCAGGCTCTGGTTGCTTGGTCTGTTGGGTGTGTTGGTGCTAGGGTTGGCACTTGGTTATTTGGGACAGCGCTTGTATCAATTGCAGTTTTTAACACCAGCGGCTACCGTTCCGGTAAAAACAACGCCTGCAACAACTACAAAAAATACCAGCGCAGGTTCTGCAACACCCAGTAATGCTCAGGCATCTTCTGCTCTACCGGCCAATCCAGTCCAAAATCAAACGACGACCCCTTCAGGATTGGAAGCAGCAGGCCAAGCAACTTCTGCGAGTGCTAGTTCCAATCAACCAGTCACCACGATTAAGCCGATGGATACCTTGCAAACCCGCATGCAAGTCACTCAACAATGGTTGCAGGCAATGCCAAAAGAGACAGTCACCATTCAAATTTTAGGGTCATCCGATGAGCAGCAATTGAGGTTGCAATTGGCGTTGCTGGCACAAATCATAGAGTTGGATAAATTGTATGTTTACCAAACTAAAGTGAATCAACAGATATTTTATACTGTAGTATACGGTTCGTATGCAGATCGTTTTTCTGCGAATGAGGCATTGAAGCAGCTGCCCGAAAGTTTGCAAAAAAATCGCCCACAGTTAAGAACGATTGGCGGGATATTGGAAGAAACAATCAAAAGTACTTAGAGTGGCTGAAAAAGCAAAACTTTCAATAAGTTAGTATTGCAATTCAAACCTCTTTATGCGATAAACTTCTTGATAAATAATAAGTGATGGGGTTAGTCAAACGTGTTCAATCATCTTTACCCGTTTAAGCGTTTTGCTTATTTGCTGGTGGCTTTACTTGCCGCTTGCACGCACCAGACCAAAATTACGCCTTCTGCCGGACATATTGAATCTAAAGCAGCTAACCCTTCATCTGAATCAACCGTAGCACAAGCCCCTATTCCCAAACCTGTTAAGGCGCAAACCCAATTACCCCCGCCCAAGGCGATACCAAAATCACAGACCTACAGCGTGGTAGTGAACGAGGTGCCGGTCAAGGAGATTCTGTTTGCCTTGGCGCGTGAAAGCAAACTGAATATTGATATTCATCCCGCCATTCAAGGCCGTGCTACCCTCAATGCAGTGGATCAGACCTTGCCTTCGATTTTAGAACGTCTAGCCAAGCAGGTGGATTTAACCTATCGCATGGATGGCAATGTGTTGTACATCACCCCAGACCAGCCTGTGTTGCGTACTTACAAAGTGGATTACGTCAACATGAACCGCGATACCAAAGGCTTTATTGGCGCGGCCGCAGAAATCTCGAGTACAGGACAAAGTGCTAGCACTGGCGTGGGCGGTCAAAGCACGACAACTAGCACTTCGGGTAACGGTGCCAAAAACAGTTCAAGTACCGCAGTGGATAGTATTTCTAAAAACCATCTGTGGGAATCTCTGGTACAAAACATCAAAGAGCTATTGGCTGAGACGGACAAAGAAGTGATCGTAACCCGCTACGGCAGTGTGGGGGCGAAAAACCTAGACGAAAAGTTATCGGCAGAGGATGCAAAAGCGCAAGCGGATAGTAACAAAGCCGAAGCTGACCAACGTAAGGAGCAACGTTCGGAATATAAAACGTTACTGGCTGCCAATGTGATTGCCAACCCTGAAACGGGCGTAATTAGCGTGCGTGCGACCAACAAACAACACGAAAAAGTGCAGGAGTTTATCGAACGCGTGATGGGTAGCGCCAGAAAACAGGTCTTGATTGAAGCCACGATTGTTGAGGTGATTTTGAATGACAGTTTTCAAGCGGGCATCGATTGGAGTCGTTTAAATAATAGTGCCAATAACAGCGGGTTTGTATTTGGTCAGACCTTGGGCAATAAAGGCGTTGTGTTTAACCCGAACGTTAATTTTAACCCTAACACTGGTGCGGGTGTAAATACACAATTTGGTGCAGGTGAGGCCAATGCATTTGGCACAACACCAACCGCTGGCTTTGTTGCTGGTTATATCAATCCTGCCAGCGCAATCGGTAATATTGCAGCCTCCATCACGTTGTTGAAGCAGTTTGGTGACACCAAAGTGTTATCAAGCCCTAAGTTAATGGTGCTTAATAATCAAACCGCTGTGCTTAAAGTGGTGGATAATCTGGTGTACTTTACAGTACAAGCACAACAATCTACGGTAGGTGGCACGGTAGGTGGCACGCTTGCAACATTTACGACAACACCAAATACGGTGCCTGTAGGGGTGGTAATGAGCGTCACGCCACAGATTAACGATAGCAGCGATGTCAACATTAACGTGCGCCCTACCATTTCTAGAGTGGTCGGTTTTGTGCGTGACCCCAATCCACAGTTAGTGCAAATTCAGAGTTTGATTCCGCAAATCCAAGTGCGGGAGATGGAGTCCATATTACAAATCGGCAGTGGCAATACCGCGGTATTGGGTGGTTTAATGCAAGATGAGATCTACAGAAATACCGATAAAGTGCCTGGTTTATCTGATGTGCCTGGTGTGGGAAATGTATTTAGAGGTAAAAATGATGCGACACGCAAGACAGAATTGGTGATTTTCTTGCGCCCAACGGTGATTCCAAATGCTAGCCTGGAGTCCGACGAGTTACGTAATTTCAAACAGTTTTTGCCCGCCCAGCAGTTAGAAAAAGTGCTTGAAGAGGCTAACGAGTAATTGCACCATCAACCGGTATGAGCTTATTAATCAAAGCATTGGATAAAGCAGAAAAAGCGCAACTTGACCAACAAAAACTTGAGCAAGCGCAGCAGGATATGCAGCAGGCGCGCAGAAGAAGTGCCACCAATATTGCCAATGACCAGCCGGATGATTTAGATCCGATTACCTTATCTTTGGCGGATGAGGATGCAGAAAAGCCAGAAGCTGCGCCAAGTTTTGTCGGCACACAATACTCAGGCGAGCACAATTCTGAGCGCGCCAATAATATGTTTGCTGCCAAAGTGGAGCCCCGTTCAGAAATGAAGCCCATTGTTTGGATTGTGCTGTTTGGTGTATTGGGGTTTCTGGCGATACTAGGCTATTTTTACTATCAATTGAATGTTGTAAATGCGCCACCAGCAGTGAATGCTAACCCGCCAGTGTTGCCAGCAAACGTTACACCACTGCAACCATCACCGCAAAATCAGCTAGCGCAGGCACCAAACCAAGATGTTGAGCGTATGGTGCCGCCCGCACCAACAAATACTTTAGCCTCAGAAGGTTTGACCAATTCGCCAGATCCACAGGCTATGCAACCTGCAACCGTTGCGAGAGAGTCAGCAGAGCGAACATCCAGTGTTGCGCGTAGCAAACCCAACAGAGCAGCACCGGATATCGATACGCCAGTCATGGAAGTACGCAGATCATCAGCGATTGTTGTGCCAACAATCGCTTCGCCCAGTGCATCGATTCAAGTATCAAAAACGCAATCTGCCGCTGTCATCAGCCCTGTCTTAACAAATGCCTACAATGCTTATTTGGCAGGCAATAATCAAGAAGCACAAAGTTTATATAAACGTGTATTACAGCGTGATACACGCAATGTGGATGCCTTGTTGGGAATGGGGGCAATTGCAGAGCGTGAGGGTCGTATCAATGACGCGCTGGGCTGGTACCAAAAAGTGCTGGAAGTGGAGCCCAAAAATGCGACAGCGTTATCGGCCTATGCTGCCAATGTGACGCAAGATGACCAAGTTGGTGTCGCTAAATTTAGAAAGATACTGCAAGAAAACCCAAACGATGCCAATGCGCATGCCAATTTAGGTGCCTTTTATGCTGGCCAATCACAATGGGCAGATGCACAACAATCCTATTTTGAAGCCTACAGATTAAACGCGACCGCAGAAAACGCATTTAACTTGGCCGTGAGTTTGGACCAAATGGGTAAGCCAGCACTTGCATTGCCGTATTATCAGCAGGCACTCGCGCAGGTGGCTGCTTCGCCTTCTTCAACCATTGATATATCAGCGTTACAGGCGCGTATCGCTGCTATTCAATCACAACAATAATAATCATGGCAGAACAACGACGTAAATTAAGATTAGGCGATTTGATGGTGCAGCAAGGCCTGATTACTCAGGATCAGCTGCGCATTGCGCTCATTGAGCAGGACCAAAACAATTTGCCGTTAGGCAAGCAACTGGTTAGATTAGGCTTTGTGTCCGAGTCCATGGTGCGCGATTTGGTCGCGCACACCATTGGTCAGGAAAGTATCGATTTGAGCGCGGTGGTAGCCGACATTGATGCACTGAGTATGGTGCCGGAAGACTTTTCTAGGCGTTATCATGTGTTGCCGGTTTCTTATGACGACGCCAGCAAAATCATGATTGTGGCCATGGCCGACATGTTCAACGTTGTGGCCTTGGACCAATTGCGTGCGATGTTGGGCGGGCAGATTCAGCTCAAACCAGTGTTAGCTGCTGAAGCGCAACTGGAAGAGTTTATTGACCAGTTTTATGGTTATGAATTGTCGGTAGATGGCATTCTGCGCGAAATTGAAACTGGCGAAATTGACTACCAAAGCTTGGCCGAAAACGGCAATGAATACACTCAGCCAGTGGTACGCTTGGTGGGCGCGTTGTTGATGGATGCTGTGAAACGGGGCGCATCGGATATTCACTTTGAGCCAGAGTATGCGTTCTTGCGTATTCGCTACCGCGTGGATGGTGTATTGCAACAGGTGAGAAGTTTACACAAAACCTATTGGCCGGGGGTGGCAGTGCGTTTAAAAGTGGTGTCTGGAATGGACATTGCCGAAACACGCTCACCACAAGATGGACGTCTCAACATGAATTTATGTGGTCGTCCCATTGATTTTAGGGTGTCCACGCACCCCACCATCAATGGTGAAAATATCGTATTGCGTGTGCTCGACCGTGAGAAATCGATTATTCCTTTAGAGCGCATGGGCTTAAGAAGCACCACGCTGGATGAATTGAAGTTTATGATGACTCGGCCAGAAGGCATTGTGATTGTCACCGGGCCCACTGGTAGCGGTAAAACCACTACCTTGTATTCATTGCTCTCACATCTCAATACAGAGGCCGTGAATATCATGACCTTGGAAGATCCTGTGGAATATCCAGTGACCATGATGCGCCAGACCTCTGTAGCAGAAGTGAATAAGGTGGATTTTGCCAATGGTATCCGCTCGATTATGCGCCAAGACCCAGACATTATTTTGGTGGGTGAGATTCGTGATGAGGACACCGCCACTATGGCTTTCCGTGCCGCCATGACTGGTCACCAAGTGTTTAGTACCCTGCATACCAACTCTGCTTTAGGCACCTTCCCACGTTTGCTGGATATTGGTATCTCGCCGGAAATCATGGCGGGCAATATTATTGGGGTGGTGGCGCAACGTTTGGTGCGCGTGCTATGCCCGCATTGTAAAGAGGCAGTCAAACCATCGGATGATGAGCGCAAAATTCTTGGCGTAAGCCAATCAGAAGCCGTACAGATATTCAGACATAAAGGCTGTAAGCGCTGTGCGTTTACCGGCTTTAGGGGGCGTATGGCCATTATTGAGTTGCTGAGAGTAGACAGCGATATGGATGCGTTAATTGCGCGTCGCGCACACTTGGATGAATTGCGCAAACTGGCCTTGCAGAAAGGGTTTGTGACCCTTGCTGACGATGGCGTTCGTCGCATCTTAGAGGGGTATACCAGCATTGATGAAGTGATGCGTGTGATTGACCTAACTTCCAGAATTAAACATTAGCAGTTAAGCAGACGTGGCGACCTTTAACTACAAAGCGATTAACAAATCTGGCCGTTATGCGCGTGGCCAGATGGATGCGTTGAACGAGGTCGACTTAGAAATCCGTTTGGAGCGGATGGGTCTGGACCTCATTACCTTTAAGTCTGCTGGAAAATCCAGTCAAACATTTTCAGGCAACCGTGTCAGCAACCGTGATTTGGTGATGTTTTGCTTTCAATTGGAGCAGTTGACCAGTTCGGGCGTGCCCTTACTAGAGGGGTTGAATGATTTGCGCGATAGCACCAATAACCCCTATTTTCAAAAGGTGATAGGCGGCTTGGTGGCGGATGTTGAGGGTGGGAAAATGCTCTCACAAGCACTGGCGGAATACCCGAACGTGTTTAGCGAAGTGTTTGTTAATTTGGTGGCCGCAGGTGAGCAAACCGGGCAATTACCCTTGGTGTTTAATAACCTCAGCGATACCCTCAAATGGCAAGATGAATTGTTTGCACAAACCAAACGCTTGTTGATGTACCCGTTAATTCTGCTGGTGGTGGTATCAGCGGCTGTCGTGATATTAATGGTGTATCTGGTACCGGAAATGGTGAAGTTTTTGAACAGTCTAGGCCAAGAGTTGCCTTGGAACACCAAATTACTGATTGCGATTTCGGATGCGTTTGTGAATTACTGGTGGCTTATATTGCTGGTGATTGCTGGGATTGTGGTGGGCGTGTTTTCATTGCTGAAATCCAGTGATGCTGCGCGTTATCAATTTGATTACTTGAAATTAAAATTACCACTCACAGGTGAGATTTTGCACAAAATTATCATGGCCCGTTTTTCCAGGTATTTTGCCTTGATGTATCAAACCGGTATCCCAGTGTTGGATGCGATTAAAACCTGTGAAAAAATTGTGGGGAATCGCGTGATTGCCGATTCGCTCAATCGGGTACATGGCCAAATTAATGCGGGTGATAGCATGAGCGAGAGCTTTCAAAATGCAGGTTTGTTCTCCCCATTGGTAGTCCGCATGATTAAAATTGGCGAAAATACTGGTGCGTTGGATAAATCTCTGATGAACGTAAGTTATTTTTATGACCGTGATGTAAACGACATGATGCAAAAAATGCTCAAGCTACTTGAGCCAGCGTTGACCATCATATTAGGCTTGGTGCTATTGTTTATCATGGCGTCCGTATTGTTACCGGTGTACGACTCATTTAGTGTAATGAAACTGTAAATGGCTATCTCAAAACTCATTCTTTGTGCTTCAAACCAGCGCCTCACCGCAGGGGTGTGGTTTGGCACGCGTTTGCACTACTACGAGACATTTGCCAATTCAGAAGCCGGTTATCAGGCGTTTGATGCATTCATCAAAAAAAATCCCAATATGAATGCTTACTTGATTGCGGATGCGATTGAGGAAGAGTATCGGCTAGAGAGTTTGCCGCATACCACCGGTAGCGCGCGGGCCGAGCTCTTAGAGCGCAAGTTAAATCAATTCAACCGTAACAATTTATTTAGAACCGCGCACTTTATTAACCAAGATAAAGATAAACGACGTGACGACAACTTTTTATTTGTTGCGCTGAGCAATGCCGATTTTCTGCAAGGCTGGATGAGCGTGGTTCAGGTGAACCAAGTGCCTTTGGTTGGGCTGTATATGTTGCCCATGATTAGCCAATACACGGTACAGCAGATGAAGCTGATGGCGCCCAACATTTTGCTGTGTGAGCGCTTATCCTCTGGTTTACGGCAAACCTATCTGAGTAATGGTCGTTTGCGCATGAGTCGCTTAGCGCCGATTACCGATGTAAAACCCAACCAGATGGCGTATTTTTATTTGGTAGAGATTGAAAAAACACGCTTGTATCTACTGAGCCAGCGCTTTATCACCGACCAGACCGAGCTGCAATTGGTGATGCCATCATCAGACCCGCAAAGCGAAGTCATTGGCAAAAGTATCAGCCAAGAGCAAGGCATGGAATGCAAGATTGTGGATTCGCTGGCCTATGCAAAAAATATCAATATTGCGCCAGATTTGGTCACCAAACATCCTGAATTGCTGCATATGCAGTTACTGGCTAACGGCAATATTCCGGATAATTTAGCGCCAGACCAGCTCACCAAGGCTTACCATTTAAACAAGATACGCCAAGGTATATACGTTGCCGCGGCAGCAGCGGCCCTGCTGGGTGTTGGTGTGGCCGGCTATAATTTTTTTCAAGCCAACTCAGAGGTGAGAGAGACTGCACTGCTCGCAGAGCAGACTCAACAACAACTTAAGCGCTATGAGGAGGTAGCTAGAAATTTCCCTAGTACGCCTATCCCCAGTGCAGATCTCAAAACAGCGATTGATATTGCTAACCAGGTTAAGCAGTACAACACCACCCCTGCAACCATGATGGGTGTACTCAGTAAAGCTTTAGAAGTGATGCCAGAGGTAGCCATTCAACGCTTGCGTTGGGTGCAGACCAATCGAGTAGATGCGCAGGATACAGATAAGACAATCGAAATATTGGGGTTGGTCAACGGGCAGGGCAGTGCGAGCACCGCGCAAACAGGTGAGCTAAGGCAAGTGGCCTTTGTGAATGCAGAGTTGGTGAATTTTAATGGGGATTACCGTGGGGCGTTGACCAACGTTAATCGTTTTGCTGAGGAATTAAAACGTAACCCGATGGTGGAGCAAGTGGTCGTGCTGCAAGAGCCGGTGAACGTGAGTTCGCTAGCTAATCTCAAAGGTAGCACCTTGGATGAAAACACTTCCGAGCGCACACCAGCGGAGTTTAAGTTGAAAATTGTGCTGAAGCACATGCCTACGTCAGGTGGGGTTTAGCAATGGTACTCAATCAACAAGACTGGAAAAGACTGCAAATACCCCTGCTAGTATTAGGCGCCGCCCTTGTGGTGGTCGGGTTGTTGGCTTTTTATGCCAAAAATTATCACAACGAAAAGCAGCAAGCCTTGGAAGCGCAACGTAACTTACTCAACCAAGCGCGACAAAAATACCTATCCTCGGGGCAAGAGCGAGAGATGATTGTGCAGTATCTGCCACAGTATCAAGATTTGCTGGCATCTGGTTTTGTGGGAGAGGAGAGACGCATCGAGTGGATAGAGACATTGCGACAAACGCATCTGCAACACAAACTATTTAGCATTGACTACAACATAAGCCAGCAAGCGGTAGCGCATCCTGGTTACTTGCCTAATTTGGGTGGCTTTACCTTGCATGCTTCTACTATGCACTTGGATTTTGGCATGTTGCATGAGGGCGATTTGCTCACTTTGCTGAATAATCTGCGCGCGCAATTTAATACGTTTGTGGTGCGCGAATGCACCATCACACGACCAGCGCGCCAAACAATCAATCCCAGCATGATTACTGACTACTTAAATGCAAGCTGCGAGTTAGATTGGATTACCTTGCGTGATCCACAGTTGAGGATACCGTCATGAAACGCTTAGTAATCAGCATGCTCATGTTAGCCAACTGCCAATTGACGTGCGCAGATGAAACACTGGGACGATTGTTTAGTACTCCCAAAGAGCGCGCCAATTTGGATTATTTACGCCAAACTAGAAAAATTATTGTGCCGCAGAAAGTTGAATCAACACCTCAATCTGTTGAAGTGTTGGCCTTGCCTAAAGCGGTGGAGCTACAAGGCTATGTGAAGCGCAGTGATGGTAAGCAAGGCACGGTTTGGATTAACCAACAGGCGATTCAAGAAGGTACAAAAAATGGAGAGATTGCTGTTGGGCAACTACCTCACCAACAAAACCGGGTACCGATTCAAATCAATGCTTCGGGTAAAGTACTCACCTTAAAAGCAGGCCAAACGTATGACCCCGAGACCAACCGCGTAAGAGAAATGCGTACATCCGTGCAGGGCGAGCAAGGAAGAATTGGTGATGAAGGCCAGCCATAATCAACAGCAAGGCTTGGCCATGTTGATTTTGGTGTTCATGATTGCTTTAGCGTTCACAGCCTTCCTGTTGAGTTTCTTAAATCCAACGACAATTAGGATTGAGCGCGATAAGCAAACTACAAGAGCCTTAGCAGAAGCAAAAGATGCCCTGATAGGATTCACTATGCTGGCGAACGTAGCAGATCCTGCATATTTACCTAACCCGGATTTAAAGTTAACTGTAGCGATCCCCGAAGGTAGCCAGAGTGGGATGGCTGGCGGTGTGGATATCTCACTATTGGGCAAATTGCCATGGCGAAGCTTGGGTGTAGCTGCACTGAAAGATGGGTGGGGAGAGTGCCTTTGGTATGCAGTCTCCGGGCGCTTTAAAACTAGTCCACCTACCGGAGCTCTAAATTGGGATACGCTTGGTCAAATAGACGTTATTCGGCAAGATGGTAGCTTGCTAGCCACAAACGTAGCGGCGTTAATTATTGCCCCCAGCTATATATTGTCAGCTCAAGATAGAGTATTAGCGAATCTTGATACGCCTCAGTGTGGTGGAAATTATGATGCCAGAAACTATCTAGATGCATATAACGTTGGTAACGCCATATTGGGCGAGTTAAATTATTTTCTTGGAAGTCCAAATAACAGAGCTGCCTCAAACACAAACAATAAGCGGTTTGTGGTGGCTAAAAACAATTTTTATAATGATAGTTTTGTTCTGGTTAGCACTGAAGATATTTTTCGCCCTTTAATTTTGCGTGCAGATTTTACTAATCAGATAAGTGCTCTGCTGGATGATGCAACTTTCCAAACTCATCTCCAAGCCATCGCAATATCTGGCAACAAAGGGACTGCGAATATTGATTGTGATTTAATTGGTAATGCTAGTAATCGAACATTTTGTCAAAATTGGAGTGAAATGTTACTGCTAACAGCTTTGCCTGCGCCTTCTACAATTACCATAGATGGGCTTGCAACGCCTGTTTGTAATCGAGTACTAATTTTTGGGGGACAAAGAACAGCGATGCAAACTAGGGTAACTGCAGCAGATAAAAATACTGCAGCTAACTATCTTGAAGGGGTAAACTTAGCCGCCTTTGCAACCCCGGTAGCCAATAACAATAATTTTGTAGGGAACGCAACTTTTAATCCCAATGTTAGCAGTGTAGATTTATTGAGATGTTTATGAAGACAAGTCAAAAAAGTATTTCATTTGCCTCAAAGGGTTTTACGCTAGTCGAGTTGGCCATTGTACTGGTCATCGTTGGCTTTTTGGTATCTGCATTTCTTACGCCACTATCAGCGCAATTAGACCAAAGTAGAAATGCAGAAGCGCGGAGAGACTTAGACGAAATTAAGGGTGTTTTATTAGGATTTGCGGTCATCAATGGCCGATTACCATGTCCTGATACTAGTGGTGATGGACTTGAGGACGCATGCGCCAATGCCAATACAACCTCATCCACAGGAGGGAATTTGCCATGGGTTACGCTAGGGCTAAAATCAACAGACCCTTGGGATAGAGCTTATCAATATAGGGTGAATAATGCATTTACTGCTAACTTTACATTAAATACCGTGGGCGCTGGTGCCGGAATTATTCGAGTGTGTGCTGATAATGCTTGCGTGGTAACCGAGTCAGCCAATGTGCCCATGCTTGTCTTCTCTCGCGGGAAGAATGGAGCAGTCTTTCCCCCAATAAGTTTGGATGAGCAAGAAAATGCAGATGGCGATGGTACATTTGTCAATCATGGTTTTATAGATGGGCCCAACGCTTATGATGACATAGTGAGCTGGTTGTCCACTGGCTCCATTATGAATCGGATGGTCACTGCAGGAAGATTGCCTTAAATGAACGACAATCAACTGTTACGCTACAGCCGCCATATTTTATTGCCACAAATTGAATACGATGGCCAAGAAAAACTCATTCAAAGTCATGCGCTGATTGTCGGCGCTGGTGGTTTGGGTTCGCCAGTGGCTATGTATTTAGCGGCGAGCGGTGTGGGCACGCTCACCATTTGTGATTTTGATGCGGTGGATTTAACCAACTTACAACGCCAAGTCATTCATACCACACAGTCTGTGGGCATCAATAAAGCAGTATCCGCGCAACAAGCCATATTTGAACTCAATCCAGAAGTGACTGTGCAAGCGGTACAAACAAAATCCACCGAAGCTGAAATGGCTACGCTGGTGGCGCAAGCCGATGTGGTGGTGGATTGCAGTGATAACTTTGCTACGCGCTATGCGCTTAATCGCTTGTGTTTTCAGCACAAAACACCCTTGGTTTCAGGCGCTGCAATTCGGTTTGAAGGGCAAATTAGTGTATTTGATTTTCGAAATGAAACCACGCCTTGTTACCACTGTTTGTACCCAGATGTAGGCAGTGACCAAGAAATGCGCTGTGCTGACAACGGCGTGTTTGCGCCGCTGGTGGGGATGATAGGGACCGCGCAAGCGGCGGAAGTGCTTAAGTTGATACTCAATGTTGGAGAAACGCTACAGGGCCGTTTGCTATTACTAGATGCACTTACCGCAGAATGGCGCACCATTAAACTGGCGCGCGACCCTAAATGCACAGTGTGTAGTTAGTTAGAAACCCCTCCCAAAACAAGGGGAGGGAATAAGAGCGCTTACTTGCTACCGCCTACTAGGCTTTTTACAGCGCTAATAATGTCGCCGGGCACGACCACTAATTTGCTGTTGCTAGATTCCGCCATTTTTTGCATGGTTTGAATATAGCGGTCACCCAATAAGAAAGTCGCTGAGGTGTTGTTTTCTTTAACAGCATCCGTAATCATTTTGATGGCTTCTGATGAGGCCTTGGCCGCTACCAGCTGTGCTTCGGCGTCTTTGCGAGCAGCCTCTAAGCGTGCCTCCGCATTCAAAATCAGTGATTGCTTGGCGCCTTCTGCTTCCGTCACCACCGCCACACGCTCACGCTCTGCTGCGGCTTGTCTTTCCATTGCCTCTTGCATGTTGGGTGACGGTTTAATGTCTTGAATCTCTACCGATTTTACGGTTAACCCCCAGTCTAATGCCTCATCGGCAATCGCCGTTTTTAGCTCAGCCTTGATGCGGTCGCGCGAAGTCAGTGCTTGGTTCAAATCCATCCCGCCGATGATAGAGCGTAGCGAGGTTTGCACCATATTGCGCATGGCTTCACGGAAATTCTCAATGCCGTATACAGCGCGCTCAATGCTAGAGACTTTAATAAATGCAACCGCATTGGCTAAAATTACGGCGTTGTCACGCGTAATCACTTCTTGCTGCGGTACATCTAAAATAATGTCTTTGGTGGTGACTTTATAGCTTACCTTGCTGAAAATTGGGTTAATGACGTGCAGACCAGGGCCTAAAATGCCGGCGAATTTTCCTAAGCGTTCTACCACCCATTCTTCGCCCTGAGGCACGATGCGCACCCCTTTGATGATGGCGATAATCACTAATATGATGAGGACTATACTAAACTCTGGCATGATAAATTTCCTTGGTTAAAAGACGGGATTATTGATTATAAGTGAGCGGTCACTCTCAGCATATTGCCTTCCACTGCTGTGACTTGTGCTTGTTGCCCAATTACTAATGTTTCTGTGCTTACAGCAATCCACTCACGGCTGCCCATCAGCCCTTGCGTAAATTGAATTGTGCCGTTTTGAGATGGGCCACAGGCAATGGTAATAGTGCCGACACGTCCAATTTCTTCGCCTTGTGCTTGACCAATGCGAGAGTGGGTCTCTGTTTTTTTGTAATTGAATTTCCAAACAGCCAACGTAGTAACTGATAGCCCGGCGAATAGCGCGAATTGAATCCCGTAATGAATATTTGGATAAATCCAGACCAATATGGCCATGCATAATGCGGATATCCCAAACCATAATAAATAAATGGTGCCAGTGGCCATCTCTGCAGCCAACAGCGCTAGACCAAGCGCACCCCACAACCAAAACACGTCCATGATTGCCTTTCTTTTTACATATAAAGCGCAATTATCTTAGCATTTTTTTATATCTGGCTAACAATTGCAGAGTTTATATTGGGAATTAAATTGAAATAGTTGCAAATTGCATACGATATGTGGACAATTGATAAGGTATATGTTTTAACTCACTCATTTATAACGAATAAAAACATTAATGGCGACCTCATTTAAGCTCATATTACCCAGCGATAGAGTCGAACGTCTTCAGTACATTCGACGCATGTTCCCACAGGCAAAAGGCAGAAATCTGATTGATGCTTGGCAAGGTGGCAGAAAACAGGCATTGGCACGTTTGAGCGCAGTTGATGCAAATGCATATGGTAGAAACCGCAACTTTATAAATGGTGCTGTAACGCGCTTGTCTCCTTATCTAAGACATGGTTGTATCACACTCAAAGAATCAGTAGAACATGTTCAGCAACGTTTTGGAAAACAGGGTGCTAAACTAGTAGAAGAGTTGGCGTACCGAGATTTTTGGCGTCAAAATTGGTATCGTCATGGCAATGCCATCATGAGTGATATGGAAGAGCCAAAAGTCGCATTGGGTAGTAATCTGCTACCGCCTTTTATCCCGCAAGGCATTACAGGCTTACCTTGCATGGATGAGGTAGTGCGTGAGCTTATCAATGAAGGGTATGTGCACAACCATGCGCGTATGTGGTTTGCTGCGTATGTCATACATTGGCTAAAGGTTGATTGGCGCAGAGCAGCCGATTGGTTTGAATCGCAGCTACTGGATGGTGATAAAGCATCTAATCACTTATCTTGGCAGTGGGTGGCAAGTACTTTTAGCTCTAAGCCTTACTATTTCAACAAAGAAAACTTGGCACGTTTTACCGGTGAGAAATACTGTGCAACATGCCAAATTGATTGCCCTTTTGACGATAGTTATGAAAACATTCACAAGAAGATTTTTAGTGAAACTGGCCCCATCGTTACCAAGGTTTATCCAGTCAGCATGCCAGAAAAAGCACCCATTTCTAAGCACTCTTCAGTGAGTGTATATGTGCACGATGAAATGCTTTCCCCCAACAATCCACTGACAAAGCTTGCAATGCCTAAGGTCTTCATATTTGATGAAGCGCTATATGATAGTTGGCCGCTTAAGCGTATCCAGTTTCTAGCGGATTGCCTAAGCGAGATGTCAAATGTCGATGTGTGGCTGGGGGATACGCGCACCATTTTAGAAGAATTAAGTGTTGGGCAAGTCATCTCACAAAACACCCCCAATTTGCAGATTAAAGCGTTGCTGGCTCCGTTCAACCCAATCTGGCAAGAAGATGAAAAGCTCACAAACGTGGATTTAAGCTTAAAGCGCTTGGCAAGGTTTACACGTTATTGGGAAAAGGTACAGCCAGACGTCACTGGTGTCAGTGCTAGTTAAAATATATAACACATAGAAAAGTGAGCAAGTGATGGGGATTGTGATTTGGGTGGTAATCGGTATTGTTTTGGTGTATTTAGTGATGACGTACAACAGCTTGATTGCCATACGCCACAATGTTGAAAAAGCTTGGGCCAATATCGATGTATTGCTAAAGCAGCGTAACGAAGAGTTACCCAAGCTGGTGGATACTTGCAAAGCCTATATGGCGCATGAGTCGCAAACGTTAGAAAAAGTGATGCAAGCGCGTATGGGGGTTGATCGTGCATTGAATGCGCATGAAGTAGCTGGATTGGGTAAAGCAGAATCCTCTTTGGCGGCGAGTTTGGGTGGCCTGTATGCCGTTGCAGAGAACTATCCCGACCTAAAAGCCAATCAGACTTTTCTTAATTTGCAGCAGCGGATTACGGGTCTGGAAAATCAAATTGCAGATAGACGCGAGTTTTATAACGATTCAGTTAACGTTAATAATGTGCGTATTGCACAATTTCCAGATTTGATTGTGGCAAAGCTATTTAATTTTGCCTCTGCCGATATGCTTCGCTTTGCACCAGAAGAATTAAAAGATGTAGATATAAATGCGCGCTTTAACGCGTAACCACAAAGCTTAAATTGTGGCGTTTCGATTTTTCAAAAGCCAAACGGTTAATGCGGTCTCGTTGGTGTTGTTGGCAACAGTGCCGTTTGCTGCTTACGTTCTCCGTGTTCCTTCGTCTGATTGGTCAGCGCTATTGGGGGCAGGTGTAGCGCTTAGTCTGCTTGCTGCAACCTTTCATTTTTGGCGCCTGCTTAGAATGCACGAGGCGCCAATTTCTTCTATCGCATCTGCTGCACAGGGTTACGTAGAGCTGTATGGTAAAGCCACGACAGATAAACCTCTGCAAACCCCTTATCATGGTATTCCCTGTGTTTGGTATCGAGCTTGGGTGTATGCCAATCAACAAAACCCGCGCGGCATGGATCACCTTACGCATAATCGGCTGCTGGAATACACAGAAAGCCAATCTGCATTCATATTAGAGGATGACTCTGCTCAATGTACGATTGAGCCAGCAGGCGCAGAGGTGATTTACTTTCAAGCACGCACCTGGCGCAAAAATAATCATCGCTATGTAGAGGAATACTTGCCTGCCAATCAATCTGTATATGTGATTGGTCAGCTTGATACGCGCAAGGATGCGCTGAATCCAGTGGCGCTTAACCAAAAAGTGAGCGCCCAGCTTAAAGAGATGAAAAGTAAGCCACAACAATTGCTCAATCAATATGATCACAACTTGAATGGTCAAATTGAGATGGATGAATGGGAAAAAGCCAGGCAAGATGTGATTCACCAAGTAAAATCAGAGCATGAGATGCGTGCGCACACTGGTAGTTTTGTGTTATCAAAGCCAGCCGATGGGCATATGTTTTTAATCTCAGCCAAATCGCCAACTCAACTGCGTGCACAACACAAAAAATGGCTGGCAATTTTCCTTATTATCGCCATCACCTTGCTGGTGCTTTACATTGTTCAATTGAAAAGACTTTAGCCTGCCTATGTTAAAATGGTGGGTATGAATATTACCGCCCCCACACCAGAATTAGCCAAATCATTTGACCCCAAAACCATTGAACACAAATGGTATGCATTTTGGGAAGGTAAAGGCTACTACGCTGCCGGCATGAACCCGGAAGTCGCAGATAACTTCTGCATCTTATTACCCCCACCTAATGTTACCGGTACCCTGCATATGGGGCACGGCCTTAACCAGACGCTGATGGATACCCTCACCCGCTATCACCGTATGCGCGGGGATAATACACTTTGGCAACCGGGTACTGACCATGCGGGTATTGCTACGCAAATTGTGGTGGAGCGTCAGCTAGATGCTCAAGGCGTGAGCCGTCATGATTTGGGCCGCGACAAGTTTCTGGAAAAGGTGTGGGAATGGAAAGAGTACTCCGGTGGCACCATTACCAAACAAATGCGTCGTTTAGGGACATCGCCAGATTGGTCGCGCGAGCGTTTCACCATGGATGCAGGCTTGAACAAAGTGGTCACAGAGACTTTTGTGCGCTTGTATAACGAAGGTTTAATTTACCGTGGTAAACGCTTGGTCAATTGGGACGTAAAGCTAGGAACTGCCGTATCTGATTTAGAGGTGGTGCAGGAAGAAGAAGATGGCTTTATGTGGCACATCAACTATCCACTTGCTGATGGTTCAGGTCATTTAACGGTGGCGACGACACGCCCGGAAACCATGCTGGGCGACGTGGCGGTAATGGTGCACCCAGAAGATGAACGCTATGCACACCTGATTGGTAAACACGTAACATTGCCATTGTGTAATCGCGAAATTCCGATTATTGCCGATGAGTATGTGGATAAAGAATTCGGCACAGGCGTGGTGAAGGTTACGCCGGCACATGACTTTAACGACAATATGGTGGGTCAGCGTCAAGGCTTGGATAAGATTGTGATTCTCAATCTCCAAGGATTTGTACCATCTACAGCAGAGGTTTGGGGCGCAGAAGGCGCAGGCAAGCAGTCTATCGATTTGCCAAGTAATCTTACTGGCTTAGAGCGCTTTGCTGCACGCAAACAAGTGGTAGCAGACCTGGAAGCCCAAGGCTACTTAGTTAAAGCCGAAAAACATAAACTCAAAGTACCACGTGGTGACCGTACCAATGTGGTGATTGAACCGATGCTGACCGACCAATGGTTTGTGGCGATGAGTAAGCCTGCCGCAGATGGCAAGAGCATCACCGAAAAAGCGTTGGAAGTAGTGGCGAATGGTGAAATTAAGTTTTACCCAGAAAACTGGGTGAATACCTACAACCAGTGGCTGAACAATATTCAAGATTGGTGTATCTCACGTCAGTTATGGTGGGGGCATCAAATTCCAGCTTGGTATAGCGATAGCGGCAAAGTCTATGTGGCGCATGATGAAGCGGAAGCCAAGGCGCTTGCAGCAAAAGATGGTTACACAGGCAGTTTAGTGCGTGATAACGATGTATTGGATACTTGGTACTCTTCTGCGCTTTGGCCATTCTCTACATTAGACTGGACTGGTGACGCCGCAGCAGACGCACAAAACCAAGCGCTCAAACAATATTTGCCTTCTAGTGTGCTGGTGACTGGCTTTGACATTATTTTCTTCTGGGTGGCGCGTATGGTGATGATGACCAAACATATCACTGGCCAGATTCCATTCAAACATGTGTATGTACATGGTTTGATACGCGATGCCGAAGGTCAAAAAATGTCTAAATCTAAGGGCAATGTGCTTGACCCGATTGATTTGATTGACGGCATTGGCTTGGATGATTTGATTAAAAAACGCACTACTGGCTTGATGAACCCGAAAGATGCGGAAAAAATCGAGAAACGTACCCGCAAAGAATTTCCAGACGGTATTTCTGCTTACGGCACCGATGCTTTGCGCTTTACATTTGCTAGCTTAGCCTCACCGGGCCGTGATATTAAGTTTGATTTACAACGTGCGGAAGGCTACCGCAATTTCTGCAATAAATTGTGGAACGCGACCCGTTTTGTATTGATGAATACAGAAGGCCAGGACAACGGTTTTGGCGCAGAAAGTTGTGAGGCTGGTGGGCGTAAGTTTAGCCAAGCCGACCGTTGGATTGTCAGCCTATTACAACGCACTGAAGCTGAAGTGGAACGTGCGTTTACCGATTACCGTTTTGATTTGGCGGCTAAAGCCATTTACGAATTTGTATGGGATCAATATTGCGATTGGTATTTGGAAATTGCCAAAGTACAAATTCAAACAGGCGATGCAGCTGAGCAACGTGCAACAAGACGTACTTTATTGCGTGTGTTAGAAACCATATTGCGCTTGGCACATCCGATTATTCCGTTTATTACCGAAGAAATTTGGCAAGCGATTGCACCAATGACGGAGTTGAAAGATAAATCGCGTGGCACCGAAAGTATTATGCTTCAAGCTTACCCCAAGGCGGATTTGGAAAAAATAGACGAAGCTGCAGAAGCTTGGGTAGCTACCCTGAAAACAGCAGTGGAAGCTTGCCGTAGTCTGCGTGGCGAAATGAATATTTCACCTGCAGCCAAAGTGCCGTTGATCGCAGCTGGAGATGCAGCACAATTGGAGGCTTATGCGCCATACCTGAAATCGCTGGCTAAATTGGAGAGCGTTGCCATTGTGGCTGATTTGCCCGATGCGGATGCGCCAGTGATGCTGGCGGGTGACTTTAAATTGATGCTCAAAGTGGAGATTGATGTTGCCGCAGAAAAAGAGCGTTTGGGCAAAGAAATCGCGCGGTTACAGGGTGAGATTGCTAAAGCCAATGGTAAATTGAATAACGAAAGCTTTGTGGCGCGCGCCCCAGCAGCAGTCGTTGAGCAGGAAAAAGCGCGCGTGGCGGAGTTTAGCGCGAGTCTGGAAAAGTTAGAGGCGCAACTCACTAAATTGAAGTAGCGTAATTTAAAGTGTGTGCCTCGTATAGGAGTGCAGCATGAATGCTGATATTGTGGCTCAAATGGCGCGCGCAACATTGGACGGGAGTGTTGCTTTCCCTGAGGTGGTGCGTCAGCTGATGGAAACAGGTGTTGAGTATTATCATGTGGATTACGTGGCGCTCAATAAGCGGTTTTACAGCGTGACTGGCAGCATGGTGACCACGCCGATTACGTTTGAACATTTGCCTGCGGTAGCCGCAGACTTTGATGTGGCTGGCTTAAAGGCCGCGATTTTTGATAGCCAAAAAAATCAACAGTCTTATCGCGACTTTACCCGACGTGCGATGGAAGCAGGTGTGCAAGGCTATATGGCATTTTTGCGCGGGCAACGTGTAACCTATTGGGGTCGCGACGGTGAGCAGCATACCGAGTGGTTCCCCGGTGCGGCACCCACGCAAGTGGACTAGATGTTTGAGGCTAAGCCATGACTACTACAGACACGAACGATGTGACCGATGAGGTGATGTGCAGCTGCAGCGGCACTACGCGCGGCATGATTTACGATTTGGTGATGCAGGGCAAAGATATAGATGCTATTTCACGCTACTCCGGTGCGCTGAGTGGCTGCGGCGGCTGCGAGTGGGAAATTGGGGAGTTTGTGCGAGCATTGACTGAACAAATGGCTGCCGAGCAATCGAAAACTCACCAAGCGCAAATAGATTAAGTAAAAGCAGACCAAGTTAGAACAACGTAAGTCAAAACTAGCCTGCTTGTGGATTGTCTTTTAGGAAGTTATGCCTTAGCGCTGGCTCCGCAACCTTTGCAGAATTTGCTAAATGCGCTATTACGCGTGCCGCAACTGCCACATTTAGTGTGCAAGCCAATGCCACAATGTGGGCAAAAATCATTTCTTGCATCTTTTAAATCCACACCACGTTCACAGCCTGGGCATACGCCTTTGTTGAGTAAAGTCAGCGCGGTATCGTAGTTCAATTCTTCGCGGCGTAGCAATTGCGGTTGTGCTTCCGCCAGTTTTTGTTTTTCCAGATATTTCTGCAAAGCGCCAATGGCATATTTGCCGCCTAGCACGGTCATTACAATCCCCACCAAGTAGCGCACATAGCCACCATAATCGGGCAGATAGGGCACCAGTTCGACAAAGAATGTGATGAGCGCAAAAATAATAAAGCCCCATGCAAATGGCCAGTAAGGCGTTTTACGTTTTTTGGCAAACAACCATGCAGCAATTGCAAGTAACGGCAATGCTAGCAGTAAGCGGTAGAGAAATACCCGCGTAGCCTGCTTTTGATTAGCGTTATACAACTGCTTATAGGCCGTGTCTTCTAACTGCTTGACTTGCTCACGCACCTTGGCTTCGGTTTGGTTTTGATCTAATTGTGTTTTGGAAAGCGTTTCTACTGCTTTTTCGGCATCACGTTCTAGCGCTTTTAATTGGTCTAACCCGGCTGTGCGCTTAACTAGTTCGTCATCCTGTTGTGCTTGCTGTGTCACATCACGTGTGGCCAGCCAATTTTCAAAAGTGCGGCGCATCGATTGGTAATCATTGCGGCGCGTGTTGAGAGTGAGCTGCGCTTGGTCTAGTTTGTCGCTGGTTTCCCGGTGCTGTTGCTGCAAGGTGTCAAGCTGCGTACGTAATGGATCTATGATGGCATGGTCAACAAAATCATCCATGGTGTACGACTGTTCAACATGCGGTAAATCATGAATGAGTGCGGAGCCTAAGCCTAATAAAAACCAAGCAAATACAAACGCCACTAACCACAGGGCGCGGTTAAACCATTTCTCAGAAAGTCTTACGCCTTTGCTCATGGAGCGCTCCTCTATAACTAAATAAACAAACTGACGTCAGAGTTGCCTGCAAATTCAAAAAACGTTGCGGCGCCGCCAAATTCAATGCCTTCAATAAAGTCACTGCGTTTAAAGTCGAATAAATCAACCGTCATTTGACAGGCAATTAGTTTGACGCCGCTTTCTAAACAAGCGCTGCGCAGATCTTCGATGGAGGCCACACCTTTGTCTGCAATCTTTTGTTTCATCATCATCGTCGCCATGCTCTCCATGCCAGGCAGCATTTGCGCAAGGTTAGGCATAGGCAAGGGCATCGGCATGGCTGGGTTGCCAAGTGGGGAAACTTTTAAATCGGAAACGTCATTTTTGAGTAAAGTCAGGCCGTAAAAAGTAAAAAAGATGCAGACTTCATAGTCTAACGCGGCGGCAGTAGAGGCTAGAATGAAAGGAGGGTAGGCCCAGTCCAGAGTGCCTTTAGAGGCAATTAGGGCAAGTTTTTTTGCCATGATTTAAAGTGTGTCGTTACGCTTTTTGATGTAAAACGTAAATACTTTATCGGTTTGGTCTAGCTGTAGCAATGTATGGCCTGTTTGCTTACAGAAGGCCTCAAAGTCTTTGACAGAACCAGGGTCGGTCGCCATGATTTTGAGCACTTGATTACCCAACAACTCGTTAAGTCCTTTTTTGCAACGCAAAATAGGCAGTGGGCAGTTTAAATTTCTTGCATCTACTTCTTTATCATAGTCCATGATATCCGCCTGTTATTCTATTTATTTACGAAATCGTAGCCAGCTCTTGCCCATGCAATCACTCCACCAGTGAGATTGTATACATGTTCAATCCCCTTACTTACTGCAAAATCCGCAGCCAATGCGGAGCGCACGCCACTGTGGCAATAAAACACCACTTTATCCGCGTTTTCAAGCTTTTCATAAGAGACGGGCAGCATGGATAACGGAATATGAATTGCGTTTGGAATGATGCCACGCATCACTTCGTCATCATTGCGAACATCCACCAACAATACTTTAGGCTGCGTAATTAAATTAAACAGCGCAGTGGCTTCGATGTTTTGGAAATTGCTCATGATATATCCCTGATTATGTGCATGATTGTACACAGGATTTTCATTTGATGCGATGTCAGTTATGGACTTCACCCGCTTAATTATTTGCTTAAGCGGCAGTGATAGGTCGACCATGTAACAAACTATTCGACTACATAAACCCCAACTGATTCGTTTTTAATTTCTATGGGGGTGTTGCTCTTATAGCTTTGCTTAGCCCCTATTTCTGTCATTTTTCGTTCAATCTCATCAGCCATTAAATTGTCGTGACCAAAAAGAATAGCAGCAGGTTTGTCCAAAACAGTTTTGTCTAGAACATAAGGTGCTGCTTCTATTGAACCATCACTAAACTTTTTTAAATAAAAATTAAAAATAAGGTGAAGCCAAGCGTCATTTTCACTAGCCGATGTATGGTATATGGATTTATCTTGGTGATTCTTTATGAGATAAAGAGAAGCACCACGCCAGTCCTCCTTTGCGGTTGATTTCTTATGCACTACATGGAAAGACTTAATAAGACTTAGCGCACAGAATACAAAAAACACCGCTAATATTTTTTTTGAATGTGATGGGTGCTGATTTGATAGGATGGTGATGACACCTGCAATAGAAATTCCAAGGAGTGGAAGTAATACAATGTAATTTCTACTTGTCGACATTGGCGACCATATGTCTATGATTGCTATTAACCCTATGAAAATAAATAATATAAGACTTGAATTGAGCGTCATAGAAACTACACTGTTCAAATTATTATCTGCTTTTGGTTTGCTGTTGAGGGCTAGGGCGATTCCTGATAACAATCCAAGAATGAGAATAACACCACCCAATTGGCCTGTTTTTGGAAGGTAGCCAGAAGCCGCCAGTTCAAGCGTGGAAAAAATGCCATTCACTTGAATCCAAAAATTCCCATTTGTTTTGTTAAGTATCTCTCCATAAACCATATGATAGATGGGCCATAGCAGGCATATAAGACCTGTAATGAATATAAACAAAAGCGATTTTGGATGTTTTATGTTTTGTAAGAAACAGATGGCTAGGGCAACGCCAGCCAGTATCAGCCCAAAATAATGGGTTAATGAAAGTAAGATACATGCAACAAAAAAGGTTAAAGAGGGGTTTGATTTATTTGAGGGATAATTGACAGCTAAGATCGTAGTGAAGAACAAAGTCATCGCGTAGGAGCGAGTTTCATTTGAATAATATGCAAAAAGAGTATTCGTAAGGAAGAAAAGGATTGCCACCATTCCGAAAAGTTTTCCGTACCTCAACGTGGACTTATAAAAGTAAAGTGCGGCGGCATTGGCAAAAATCCAACTTAAAAAGCGTGTAGTCGGTTCATTGTCTCCAAATGCTAATATCCACACTTTGAGTAATAATTGATAGAGCGGGGGATGAACATCCCAGAGTATCATAGAGTAGAGCGAAGAAAATGTCTCATTACCAGCAGTAACGCTGTACAGCTCGTCAATCCAGTATGAGTATGTTGAGAAAATCCATAGAGAGCTAGCTAGTATTCCACCAACAGCAAGAAATATTGCAATATAGGTCGATATATTCCAAGTGCTAGGATGAGTAAATTTATGAGTGGAATTATTCATAGTCGCATTTTATTAAAAAGGTTCGTAGGAATTGCTTTAATCACATACATAATGAGTCGCCAAAATCCTGGCACATAGACTTCATTTTTATGTTGATCAATTGCTTTTACAATTTTAGATGCTACTGTTGCAGGCTTTGCCCAAAGCAGACCTTTTTTAAATTCGGCTGTCATAGGGGTTTCAACAAAGCCTGGCTTAATAGTGATTACTGCCACATTTGATTTATGTAAGCGTTGACGCAGGCCTGATGTAAACGCAGTCACCATGGCTTTTGAACTACCATAAATATAATTACTGGCTCTGCCTCTGTCACCTGCAACAGAAGAAATCACCGCAATGGTTCCCTTTTGTTTTGCTTCAAAACGATTTGCTATGATTGTTAGCAAGCTAATCGTGGATATAGCATTCGTCTTTATTTCCATGAGCGTATCTTCAACGCTTTGTTCACAGGTTTTTTGATTGGGTAGTGTTCCGTGCGCGATCAGTACGATGTCTACGTCACCTAATGCCATCTCTACAGCATCGATTATGTTGGCATGGACTTGCAAATCATTAAGATCTGCGCAGTAAGTGCCCACTTGCGCTGCACCACGAATTGCTAGGTCTCTGGCCATGGTTTGAAGGCGCTCTTCACTTCGTGCTACTAAATATAGCGCATCTGCTCTTGCAGCCCAAAGTCTTGCACAATGCTCGGCAATAGCAGAGGTTGCACCAATTATAAGGATATTCTTCATGCTAACCCCATACGTCTAGATTGATCAGAAGCAAATTTACCGATGGCGCCATACTTTTGGCGCACAGCATCAAACTGTTCCCAATTAGGGTACATTGCCTTGAATGATGTTTCTCGCATCACTGCATCTTTTGCTAAGTAGATTCGACCGCCCATGCCCGCCACCTCATCGTCAAGCTTGTTTAATAATTCAATAGTCGTTGTGGACATTTTGAAATCAAGAGCTAACGTATATCCTTCAATAGGGAACGATAGAAGATTTCTGTTTGCTGGCCCAAATTGCTTAAGCACTGCTAAAAACGAACCCTGACCACTTTGGCTAATTTTACTAAGAATGCTGCGCATGTTAGCCACGCCATCAGTTTTAGGTAAAGCAAACTGATACTGCACAAATCCAGCTTTTCCGTAGAGCTTGTTCCACCCACCTATTACATCCAATGGATAAAAATAAGGCATCAAAGGTACGGTTTGTATTTTGTTGTGTGGAGCTTTTGCGTAGTAAGTATTGTTAAATGCTCGCATGGTCATACTGTTAAGTAACGCTGCGGGGGTGTGCAAAGGCACGGTAATTGGATCTTTGATGGTTAGATTCAGTCCACCATTATCTGCATGTTCGCCAACCATCAGCACACTTCGTCCTAAGCTTTTGCCAGTTGCAAGGCAATCAATCCATGCCACGCTGTACGTTGATTTAGTGTGTGCTTCGAATGCATCGCAAGCCGCTTCCAAACACCCTGTATTGATGGTCTTTTGTGTAATAAAAGCAGACTCAATAGGTATGAGTTTTATGGTGGCTGTCAGGATTACGCCCGTTAAACCCATGCCACCTGCGGTGGCATGAAACAAATCAGGCTTTTGCAAGGGTGAGGTAGTGACGATTTCACCAGTGCCAAGCAGCATGGTAATCGAGGTGACATGCTGGCAGAAGGTGCCTGCAGCATGGTGGTTTTTGCCATGCACATCACTTGCAATTGCTCCACCTACGGTCACAAAGCTAGTCCCAGGGGTGACAGGTAAGAACCAGCCTTTGGGTACAATCAGATTCAGTATTTCTCTAAGTTTGACACCTGACTCACAAGTTAGCGTGCCTTGGACTGCATCAAAAGTAATATAGTGATCCAGATACGTGGTCTGTAAAACAACCTGTGAATTGGCACTATCTCCGTAACTTCTGCCCATGCCCCGAGCAATGATGGGAGTTTTTTGAATGGCATGCTTGGAACTAGCTACAGACAAAGGATTCATTACCTCAGCCTCTATTTTTGGATAGTTGCCCCAGCCATGTATCAGCATTAAACCATCACCTGTTTATTGCTGTTGACAAACACATACTTTTTATCGAGGCGATATTTGACATAAAAGCCGATGGCCAATCCAATCACACCACCCAGATAACGCATCGACTCACTAGAAAATAGCAAGTGAAATGCGTACTCTGTGCCCCAAAATATTACGGTGGTAAATACCCCCATAAAACTGTATAGAATAAACAAACGACCATCATGTCCGATATTGTCAGATTTGAAAGCAAATATATATCTTTTCTCTAAAAGGTAACGCAGCGGCAGACCGGCGGCTGTACCTACGAGTATGGAAACTTCTACCGCATACGGCCCTTTGTATGCCAACATTGACAGCATCTGGCTACCAATATTGATGAAGGTTGAGAGGCAGGCAAATAGTATATAGAGCACAGCAATGGACATTGCCGTTTTATGCGGTTTTGTCATTAACTGCCCCAGGGTTTAGCAATAATGAATATTGCAATAAACATCGCACCTACTATTAAACTGCTTTTATCGCGTAGCGCAAAAACAATCGGGTCATCATGCATTTGTCCCCTGTGTGCTTTCAGCCAGACCCAGCTTATCCAAAACAAAATTAGGGGTATAGAGCCCCAGATAACTTGCGGATTATTATATAAAATCGTCACCGCTTCGCTCTGCAAGTAAAGTGCTAACACTAGTGCAGAAGCGTAGCCAGATGTAACGCCCAATGTCTGTATTAACGGCGCATCTTCAATGAGGTAGCCGCGTCCATGAGCTTGTGTATTATTGTGGGCAATTTGTATTTGTAACTCAGCATACCTTTTAACAAACGCTAGCGAGAGAAATAGAAAGATAGAAAACCCTAATAACCAGAATGACAACGGAATTGAAACTGCTGCTGCACCTGCGATTATTCTTAAAGTATAAAGGCCTGCCAAGGTCAAGCAATCAACCATCGCATAGCGTTTTAATCTTAGAGAGTAAGCAACAGTAACAATGTAATAGGCAATCAGCCATAAAAGAAAAGTACTTCCCACAAACAACGCAAGTATAAAACTGGTGATAAGGCTGAGGGGGGCGAGTATGGCTCCATAACTGATGGGTACTGAACCAGCAGCAAACGGACGAAACCTTTTATTTAGATGTTGGCGGTCACTTTCAAGATCCATCAAATCATTTGTAATGTAAACACTAGAAGCGCACAGGCTGAAAGAAATAAAAGCCAACAGCAATGAGGACAGTGCTTCAACATTACCAAATTGGTGTGCTGTAGCTAAAGGTACAAACAAAAGCAGATTCTTGAGGTACTGATGCACACGGAATACACGCCGCCAATTTTTCAATGTAATAGGTTGCGCAGGCAAGACTTTATCAACTTCGACTAATTCTGAGCTCTTTTTAACTAAATTTTTATCGGCATTTACTACAATCGCACTAGCTGCACTTTTCCATACTTTTAAATCTGCATTAGAGTTGCCCGCATAAATGAATCCTTGCTCCCCAAATCGCTGAACAAGTGCCTCCCTTTTATATTCACCTGCAAGATTCGTCTTTTCATCGCTTGACATGACTTCATCAAATATATTGAGGTGAGTAGCTATGCTGTTGGCATTTTTGCTGTCAGCTGCTGTACACAATATTATCCGATGACCTAATGCTTTTTTTTCTTTTATCCATTCAACCAGCTGAAGGTTGTAAGGCAGTGTGGCGGGGTTTAACGTGACGTAAGTAGATAGCTTTTGTTTAAGATAGGCTTTGCCTTTGATTAGCCAGATAGGTAACAGCAGCACTTGCATGGGATGGTGATGCAACAAATGTACGGCGGACTCATGTAGTGTATCTGTGTATAACAAAGTACCGTCTAAATCTACTGCGATAGGCAATAATTGACTTTTCATGAGTTATAGTTATAAATGTAGTCAGTTAATTATCGCATTTAATTTTAGTTAGGGTGGATAAAAAATTTCAATTCTGCCTTCCATGAATCCTAACTTTGTTGATTAAAACAACAAACATTGTCCAGACTAAAGCAAGGCTGTAAGAAAACTGAGATTGTGCGCTTTAACTTGATTAATTTAGTTTTATGTTGAACTGGTGGTTATTCAGCGTTAGTCTTCAGGACAATTAAGTATCGCACGCTAAACATTGTTAGCACAGTCGGAATGTTTTCAAAAATTTTAGGCATAAAAAAGCCCACATTTCTGTGGGCTTTCTAAATACTGGTGACTAGGGCAGAATAGAGCTGCCGAGACGTGTGTTTTTTACAAGAAAAAACGTTTATTAAACAATAAATTGATTTTCTTTCCCCCGCCAAAATTCTCTTTAGGATGACATATTTGCCACGCCAAAGAATATTCATAATTCAATATTAATGTCGTCTTATTGGCTTGCTTGCAAATGCCTGGCGTTTCTCAAGATGCCTGAACATAATGCGTCCTTTAGAAAAGTCATAAGGAGAAAACTCTAATGAGATTTTGTCTCCAGCCAAGATACGGATATGGTTCTTGCGCATTTTGCCACCAGTGTAAGCAACCAGCTTATGTCCGTTATCAAGTGTTACCCTAAAACGGGAATCAGGAAGTACTTCATCAACAACACCATCCATCTCTATTAATTCTTCTTTTGCCATTGCGTACCCTTTGCTATGAAAATAAAAAAACCCAGCTTGACTGGGTTTTTAACTAGGCGATTTAATAGACACCTAAAGTATTAAACTATTGAGGTCTAATATTGGATGCTTGGTCGCCTTTTGCACCTGTAGTGATATCGAACGTTACACGTTGACCTTCGGTCAGGCTTCTAAATCCGCCGTCTGAAGCAATTGCTGAAAAGTGAGCGAACAAATCTGCGCCGCCGTTATCTTGTGTGATGAAACCAAAACCTTTAGCGTCGTTAAACCATTTTACATTGCCTGTAGCCATGTTAATTCCTTTTATAAATAATGAGGCATTTGCCTAAAGTTAGGCGAGAAACAAGACAGGAATGAAAGAGAGAAGAGACTTAAAAAAGAAACTAAAGCTGACAAAAACTTGAGGACTTGTTAGTCACCGGACCTCACTATGGACTACTAACTTGTATATAGCAAGCTTTATATTCGGAAATATTTTTTAGCTCAATTGCGAGGCTGACAATTATCTACGTTAATTTTGTAGTTTAGTAAGCTCAATAACATCAATGAGAACTCCTGAGATTAGCTTCATATTAAAGTCTGAGCGTAAACTTTAATAGGATGAATAGGCTATGGTTGTGTGGCTATTTATCGCCCGATGGAGATATCGTTCAGACTTGCTTGTAAGCATTTAAGAATGCTTTTTGTATGGTTTTAATGCGAGCTGGTTTTAAAACTATTTCGGTGACATTGAGCTGCTTCAAATTATCAATTTGAGTCGCAGTTATATTGGATAAAACTGCGATGATAGGTATATCCTTCTTTGACAGAGTCATATCTTCTCTAATCAATTGAATCAAACCTATCTCTTCTAACCAGCCATCAAACCCCAAAATGATCAAATCAAAAGGTTGGGTGATTAAACTCTCCCTTGCTTGGTTGATTTCAGAGCTTTCAGTTACGCTAGCTAAATTGGTTTCTAAGGCAAATAAACCAAATGTTTTTCTAATCATGTATTCATAGTCATGCATCAAAACAAGTGGCATACATCCCGAGTTATTATTGTTTACCTGTGCCATATTTATATCTGAACTATTGATACGTGCGCGCTTTTATTTTGATAACAGTTCAGCTGTTACCATCTGCCTGAGTGAAGATAATATCGACATGTCAAGATTATCAAGAGTTCTTGTCTTCTGATCTATCAAGCATAAAGTACCTATCGATTCACCGGTGGGTAATATGATGGGTGCACCTGCGTAAAATCTAATATATGGCTCACCCATCACTAGCGGGTTATCAAAAAAGCGTTCATCTTTGGTCGCATCTTCAACAACCATAATATTGTCTTGTAATATTGCATGACTGCAAAAAGCAATATCTCTTGATGTGCTACATACATCTAAACCAACAGATGATTTAAACCACTGCCTATCTTTATCGATCAAAGAGATAAGAACAATCGGCACATCAAATTCAAAACTCGCGAATTTAGTAATGCGGTCAAATCTCTCTTCAGTGGTCGTATCTAGTACAAGCAAGTCTCTCAGTACTTGTAGCCTTCTATCTTCATTTTCAGGTAATGGAGCTGAAATCATATTGATTTTCTCAATTGAAGTTGAATGTTCATTTAAAATTTAGCATAAACGCTAACTAATATTTACAAAAGAAGCAGTTATGTTGTTTGCTTAAAGATGGAAATCAGTGAAAGCTATATTTTGCAGTTTTGAGCAAATAATATTACAGGTTTAAAACATAAATCTAGCTTGAAATGATCTAAGGTGGATGTTTGTAGATGACTTTTTAAATGCTGGTGCCCCGGTTGAGAATCGATCAGTCGCGATGCAAACTCAAATGATATGAGAGTTAATTTGTAAAATAAACGAGTTGTCACTAATTTGCCACTTTGGAATCTGTACCCATCCAAAAGTGGTAAAAATCTCGTGAAACAGTGAGAAACAAGCCTTTTAAATCGTCTCGTTCAAATAGAATTTGGATGTTATCAATCACATTACGATAAGCATTTTCATCGCTATTTTGTTCACTTCTAAGCTCAATAATAACCACTTTAGCTACTCTCCGGCAGATATTGATTTCCTCTTCCATCAGCCCCCTCTGACGGATAGACTCCACATAAAGGTTTAGTGGCCAACTCTCTAAGTTGGTTAAAAACTCATGATCAATACTTGCCCATAACTTTATAAAATCTTCTTTCTGAGCCATCATTTTCTCATTGAGAGGATTGAATTTCTTACTAAAACCATCATTTCTTATTTTCCAAAAACCATAGAATTTCCGCGCTAGCGTTATGTACCTAGGCTTCTCTTTATCGTCAACATTTATAAGTACATTATCTACAGCCTGACGGTAGGTTTCTCCATTGATAGAAATGCCATACAAATGGGTAGTAAGCTTAATTAAAAAATATTTAACTTCATGAAGATAATCTTCGTCATTATTAATTGCTTTTATACTTTCAATATACATGTCGATAGCATCAACAACATCCATTCCAACATGCAATTCATGACAAATTCTTTTCGTTAAATCGACAAGATCTTTGTCATCGGACAATGCTGCTTGCGTTAAGGTTTTATATGCATATTGCTCGCTATTAATCATCTGCATAACCTTAATCAGGCCTAAATGCTTCTTGGCTTTTAGTGCGAACTTAGAAAGTAACATTAAACTTTGATTGTTGAGCATTATCATTCACCTCTTCAGGCTTAACGTTTGATTTAACCGATTTTTATAAAGTTAAATCTACACGTGCTGACTTGTGCAACTAAGGAATATTAGTGTTATGTATGCTAAAGCAGATAATGCGCCAGAACTTATCGCGCAAAGTAAATGTGTAACTAAATGATTTAAAAGACAAATATTTTAAAATAAAATTTACGGATGTAATTTATATGTTAATAAATAACCATAGTTGATATTTTATCGACAATTAAGCGATTAGAATTTAAGCAAGATAGAAGAGGGGTTGCAGTTCATTTTCTCGGCTTTGAAAACTTAAAGTAGATACAAAAAAGCCTGACAGTTACATAGTCACGCTAAACATTCCATTTCCTACAGCAACCTTAATCATTAACTAGCGAGATATTTGATTACAGGGCTACCCACGCTTTTAAATCTTTCTAAACTTTTAAACATCAATGCAGTCATGTAAATAGGAAGGTCAGTTTTCTTTCCTATTCTCGGTCAAATCGCCGCCCATTAAAAACTAAGTCCCCATCAAAACTGCACATCAAGATTTATCTATGTGCATTGTTTAACATCATTCATTTTAGGGAGATCAATGAGACTTATTCAAACCATTGCCACCATATCCATACTATTCAATACCCCAGCAGTCGCTGATACCGTCAAACTTAAAAATGGCGATATCCTCTCTGGGACCGTCGTCAAAAAAGAGACCGACAAATTGGTCTTTCAAACGCAATACGCAGGAGAAATTAATATTAATTGGCCAGATATTTCCAGCCTAAGCACCGACAAACCCGTAAAAGTGATGTTGGCGAATGACACAAGTTTTAACGGTGAAATTCAAGCCGCTGAAGATGGCCGAGCAATAGTGAATCTCACTGGCTTAAATACCAACACAGACATCGATTTAAAGGATTTAGCCTACATTAATCCAAGTGCAGCAGTATCTGGTCATGGCGTTGATTGGTCAGGTTATGCCAATGTAGGTGGTGCTGCTACCTCTGGGAATACCGATAACAGCCAAATAAGATTTGATGTGGAAGGCGTTGCACGCACCAAGCAAAATCGATACACCATCGGAGCCTTTGCAAACAGAGCCAGTGCAAACAACGAAAGTACTGCATTTAACAGCAAAGGCTATACGCAATACGACCACTTTCTAAACAAACAGTTATATCTATACGCAACTGGCGCACTTGAGAACGATAAATTTCGCGATATTAATCTCAGGTCAAGTGCTGGTATTGGTTCAGGGTATCAGGTGTATGAGACAGAAAGTCTAAATTTATCTGTTGAAGCGGGCGTTAACTATATCAGTACAGACTTTAAACAAGCCGAGGATGATAGATATTCAAGTGGCCGTTGGGCGCTCAAATACGATCAACTGGTTTTTAATAAGGTTAAGTTTTTTCACCAACATGAGATTCTAGTTAGCATGGAAGATGTTGAAAACACTCTGGTATTTAGCAAAACGGGCTTGCGTGTGCCGATTGCAAACAATTTAAATGCATCTACCCAGCTAAATGTTGACTATGCTAATTTGCCTGCCGAAGGAAGAAAACGCACCGATAAAACCTTGTTATTCAGTATTGGGTATCTGTGGTAGAAGACTTGCCGGTTATTGTGGTGAGTTGACTAGAGGTCAATAAAAAAGCCCACATTGCTGTGAGCTTTCTAAATGCTGGTGGCCGGGGGCAGAATCGAACTGCCGACACGCGGATTTTAATTGGTCAATTGGTTTGACACCTACTAATTCAATCACGCTACCAACTGTTTTGGTTTGTGATGTTCTCTGTATTTCTAAATAGTTTCTTTCTGATTTATCCACTCATTAATTACACTAAGCCTCCAACCTGCAGTGCGGACTGATAAGTGAATTTGCTTAGGAAATTTATCCTCTTGAATTAGTCTGTAAATAGTAGATCTTGAAAGACCTACGATACTTGTTAGTTCTTTCATTCTAATGATTCTATCGATATCCATAATAATTACCTCACATAATTTGAAGTGGTTAAAGAGCTGGATTTAAATATAAAATTAATGAGAAAGTAACACAAAGAAAAACGCCCCAATCTCTCGAAAGGGGCGTCTTTATTGGTGGTGAAAGAGGGACTTGAACCCTCGACCCCAGGATTATGAATAAATTATATATAAAACATATAGTTATTTAAATATTATAATTTTCTAATGTTGATTAATATATCTTCATGTTGCTATAATTCCCCTACATAGCCCCTACATGAAGTGACTCAAAATGACTAATCATGCTTCAAACGAAATAAAACCCAAGAAAAAAAACTTCACCTGGGAAGCTGTAGCATCATTTGAATGTGTTGAAGGTAAAGCTCAGTCTATATATTGGGATGCTAAAACTGTTGGGTTTGGTTTGCGTGTTACATCCAAAGGAGCAAAGTCATATATATTTGAAACTTCACTTAATAACAAAACTATCCGAATCACTATTGGTAATATTAGTAATTACAGCATTTCTGAAGCACGTGCTGAAGCGGTTAGTTTAAAGGCAATGACTAACAGAGGTATAGATCCTCGCCAAGTCAAAGCAGATCAAATCGCTAAAGATGAGGCTAAAGTGCAATCAAGAAAAGCTGAATTAGAGGCTAAAATAATTCAAGAAAAACAAGACTCGCTAACGCTTGGCAAGGTATGGCCAATCTATATAGAGGCTCGTCGTAAACGTTGGAGTGAGTGGAGTATAAGAGACCATCAAAATATTGCTCATCCGGGTGGGGTTAAAAAGTTACGTGGTAAGGGCTTAACAGAGGCCGGACCTTTAGCATCACTACTCAATGTTCGACTGTCAGATTTAAATGCAACACGGATTGCTGTGTGGCTTGCAAAGGAAGCTGAAACTAGACCTACACGTGCAGCATTAGCCTTTCGTTTGCTATCTGGTTTTGTTAGCTGGTGTAACTCGCAAGATGAGTACACTGGATTGATACCCAACGGAGCTTGTTCAGCTCGGCAAGTGCGTGATGAACTGCCCAGCAGTAATGCGAAAAAAGGTGATTGTCTGCAGCGCGAGCAGTTAGCTTTATGGTTTTCTGCAGTTGCACGCATCCAAAACCCCATTCAATCTGCATATCTTCAATCATTATTACTCACAGGTGCAAGACGACGAGAACTTGCAGAATTACGATGGGTTGACGTCGATTTTAAATGGTTAAGTATGACAATACGAGATAAGGTGGAAGGTGAAAGAACAATTCCATTAACTCAATATGTTGCAAATTTATTGAGATCTCTTCCAAAGCGTAATGAGTGGGTTTTTTCTAGTCTTTCAGCTGCAACTGGACACATTGAGGAGCCTAAACAAGCACATAAGAGGGCATTAAATGCTGCAGGATTGCCAGACTTATCAGTTCATGGACTTAGACGGTCTTTCGGCTCACTTGCTGAATGGATTGAAGTTCCAGAGGGAATAGTGGCCCAGATTATGGGGCAGAAGCCAAGTGCAATTGCTGAAAAGCATTATCGTCGTCGTCCATTGGATTTATTGCGGATGTGGCATGAAAAAATAGAAACTTGGATACTAGAACAAGCTCAGATTAAGTTTTCACCCGAAATGACAAATCTTCGTATCGTTAAGAAAGTATCAAGTTAAATAAATTTCCATTGCTAAACACATGATTTAAATTAAGTTGGTTTGAGATATGGTTCAAATGAAAACAGCCTTTATTAAATTAATAAAACCAAATAAATGAACATGGACAAACTTGAAAATATTAAATTTGGGATTGCACTTATGTCAGATGGCGTTTCAGCATTCTCCAGTGCTCAAGCTATCTTATTAAGGTTTACGATTCAATTAGAGCTAAGGCAGGGGTTAAATTGGAATATGCAAAGAGCTTAGTGGATGGAAAGCTTTATTTGGCATCTAAAGTTTCTTATGGTCAAACTAACAAACTAAAACTAGTCTGCCCAGAATGCCTCCAAAAAGTATTTAAATCCAAAAGATTAGTACCTAATGAATCACATTTTTTTTGTCATCACTCAGGAGTCGGAATTGGTTGTGAACTTTATCGACAAGGGACGGGGTCTCTAAATGGCCCTCTTAATCCTTTCGGTTTTGATTCCAAGGGGCAACTCTACAAAGTTTTTATACAGAATGTTGAACGAGATATTCAATCTTGCATGTATAAATCAAGAACTCTTGAGGGAAAATTCAATATTATTAAGTTTAATAAGTGTCGTATTGCAGCAAAAGTTGCAATTCTCGACCATCCTAAATTCAATTCGATTAGCAATATATCAATAATGTTAAAGAGTATCCTTCACAATAAACCGCAAGATTTAGTTTCGCATTCTAATATGATTGCGGACTTCTATAAAAAAGAGCAATCCAGATTTATTGATAATATAGTTTTATCTTGGATAAGTTATTATTTTTACAATGACTTACCTAATTCAGATATTAAGTTACTTACAAAAATAATTGTTAAACATAAAGATTTATTCGATAATTTTTGTTGCATATTTATAGTCGGGTTATCAAATTATTATCTAAACAAACCCTTGCAATCATTTAAAGTTGAATTTTTAAATAACATTACTTCAATTGGAAGAATCTTTCAGCATGAAGTATCTAAGAAAGACGAAGTAAAGTCATATTTTGATCAACATGGTGTTTTGCCTGATTGGGAAACGCGAGTTTCAGACCATTTAAAAAAACCTGAAGATATTGTTTCAAAAATTACCAACAAGGCTTGGATTCTTTCAAATGATTATTTAATCAATGAAAGTGCAGAATTGAAAATATCTAAAGAAAATTATAAGTATATTGATGGTAGCGTCAGTGGATTTGAAATTGCAGGTCATGGAAATCTTTCATGGATTCATGCAAGAGATGTTATTAAAAGAGATTAATGTGTTTTCTTATCCATGAACTGCCAACAAATACTCACACTTTGAGAGACAATGTTATAGCTTAATTAAACTAAACTGAGGTATTGATGCCGAGGGAACGAATTTATTAGTTATTCAAACATGAGGAAGTAAGACAAATGGTAGGAAGTTATTATTCAGTGTAGGTACAAAAAAAGCTCCTGCATATTATCGGGAGTCTGGACTCAATTACTCCACTCATGCCGATTCTAACAGAAGCTGTAAAGACAGATGAAGGTTAAGTCAAATGCAGAAAAGCACTAAGTTTTAAGTTAGAGCAGTGCAATCACCAAAACAGCCAAAAAACTAAATAATATAAACAAATGGAATCAAATAGCTTTGATCATTTAGAACTAAAGTTCGCACTTTTGCCGAAAGGAACTGCATCAGTTCCCGGCGCACACTTGCTCAAGTTTTCTGTGCTGATTAACGGTATAAACATTTCACCCGAAAACGTAATAGACCTTTCAGAACTGATAGCCAGTCTCAAAAGTTCGGGTAGTTTTAATATCGTGACTTGTGTTTGTGGTGAAGCAGGCTGTATCGGTGAGTCACAAGGAGTCAGTGTTAATCATGGGTTATCAACAATCGTTTGGAACATGCCAGATAAGATTGTCTATAATTCATCTTTGCCAACAAACGCTAATCTAAGCTTATCTAAAATTAAGCAGTTTGAGTTTGATAGTGCTCAAGTAATTTTGTCAGTTAAAAACGCGCTATTTGATGCAAAGATTATGCTGGATAAAAATGAACAGGCAATCCAACTCGAACCATTTGGATTTGTTCGCAAACAATTGCATTATTTATCAGATAGTATCTAAAAAGTAATTAAATATAATAAAAGTACGAGCGAAAGTGCGAGCCAAAACAGGGGGGTTAAAAATCACGTAATTTTGAAGTTCCCACTTTGGTACGCACCCAAACAGCCTATTTTAAAAATATTGTTTATTAAGCTTTGATAATGACTGCCGAACAAATTTCAATTCATATTGGCCTGCTAGAATATTTAAGGTCAATGAATCAAATTTGCAATCAAGAAAATACAAACCCAGAGAAGCTTGCTTATACGATATTTGCTGACATTGGTGTGGCACCATGGGCATGGGTTAAGTCAGCTGAAGATAAAACGCGCTATGTAGGCCCAAATTGCGCTGATGGTAGTGGTTGGTTTGCAGACATTAAAATGAGTGAACAGCTTGAGCGTGACTTTGTAGAGTGGGCAATCTTTTATGACAGTCAACCTTGGTTCAAAGATGAGTCCATTTATCAAACTTTTGATTGGGTTAGCTTTAACAAAAAAGGTATTGAGTTAGCTACAAGACTGAAAAGCGAAATTGGTGACTCGGCTTTGGTTTACTATGCTTATCCTAGTGAAGAGCCAGACAGAGTTAAGGTACGAATTGAGGTCTTAAACGATGGGACTAGAAGGCCATTCAATCCAATTGACTAGATGCTATTGCAGTTAGCAAGAGAATCCATTTGCTTATTATCTGAAAGTAGCGGTGCAGTGGAATTAATTTAAAAACATCTATTGTGGTGGATGACCAAACTTTAACTTCGCATTAACTTTATTTTCCCTTATTATTCAGGACAACAAAACTAAATAATAATGGGAAGCAATTGGTAACAATCAGTCAAAAAACGACTAATTTTGCTTTTCTTGAAGAGCATGAACCGCTTTTCTATGAGTTGGCTTCGTCTGCAGAAAAGTATTTTAGTAGTGATCCCAACACCACATTAATCAAACTTCGCCAACTTGGTGAAGCTTTAGCGCAACAAATTGCTGTTTTAAGTGGTATTGAGTTTGATGACCAAACCACCCAATTAGATTTGTTATATCGTATTAATCGTGATTTGAAGCTTGAGCCAACTGTTCGTGAAATGTTTCATATTTTGCGCGTGGAAGGAAACAAGGCGACCCACCTATTCAAAACCAAACACAAAGATGCCCTTGATGCTCTTAAAGTCGCAAGAACGCTTGCTGTATGGTTTCACCGTGCATTTGGAAAAAACACAGAATACTTCAAACCTGGTCCGTTTATTCAACCAACAGATCCAAGTGCAGAACTAGCTGCACTCCAGGTACAAATTGCACAACTAAAAAATGAATTAACTCAAGCTAATATCAAGTTAGAAGACAGCCAGCAATTAAATGAACTCGTCGCAAAAGAAAAAGCAGAATATGAGCAACTAGCGAATGTAATGGATGAAGAGTCCAGAGTATTTAAAGCCCAAGCTGAAAATAATGACGAAACCCTCAAGCAACAACAAAAGGAATACGAGCAGCGGATTCAAGCTCTTCAGGCCCAAATAAAAGAACAAGATGAAAAGACTCTCCAAGCTCAAAAATCATCTCTGATTGCCAAATCAAAAACAGCCACTCAATTACTGGTCTTAAATGAAGAACTTACGAGAATTCTGATTGATCAGCATCTAATCGAAGCTGGTTGGGAGTGCGATAGCCAAGAGATGACCTATGAAAAAGGAGCAAGGCCAGAAAAAGGTAAGAATCTAGCCATTGCTGAATGGCCAACAGAGCACAAAGGAGAAAAAGGTCGTGCTGATTATGTTTTGTTTGCGGTGACCTGCTCCCCACTTGCGCTACCAATCTAAATTGAAATAAAGTCCACTTTTAGGAGTGGCGAAATGAAGAAGAGCAGATATACAGAGCAAC
>LNFM01001458.1_pt1 | contig 53561 bp, 42 predicted proteins | sample 596031 | NCBI WGS metagenome assembly LNFM01 (sample SAMN04254537, study PRJNA301005) | activated carbon metagenome | isolation source: dual media filters at the Ann Arbor, Michigan drinking water treatment plant | place: USA: Ann Arbor
CAAACAACCAATCACTGAACCCGAAAAACCCCTCGGTATTGACTGTGAAGTTTGCGAAGTTTGCGTTGCCGCCGGCCGTCGAATCGTTCGATACCGAGCTGATCTGGCAACCCGTACTCTTGTAGACGCCAGGATCTCCGGAATTCGTGCCCAGAATGTTGTTGGAGCACGCAGAAAGGCTGGCGCTGGCCATTCCTGGCGAGAGAACCGCGGCACCGATGGCCACGGTGAACGCCAAGTGCTTGAGGGAAATCGAAAGCGCCATGTTAGTGCTCCTATAATCTACGTCGAATCGATATAAGGCCGGTTACGATTCGTCACGGCAACAGGAAGCAAGCACTGTGCCGACGTATTTAACTAATTGTTTTAGAAAAATTTTGCTCGAGTGTCAATGCTCCCAGGCGGAACCGGTGTAAAGTGCTCCGACAGGGTCACACGGCACTACGGGTAGTTCCCGCTTCTCTCTTGCGGCCACCGGAGCGCCACATTTTGTTCGCGGGGCGCCCGGCTTATAGTCCCGTTCGCAGCCGTGCTACCTCCGCTTGCTGCGCAAAGGCCTTCCCTAGTCGCACCAGCCGATCCAATTCACTGCGAGCCTCGCCTGTATTGCCGGCTTTGAGCAACGCCCGGGCAAGGTTGAAGCGGATCTCCGCGTTATTGGGCGCCCGAGCGGCGGCCATGCGGAGCAGCACGAGGCCGCGGTCGAGACGGCCTTGTTCGACGAGGATCCAGCCGAGCGTGTCCAGGGCCATCGGGTTCGAAGGCGCGAGTCGCACAGCGCGTTCCGCATATCCCGCCGCGTTGCGGTCGCCGCTGCGATGCGCTAGCCAGGCCAGGTTGTTCAACGCATCGGCATCGTTCGGGAAATCTTCGACCAGTTTTCTGTAGCGCCGAACTGCCTCGGCGTAGTCCTGCCGGACGAGCGCCGCATGCGCGAGATACGTTTGCATCGTTGCGTCGCGCGGATGGCTGGCCGACCACTCGGCGACGAAACGCTCGGCCTGGAGCTTGCGGCCCGATTGCTCCAGCAGCCGGTGCAAGGCGACCGCAAACCGGGGCGAATCGGATTCCTTCATGGCCGCTCGGCATATTCGGATGGCGGCTTCGAAGTTTCCGCCTCGCGCGAAAACTTCGGCCTCCAGCAGGTAGCCGGCCGGTTCGCGAGGTACGGCCTGCTGAAGTTCGCGGGCGGCGGCGACTGCCTCGGCAGGGCGTTTTGCACGCAACTCCAGCCCGACGAGGCGCTCCACCGCTGGAACGTGGCCGGTGCGATTCGCCAGCACCTTGCGCAGCGTGGCGCGCGCGGCGTCGACTGCATCCTGGTGCATTTGCACATCGGCCAGTGCCAATAGAAGATCCGGTGCGTCCCCGCTCGCCTCGGTAGCCTGGGCAAGCGTGCCGGCCGCAGACGCCAGGTCGCCAGCCCGTGCCTGAGCTTCACCGAGCTGCGCCAACAACACCGCGTTGCCGGGCAACGCGGCAATCGCTTCCTGCATGACGGCTACCGCTCGTGCATTGTCGTCAGTACGCGAGTGGAACTTGGCCAACGCCACGCGTGCCGTGGGATCCTTCGGGGCGGCGGCAACGGCCCGTTCGAACTGCTGGCGCACGCGCTCAGCCGGGGCGCCACTGACTTGCATCCATTGGGCATATGCGATCAGCAGATCGGCATGGGTCGGCTCACGGGTCAGCGCCTGCTCGATGCGCGAGCGCGCTGCATCCGGGTTGCCCTCGGCGACGTCGAGCTGCGCCAGTTCGACCAGCGCCGCCACCGTGCCGGGACGCGCGATGAGCGCCTGCTCGAGCACTTCCCTGGCTTTCGACGGCTGACCCGCGGCCGCCAGCAGACGCCCCCTCATCGCGAGCACGGCCGCTCGCTGACCCGGTTGAAGACGCTCGATCAAATCGGCCACGGCAAGCGCCCGGTCGAATCGACCGCGATCGATGTAGTGTTGAAGGATACGCGTGAGGTGCCGGCGAATCTCGCCCGGCTCGGCGACCAGCGCTGAGCTGTCCGCCACGGGGTCGACAGGTTCGATCGATATATTCTCTGGACGCGACTTGTCGCTGGCGCCAGCTTTGAAGGCATCCAATGCGCGGGCGACCAACGTCTCGGCGGCTTCCGGCGCGCCGAGTTCGAGCTGGGCCTCGGCCGCGGCGAGCAAAACGCGAGGGTCGTTCGGCGCGGTGCGCAGCATTCCGCGAACGCGCTCTGCTGCCTGATCGCGAAGCCCCGTGCGCACCAACACCGTAATGCGTGCGCGCTCGGCGTCGGTATTGCGCGGGTTGAGTTCGAGCACTCTCGCAAGGTGCTGATCCGCGATCGACGTCGAGCCGTGCTCTGCGTTCAAAATGCCCGACAAGAGCAGGCTGGGTCCGAAGCCCGGCGCAAGCTCGACGGCCTTGGCGATATTGGCGAGGGCAGCGCCGATGTTGCGCTCCCGCAGCGCGAGCAGTGCGCCGAGGTGATAGGCAATCGGGTGATTGCCCGCCTGCTTGCGCATGCCCTGGTATTGCTCCTGGGCCTCTGCGATCCTGCCCGACTTGAGCAGCAGGTTGGTCGCCCAGTAGTGGGCCATGACGTCCCAGGCGCGCATCTCGATAAGTCGTCGATAGCCGGCGATGGCGGCTTCGTTGTGCCCTCGAATACGAGCGAGATGGGCCTTAACGCGAATGGCTTGGTCAGAGTTGGGTTCGGCGGCCAGGGCTGTTTCGAGGTCGGCTGCTGCCTCCTCAAACTCTCCGGCATGCGCACGTACCAGCGCCAAGGCGACCAAGGCACGTGGATAACCCGGTTGAGCGTCGAAGGACTGCTTTAACGCCGCGCGCGCGACCGAGGTCTCACCCAGGGCGAGATGGGCGTAAGCCCGGCTCACCAGGATATCGGCTCGCGCCTTGGGCTCGGACATCTCCTCCCAGGGGAACTGTTCGAGAACGAGGCGACTGTCGCCGCGTTCGATCATCGATCGCGCGATGAGCGGCTTGACCCGTTCTGCCTCGAGCCCGAGATCGGCTGCGCGCCGAAATTCCCGTTCGGCGTTGATCGGATCACCCGCTTCCAGCAGGACACGTCCGAGCAGGAACCGGATCTGTGCGGAGTCGTTTCGGTTCTGCAGCGCAGTCTGCAAACGCAATACCGCGTTGTCGTAGCGGCCGGCCGCGAGATCGGCTTCCGCGAGCGACAGCAGTCCGGATAGGTACTCGTCACCGCTGCACGTCCAGGGCACGTGCGCGCAGACGAACCCGACCCTGACCTCGGGCTGCGTCTCGCTGGAGCAACCGGTGAGCGCGAAAGCAAGTGCGATGCTGGCAATGATGCGGGGTCCATACCGGTTCCGCGGCGACACTTTCCTGGAGAAAACGCGGTGCGGTGCAATAACCATGGGAACTCGCGAAGCGGAATCCGTTGGATCGACAATCCAACTGCATAGGCAGTGTTATCGGCGCGAAACGATCATAACCGAGTGCCGTGCACGGGCCAACGCGCAAGGCCCGCCGGCAACGATAGACAGTAGGCCGAGGCGGCGCCTTTGCCGGAACGCGCTTGCATTGCCCTCGGCCCGGCCACGGCATCTGCGCCTGCTTGGCGTATGATCGCAATCAGCTCGATTCACCCCGGCTCGCATGAAACCGTCGCGTGCGGCCCGGCGGATCTACGACGAATGGCATGGAAGGTCGGATCGGAGATGTCCAGCATCGGCTTGGCCGCAGCCCCAATAGTCTCGTTGGAGCCTGCGTTGCAATCGCGTGCACGTAAGGTCGGGCTTTGCTACGCCGTGCTCGCACTCTACTACGCTGCGGTGGCTCCGTTAGCGTTTCGCGCGGTACAGTGGGGCAGTTGGGATCAAATCACGACGGGTCTCTCCGCGCGCGGCGACGTGCTTTTCTCCAGCACTGCTTACATTGTTGTCAATGTACTCCTCGCGATCTTCACGTGGCGCGCAACACAGCTTGGAGCACGCGCCGGGCGAGCGCTCGTCGCGCTTTCCGCCGTGGTCACCGTGTGGATGGCGGGCACGATTGGCGTGGCCATCTTGCGCGCACTTATGGCTTTCTCTGCTCCGTCGGGAATCTTCACCGTTGGAATCGGTGTCGCCCTGCTCGTCAGCTATGTCGCGTGCTGGATCGGGCTCTGGAGCACGGTCGCGTCGGTCGCACGTCAGCGCGAATCGATGATCCAGAACGCGCAGCCAGCTCGGGTCTGAGTCACAACGCTGGTTGGCAAGTCGGCGCGCGTTCATCCCATCTTCAGCGGAGCAAGGAGGAGCCCATGAAAGTCTACGAAGCCATGGCGAACGCATTCGTTCGCGAAGGCACCACGAAGCTGTTCGGTCTGCTCGGCGATGGGCAGATGACCTGGTGGGCGGCGATCGCCAAGCACCCGGAACTCGAGATCATCGATACCCGCGACGAAGGTACCGCGGTCACCATGGCGGAAGGCTACGCGATGGCAACGGGCAAGGTGGGCGTATGTAGCGCAACGCACGGGCCGGGGCTTGCGCGCATGACCACGGCGCTCATCGTGGCGACGCGGTCCCGCACGCCGATCGTCGTGTATACGAGCAGGACCGCGCTCAACAACGACGAGGCCGTGCAGTATCTGAATCAGGATCAACTCGTGACGGCCACCGGTGCCGGCTACATCGAAGTGCTGAACCCGGCGTACGCGGAGAATTCGGTGCGAGACGCCTTCTATCGGGCGCGCCGCGAGATGCGGCCCATCGTGTTGTGCTGTCCCATCGATCTGCAGCAGAAGGAATGCGACACCGACGGCAGCGATTACGTGCCATCGAGCGTGATTTTCCCCGGGCAGCAGAAGATACGGCCCGACCTCGACCGTTTGCACGAGGCTGCGACCCTCGTGAAACAGAGCAGGAAGCCGGTGATCGTGCTCGGTCGCGGGGCGACGACGGACGATGCCCAGGCAGCAGCCCACCGGCTCGCAACGCGCATCGGCGCACTCGTCGCGACGACGCTGGTGGGCAAGGGCACGATGGCGGACTACGAATACCATGTCGGCATTTCCGGGCTCTTTGCCGCCCGCGAGGTGATGCAGTTGTTCGGCGAGGCGGATTGCGTCATCGCCGTGGGCGCGCGGCTCAGTACCCACACCCTTGCCGGCGGCTACATGTACGAGAAGGCGAAGTTCGTGCACATCGACATCCAGCCGCACGTGATGATGGGCAACGATCGCAGCGCGGATTGCTATGTGCAGGGCGACGCGACGGCCACGCTGCAGGAGCTTGCAGACGCGCTGGAACGCGAGGGTGCGTCCGCGCAGGGTTTTCACACGCCCGACGTACGACGAACCCTTGCAGCCGCAGGGCGCGATCCGGCCGAGTTCGAGATCGAGCCCGGAACCGTCGATCCGCGCGAAGCCGTCACGCTGCTCGACGAGAAGTTGCCGCCGCAGTTCGATCTCGTGTCCTCCGGTAACGCACATGCGTGCTCCTTCCGGGCCATGCTGATGAAGCGGCGCAGGGGCCTGCAGATTTTCGTGACCGCCTTCGGTTGCATCGGGCAGGCGCTGGCCACGGGCATCGGTGCCGCGGTGGGCACGGGCCGGCCGATGGTCTGTGTCGATGGCGACGGCAGCGCGCTCCAGAACATCCAGGAACTCGATACCGTGGCGCGTCTGGGGCTCAAGTTTCTCTACGTGGTCGTGAACGACGAGGCCTACGGCGCCGAGTTTCACAAGCTGCGTGCGCACCATCGCGATCCGAATCTCTCGGTCGTACCGGGGCCCGACTTCGCCGGGTTGGGACGCGACTTCGGATGCGAGGGGCGCAGCGCACGGACCATGGAGGAGTTCGGCGCAGCGATCGACGCTTTCCTTGACGGCAATCGGCCGATGGTCGTCGACCTGCGCATCTCGCGCAACGTCATCAGCATTCCGTATCGGCGGATGCACTTCGGCATGGATGTGTAGATGCCTGCCCGATCCATGCAGCGGCATGTTTCTTGCCTCACACGTATCGTTCCGTCGACGAGTGAGGTGGTCAGGCAATGAAGCGATTGTTGATGGTATGGGCGTCGCTCGTCCTGTTGGGGGCGTGCGTTGCCACAACGCCTCGTATCGATGAGCCGCGTCTGAGGGAAGTGCGGGCCGGTGCAACGTCCTATCCCGAAATCGTCAAGCATTTCGGAACGCCGAGTCTGCTGTCGAAGAACCCCGACGGCACCAGCTTCGCGACGTATATCTATGCCGATCCCGGCACCAAGGGGAACGCCATCGTTCCTTTGGTTGCCGGTGATCATCGTGACTCGGTCACGTTTCACTTCGACACCCGCGGCTTGCTCGCCGACGTCAAGATGACCTCCCGATCCGGTGCCGAGGCCCGGCTCCTGCAGGAGACCGTCGATGCTGCACCGACGCGTGCAGTCGCCTCGGGTGGTACATCGAGCGCCGCGTCGACTGTACCGGCCGCATCCATGAAGCCGCGGGCCTGGATCTGGCGTCTGCCCGACTGGTTGCCCGCCGCGCCGAGAGAGAATCGCTGATACCCATGGCTCGGCGCCGGCCGTGGTCGACCGGGACGATGATCCGCCGCAGCGGCGCCTTGTGCTACCAGCCGATCGTCTTCGGCAGCCAGAGCGCGAACTGTGGCCAAGTGAACACCATCACGAGGGCAACGGCCTGCAGGCCGATGAACGGGATGACACCCATGTAGATCTGTCGGGTCGAGATCTGCGGTGGTGCCACCCCCTTCAGGAAGAAGAGCGCCCAGCCGAACGGCGGCGTCAAAAAGCTCGACTGCAGGTTCAGGCAGATCAGCATGGCGAGCCACACGAGATCGACGTTCTGGCTCACGAACACGGGCAGGAACAGCGGTACGGCGATGTAGCTGATCTCGATCCACTCCAGGAAGAACCCGAGCACGAACACGAGCAGCATGAGAAACCAGATGTCCGCGTTCACCCCACCGGGCAGCCATTCGAACATCTTCGCGATCAGGTCTTCGCCATGAAGGCCGCGAAACGCTAGCGAGAACACCTGGGCACAGATCAGGATCAGCATCATCATCGCCGTGATCGTCGTCACGGACTGCAAGACTTCGCGCAGCACCTTCAGAGACATTCGGCCGGCAAAGGCGGTAACGATGATCGAGCCGAGCGCACCCATCGAGGCCGCTTCGGTAGGAGCCGCGACGCCGGCAATGATCGAACCGAGCACCGCCATGACGAGCAGTACCGGAGGCACCACCACCTTGAAGAAGCGGATCCAGAGATCCCGCTTCGCCAGAGCGTCGCGCTCCTCCTGAGGAATGGGAGGCACGAGATCCGGCTTCAGCATGCCGAGAATGACGATGTACGTGCAGTACAGCGCGGCGAGCAGCAGGCCCGGCATCACCGCAGCGGCAAACAGCGTACCCACCGACAACTGCAGAATGTCCGCGAGCAGGATGAGGATCAGCGACGGCGGTATGATCTGCCCCAGCGTCCCCGAAGCGCAGATGGCGCCGCAGGCAAGACCCGGGTCGTAGCCTCGCTTGAGCAGCGATGGCAGCGTGAGCAATCCGAGTGTGATCACGGTTGCCCCGACGATGCCTGTCGTGGCGCCCATCAGCACCCCGACGCCGATGATGCCGAGTGCCATGCCGCCGCGCAGGCTTCCGGCGAGATGGCCGACCACATCGAGCAGATCGTCGGCGAGTCGTGACTTCTCGAGCATCACGCCCATGAAGACGAAGAGCGGGATCGCGAGCCACTGATAGTTTGCGACGACACCGTACACCCGCGCCGGCAGCAGATTGAAGAGTGTCGTGCCGAATCCCATCACGCCGAATACGAAGCCGACGGTGGCCAGAGTGAGTGCGACGGGAATCCCGATCATCAGGAGCGCGAAGAATGCGAGCAGCATGCCGATGGCAAGGAGTTCCGTGCTCACGGAAGTGCCCTTCCCAGCGCACGCAACTTGGCGACGACTCCGAGCAGGCTCGCCAGTGACTGCAGGGCGAGCACGGCGAAGCCGAGCGGCAGCAGCGACTTCAACAGCCAGCGATGCGAGAGTCCGCCGGGATCGGAGGAGGTTTCGTCGATCGAGAACGACTGCTGCACGTAGCCGATGCACAGGTAGAAGAAGATGCCCGCGATCGCAATGCCGAGCACCTGGGCCACGATGTCGATCCAGTGCTGCGTGCGTGGCGGGAATTTCTCGAACAGGACGTCGACGCGAACGTGGTCACCCTTGAGCAGCGCGTAGGGAATGCCGAACATGATGAGCGGCACCAGCAGGTGCCACTCGAGTTCCTGTGCCCAGACCGAACCGATGCTGAAGGAATAGCGCAGTACCACGTTGGCTGCCATCAGCACCACGATCGCGAGCGCGAGCCAACTCGTCGCGCGGCCGATCAGGTCGACCGCGCGTTCGATGCCATCCTTCATCGGGCTAGGCCTGGATCTTGGTGTGATAGGGTGTTTCGCTGTAGTTGCTCCACGCGTCGTACTTCGCCTTGTAGGCCATGTACGAATCGTGAACCTTCTTCGTCACCGGATCCTTGGCGACGGCCTCGTCCAGCACCTTTTTGGTGGCACCGCGAAGGGCTGCGATCACGTCATCGGGCAAGGGGCGCGCGATGACACCCTGGTTCTTGACCAGATCTTCCATCGCTTCGGCATTCGTCTTCTGGCACCAGCCTTCGCTGATGACGTTGCACGCCGCGCAGGCGTTTTCGACGATGGCCTGCAAGTCCTTGGGCAACTTGTTCCAGGCGGCACGGTTGATCAGCAGCTCGGAGACGGTCGCCGGTTCATGCCATCCTGTGGTGTAGTAGAACTTCGCGGCCTTCTGCAGTCCCAGTCGGCGATCCTGATAGGGGCCGACGAATTCGGCGGCATCGATGACTCCGCGTTCGAGCGCCGGGAAGATCTCGCCACCGGGGAGCAGCTTCACGTCGACGCCGAGCGTGGCGTACACCTTGCCGGCAAGGCCGGGAATGCGCATCTTGAGCCCTTTGAAGTCTGCGACCGACCTGATCTCCTTCTTGAACCAGCCGGTCATCTGCACGCCGGTGTTGCCGCACGGAAAGGCGACCATGCCGAACGGTGCGTAGACCTCGTGCCAGAGCTTGATGCCGTCGCCATCGTAGAACCAGCCGTTGATGCCTTGGAAGTTGAGGCCGAACGGTACGGCGGTGAAGTACTGTGCCGCGAACGTCTTGCCGGTCCAGAAGTAGCTGTTGGCGTGGTTCATCTCGACGGTACCCGCACGCACGGCATCGAACCCTTCGAGTGCAGGAATGAGTTCCCCCGCGCCATAGACTTGGATCTTCAGGCGACCGCCGCTCATGGTATCGATGCGCCGGGCGAGGTCCGTGGCGCTGCCGGGACCGTCCATGTAGAACGGGGCGCCCTTGGGATAGGCGCTCGTCATCTTCCAGGTGATCGCGGACTGCGCCCTCGAGATCATCGGAAAGGCCAGCGCGCTTGCTGCCGCGCTCCCGGTAATGAATTTGCGGCGGGTGTTCTTCATGGGATGCTCCCGGTGTGGATTCTCAGTCCGGGTGCAGGCCCCGGAACGAATGGTCCCCTCGGGGATAGCAAGGCTTGGGCCATCGGTTTCCCGCCTCGGCGTGTACGACGAAAGCGGATTCGGCCCCTATTTGGTGCAAGGGATGCACCACGCTGCCGCGTGCTGCCGGTTCGCGTGGTGTCCAGAGTCGGAAATTCGCTGATCATGAGCGGCGAGTATCGTCGCCAGATGTCCCGCCAGGTTGCGGTTTCTGTCGTGTCCGGTGCCGATTGCGACGTTACTACCACTCACGCGATCAATCGCAGCGACGGGCACAGTGCTGCGACGCTCCGATACAGGTACTACCGGCCCAGCGTGTTCAGACGCGCCTGCTCGGCCTCGATTCGAAGGGCCATCTGGGGCGGTGTGAGGGTACTCGGAGAGAGTCCGATCATGTACAACTCGCTGCGCGCCGCGTCCTCGGTTCGATAGGCTCGAATCGCCATCTGGAGGCGACGGGTGAGGGGCGCCGGCAGATGCGCTGATCCGAAGACGGCGAACCAGCTCTCGAACACGAGGGGCGTACCGGCTTGCGTGAGCGTCGGCAGGTCGGGCAGCGTTTCGAAGCGGCGGGCCGAGGTGATGCCCAGCGCATGGAGCTTCTCATGACCGAGATGGCGCAGTGCAAGGGGCAAGGCGAGGAAGGCCGCATCGATGCGTTCTGCGACTAGATCGGCCACGATGCCGTTGCCGCCGGCAAAGGGCACGAGCAGCGGCTTCGTGCGGGTGAGTGCAATCCATTCATGGCCGGCCAGGGCGCTCCCCCCCAACTCGCCCGCGGTGCCGATCGATCGCAAGCGCAGCGACGACAGCCGCCGCTCGCTCGGAGCCAGCGCTGCGAGTCCGCGGCATCGGGGTGTGGTGCATACGAGCACATACGGCATCTCTGCGATCGGTTCGATGAGGGTAGGCGCGAGTCGGCTCGTTGTGCCCGTAGCGTTCGCGAGGGAAGTGCGCAGGACGTCGTCGCCCGCAAGAATCAGATCGGGCAAGGCGTGCTTCGCGTCGTCGGACCTGGAACCGCTGGGCGCAAGTGCCCGGGGTGCCGCACGTCGGGTCCGCGTCACCTTGAGTTCTGCTCCCGTCCAGAGGGCGGCTTCCACCATGGATGCCATGGTGTCCGTGATGGGCGGCGTGGCGCGTGCGGCAATAGCGCGGTAGCTGCGCGATGCCCGGTCGCTTGCCTGGATCTCCCCCGGCCCGGTGATCGGATAAGGAACGTGCAGGACGACCGGGCCGGGCTCGGCCTGATGCGCGGCGAGAAGATCATGGGCCGACAACGAAAGCGCGCATCCACAGGCTGTTGCAATGGCAGCGAGCAGTACCTTCGGCATTGCTTTCGGTGGATGCATCAGGCGGGAACGGGGAGCGCTTCCGGGAGCGTGTGCTCCATGGATGGTGTGGGCCATGAAACCTGTTGTACGATTCGCCCACTATAACCGGGAGGAGAATATCGTGCGATTGCTTGGCTGGCTGATGTTCGCGTTGTTGTTGCCCGCATCGGGACACGCGCAGTATCCGAACAAGCAGGTACGGATGGTCGTGCCTTATCCGCCTGGCGGTGGCACGGACATCGTGGCGCGTCCGGTAGCGCAGAAGCTGACGGAGCGCTGGGGGCAGTCGGTGGTGATCGAAAATCGTGGCGGCGCCACCGGCATGATCGGCACGGAAATCGTGACCAAGGCAGCGCCCGACGGCTACACCATCCTCTTCAGCGCCTCACCCGAGATCGTCATCAACCAGCATCTCTACGCAAAGATGGCGTATGACGCCGGACGTGATCTCGCACCGGTCAGCATGGGAGCATACACACCGATGATCTGGGTTACGCATCCGTCGTTTCCGGCCAAGGGCATGAAGGAGTTCGAAGCCATCGCCAAGAGCAGACCCGATCAGGTGAACTACGGTTCGTCGGGCGCCGGCAGTCCGCATCATGTGGTCGGGGAATGGTTTCGCTATCTGACGAAAGCGCGCATCGTGCACGTTGCCTACAAGGGGGGCGGCCCCCAGTTGAACGACCAGCTCGGCGGACACGCAATTTCAGGGGTGTTCACGATGCCCGTGACCACGCAGCACGTGCGCGCAGGGCGCCTCAAGGGTCTTGCCGTCACGAGCGAAAAGCGCTCGCCCGCGTTGCCCGACGTACCGTCGATGAAGGAACAGGGCTACGACCTGGAGGCGACCGCGTGGTTCGCGGTGTCGTTGCCGGCTGCGACGTCGAAGGACATCGTCAACAAGGTCAGCGCCGATGTGAACTGGGCGTTGACGCAGCCGGACGTTCGCGCGCGGCTCGAAGATCAGGGCTACACGCCGGCACCGAACTCGCCGGAAGCGTTCTCGAAGTTCATTCGTGCCGAGATTGCGAAGTACGCGACGATCGTCCGCAACACGGGGATGAAGCTCAACTAGTCCGCGAGGGGCGTGCGCTTCCTCGAACGGGTGGCAGGGGGGGCGAGGAAGCGTCGGCGACGAGCACGGTCCCGCGCGCCCCGCAGAACGAGTCTTCCAGTCTGTGTACGTTCATCCGCGGAGCCGACGACCCGCGATGGCCAATGCCCCCGTCGCCGCCAGATAGATCGCGCCGATCACGTAGAAGCTTGCTTCGATGCTCCACGCTTGCGCGATCACGCCCATCGCCGCCGGCGTGACAATCGAGGATAGGCGCACGACCGCGTTGCGCAACCCGACGCTGGATCCCTGGCGATTGACCGGAATGCCCGTGCTCAGGATCGAATACATGAGCGGCTGGCTCATGCCCTGCGCGACACCGCGCAGGAAGCACGCGAGGAAGAGCAGCCACAGCAGGCTGCCGATCATGGGGGTCAGCGTGATCGAAAGCAGCGTGACCACGATGCACGCCAGCACGAGCCGTTTGCTCCCCAGGCGTCTTTCCATCGGGGCGGCGACCATCGAGCCCAGGACGCCAGAGAGTTCCGCCACGGCGACGAGCATGCCGATGAGCGTACCGCTGAGCCCAATGTTGCCGAGATGCACGACGTAGAGCGAACTCTGGATGGCACCCGAGGCGCCTCGCAGGAAGCTGGCGGCGAGGACGAAAGCCACGGTCGGTATCAATGCCAGAAGCAGCGCTTCCCTGTGCGGCTGCCATCGCGGTACCAGCGTGGTGATGCCGATCGGTCGCGGTGTCGGTTCCGCAGCGGCGCCATGCGTCCGGCAGTAGGCGAGGGACGCGATGGTTCCGGCGCTGCAGACAGCAACGCATGCGAAGGCGATCCATGAGCCGAAGAGATCCCAGGCTGCGCCGACCACGATCGGGCCGATGAATGTGCCGATACGGGTCGCGATGCTATAGCGCGCAAGCAGGGCGGTCATGCCTTGGCTGGTTCGCAGGCTCCAGGTTTGCGAAGCGGCCATGGCCAATCCCGTCGCCAGACCCAGCAGCAACTGCAACATGAGCAGCGCCGTAAACCAGCCTGACAGCGGTATCAGGAGGGGTAGTGCGGCGCTCGCGGCAGCCACCCAGACGAGCACGCGCCGCGTACCGAGTTCGTCCATCAGAATGCCGCCGTGAATGGACAACAGCGCGGGCAGCAGCGAGCGGGCCGCGACGATCATGCCGATCTGGGCGGCGTTGAGTCCGACGGCCACCGCATAGAGCGGCACCACGACGGAGAGCATGTCCCAAACCGCGTTGGTGAAGAGACCCACGCCGAGAACGGCTACGGCTTCGCGATCGCGTTTTTTCGGCGCGTCGGAGATGACATTGACTCCATGCGGGGGACGATGATCCGGTGACCCGAGACGGGGATGAATGCCGGACGAGAATTATCGTGAAGCGCGAAGCGAGCCGCCTCCTCCGTGGCTTAAGGATACCGATATTCGCGGGTTCGTACACCGGTGTGCCGTGGCCCCAGCGGCGCGTGGGAAGTGCGGAGGCGTGACGACGTAGTGCACGCCCCGCTGATGATGCGGCGACGACGGTTGTGGCGCGCGATCAGACCGATTTGCCGATCAGCTTTCGGAACCAGCTGCTGACGCCACTCCCTGTCCGGGGTGCAGTCTGGGCGATCGGCGCGGGAGCGCTCACCGAATCGTTGGCGGCAACGGCCGTCGCTTCGGCCAGGGCATCCATCGGTGCTGGCTCGGGTGGCCGAGTCCAGGCACGCAGCCCTTCGATCAGCGCACTGCCTTGCGTGTTGACACCGAGAATGGCGCAGTACTTCAAGCCGAGATCCAGCGAGTGTTCGATGAGCGGCGCGAGGTGGGTCGATGTTTTGGGGATCGAAGCGCGAAAGCGCTCTGCGAGGATAAGCAGGCCCTGGCTTCGTTCCTCGGGGCGCGTGCGCCACGCCGCATCGCAAAGTTCTCGAGCAAAGCCGGCAGCGTGTGCGATGCGTTCGCGCTCGGACTGCGCCGGTGCAAGCGGGCCTTCCGGCAAACTTCGCATGGCATGCAGCACGTCGGGCGGGAAATTCCACTGACGCGCGACCTCGATGCCCAGTTCGTCGAAGCCGATGCCGAGCACCGAGCGCGAGGCAGCCATCTCTGCGACCCCCTGAGTTCGAACGACGCGTATGACTTCGTCGTAGTCTTCGCCCAGATAGTAGATCGAGAGGATCTCGCCGAGGCGGCCGAACATCGAACAGACGAAGGCTTCCTCCACGTTCTGCAGGCCGGCCATGCGGCCGATGTTGCGGCCCACAACGGCGGCAACGAACGAGCCGAGAAGGACTTCGTGCAGTCCGGGATGGACGTTGGCGGCTTGCGGCGGCGTTGCCAGCATGAGGCTGCTCGCCACGGCGCGCACCTGCTGCATGCCGAGCTTCACGATGGCCTGGGAGACGCTGGTGACATTGCCGCCCCCGCCGTGCGCGGCGGAGTTCACGATCTGGAGCAGTTTGTGCGTGAGCGCGAAATCCTGCATGACGAGGTTCGCGAGTTTTTGCACTGAACCGTCGCTGTCGTCGGAGGTCAGTTGATTGATTGCGGAAAATCGCTGCGACAAGGCCGGGAAATTCGACTTATGCCGCATGCGGCGCAGCAGGAACTCGACGGTGCTGTGCGGCGCGGGCCCGGCGGCGATCTGCGTCGTGGTTTCCCCGTTCGCACCGACTCGCACGCGATCGAGCACGGCCTTCATCTCGCCGGCATCGCGAAAGCGTGCGTCCGGGTTCTTGTCGAGCGCGCGCATTACGATCTCGTCGAGACGCGGATCGACACCGGGCTTTTTGTCCGACGGCTTCGGAATGGCTTCGTTCAGTATCCGGTAGATCGTGCTGGTGTTGTCGCCGCTCGTGTTGACCGGTTCGCCCGTCAGCATTTCCCAGAAGACGAGGCCGAGCGCGAACACGTCGGCCCGCTGATCCGCGTGTCCCCCGTTGAAGTGCTCGGGCGCCATGTACCTCACGGTACCGGCCGAGGACTCCGCGTTGAAGTCGAGCAGGCCGCGTGCGATGCCGAAGTCGGTGATGCGAGGCACGCCGGTCTGGGCGAGAAGAATGTTGGCGGGTTTGATATCGCCATGGACGAGCCCCTTGGTGTGGGCATGCGCGATGCCTGCGAGGATCTGACTCATCGCGATGACGGCTTTCGCAGTCGACAGGGCGCCGTCGCTCTTGATCAACTGAGCGAGCGTGCGGCCTTCCACATATTCGAAAACGACGTAGGGTGCGTCGAGCGCAAGCCCCACTTCGTAGACCGGCACGACATTGGGATGCGACAGGCCGCTCGCCGTGCGAGCCTCCCGCAGGAGCCGGTCGAAACGATCCTGGCTACCTTCGCCACTGACGGGGAGCCGCTTGATGGCGACGAGTCGGCCCAACTCCGGGTCCGACGCGAGATAGACGGCACCTTGTGCGCCTCGACCCAGTATGCGAACGATGCGAAACCGTCCGATGACGTCGGCGGGAGGCGCGGCTTGGGTCGGAGCAGCGGTTTCCATGGCATCGGCGCAAGTGGTTGGGCGCCGGGGTGTCGGGCACCGCTCCCACCTTACGGATCGGCGCCTGGGAACTTTAGGGACTTTCCGGCTATCGTCTGAGGGAAAGCCTCAGGGCAAGTCGGTGTAGGGATTCCGGGAGGCTTCGCCATCGCTCGACGAAGTGGAGTTGGAATGACATGAAGATGGGGTTGGGAGATCAGCATGCCATGCGGGTTCTTGTACCGCGGCTGTGCCGGTACAGCCCGACTTACTTTGACGGCGCCGCGGGCGTGGCAGGTGGTGCGGCGGCTGTCGGCGCCTCCACGGTCGCGGATGGCTTGACGGCGGGTGCCGGCTCGGCAGGTGGAATCGATTGCGCCTTCACCGCGGGGGCACTGCGCGGATAGCCTGCCTTATCGAGCGCCGAATTCCACTGGTCTTCGTCGAAGCCCTTGAGCGTCGAAGTGCCGATGATCAGCAGTGGAACGGAATTGTCCCCGCTGCTCGCTTTCTTCCAGGCATCCTGCTCCCCGAGGCGGGACGGATTGCGCACCGAGTGCGGGACGCCGCGCTTGGCGAGAAAGGCCAGGGCGCGATTGCAGAGGTCGCCGCAGTCGTTTATCCACAAAGTGACCGGATTTCGCTTTGCAGCCTCTTGCACGGCGAACGGGCTGCTTCCGGTCTGGATCGTGTTGCGAATGATCTTCTGCTCTTGCACGTTCTTTGCATTCGGCGGTGGCGGCGTATCGCTGTACTGAACGCGCCCCTGGGCATCCACCCACTTGTACATGGCCGCGTGAACGGGCGCTACCAGCAGGCATGCGAGCAACCATGCGATCGTTTTCATCGGTACTCCCCAATTCCTTCGTTCGGTTCGAAGATAGTGTACTGCGTCGTGGAGGATGCTCCCAGCTCGCGTTCGACAGAAGATCATGCCGCCAATGGATCCGTCATGCCGTTGTGCCTCAGAAGCGCATCGATCCTGGGCTCGCGACCGCGGAACGCGGTGAAGGATTCGAGGGCCGGCCGGCTGCCGCCTACGGCAAGGATCTCTTCGCGGAACAGGCTGCCCGTCTCGGGGTTCAGGATGCCTGTTTCTTCGAACAGACTGTACGCATCGGCTGACAGCACCTCGGCCCACTTGTAGCTGTAGTAGCCCGCCGCATAGCCGCCCCCGAAGATGTGCGAGAAGCTGTTCGCGAACCGGTTGTAAGTCGGCGGGACGAGGACCGCGATTTCCGAGCGTACCTGCGCGAGCAGATCTTCGACCGTGGCCGTGCCCGCCGGATCGAAGCTGCTGTGCAGCAGCATGTCGAACAGCGAGAACTCGAGCTGACGCACGGTCTGCATGCCGACCTGGAAATTCTTCGCGGCAAGCATCTTGTCGAAGAGGCTGCGCGGCAGGCGCTCGCCGCTATCGACATGGCGGGTCATCGGTGCGAGGACGTCCCACTCCCAGCAGAAGTTCTCCATGAACTGACTGGGCAGTTCCACCGCATCCCACTCGACACCGCTGATGCCGGCGACGGGCAGGTCCTCCACCCGCGTGAGGAGATGATGCAGTCCGTGGCCGAATTCATGGAACAGCGTACTGACCTCGTCGTGCGTCAGGAGGGCGGGTTTGGCACCGACCGGCGGCGAGAAATTGCAGGTGAGGTAGGCCACCGGGGCCTGGATGCCCGCGGCGACGCGCCGTCGGGCCACGGCGTCGTCCATCCACGCGCCGCCGCGCTTGCCCGACCGCGCGTACATGTCGAGGTAGAACTGTCCGATCTTGTCGCCGCTGCGGTCGGTCAAAGTGTAGAAGCGGACGTCCGGATGCCACAGCGGGGCTGTGTCGGGCCGGATGGTGATGCCGAAGATGCGTTCGACGAGCCCGAACATGCCGGCCAGCACCTGTTCCTCGGTGAAGTACTGCTTCACTTCCTGATCGGAGAAGGAGTACCGCGCGATGCGCAGCCGCTCGGACGCAAAGGCGACGTCCCAGGATTGCATGTCTTCGAGACCCAGCTCGCTGCGGGCGAAGGCCTTGAGTTCGGCCAGATCCCGCTCGGCATAGGGCTTCGCCCGCTGCCCGAGATCGCGCAGGAACACGAGCACCTCGTCGGGCGTATTGGCCATCTTCGGTTCGAGGGAGTAGGCCGCGTAGCTCGGGAAGCCCAGGAGCTGGGCCAGTTCCCGGCGCAGCTGGAGCATTTCCGCCATGACGGGCGTGTTGTTCCACTCGGATTTGCCGAATTCGGCGGCGCGGGTGGCGTAGGCGCGGTACATGCGTTCGCGCAGGTCGCGGTTCTCGGCGTATTGCATGACCGGCAGGTAGGAGGGCATCTTGAGATTGAACTGCCAGCCTTCATTGCCGGCATCCTCGGCGTGTTTGCGAGCGGCCTGCAATACGTCTTCGGGGATGCCGGCGAGACGGGCGGGATCCGTCTCCAGGTGAGCGAATGCGTCGGTGGCGTCGAGGATGTTGTCGGAGAAACGGGACGCCAGCTCGGCCAGTCGCTCGCGCACGGCGCTGTAGCGTGCCTTGAGATCGTCGGCCAGTTCGGCGCCGCCGAGGCGGAAGTCCCTCAACTCGTTCTGGATGATCTTTTTGCGGGCGGCGGGGAGCGCCTCGTACTGGGGCGAATTCGCCAACGCCTTGTAGCCCGCGTAGAGCGCCTGGTTCTGGCCGAGTTCAGTCCAGTATTGCGTGACCTTGGGCAGCGCGGCGTTGTAGGCCTCACGCAGTTCCGGCGTATTCACGACGGCGTTGAGGTGGGCAGTCTGACCCCAGGCACGGCCGAGGCGCTCGTTGACGTCGATGAGCGGCTGTACGAAATCGTCCCACGTGACCGGGGTCGAGATGGCGGTGACTTTCTCGACGATCGCCCGTCCTTCGGCAAGCAGTTGATCGATGGCGGGTGCCACGAACTCGGGTTTGAATTCGGCGAAGCGGGGCAGGCCCGAGCAGTCCAGCAATGGGTTCATTGCATACCTTTCGATTGCATCAATACGGTTCGCTGCCCGGAGGATATGCGGGCGCAGCGCGAGAATCGCAAACACCGAAGCATATACGGTGTGCGAACCGACAGCCTTGACCCGAAATGTACCCGGCGCGTCGGGTGCGCCGTCGACCGAAACCGATGCGCGGCGGCGCGTCCGAACGGGTTGGAGTGCGCCCTCGAGTCGCAGTTCCGATGTGGGCTGGGCGACGTGGCCGCCGGCGATGAATTCAACCCGCGTCTCGGTGCCGTCCCGTGCGCGGATTCTGCGATAATCGCGCGACAATTTCGCGAGGTCACCGATCCGACAATGGCGCAGACGCTGCTCGACGACCCAGCCATCACCCAGGACGAGCGCGATCTGGCGCTCTATCAATCGCGGATCGAACGTCCGCCCCAGCTCAAAGCCCCCGAATTCAGCAAGGAAGGTCGTCTGCGGCACGTGATCTTCAGCGGCCAGTTTCCGCTCGATCTGCTGGAAGACCTTGCCGGGACCGCAGACAAGATCCGGCTCCTTTCGCGATCCCGCACCGGGCAGGATTTCCTGCTCAACCTGCTGCACCACAAGCGCGCCATGCTGTATTTCACGCAGCCCTCGACGCGCACGTTCCTCTCCTTCATGGCGGCGTGCCAGATCCTCGGCATGACCTGCAACGAAGTACGCGATCCGGCGACGTCCTCCGAAACCAAGGGCGAGACCCGGTTCGACTCGATCCGGATGTTCAGCAGCTATTTCGACCTGGTGATCATGCGCTCGCCGATCGCGCGGCTCGCCGAAGCATGCGCCTACCTGATGAACGACGTGGAGCGCAGCGGCAGTCGCAGTGTACCCATCATCAATGCCGGTTCGGGGGCCGACGAGCACCCGACGCAGGCGCTGCTCGACATCTACACCCTTCAGCGCACGTTCCAGTTCGTCAACTCGGACGATTCGCCGGTCATCTCGCGCCTGGACATGCTTCGGCGCGAGTTTCCGCAGTTGAAGACCGGCCTGTCGGGCAAGGTCTATGCGTTTTGCGGCGACATCGGTCGGGGGCGCACCGTCCGCTCGCTCGCCGCGCTGCTGGCCCAATACTCGGATGTGACCCTGGTGTTCGTCTCCCCCGATCACGCGACGCTGCGCATGGGTGACGATCTGAGGCAGCGTCTGGTCAGACGCGGCGTGCGCATGGTCGAACTGGAATCGCTGGATGCTCCCCTGGACGGCAAGCCCGCCATCGAGCAGTTCGATGCGCTCTACATGACGCGCATCCAGAAGGAGCACAACGTCGACACCGACGAGGCCGCCTTCTCCAGCATCGATTTCGCCCGCTACAAGCTCACCCCGACGCTCGTACGGCGCATGAAGCCGTATGCGCCCATCCTGCATCCGTTTCCTCGCGACCAGCATTTCGGCGAGGTTCCGTCCGAGATCGACAGCGATCCGCGCGCCATGTACTTCCGTCAGGCGCGAAACGGCATGTGGGTACGCGCGGCGCTCCTTGCCCACATCTTCAATGTCGACCATCAGGTCGCCCGCTACTATCACAGTCAGTTCGGCAGCTGGGACGCCACGCGAAACGGGGCGTGAGTGCGTGTCAAACCAGTGCGGGCTCAGCCCGCCGGGGAAGACGGGCGATTACCTTGCTCCTCGAACCAGGTCTGAAGGATCTCCCGCGCGGCCATCGTATCGATGATGTGTTTCTGGTTTCGGGCTCGTGTGCCGGCACGCGACAACGAACGGCTCGCTTCCCATGAGCTCAGCGACTCGTCGATTTCCTCCACCTCGATGCCGAAGCGCTTGCGCAAATTTCGCATGAAAGCGTCGATGGGTGCCTTCATGGGATGCGGTTCGGCGCCGTCGCGGCGCGGCATGCCGACGATCAGGCGTACCGGCTTCCACTCGCGGACCAGGCGCTCGATCGCCGCCAGACGGCGTGCGTTGTCGGCGAACTCGATCGTGTCGAGCGGATGAGCGATGCCGTGGGACAACTCGCCGACGGCCACACCGATGCGCTTGAGGCCGAAATCGAAGGCCATCACGGTGCCGCCGGTCGACGGTGGGAGGGAGTTCGGCTCGGTGGTCATGGCGGGTACGCGCGCGCTACTTTGCCGCGACAGTACGGCTGTTCAGGCGTGACCTGCCTGCTCCGACAAGCTCGCGAAATCGATGCCGAGCAGCTGCATCGCGGCGGGCAGACGCTCTTCCGAGGGCAATTCGAAGATGACTTCGGGCTGTGCCTGTACGGTAAGCCATGCATTCTGCGCGAGTTCGTTTTCGAGTTGACCCGGCGCCCAGCCGGCGTAGCCGAGTGTCACGATGAGGCGGTCCGGGCCCTGTCCGTTGCCTACCGCCACCAGGACGTCCCTGGAGGTCGTGAGACCGATGCGACCGTTGACGGCGAGGGTCGACTGCCATTCGCCGACGGGCTGATGCAGGACGAAGCCTCGATCGAGCTGCACGGGCCCTCCGAAATGGATCGGCATCTTCTGCAGCGAGGGTTCGGTGTGCGGGATCTCGACTTGAGCCAGCAATGCCGACAACGTCATGTCGATCGGCCGGTTCACCACCAGGCCGAGGGCACCCTGATCGTTGTGCTCGCACACATAGGTGAGCGTGCGGGCGAAATTCGGGTCGACCATGTTCGGCATGGCGATCAGGAAGTGATCGGTCAGGTTCATGGTGCCCATGGATCGATTGTAAACGCGGCGCATGGCCTTCACAATGAAACACTCCGGCCCGGTGTTGTGTCGGACAGGGCTTAGGCCGGCGGTCTGATTCACCACGCGGTAATCCATGTCCCGATGATGGACGTGGTCGCTGCCGTCGGGATGCCGCTGCCGAGCCGGACGAAAAGCACGAGCCGCGCCCGATGAATCGAATCGAATCCGCCCTGGTCTGGTTCCGACGCGATCTGCGCCTGGACGACCACGCCGCCCTGCACGCTGCTTTGACGGCGTGCCGGCGCGTCTATTGCGCCTTCGTTTTCGATACCGAGATTCTCGATCGCCTGCCTTCGCGCGCCAGTCGCCGGGTCGAATTCATTCACGCGAGTCTCATCGAGTTGAACGCGGCGCTCGTTCGTCAAGCCAGTACGCTGATCGTCTGCCATGGGGCGGCGCGGGAGGAGATTCCGCGCCTGGCCGCGCGCCTGCACGTGGATGCAGTCTTCGCCAATCACGATTACGAACCGCAGGCGCTCGCCCGCGACGCGGCTGTCGCCCGTGCCCTGCAGGCAGCAGGCGTGGAGTTTCGTACCCGCAAGGACCAGGTCATCTTCGAGAAGGGAGAAGTCCTGACCGGCTCGGGCAAGCCCTTCTCGGTGTATACCCCCTACCGGACGGCCTGGCTCAAGCGCCTGGTGCCGTTCTTTCACAAGGCCTACCCGGTCGAGAAGCATCTCGGGTCACTCGCGCCGTTGCCTGCCGAGGTCGTGCCGAGCCTGGAGGCCATCGGCTTTCGGAAGACCAACTTCGATCAGATCGGCATTCCGGCCGGGGCAAGCGGGGCACAGACCCTGCTCGAAGACTTCCTGCGCCGCATCGACGGCTACCGGGAGCGGCGCGATTTCCCTTCAGTGCGCGGGCCTTCGTACCTGTCGGTGCATCTGCGGTTCGGGACAGTCTCCATCCGCCGGCTCGTCTCGCTGGCCGTGGAGCGATCGAGCGAGGGTGCCACGACGTGGCTGCACGAACTTGTCTGGCGCGATTTCTATTTCATGATCCTGCATTTTCACCCGCACGTGGCGGAGCACGCGTTCAAGCCGGAGCTCGATGCGATTCCCTTCCCCAACGATCCTGCGCGGTTCGATGCGTGGTGTCGGGGGCAAACCGGCTATCCGATCGTCGACGCCGCGATGCGCCAGCTGAACACCGCGGGCTACATGCACAATCGCCTGCGCATGATCTCGGCATCCTTTCTCGTCAAGGATCTGCACATCGACTGGCGTTGGGGGGAGCGCTACTTCGCAGAACACCTGAACGACTACGATCTTGCGGCAAACAATGGCGGCTGGCAGTGGTCCGCGTCGACCGGCTGCGATGCCCAGCCTTATTTCCGCATCTTCAACCCGGTGACACAGTCGGAGAAGTTCGATCCGCAGGGAGCGTTCATTCGCCGCTATGTTCCCGAAATTGCGAAGCTCCCCGATCGGCTCATCCATGCACCGTGGAAGGCGACTGCCGACGAGTGCAGAGATGCGGGCGTGATTCTCGGAACCACGTATCCGCATCCGGTCGTCGATCACGCCGAGTCGCGCCGGATCGCGCTCGAACTCTACGGCATGATGAAGAAGGCATAGCCGCCTACTTGCGCCAGAACGCGGGAGTGAAGAACACGAGGATGGTGAACAGTTCCAGCCGCCCGAGCAGCATCAGCGCGACGCAGAGCCACGTCTGAACGTCGGTGAGCGATGCGAAGTTCGAGGCCGGGCCGACCTCGTGCAATCCCGGTCCCAGATTCGCCAGCGAGGCGGCGGCGGCGGAGAACCCGGTCAGGATGTCGAGCCCGGTGGCCGCGAACAGCAGCGTTGCGACGACCAGCGTTGCAATCCAGGCAAAGAAGAACGCGAGCACGCCGACGATGACGCGGCCGGGCACGACCTGGCCCGCGATCTTGACCGGGACGATTGCACTCGGATGCAGCATGCGGACCATGTCCCGGTAGATCTGACGGTAGAGGATGATGGCCCGGATCATCTTGATGCCGCCGCCGGCCGAACCCGAGCAGGTGACGAAGCTCGCCAGAAACATGAGCCACAGCGGCGCGAAGAACGGCCACTTGGCGTAATCTTCGGTCGCGTAGCCGGTGGTGGTTGCGACCGATACCGTATTGAAGGCTGCATGGCGCATCGACGTCGAAAGATCCGGGTAGGTCTCGTTGAACCAAAGATACAGGCCCACGACGGCGACGCTGGTCACGAGGATGAACACGAACGTCATGACTTCCGGATCGCGGCGAAACGCGAGCAGGCTTTTCGAGTGCCAGGCAACGAAGTGGGTCGCGAAGTTGATGCCGGCGAGCGTCATGAAGACGATCGCCACCAGTTCGATCGCGACCGAATCGAAATAGCCGAAACTCGCGTCATGGGAGGAAAAGCCGCCGAGGCCCATGGTGGTGAAGGCATGGACCAAGGCGTCGATCCAGGTCATCCCGGCAAGGCGGTAGGCAAGCATGCACAAGACCGTGAGCACGGCGTAGACCGACCAGAGCACTTTCGCGGTCTCTGTAATGCGCGGCGTAAGGCGGGCATCCTTCATCGGCCCCGGAATCTCTGAGAGGAAGACCTGGCGTCCGCCGACACCCAGCAGCGGGAGGATGGCAACGGCCAGCACGAGGACACCCATGCCGCCCAGCCATTGCAGTTCGGCGCGCCAGATGTTCACTGCGGCAGGCAGATGATCCAGACCGCTCAATACCGTGCTGCCGGTGGCCGTGAGTCCTGCGGTGGCCTCGAAATAGGCATCGGTAAACGACAGGCCCGGGATGCAAAGCATCAGGGGCAACGTTGCGAACGCCGATCCGCCGACCCAAACTGCGATCACGAGCGCGATGCCGTCGCGTGGTTTCAGGTCGCGACGAAAGCGCCGCGTGAGAAGCCAGATGAGATAGCCGCTCGCGCAGTTGAAGGCCATCGAGAAGACGAACTGGTTGGCCGTGCCGTCGTTCATCGCGAGCGAAACCGCGAGCGGCAGAATGTGCGTCAGGCTCATGAACATCGCGATGAGCCCGAGCAGCGGGGCGACGGTGAGCAGCGTGGCCACGAGTCAGGTATGCGTCCGGATCACCCGGTTCGCCGAGTACGATGCGTTCAGAGGAATCCCACCCCGACCTGGAACAGTTTTTCCACCTGCGGCACGATCTTCTTGGTCACCGCGAAAACGATGACATGGTCGTCCGCCTGGATGAGCGTGTCATGGTGCGCGATGATGACTTCGTCCGCACGTCGATCCGATTCCTTGCCCGGACGCCGCCGCACGATGGCGCCGATCGTCGCGCCCTTGGGCAGATCGATCTCCTCCACCGTGCGTCCGACCACCTTCGACGACTTGCGATCGCCGTGTGCGATGAGTTCGAGGGCCTCCGCCGCACCGCGCCGCAGGGAGTGAACGGCTACGCAGTCGCCGCGACGCACGTGAGCGAGCAGCGTGCCGATGGTGGTCTGCGCGGGCGAAATTGCGATGTCGATCTGCCCGGCCTGAACGAGATCGACGTAGGAGCTGCGATTGATGAGGGCGATGGCGCGTCGTGCGCCCATCCGTTTGGCCAGCAGCGACGACATGATGTTGTTTTCGTCGTCGTTGGTGACGGCGCAAAACACGTCCATTTCGTCGATGTTCTCGGATTCGAGCAGTTCTTCGTCGGTGATGTCCCCCGAAATGACCAGGGTGCTGTTGAGGTCGGAGGCGAGGCGCTCTGCGCCGGCCTTGTTGAACTCGATGATCTTCACCTGATAGTTCTTTTCGAGGGCGGTGGCGAGCCGCCGTCCGATGTTGCCGCCGCCGCCGATCATCACTCGTCGCACGGGCTTGTCCATGCGCCGCAGTTCGCGCAATACGTCGCGGATGTGTTCGCGGGCGGCAAGAAAGAACACTTCGTCCCCGGCTTCGATGACGGTATTTCCCTCCGGGATGATGGGGCTGTCCCGCCGGAAGATCGCAGCGACCCGGGTATTGATGTGCGGCATGTGGCGGCGAATCTCCTGCAGTTCATGACCGACCAGCGGGCCGCCATGGAAAGCGAGCACGGCGACGAGCGAGACGCGGCCTTCGGCGAACTCGAGCACCTGCAGCGTCTCGGGAAACTCGATCAGCTTGACGATGTAATCGGTGAGGATCTGCTCGGGGCAGATCGCGAGATCGACGGCGAAGTTGTCGTCGTCGAAGATTTCCGGATGCGCGAGGTAGTCGGTGGCGCGCACCCGGGCGATTCGTGTCGGCGTGTTGAAGAGCTTGCGGGCGAGTTTGCAGGCCACGAGGTTGGTTTCGTCGCTCTGGGTGACTGCGACGAGCATGTCCGCATCCTCGATGCCGGCGCGGATGAGTACCGTCGGATGCGCCGCGTTGCCGGTGACCGTACGCAGGTCGAGTCGATCCTGCAGCTGGGCAAGGCGGGCCGGATTGGTGTCGACCACGGTGATGTCGTTGGCTTCGGAGACGAGGCTCTCCGCGACCGTCGATCCGACCTGCCCTGCGCCCAGTATGATGATTTTCAAGAGCGGCGTGCCGAAAAGGGAAAATTCTATCAGTCCGCCGCGTTCGATATCGCACTACCGCGCTTCGATCGGTCGCGGGATTGGATGCGAATCAGGGCATGTGGGCCCGTACCCATGACTTCCAGGCTTCGAAGAGCACCGGATCCAGGGCCGCGATGACCGAACGTCGCCACAGGGGCGCTTGCCAGTAGTCGTCGTGATCGAGCGCGCACAAGTGCCCATCCGCTTCGCTCAGGATCAGTGCGCCAGCCGCGTAGTCCCACAACTTCTGCCCCCCGTGCAGATAGACATCGAAGCGACCGGCCGCGGCATAGCACCATTCGAGCGCGCTGGCACCGTAGTTTCGCTGCGACATGTACGGCGGGCGAGCCACGAGGTGCTGGGCGAGCGTTTTGTCCACACGTTTCAGGTCGACGCCGGCCATGGCGTTGCGCAGCGTAGGCACCGTGGTCTTGATCGGCAGCCGTTCCCCGTTGAGATAGGCGCCGGCGCCGCGAGCGGCCGAGAACGCTTCATCGGCGACCGGATCGAAGACCACGCCGAGCACCGGACGGCCTTGGCGCATGAGCGCGACCGAGACTGCGAAATACGGCAGGCCATTGACGAAATTCGATGTGCCGTCGATCGGATCGACGCACCACAGGCCGGCATCGCCGTTGATCCACTGTTCCGCCTGTTCCTGCTGCGTCATTTCCTCGGCGAGTACCGGTACGTCGGTCAGGCCCCGCAAGGCGCGCGCAAGCGCTTCCTGGGCTGCGAGATCGGCTTCGGTGAAGAGGCTGCCGTCGGCCTTGCGGCTGTGAGCCACCCGCAGGTAGCGCGGCATGATCTCGGTGGCCGCGACGTCGCGCACGACGCTCAGCAGTGGTTCGAGGAGCTCGGCGTCGCTATCGTTGCCCGCGCCCGGTTGCGTGGCGAACGGGCGGGATTCGTTGGATTGGTTCGGCGGGTATGCCATGATTGCATCGCGCTGCATGCGGCGACACACGCTTAACGACGGCAAAGCCTTGCAATGAGATCTCCAAGAGTTTATCACCCGGGCCGGCTTCAGGTCGGCCGCGACGCCACGCTGGACGCGGCGGGTTCGCATCATCTCGGTCGGGTATTGCGCATGAAGGCCGGCGATCCCGTCGTGTTGTTCGACGGCACGGGCGGGGAATACCAGGGGATCATCCGCGGCGTCGAGCGCAGCGGCGTGCGGGTTCGGGCGGAATCATTCGATCCGATCGAGCGCGAATCGATACTCGAGGTCGGGCTCGTGCAGGCCGTTTCGGCCGGCGAGCGCATGGAGTTCACGCTGCAGAAGGCAGTTGAACTCGGCGTTGCATGGATCGCGCCGATCATCACGCGGCGTTCGAAAGTGCGCCTGGGCGCGGAGCGCGCAGAGAAGCGCGTGTCGCATTGGCAGCGCGTCGTCAGTGCGGCCTGCGAGCAAAGCGGACGCAATCGCGTGCCCGCCGTGCGACCGCTGATGGAATTCACCGCCTGGCTCGCCGAACCCGCGGGCGCTTCCCATCGGCTCGTGCTGCAACCGGATGCCGACCGACGCTTGTCCGAAGCGGGGCCCTTGCAGGGTAGCGTCGAACTGCTGGCCGGTTGCGAGTCGGGTTTGGACGACGAGGAGATCGATCTGGTGCTGCGGTATGGTTTCGTGCCGGTGCGGTTGGGCCCCCGCGTGCTGCGGACCGAAACGGCCGGTATCGCGGCGCTGGCGGCAATACAGGCGTTGTGGGGCGATTTCTGATTCATGCGTAAACCGTGGCGCTCGGTGCGGCGTTCTTGGACTTCCGGGCCGCAGCCCCCCATGCAGAGTGATGCGAGGTGAAAACATGACGAGCCAACGCGGATGGCGGCGACTGGGGGTGATGCTCGCTTGCACAGGGGTGTTCGTCATGGCCGGGTCTGCGAGCGCGCAGCATGCGCCGGCCCAGCCGGAGCGTGATCAGACCTCGCCTCACGGCGGGCGGACGCAAGCGCAGGCTTCGGCGGTCGAACCCATGGATCCCGTGCTGCAGGCCATTCTTCTCGCCATGGCCGCGAGGGTGCTGCGCGAGGCGGCCGCGAGTCCGGATCCGCTCGACGCACTCGGCAGAACCCTGGAGCGTTCCGTCGCCTCGGCGGCTGCCGATCCCCGCACGCTGAAGACCATCGAGGCGCTGACGTCGCAGGCGTTGAAAGAGGCGCCGCCGGAATTGCGGCACGCCTTGTTCGAGTTCATCGCCGGGGCCCTCGCCCATGCGCGCCGTGAACGGGAAGCGGCTCGATCTTCAGCGCGCTAGGTACCGCGCGGCTGAGCAAGCTCAGCGCGCAGCGGCCTTCTTGAAGGCGGCCGGTTCGAGCTTGTGCCGCTGCAGCAGCTTGTAGAACTCCGTGCGATTGCGGCCCGCCAGTCGGGACGCCCGGGTCACGTTTCCGGTCGTGATCTTCAACAGCTGAACGAGATACTCGTGCTCGAAGCGGCGTCGGGCCTCTTCGAGGGACGTGAACTTGTGCGCCTGATCGCTGATCGCCTCCTGGACGAGGCTTGCCGGTATCAGCGCCGTGGTCGCCAGTGCAACGGCCTGCTCGACCACGTTGCGCAGCTGGCGCACGTTGCCCGGCCATTCGGCGGCGACTAGCAGCGCCAGCGCATCGGGGGCGAATCCGTTCACCTTTCGGGCGTACTGCGCGGCGATTTCCCGCAGGAAGTGATTCGCAAGCACGGCGATGTCGTCGCGGCGTTCGACCAGAGCGGGAACACGCAGCGTCACCACGTTGAGGCGGTAGTAGAGATCTTCGCGAAAGACCGCCGACTTCACCGCGGCTTCGAGATCGCGATGACTCGCCGACACGAGGCGCACGTCGATTCCCCGGGCGTAGTTGGAGCCGAGCGGGCGTACCTGGCGCTCCTGCAGCACGCGCAGAAGCTTCGCCTGCAATGCAATCGGCATGTCACCGATCTCGTCGAGGAACAGCGTACCGCCGTGAGCGGCAGCGAAGAGTCCGTCGTGATCGCTTTCGGCGCCTGTGAAGGCACCGCGCAAATACCCGAACAGCTCGGACTCGAGCAGCTCCGCCGGGATGGCGGCGCAGTTGATCGCGATGAAGGGTTTGTCCCTACGCGGGCTTGCATCGTGGATCGTGCGGGCAAGCAGTTCCTTGCCGGTGCCGCTGTCGCCGAGGATGAGGATGCTCGCTTCGGTCGGGGCGACCAGGCGGGCCTTCGCCAGCAATTCTTCCATGCGGGCGCTGCGTGTGATGATGCCATGGAGCGCGCTGCTGGCAATGTTGCGCTCGGCACCTGCCGAGAGCTGAACCGCACGCCCGAGTTCGGCGAGCAATTGGGAAGGCTCGACCGGTTTGGTCAGATAGCCGAATACCCCGCGCTGCGTCGCGGCGACCGCGTCCGGGATCGTGCCGTGCGCGGTCAGGATGATCACGGGCAGGCTGGGGTAGGTCCGGTGCACGGCTTCGAACAGCGCAAGGCCGTCCATGCCGCCCATCCGGATGTCGGTCAGGACGACCGCGGGGCGTTCGACGGCAAGCAGCGCGAGCGCTCTCTCCGCGCTCGGGGCGCATAGGGGGTCGTAGCCGGCGCCCTCGAGGCGAATTGCCAGCAAGCGGAGCAGATCGGGATCGTCGTCGACGACGAGTATGCGGGTCGGGGAGGTCATCGCTTCTTGGACTCCGGGGTGGCGGCGCGCTGCTGCATTTCTTTCTCCAGCGCGCGGATGCGATCGAGTTTCTGCTGCAGGCCTGCCGCGTGTCGCGCGGCGCGTCGTTGCTCCATGAGCAGCGATGTCACGAGCTGGGCGAGCGCGTGGTATTCGCTGCCTGCCTCGCGCGCGAGCGGCTCCAGCAACTCCAGGGCCTGATGGTCGTCGCCGAAGCCTGTAAGGGGGAGGCTAAGCAGCAGGGCGAGCCGAATCCGGTCGTACTCGGAGCGGGACGCGGCAAAAGACTTGCGGAGGGCCTCGTACTCGCCGCGCAGTTCTCGCGCCGGACGTTGCCGTACACGATTGACGTAGGCGAGGGCGCGCACCGTGCCAGGAGGCTCGACCGCGATCGGTACCGGCGGACGCGGTTCGGCGGGGGGCGGATAAGGCCGCGTTTCCACAGCTCGGGGCTCGGACGAGGGCGGTTCAGGGGGCGGCTCGACAGACGGAGAAGTGATGCAACCGGCCAGCAGCGCGCTCGTCAGGCTGGCGAGGTAGAGATGTCGGCGCAGGATCATGAGAATGTCCCGCGGGGGTCCGCGATCGGAAGGCGAACGCGCAAGAGTGCGCCGCCGCGATCGTCGTCCGCCACCTGTACGTCGCCGCCGTGCGCAGCGGCATACTCACGCACGATGGACAAACCCACGCCGCTGTTCTTGAGTACGCTGCTCCCGGTGGTCCGGCCCTGATAGAACGGGTCGAAGATGCTGTCGCGATCCTCCCGGGCGATGCCGGGCCCCTCGTCATGGACCCCGAGCAGGATGTCGCCCGCATCCCGCCGCGCGCGAACTTCGATCGTGCCGCCGTGCGGCGAATGCTTGATGGCGTTCGAGATCAGATTATCGAGGATCACGCGCAGCTTTTCCCGATCGGCGACGAAGGTGGCCGCATTGTCATCGAGCTGGAACGACAACGACAACCCTTTGGTGCGCGCAGCAAGCTCGTGGTCGGCAGCCACCTGCTGCACGATCTGCGGCAGATTCAATGTCTCGTTCTCCAGATGCAACCGGCGAAACTGCGCTTCCCCGAGCTGCAGCAGATCTTCCACCAGACGCTGCAGTTCGAGCGCGTTGCGGCGAAGAATGTCCGCCAGCTCGCGCTGCGTGGGGGTGAGTGTACCGGCGACGCGTTCGAGCAGGAGGTCGGTGCTCTCGCGCACGGCGGACAATGGAGTCTTCAGTTCGTGCGCGATGTGGCGCATGAAGCGATTCTTCTGCTGCTCGATACCGAGCAGCACGCTGCGCAGCCACTCGAGGCGCTCACCCAGCTGGCGGATATCGCGCGGACCGCTCACTCGGATCGGATCCGAAAGGCGGCCCGCGCCGATGGCGCCTATGGCCGCATCGAGTCTTCGCACGGGTCGCACCATCGCGAGGGCCACGCCGACCGCGACGAGAATCGCGAGCGGCACCGCAGCCGCGAGCTGCCAGTAGACGACGCGCTGTGCTTCCTGCGCCATCGCACTCATCGATTGGCGCTCGCGCTCGGTCAATGCGTCGGCTTCGCGGATCGTTTCGTCGGCGAGCCGGTGTGCCTCGTCGAATCGCTCGCTCGCCCGCTCGACGGCATCGCTCGATTTTTCCGGACTCGACAAGGCGGCGAATACGCCCGCCTCGATATCTCGCATGCGCTGCAGGCGGGCACGCTGGGCGGATTCGAAGGGCGCGGTGTCCAGGCGGGCGGCGGCCGCGAGGAACTGCTTGCGCAGCGCGAGGTAGATTTCGGGCACACTCGCCTCGCCCAGGATGGCCGATTGCCGGGCACTGCGCTCCAGTTCGCGCAATAGCGTCGCAAGGCGGCGGGTGGACTGCGTGATCAGCGCAGTCTGGGCGAGTGCGGCCTGGGCCTTGCGGGCCAGGCGATCGGTGTAGATCGCGCTGGTGGCCAGACCGGCGACCAGCGGGGCAAGCGCGAGTGCGAAGCCCAGGACCAGCAGGCCGAGGAACGATCTGGGATAGGGCAGCTGCATGCGTTCGCAAGAAGAGAGGTGGGCGTAAGGATCCACCGGTCTGTCCACCGGCGAAGACGGCTTGCGTCACAGGCGCCAGGGATCTCCGGATGGCCGGGAGTATAGGCAATTCCGGGGTGTATCGAACGTGCAATCCGCCCGCTTTGCGCAAAGGGTGGACAACCTGCGGTTTCTCGCGCCGGCTGGCTCGCATATCATGTCGGATCCATCGGGAGATGATTCTGGATAGCGTCCTCAACACGTCGCCACAGACGTTCGTCGAGTGGTTTCGCGCGGCAGCGCCCTACATTCATGCCTTTCGCGGCAAGACGTTCGTCGTTGCCGTGGGGGGCGAGGTCGTGGCCGATGGTCGCTTCGTTGCGCTCAGCCACGATCTGAACCTGCTGGCTGCACTGGGAGTGCGGATCGTGCTGGCCTTCGGTGTGCGTGCGCAGGTCGAAGCGCTCATGCTGGAGCGCAAGCTCAAGCCGAAGTACCGGGACGGGGTGCGCATCACCGATCCGGCGGCCCTCAAGTGCCTGAAGGAAGCTGTGGGCTCGGTCCGCGCGGAGATCGAGGCGTCCTTGTCCACGGGCTTGCCGAATTCGCCGATGGCCGGTGCGGATATCCGCGTGACGAGCGGCAACTTCGTGACGGCAAAGCCGCTCGGCGTCATCGACGGTACCGACATGCTGCATACCGGCGAAGTTCGGAAAGTCGATGCGGTCGGGATCGTCTCTGCGCTCGATACGGGGGCGATCGTCTTGCTGCCGCCCCTCGGTTATTCGGCGACCGGGGAGACCTTCAACGTCACCGTCGAGAACGTGGCCGCCCGGGCGGCGATTGCGCTCAATGCCGACAAGCTACTGTTCCTCGTGGATACCGTCGGCGTCGAGCGGGCGCGCGGCGGACTCATTCGCGAACTGCGGGTCGACGAAGGGGAGCGCCTGTTGCGCCGAGCGCGCAACGTCGCGGAGGACATTCACCTTTATCTGCCGCATGCGCTCGCTGCCTGTCGTGCCGGCGTGCGTCGGGTGCATCTGGTCAATCGCCATCTCGACGGCGCGTTGATGCTGGAGCTTTTCACCCGCGACGGGGTGGGAACGATGGTCGTCCGGGATTCCCTCGATCATCTGCGCGATGCCACCATCGACGACGTGGGTGGCGTGCTTGCGCTCATCGGCCCCCTGGAAGAGGAGGGTACGCTGGTGAAGCGGGGCCGCGAATTGCTGGAGATGGAAATCGACCGCTTCAGCGTGGTGGAGCACGACGGTCTCATCGTCGGCTGCGCTGCGCTCTATCCTTATCCGGAAGCCAAAGCCGGGGAACTGGCGTGCCTGGCGGTCAATCCGCATTTTCGCGATACCGGCTACGGGGCGGATCTGGTCGAAGTCATCGAGGACAAGGCGCGCGAGCGCGGGATCCAGCGACTGTTCGTGCTCACGACGCGTGCTGCGCATTGGTTCATCGAGCGTGGATTCAGCGAGGCGCCGGTCGAGGCCTTGCCCGCCAACAAGCGGGAAATGTACAACTGGCAGCGGCGCTCCAAGGTGCTCATCAAGCCGCTGTAGACTGTCTTCGATTCACTGTCAGCGGGTAGGTATTCGATATGACGCGTATGGTTCAATGCATCAAGTTGGGACGCGAGGCGGAAGGGCTCGACTTTCCGCCTTATCCGGGCGATCTCGGCAAGCGCATCTTCGAGAACGTGTCGAAGGAGGCCTGGGGGCAATGGTTGCGTCAGCAGACCATGCTCGTGAACGAGAACCGGCTCAATCTGGCCGATCCGAAAGCGCGCAAGTACCTCGCCGAACAGATGGACCGGCATTTCTTCGGCGGCGGCGCCGACACGGTTGCCGGGTACGTGCCGCCGGCCTCGTAGACCGGGGTGCGGCCATCGAGGCGACCGACCGTCGCCTCGATGGCGGTTCGGGCGGCGTCCGGTCATCCGTCGAGTGCGTCCGTTGATGGGAGTCAAAGGGCGCTGCACCGCTCGGGAACATACTTGATTTGTCGGGCGGGGAGCGAGCGGTTGCTCCTGCCGCAACCCAGGATACGACGATCGACCATGACTACACCGGGTAGAAGGGGTAAGGCGGTTGCCGCCACGCGGCGCCCCCCCGTTCGTTCGTCGCGGAAGAAGAGCGCTGCTGCGGAAGCCGAGGCGGTACGGATGCGGGCTGCGTCTTCGCTGTTCCTCAATCGCGAACTCGGCCTGCTCGAGTTCAATCGCCGGGTGCTGGCCCAGGCGGAGGACAAGCGTACGCCGCTCCTGGAACGGCTGCGGTTCCTGTGCATCGCCGACAGCAATCTCGACGAGTTCTTCGAGATTCGCGTCGCCGGCCTGAAGGCCCAGATCGCCGCCGGCGACGACGAGCCCGGTCCCGACGGCCTCTCGCCCGAACAGGTGTTCCGGTCGATCGCAACCGAAGTGCACGCGCTCTGCGAGCGGATGTACCGGCTGCTCAACGACGATCTCTTCCCCGCGCTGGCCGCCGAGGGCATACGCTTTCTGCGGCGGAGCAAGTGGAACGACGCTCAGAAGACCTGGGTCAGGGCCTACTTCTTTCGTGAGTTGATGCCCCTTCTGACGCCGCTGGGGCTCGATCCTGCGCATCCTTTCCCCCGCCTCGCCAACAAGAGCCTCAATTTCATCGTGGAACTCGAGGGGCGGGATGCCTTCGGGCGCCGCAGCGGGTTTGCGATCGTGCAGGCTCCGCGTGTCTTGCCGCGCGTGATTTCGCTGCCGAAGAAGGTCGCCGGTTGTGAATACGGGTTCGTCTTCCTGTCATCGATCCTGCACGCGCACGTCGGCGAGTTGTTCGCCGGCATGACGGTGAAAGGCTGCTATCAGTTCCAGTTGACCCGCAACAGCGATCTCTTTCTCGACGAGGAGGAACTGCAAGGGGTGAAGAGCCTGCGGATGGCCTTGCAGGGCGAGTTGTCGCAGCGAAACTTCGGCGACGGGGTGCGTCTGGAGGTATCGGACGTCTGTCCGGCGCATGTCACCGAAGTGCTGCTGCAGCAGTTCAATCTGACGCCGCGCGATCTCTACCAGGTCAATGGGCCCGTCAATCTCGTGCGCCTCAGCGAAGTGCTCGATCGGGTCGATCGCGCAGCGCTGAAGTTTCCGCCCTTCGTGCCGGGGATTCCGCTAGCACTTCAGCGCCGGCCGAATCCCTTCGAGGCCATGCGCCGGGGCGACGTGCTGCTGCATCATCCCTTTCAGTCGTTCGGTCCGGTCGTCCACTTCATCCAGCAGGCCGTGAGCGATCCGCAGGTCGTTGCCATCAAGATGACGATCTACCGCACGGGGCCGGAATCGGAGCTGATGGAGACCCTGATCGCGGCGGCCCGCGGCGGCAAGGTGGTGACCGTGGTCCTCGAACTGCTCGCACGGTTCGACGAAGAGGCCAACATTCAGTGGGCCTCGCGCCTGGAGGAGGCCGGCGCCCATGTCGTCTATGGCGTCGTCGGCCACAAGACGCACGCGAAAATGGCGATGGTCGTGCGCCGCGAAGAGAACAGGCTGCGCCGCTATGTTCATCTGTCGACGGGCAACTATCATCCGCGGACGACACGGCTCTATACCGACATCGGTCTTTTCACGGCCAATGAAGAGATCTGTGCCGACGTGAACGACGTGTTCATGCAGCTCACCGGGCTCGGTCGTGCGAGCAAGCTGAAGCACTTGTGGCAATCGCCCTTCACGATGCATGAACGCATGCGAGCCGCCATCGCGCGCGAGACGACGCGGGCCCGACAGAACAAGCGCACCCGCATCATCGCGAAGATGAATTCGCTGCTCGAGCCCGAGATCATTCTGGCCCTTTACGAGGCGTCGCGCGCGGGCGTGAAGATCGATCTCATCGTGCGTGGGGTCTGCGCGCTGCGCCCCGGCGTGCCGGGGCTGTCCGAGAACATCCGCGTGCGCTCGGTGATCGGACGCTTTCTCGAACATACGCGCATCTTCTATTTCCTGAACGGCGGCGAGCACGACGTGTATCTCGCGAGCGCCGACTGGATGGACCGCAACTTCTTTCGTCGCATCGAGGTCTGCTTCCCCGTGCTCGACAAGCGCCTGAAGAAGCGCGTCATGGAAGAAGCACTGGAGCCCTATCTTGCCGACAACACCGAAGCCTGGGAGATGGATGGCGAGGGCGGCTACAAGCGACGCACGGCGCGCGGCGGCACCCCCAGCACGGCGCAGCAGTATCTGCTCGCACGCCTGGTCGACCGGGGAGCGTAGGCCGTGAAGGCTGCGCGGTCGGTCGATGAATCGAAAACCGGCGTGGTTGCAATGCCGCCGGATACCGGGGCAGGCCATGACATCGAGACCGAGCTGAAGCTCGATGTCCCGCCGCGACTGGCGGCCAAGGTGCTCGCGCATCGCGTGTTTCGAAGCCGGGGGAGCGGTCGGTGGGTCCGCTCGCGCCTGCTCGGTGTCTACTACGATACGCCGCAGCTCGATCTATGGCATGCACGGATCAGCGTGCGGTTGCGTCGCTCGCCGAGCGGATGGGTGCAGACGATCAAGTGGGCCGGCGGTGCGCTGGGAGGCCTGCATCAGCGCAACGAGCTCGAGTGGGCGATGCCCGATCAGACGCTATCGTTTCGGAATCTCGAACAGCGGGCAGGACTCGAGGCGCTGTTCGACGAGCGTTTGCAGCGCAAGCTGAAGCCGGTTTTCATCACCGATTTCGAGCGCGCCGCCCGCATGATCACGTTGCATGACGGCAGTCGCGTGGAGGCGAGCCTCGACCGGGGCCGAATCGTCTGCGGGACGACTACGCATCCCATTTGCGAGCTGGAGCTCGAACTCAAGGGCGGTGTCCCATGGGGTTTGTTCGACGTCTCGGCTGCGTTGGTGGCGGATCTGTCCGTGCGGCCCGCGCATCGGAGCAAGGCCGAGCGGGGCTATCTTCTTGCCGGGCTCGTGTCTGCCCCCTCGAAGGGTCGCCGTGTCGAGCTGCCGGCGCTCGCCGATGTTCCGACTGCCGTGGCGATGTTCGTCGCTTCAGGGCTCGAACAGCTTCAGGCCAATGAATACGGCATGTTGGGCGGCGACGACATCGAGTATCTGCATCAGCTGCGCGTGGGACTGCGTCGCTTGCGCTCGTGCCTGAGTGCGTTCGGAAGCGCTATGCCCAAGGTCGAGGTCGATGCGCTTCGAGGCGAGTTGCGATGGCTGGCGGGTCGACTCGGTCCCGCACGGGACTGGGACGTTTTTCTGGAAGAGTCGTTGCCTGTGCTTCTCGATGGGTTGGAAGGTTTCGGCGCGACGGAAGATCTGACCGCACTCGCTCAGGCCGCGCACGTATTGAAGGGGCGGGCGGCGATCGGTGCGCGCACCGCACTGAAGTCCAGGCGTACGAGTGCCTTGTTGCTTGCGCTCGGACGGATGGCTGCGGGCGGGGGCATGCTTGCCGATCCGGCGGTGGTGAAAGTCCCGCTGGCCGACTACGGGCCCGGATTGCTCGATCGGCGTCTCGAAAGCGTATTGCGACGGGGCAAGAAGGCACGCAAGCGCGGCACAGTCCCACAACTCCACGAACTTCGGATCGCTGTAAAGAAGCTGCGCTATGCGACCGAGTTCGTCGGGGAAGCGTTCGCCGACAAGGAGCGCGTCCGCGCGTACCACGCGCTACTCGCGAAGCTGCAAACTTGCCTTGGGCGCATCTGCGATGCTGCAGCAATGACGCATCGGGTCGACGAAGCTGTCCCGGATCGCGTGGCGCTTATCGCAAGTGTTGGCGGATGGAGCGCCTGTGCGGTTCACGCGCAGCGAAGACGCCTGCGGGCGCTTTGGCGCGAATTTCGCAAGACCGAGCGGTTTTGGTAGATAAAACACCGGAACGAAGAGGAGCACGCACTTGGATCTGATCCTCTGGCGACATGCCGAAGCAGAAGACGGTTTCGACGACGAACGGCGCAAGCTCACGGCCCGGGGGCGCCGACAGGCGGCCGTGATGGCCAGGTGGCTGCAGCAGTGCCTGCCCAAACACTTCGTGGTGGTCGCGAGTCCGGCGGTGCGCACCCGAGAGACGGCATCGGCGCTCACCCCGAAGTTCGTTCTGAGCGACGACGTCGGTTTGAGCGCAAGTCCGGATTCGATCCTGCGCGCGGCTTCGTGGCCCCGCGCGAGCCAGCCCGTCGTCGTGGTCGGGCATCAGCCGACGCTGGGCATGACCGCGGCACAGCTGATGGCCGGCCAGCCTTTGCAATGGAGCGTGCGCAAGGGGTCGATCTTCTGGGTGGTGCGCAAAGGCGAAGAGAACGTGCTGCGTGCCGTAATGCCGTCGGAACTGCTTTGAGGCAAGACACAGGAACAAACGGGAGACAACGATGTTCGAATCGGCCGAGTTGGGGCATCGCATCGACAAGGAAACATATCAGCGCGAGGAGCCAGCCCTGCGCGAGGCACTGCTGAATGCTCAGTTCGATCTGGCTCAGGCGAAACGCTTTCCCGTAGTGCTCGTCATCGGCGGCGTCGATGGCGCCGGCAAGGGCGAGACGGTCAACATGCTCAACGAATGGATGGACCCGCGGCATATCCTGACCCATGCCTTCCCGGAGCCGTCCGACGAAGAACGCGAGCGGCCCCGCATGTGGCGCTTCTGGCGCGCACTGCCGCCGAAGGGAAAGATCGGCATCCTCTTCGGCGCCTGGCACACTCAGCCCATCGTCGATCGCGTGTACGGCAACATCGGCAAGGCGACGCTCGCGCAATCCATCGCGGAAATCGTGCGCTTCGAGAAGATGCTCACCAACGAAGGCGCGCTGGTGCTCAAGTTCTGGTTCCATCTTTCGAAAGAGCGGCAGCGCAAGCGACTGAGAGCGCTCGAGAAGGATCCCAAGACGCGTTGGCGCGTGACCTCCACCGACTGGGAACGGTTCAAGAACTACGACCGCTTCCGCAAGGTCTCGGAACAATTTCTGCTGCAGACGAGCAAGGCCGAGGCGCCATGGGTCGTCGTCGAGGGCGAGGATCCGCAATACCGAATGCTCACGGTCGGCAATCTTCTGCTATCGGCGATACGCGAAAGACTGGACCAGAAGCCAGTTCCCCACCTCCCCGATCGTACGCCGCCGATGCTGCCGCGCATCGATCGCCGGGACGTACTCTCGGCGCTGGACCTCAACCGGAAGATTTCCAAGGCCAAGTATCAGAAAGAGCTGGAGCAGTGGCAGGGGCGCCTCAACCTGCTCTCGCGCGACCCGAAGTTCAAGGACGTCTCGGTCATCCTGGTCTTCGAGGGGCAGGACGCCGCCGGCAAGGGCGGGGCGATCCGTCGCATCACCGGCGCCATCGACGCACGCCATTACGAGGGCATACCGGTCGCGGCGCCCACCGAGGAAGAGCGTGCCCAGCCCTATCTGTGGCGATTCTGGCGCCATGTGCCGCGCCGGGGGCGATTCACGATTTTCGACCGCTCCTGGTACGGGCGCGTGCTGGTCGAACGGGTGGAAGGCTTCTGCTCGGAGTACGACTGGATGCGCGCCTACCCGGAGATCAACGATTTCGAGGAACAGCTGATCCGCAACCGCACCGTGCTGGTGAAGTACTGGCTGGAGATCAGCAAGGAAGAGCAGTTGAAGCGCTTCAAGGAGCGCGAGAAGACGGCGTTCAAGCGTTTCAAGATCACGGCCGAGGATTGGCGCAACCGCAAGAAATGGGATGCCTATCACGCAGCGGTCTGCGACATGATCGATCGCACGTCGACGTCGATCGCGCCGTGGACGCTGATCGAAGCCAACGACAAGTATCACGCCCGCATCAAGATCCTGCGTACGCTCTGCAAGAGCATCGAAGCGGCACTGTGATGATGTCTTCGTCGCCGAAGAACGATGGGTTCGTCGTTGCCTACCAAGCCAGAGGCGAGAAGCGGGCGGTCTTCTTCGTCTGATGGCGAGCCATGCGCCCGACGAGGTTGGCGAGCATGTCGAGCGCCTGCGGCAGATAGGGGCCCTTGTTGAGCATGATGCACTCGGCCCGCTCGGCACTGGCGGCGTCCGTCATTTCGGCTCGGGACGGGGCGCCGCGCTTGATCATCCCTTCGAGTACCTGGGTCGCCCAGACGACGGGCACCCGTGCGGCTTCGCAGAGCCACATCAGTTCTTCCTGTACCTCGGCGAGGCGCAGATAGCCGATCTCCACTGCGAGATCGCCGCGCGCGATCATCACGCCGAAGGGGCCGTGGCTCGCACCGCGAACGATGATGTCCGGCAGGTTTTCGATCGCGGTGGCCGTTTCGATCTTGGCAATGATGCCGAGCCTTCTGCGGGTGAGTCCTGCGAGGGTGCGATGGAGTGCGTCCATCTCGTCGGCCGTTTGCACGAAGGAGTAGCCCACGATGTCGGCGTGAATGGCGGCGAAGCGCAAGGCGGATTGGTCGCGCTGATCCAGGCCGTGCGCGGGTATCGGTGTGTCCGGGAAATTGAGGCCTTTGTCCGGGCCGAGGCGTGCCCCCTTGGGCGGGGCGTGCAGCACACGCAGCAGGGCGCCGTCCGCATCTACGGTTTCGACCTCGGTATCGATCTTCCCGTCATCGATCCTTACATGCTGGCCGGGCTGCAGGTACCGGAATATCGACGGCTCGATGCAGCCGATGCGGGCGGGTTCCACTTCCCGGCCGGCGTCATCGAGCCGAGCCGCCCGGCCGGTATCCGCGACGGGTGAGAGGAGGAGTCGATCGCCGACGTGCAGGCGAACTTCGACGGGCGGTGCGTCGAAAGCACCGACAACGCAGCGTGTACGCGGGCCGGTTCGTGCGCGTCGCAACAGTCGAGTGCCGGGGGCGAGGTAGGCGCCCCGGTCGGATTGGGCGAGCACGCGATCACGATCGATACGCTGCACTACGGTGAAGGTGCGCCGTCTGTCCCGCAGATCGCGAAAAGAGATCTCGTCGGTGGTACGCAGTGCGCGTGCCCAGGCCGTCGGCACGCTGATCCGATCGGGCTCTGCCGCGCTCGACGCGTGGCCTCCCGCAAGCCCTGATCCGTCGAGGATGATCTGCGCAGGTCGAACCAGTCTACCCTGCTCGTCGCGCTTCACCCGCACATGCAGGATCGGCGCGCCCGGGGGCAGCGGCCCGGTCCTCAGTTTCGGTCCGGGCAGATCGACCAGGATCCTGACGTTACGCTTGCACCGCTCGGCGGCGCGGCGAACATGCTTCGCCATGTCGAGCCAGTCCTTCGGCGTATCGTGTGCCGCATTGATGCGGGCGCAATCCATGCCATGTTCGACGAGCGCGTCGACGAACTGCGGATCATGGGCGGCTTGCGTGGGTAGCGTCACCATGAAGCGCGTTCGGCGCGAACCCGGACGAGGGCCGAGCAGACGCGCGGTCGCCCGTTCGAGCGCCGCATTGCCTGGGTCGGCCATGTTGTGGATGCGCTTCGACGCGAAGGCGGGCCGGCGTGCGCAAAGGTGTCGAAGTGCATCTGCGACCGCGTCGAGCGTCGCAACGACATGGGCTTCGCATCGGCCGAGCGACGACAAGCCCAGTGCGGCCAGTCGCGCCTGCAGTCGGGTGAGATCGAGTCGCCGCAACGCGATGTAGGCGGCGAGGTTGGAGGCGCTTTCGGCATAGCGTCCCATCGACGTCGAGGCGCGCCATTGCAGAAGGAGATGATCCTGCGCGGCGGTAACCTGGGCCCGTACGCGCTCCAGTTCGCGCAGAATCTGCGCGGGCGTATCGCGGGACGTCGGCATCGGATGTCAGGCGCTGACTGGGGGCGGGACGCAGCGCGCGCCGCTCAGGCGGCCGTTGCCAACTGGGCCACGGAAGCGTCGTCCCGGGCGACCCGGACGAGGAGCTCGGCACCGGAACCGTGCCACAGATCCATTTCCTCGCGCAGTGCGGTCTCGGTCAACGGACTGGCGGCCAGCCAGGCTTCGGGCACGTCGAGGACGAAGCGCCGGGCATCACTGCGCAGGCGCAGCTTCGGCAGTTCGACCCGCCCGCGACTGCGGCTGAAAAGCACGGCCAGCCGGAGGGCTGCGACCAGGGGCCAGTCTGCATCGCCGATCACGGCGTCCGGCAGCTTGCGCAGTTGTCTGCGATGCGCCAGCACGAGGGCCGCGAGGCGCTCCTGCTCCATGCGTGAGAAGCCGGGCATGTCGGCGTTGCGCAGGATGTAGGCCCCGTGCTTTTGATATCCGCTGTACGCGACCGTAATCCCGATCTCGTGCAGCTTGGCAGCCCATGTCAGGAACATCTCGGCGTTTTCGCGATCCTCGCAGGGAATCTGCGTGAGGAGTTGAATGCCGACGGTAGCCACCCGCTTGGCCTGGGTACTGTCGACGTGGTAGCGCTGCATGAACTGGGCTGCCGTTACGTCGCGCATATCGTGGTGATGCACGCGGCCGAGCAAGTCCCACAGAATGCCCTGGCGCATCGCACCGTTGGCGATGACGACCTGATCGGCCTTCAGTTCGGCGACGATGGCGCTCATGATGGCGAGTCCACCGGGGAGCACGGCGGCGCGGTCTGGGCGCAACCCGGGGGCATCGAGTCGATCGAAGCTGCCCTGTTTCAGGACTTGCGCACGCAGTTCGCTCAACCCTTCCGGGGTAATCGAGCCATCCCCGAGACCGAGGGCTTGCATGATCTCCGCCAGGCTGCGAGCCGTTCCCGAAGACGCGACGGCTTCCTGCCAATGCGCGTGCGAAAAACTGACCGCCATGGTCTGCAGCTCGGAGCGCGCGGCAAGTTCGGCGCTCTTCATCGCGGCACGCGTGACGCGGCCATCGGGAAAGTATCGCAGCGTGTAGCTCACGCAGCCCATGTGCAGACTGTCGAGCCGGAGCGGCTTGAGCCCCGAACCGATGATGAACTCGGTGGATCCGCCGCCGATGTCGACCACCAGCCGGCGCTCCTTGGTAATCGGCAGACTGTGCGCGACGCCCAGATAAATGAGGCGCGCCTCTTCCCGGCCGGCAATGATCTCGATCGGGACGCCGAGCGCGTCTTCGGCGGCTTTGAAGAAGGCCTTGGCGTTCTTGGCGACGCGGAACGTGTTCGTGCCGACGGCTCGCACGGCGCGCTTCGGCAGGCCGCGCAAGCGTTCGCCGAAGCGCGACAGGCATTCCAGTGCGCGGACCTGCGTGTCTTCGTCGATCGTCTTGTCTGCCTGCAGGCCGGCGCCCAGGCGCACGGACTCGCGCAGACTGTCGAGCGGGTAGATCTGCTCGCCGACGACCCGTCCGACCTGGAGATGGAAGGAGTTGGAGCCCAGATCGACGGCGGCGAGTGTCGGGAAATCGGTCATGCGATGGGCTCCGGCACCCGAGGATGCGGCGAAGGCCTCCGCTGTGGCCCATGGGCCAGATGCGATACCGGTGTCGAGGGAGAAAAATACGCCATGCAGCGATTATCCCACCAGTTGGCTGTTCGCATGGCACCAGGGCGACTCATGGCGCAGCGACGCAGGGGTCTGCGCGCGCTGCCGAATGATTTCCGGGGCGGATGGTCCGCGACAGTCTTCGTAGCCACTGCGTCCTGGGGTACTCGATGCAGCGTTCAGCTCATCGTTTCGCGCACGAACGCGTCAGGGGCGAGGTGGCGTACGTCCTTGCCCTTGACCATGTACACGACGTACTCGGACATGTTCTTCGCGTGATCGCCGATGCGCTCGATTGCCTTGGCGACGAACAGGACTTCCAGCGAATGGGTGATTGTGCGCGGGTCTTCCATCATGAAGGTGATGAGCTGGCGCAGGATGGAACGAAACTCTTCGTCGACCAGCTGATCGCGCTTGACCACCTCCGCAGCAGTGCTGACATCGAGGCGGGCAAATGCGTCCAGGGCCATGCGCAGCATGTCGAGTGCGACCGTGGCGACGTGCTTGATGTCCACGGTGCGCGGCGGCGGCACGCGATCGGCGCCGTAGATGAGCTCGGCCATGCGCGCGATTTTCTGGGCTTCGTCGCCGATGCGCTCCAGATCGGTGATCGTCTTCACGACGGCCATCAGGAGGCGAAGATCGCTGGCTGTGGGCTGGCGGCGCGCAATGATGGTGGAGCATTCTTCGTCGAGCTCCACTTCCATCGTGTTGATGCGGTGGTCGTCGGCGATGACCTTGCGGGCGAGTTCCAGATCGCCGGAGGCGAGCGCCTGCAGGGCTCGCAGGATCTGCTCTTCCACCGTACCGCCCATCTGCAGCACGCGGGCGCGAACTCGTTCGAGCTCCTGGTCGAATTGCTTGGAAATGTGATCGCTCATGAACTTCTCCGCTGCGCAGCCAAAGGGGCAGGTTAAACCCGCAGTGTGACAAACATGTTGCGGTGTCGCGACGGTTTGCGGCTAATCGTGATTCGATCGCTCCATGACGCGCACGCCGGTGGTTGTTCCAAGCAGGAGCACATCGGCACCGCGCCGCGCAAACAGACCGTTGGAGACGACGCCGGCGACATGATCCAGCTCGCTTTCGAGCGCTCGCGCATCCTGGATATCGAGACCGCGCACGTCGAGGATCTGATTGCCGTTGTCGGTCGTGAACCCGGCGCGAAGTACCGGCTCGCCGCCGAGGTGGCGCACGGCACGCTCGACGTGGGCTCGCGCCATGGGAATGACCTCGATCGGCAACGGGAAGCGGCCGAGCCGCTGCACCAGTTTCGATTCGTCGGCGATGCAGATGAAGCGCTCCGCGACGGCCGCCACGATCTTCTCGCGAGTCAGGGCGCCGCCGCCGCCCTTGATCATGGCGAGTCGGGCGTCGATCTCGTCGGCACCGTCCACGTAGACGGAAAGCGACGTCACGTCGTTGAGTTCCAGCACGACGAGGCCGTGCTTGCGCAGCCGGGCGGCACTTGCTTCGCTGCTGGCGACGGTGCCCGGGATCTCGTGCCTGCGCGCGGCAAGGGCATCGATGAAACAGTTGGCCGTGGATCCGGTGCCCACACCGATGATGGTATGGGCAGGCAGGCGTTCCACGGCGGCAGCGGCGACGGCTTGTTTGAGTTCGTCCTGAGTCATGCTCTGCAGTCACCGATCGATGGGCGTCGCAGGCAAGCATAGCGATCGGGCGTGGTTTTCACAATGTGCAGAATCCGGCTAAACTGCCCCGCTCATGCTTGGCCCGGTGCAGGTCTGCATCCAAGGCCCTACGACGTTGCCATGGCTTCGCCCTCGGCTGCCGCTGTCGGCGTGTGCGGACGGGCGCCGAGTCGTCACTCTCTGCCGACGGATGCGATGATCAAGGATTACCTCGAACGGATTCTCACTGCCCGCGTTTACGACGTGGCACACGAGACCCCGCTGGACGTGGCGCCGGCGCTTTCCGCGCGCCTCGGCAACACGCTGCTGCTCAAGCGCGAGGACATGCAGCCCGTGTTCTCGTTCAAGCTGCGCGGCGCCTACAACAAGATGTCGCGATTGACCCGGGCCGAATTGCGTCGCGGCGTCATCGCGGCCTCGGCGGGCAACCATGCGCAGGGCGTCGCGCTCGCAGCCCAGAAGCTCGGCTGCAAGGCGACGATCGTCATGCCGGTGACGACGCCGCAGATCAAGATCCAGGCGGTGGAGAGCCGTGGCGCGCAGGTCGTGCTGCATGGCGACTCCTACGACGAAGCCTACGCGCATTCGCGACAACTGGAAGCGCGCAGCGGGGCGACCTTCGTCCACCCCTACGACGACCCCGACGTGATCGCCGGCCAGGGCACGATCGGCATGGAGATCCTGCGCCAGCATCCCGGGCCCATCCATGCGGTGTTCGTGGCGATAGGCGGCGGGGGCCTCATCTCGGGGATCGGGTCGTACGTGAAGCATCTTCGGCCCGACATCAAGCTGATCGGCGTGGAGCCCGTGGACGCCGACGCCATGGACCGGTCGCTCAAGGCGGGTAGGCGCGTCGCGCTCAAGCAGGTCGGTCTCTTCGCCGACGGTGTGGCGGTCAAGCAGGTCGGCCGCGAGACCTTTCGGCTTTGCCAGTCCCTCGTGGACGACATCATCCTGGTGAGCACGGACGAGACCTGCGCGGCCATCAAGGATGTGTTCCAGGATACGCGTTCCATCCTCGAGCCGGCCGGTGCCCTCGCCATTGCGGGTGCTAAACGTTACGTCGAAGCTAACCGGATCCGGAACGAGCATCTCGTCGCCGTGGCGTGCGGCGCGAACATGAATTTCGATCGGCTGCGGTTCGTGGCCGAGCAGGCGGAACTCGGCGAGCACCGCGAAGCCCTGCTCGGGGTGACCATCCCCGAGCGGCCGGGAAGTTTTCGCGAGTTCTGCACGCTCATCGGCGCACGCAACATCACCGAGTTCAATTACCGCTTCGCGAATCCGGGGGAAGCGCATGTTTTCGTCGGCGTGCAGGTTCGCAATCGCAGCGAGACGAACGCCCTGACCAAGGCGCTGCGCAGCGCCGGGCTGTCCCCGCTCGATCTGTCCGACAACGAGTTGGCCAAGCTGCATATCCGTCACACGGTGGGTGGCCATGCGCCGACCACGGTCGACGACGAGATCCTGTATCGGTTCGAGTTTCCCGAGCGTCCGGGGGCGCTCATGCGCTTCCTGGCTGCGATGAACCGCGGCTGGAACATCAGTTTGTTCCACTACCGGAATCATGGCGCCGACTACGGCCGTGTGCTGGTGGGCATGCAGGTCCCCGCGGCTGATCAGGCGCGCTTCCGGCGCTTTCTGAAGCAGTTGGGTTATCCCTTCTATGATGAGACTCACAATCCTGCGTACCGGCTCTTCCTGCGCTGAGGCCTCGGCGTGGCGAGCGGTCGCCCAAAGGGCGGCCGCCGTGGTGTTGTGCCTCGCGCTTGCGTGGGTGGTTGACGTGCCCGCGTTCGCCCAGTCCGACGACGACTTCATGGCGGCACGCGAGGCGTTTCGCACCGGCAATCGGAGCAAGCTCGATCAACTGGCGCCGCGGCTGTCTTCGCACGTTCTGTCGCCGTACGTCACTTACTGGCGCGTGCGGCAACGTCTGGAGGAAAGCCAGCCGACCGATGTGCGCGATACGATTGCGCACCTGGCCGATGGTCCGTTATCCGACCGACTGCGCAACGACTGGTTGAAAGTCCTCGGCCGGCGCGGCGACTGGGCTTCCTTTCAGACCGATCAGGTCGGCATCCGCAGCGAAGACATCGACGTCACCTGCTATGCGCTCCAGCGCCGGATGGCTGCGGGCGATGGCGATGCCGCCGAACAGGTGCGCGTGCTCTGGCTGCGGGGACGCCCGTTGCCGGATCCGTGCAATGCAGTGTTCGAGTCTGCGCTTCGCACCGGCGCACTCACCCAGGACGACGTATGGATGCGCATGCGCCGCGCATTGCAGCAAGGGCAGGTGACGCTCGCCAAGCGGCTCAGTCGTTACGTGCCCGAGCGCGAGGCGCCGGATCCCAAGGCGCTCGACCAGGTTGCTGTCAATCCGAGGGCCTATCTCGCGCGCAGGGCGGCTGCACCGAAGGATCGCGGTGATCGCACGGTCCTGATTTTCGCGATGACCCGGCTGGCCCGCACGGCGCCGCAGGAGGCCGCCACGCAATGGCGCAGCCTGGCGCACTCATTCACGCCCGAGGAGACGGAATACGTTTGGGGGCAACTCGCCTACTGGGGCACGATGCAGCACGACCCGGAAGCGCTCGCGTGGTTCGCCCGTGCGGGCAAGCTCACCGACAACGATCTCGAATGGCGGGCGCGAGCTGCATTGCGAGCCGGTCGATGGAACGAACTTCTTGCGGCAGTCGACGCCATGAGCGAGGGCGGTCGCAGCGAGTCCGAGTGGCGGTACTGGAAGGCGCGGGCGTTGAAGGCGAACGGCAATATCCCGGGCGCCAATGCGATTCTTGCACCGCTGTCTGCCGAAAACGATTTCTACGGTCTGCTGGCTGCGGAAGAAATCGGCGAAACCCTCGGCCCGCCGGCCATGTCGCACCGGCCGTCGGAAAGCGAGATCAAGGCGATCGAGGCCTCGCCTGCGATTCGGCGTTCGCTTGCGCTGTACCGGCTGGGGCTGCGATTCGAAGCCACACGGGAATGGACGTGGGCGATCGGCGCGTTCGACGACAGGCAGCTGATCGCCGCTGCGGAACTCGCGCGTCGCAACGAACTTTGGGATCGGGCCATCAACACGGCAGAGCGAACACGAACGCTGCACGACTTCGGGCTGCGTTATCTCGCCCCTTACCGGGAGCAGTTCCGCGCGTATGCCGCCGAGCACGGGCTCGACGAGGCCTGGGTGTTCGGCCTGGTGCGACAGGAGAGTCGGTTCGTGGCCGAGGCGCGTTCGAGTGCCGGAGCCTCCGGCTTGATGCAACTCATGCCGGCGACGGCCAAGTGGGTGGCGGGCAAGCTCGGCATGAAGCAGTACCGGCAGTCGCTGGTCACGGATCTGGACATCAACATCTCGCTCGGTACCTACTACCTCAGGCATGTGATGGACACGCTGGACAACCAGCCGGTGCTTGCATCCGCAGGCTATAACGCAGGCCCCGGGCGCGCGCGCGCGTGGCGCGCCGACGAAGCGATGGAAGCGGCCATCTATGCCGAGACGATTCCATTCAACGAGACGCGTGACTACGTGAAGAAGGTCATGGCCAACGCCACCTTCTATGCCCGGGTGTTCGGGCAGCGATTGACGTCGCTCAAGGAGCGCATAGGGGTCATCCCGCCGAAGTCGAGTGCTTCGGACGGCCGATAGCAATTGAAGGAGTGGCCATGAGCGTTCGCAACGTCACGGTGCTGGGCGGTTCCGGGTTCGTCGGTCTGCATCTTTCCCGGCTTCTTGCCGAGCGAGGGATCGGATGCTGCGTGCCGACGAGGAATCGCGAGCACGCCAAGCGGGAGCTGCTCGTGCTGCCGAACGTCTCCATCGTCGAGGCGAACGTGCATGACGACGCCGATCTCGATCGCGTGCTGTCGGGTGCGGATGCCGTGGTGAACCTGATCGGCATCCTGCACGAGTCGGGTAAGCAGAGCTTCCAGCGTGCGCATGCAGATCTGCCGCACCGGGTCGTGCAGTCGTGCGTGCGCACGGGCGTCAAACGCTATCTGCACATGAGTGCGTTGTGCGCCGATCCGGCCGGGCCGAGCAACTACCTGCGCAGCAAGGGCGAGGGCGAGGAACGCGCGGCCGCCGCAGCGGCGCAGGGAATCGACGTGACGGTCTTCCGACCGTCGATCGTCTTCGGTCGCGGCGACAGCTTCATCAACCTGTTCGCAACCATGCTGCGGTTCGCTCCGCTGATTCCGCTGGGCTCGCCCAATGCGCGGTTTCAACCGGTCTGGGTCGAGGATGTCGCGCGCGCAATGACCGATGCATTGTCGGATCAGGCAACGTTCGGTCAGCGCTACGATCTTTGCGGGCCGAACGTGTATACCTTGCGCGAACTCGTCCGCATGACCGGCCGTGCGGTCGATTGCCCGCGACCCATCCTCGGGCTCGGCCGGACGCTGTCGTTTCTTCAGGCGGCGGTCATGGAACTGTCGCCCGTCAAGCTCATCACCCGAGACAACGTGCGCTCGATGTCGGTGGACAACGTGTGCGGCTGCGGCTGGCCGGAGGTGTTCCGATTCCGGCCTGCGGCGCTGGAGGCGATACTGCCCACCTATCTCGGCAGCCACCGGTGTCGTGCCAACGACGGATTCAGGATGCGGGCGGGTCGCTGACCCGCCCCTGTGGTTAGCGCCTCGACGGGCTTGCGCCTCCGACGCAATTAACTTGTTATGCTACCGGCCGGCAACGCCGGGTATGGCGGGACAACGGGTCCCGTGCTGCGCTCGGCGTACTCGAAGCGGCAAGCCCGCACAACGACAAAGCGCGCCCGGCAGGGTGCCGCGCGACCCACGGGACGATCGATTCATGACGCAGACAGCTAAGGATCAGCCGGCGCAGCCGCGCGCCCTCCTATCGGTGCCGGACGGCATTTTCCTGATGGTGGGCATGGTGCTCGGCGTCGGCATCTTCAAGGCGCCGTCGATGGTGGCCGGCAATACGGCCGATGCGTACCAGTTTTTGGGGGCGTGGCTGTTCGGCGGTTTTGCCTCGCTCTGCGGCGCATTGGTGTACGCGGAACTGTCCTCACGCTATCCGCATACCGGCGGCGAGTATTTCTTTCTCGCCCGAGGGCTGGGCCGCGGGCCGTCGTTTCTGTTCGCCTGGTCGCGCATGACGGTCATCCAGACCGGCGCCATTGCCGCAGTCTCTTTCGTCTTCGGCGACTATGCCTCGGAGATCTACAGCTTCGGCGAGAAGAGTTCGGCGATCTGGGCGGCGATCGGCGTCGTCGTACTCACCCTGGTGAATTTCGTCGGCACACTGCATTCCAAGCTGATGCAGAAAGTCATGGAAATCACGCTGATCGCGGCGTTGATCGGCATGGCGATCGCGGCACTCGTCGTCGGTGGCCCGGTGCAGACGCAACCCGCGCAGCCGGTGGACGCGGGCAAGCTCTCGTATGGGCTCGCCATGGTGTTCGTGCTTCTGACCTACGGCGGATGGAACGAAGCTGCCTACATCGCCGGCGAAGTTCGGGATGCCCGGCGCAACATGACCCGCATCCTGGTCTGGGGCATCGTCGCCGTGACGGCGCTCTATATGCTGGTCAACGTGGGCTATCTCGTCGCGCTGGGGATGACCGGCATGGCGCAGTCCAAGGCCGTGGCGGCCGACGTGATGCGCATGGTGGCCGGCGACAAGGGCGCCATCGTGCTCGCGCTGATCGTCTGCGTCTCGGCGTTCACCACGATGAACGCGGCGATCTTCACCGGTGCCCGCACGAACTTCGCCCTGGGGCAGGACTATCGCCTGTTCGGCTTCCTCGGCAACTGGCGCGAGCGCGGCAGCACGCCGGCCAATGCGCTGATCCTGCAGGGGGTGGTGAGCCTGCTGCTGGTCTACGTGGGATCGACGACGCCCGACGGCTTCAACGCGATGGTGGCGTACACCTCGCCGGTCTTCTGGACGTTCTTCCTGTTGACGGGCATCACCCTCTTCGTCTTCCGTGCTCGCGGCGGCGAAGCACCTGCCTTCAAGGTGCCGCTGTTCCCGCTGACCCCGCTCATCTTCATCGGCACGTGCGCGTACATGCTCTGGTCGAGCATCGACTACATCCGCAACCCGATCTTCGGGCCGAAGTTCGGCGACATGGTGCTGGGTGGCATCGTGATCATGGCGGTGGGGATTCCGATGTATTGGGTGGCGCGGCGGAAGTAGGGGAGGGCGCGCGGCAAGGATACGCTGCGCCGGGCCATGCTCGCATCGGAGTGGCCGCCCGGCGCCGCTGTTGCAAACCATCCCTCTTGGCGCATAGTTTATACATGTGCCGAATCACGTATGTATCGTTAGCATGCCTGATCCGGCATGTGCTGCCGAAAGCATGGACTACGCGATACAGACCCCGCCCGCACGATTGGACGCGGCGTCTTTGCCGGCGCTCAAATGCCGTACCACACGCGGATCTCGTAGCCGGGCAGTTCCGCTTCTTCCATCGTGGAAGCGTCGGGTAGCAGTGGCGTGCGCTACTTCGACGACACGCCGATCACGCGCATCTTGCCCGCCTTGATGTTGCCGAGCGCGCCGGTCGAAGTGCCGATGAACATCTGCACTTCGCCCGAGATCAGGGCCGCGGCGGCCGTTGCGCCGCCCTTGTATGGAACGTGCACCATCTGCAGCCCCGCCGTGCGATTGACGAGTTCGCGGCGAAGTGCGGCAGCGTGCTCAGATCGCCGGAACTGAACTTGACCTGACCGGGGCGTGCCTTGGCGGTCTTCCCGCACGTGGAGACGATGGACTCGCGTCTGTGGATTCTCGATGCGCAGCCGCGTGCGCTCGATCACCTCCGCGCAGGGCGGCAACGTCGACCAGTACATGTCGGTGTGGAGCGCGCGGCTGGCTGCCTGCTCGTGCAGACCCAACGGATCATCTGGTTCGCGGATCCGCCGGCCGGCGGAGTGTGAGGCCGCCGTGGGAGGCTCATGCAGTCGCCGACGCAGCGGGCAGGCGTCAGGCGCAAACCCTGCGACGCGCCGCGCCCGCCACCAGGACGAGACCGGCAGCGAACAGCGCCCACGTCCCGGGCTCGGGCACCGGCAGCGTGTGGACGTGTGCAGGCAGATTGGCCAACCCCAGCACGGAACGCTCAGCGCCGAAGCTTTCCCCCAGAATGAAACTCGACCCCGTGCCGATGACCGTCCGACCGCGCAGGTCCGGGACGGCGAACGTCTGGATGCCGTCACCGCCGTAGATCGTGCCGAGCACGGAGAAGAGCGCCGAGTACTCGTGGATCTGCAGCAGACGGCCGTCTGCGAGCATCCAGCCGTCCGGGATGGCGGTCCCCGCATAAGCGACCACCTCGCCGAGTACGGAGTCGTCGATACCGACGCAGCAGTCGAAGGACGGAAAGGTGCCGCGCGTCGCCACGAGATAGTTCAGCGCCAGCGAAGGCTGCATTTTGTCGAAGGGCTGCACTCCACCAGCGGGCTGCACGACGCCGCCTCCCGGCAGCGTGTGGTCATGGCGGGGCATCTGTTCGGACGTCAGCGTGAACTCCGGGGTGCCCACGACTTCGCCGAGCACGCGGTTGGTGAGACCGGCGCCCTGCCCCGTGCCGATGATCGTCCGGTCGCGTAGATCGGGCAGCGCGAACGTCTGCACGCCGTCGCCGCCGTACGTCGTGCCGAGCACCTGGAAGAGGGCCGTGTTCGACGCGACCGATAGCACCTGTCCTTCGGCGTACATGAATCCGCCGGGCAGACGTGCACCGGCGTACGGCACGACCTGGCCGAGGAAGGTCGATGCGGCAGCGCCGCTTCCGCCGAACGATGGAATGGGCGCATCGACCGCGACGAGATAGTTCAACCCGAGCGAAGGCTGCAGGTTGTTCACCGGCGCTCCCGCGCCGGTGACGCCCGTGGGGAATGACGGGGGCAGCGGAGTCGACTCGTGCGAGTGCGCCGGAAGCTGTGCGGTCGTCAACGCCGTGGTGAGGCTGCCCCGGACCTCGCCGAGGGACATCGTCCCAGTGCCTGCGTGGACCATCGTGCGGCCGCCCAGGTCCGGCAAGGCGAAGTTGGTGATGCCGTTGCCGCCGAATGTGGTGCCGAGCAGCGAGAACAGCGCAGAGTTCTGGTTGATGCTGAGCAGCTGCCCGACCGTCGGCGGAAGTTCGAACGGTGCATTCATGTTCGCAAAGGTGCGCAGCATGCCCATCGCCTTTGCATCGGCCGCGCTCTCCTCAGACGGATAGCCGCCGACCCGGTTCACCACGATGTTCAGGGCGAACGAGGGCTGAAGGTTGAAAAAGGGGATATTCTGACCCGCGCTGCCGGTGTCCGTCTCGGCGAGGGCAGGTGACGCAGCGACCGCAGTGGCGAGAAGCGCGGTCCGGCTGGCGGCGCGGAATCGGGCGACGACGCTCATGGGGATCCTCCTGGGAATGGTGTCGGCCCGGCAGCGAAGTGGGCCACAGGTAGTAATTTTCACAAGATTACCAGCAGGGGGGCCGACCCGAGGTTGCGAAATGCGTCACGCACTCGGAGCAGTACGCGCGGCACCCGTATCGTCGCGGTCAGCCGCGCCGACCCGCTCCGGCGATCGTCCTGCGCAGGGTCGACGGGATCACTCCCCCGCCCGCAGTAGTTCCGCGTCCAGCTTCGCCTCCACCGCGGCCAGGGCGTCGATCTCGATGCGATCACCCGGCTGGACCTGCAGGGCATCGGGATGTGCGCTCGCCGGCAGGCGCAGGGGGAGGATCCCCATGCCGATCAGGGGGGATCGATCGATGCGCTCGAAACTAGTAGCGTGCCAGCATCCGAGGGCGAGTTTCCTCTGAACGAATCGCTTGTAGGCTTCCGGTTCAGGCGGACGCTTCCTCGATGCCGTCGCATGTTGCAGATGCAACACGCGGCCACGATGTTGGCCTCGTCATCATTCCCTCCGTCCATCCGAGCGAGTAAGTGCTCGGCGGTGCATTGCAGCCCCCGCGCCTTCCCGATGGAAAGACCATGGCGTTTGGCGAAGCCGTTGAGATCGTGATACCACATCGGCAGTTGCAATAGAAGCAGCGTCCGGACTGGCGGATGTATGCGAGATTACGTGAGCGTACAAGTTGGGGCATGAGCGTCTCCAGTGGATTGAATACCCGCTCGCCCGCAGAGCAGAGGACGGGACCAGCAGACGAAATCCGCTCGCAAAAGATGCTCGCGAAACGAAGCACCCGAGCAATATTTTGCACACGATCAAAACCAGGGGGGAAATCCCCGCCGCATTCATCCTATGAAGTGAGACCTTGAATACCGGCTGTTCGGCGATTCTGTTGAAAAACTCGCTGATGATGCGTTCGTGCTGCCCACTTGCTGCGGGCCCACCGTCGGATGCGACCCGCTGGGAGCTCGCTT
>LNFM01001464.1_pt1 | contig 53533 bp, 65 predicted proteins | sample 596031 | NCBI WGS metagenome assembly LNFM01 (sample SAMN04254537, study PRJNA301005) | activated carbon metagenome | isolation source: dual media filters at the Ann Arbor, Michigan drinking water treatment plant | place: USA: Ann Arbor
GGTGGCCGGTGGGCAGGTTGCCCTCGTTCCACACCATGTCGTCGGTGATCTCGTTCATCTGCGACAGCAGCCCGATCACCTGCGCGATGCTGCCATTGGGATCGATGACCTTGGACCAGTCGGCCAGGGTCGGGTTGGTCACGGAGAGCGTTGCCATGGAGCGTGGTTCCTAGTTGTGCTGCGAGTTGGGATAGAGGGACCTGGGGTCCGGTGCGCCGCCGCCGCGGCCGGCATTGCCGGCCACGAACGAGTCGTCCTTGATGCTGCGGGCGACCTTCACCATTCCCCGGATCAGGCCCGGATGGTTGGTGAAGCCCAGCCCTTCGAGATAGTCGATCGTCTGTCGGTCGAAGACCCGCGAGAGCGCCGCCCTCGCCTCGCCCAGCGCCTCGGGTGAGAATTCCTTCTCGGAGGTGGCACGCCACTCGGTCGTCTGCTTCGTCCACGTGGCGGCGGAGTGGTCGCTGACCGCCCGCGCGATCTCCTTGTCGCGCTCGATGGTGAAGTCGACCAGCCGCTGCGCCGTTTCGGGCGCAATCTTCTCGGCGTCGAACAGCTTCATGGCATCGGCGAACACCGGATCGTCGGCGCGGTAGCCCTCGGGCAGGGAGAGGCCCGAATAGTCGACGGGAGTCTGGGCAGGGGCCGCTTCCGTGCCGGCATTGGCCTCAGCTGTGGCCTGCGGGGCCGCGACCTCGCTCTCCGGACTCGGAGCGGCTTCGGCCACGGCGACCTGCACCGCCGGCGTTGTCGTCTCGATCGTATCAGCCATCGTTCTGCTCCTCCGCGGCCCAGGCCGCCAATTCGGTTTCGATCTCGTTGAAGCGCGCTTCCGCGCTCATCAGCTCGATCATCTCCGGCGCGTGGCGCTCGAGCTCGCCCAGCAGCTCGATGCCGATGCTGCGACGCCCGGCCCGATAATCCTGATGGCGCTGGGCCTCGAGGCCGCCGGGTACGTAGCCGTCGCTCCTGATGTCGCAGAGGCCGAGCAGCCCGTGCATGAAGCGTCGGCCGGGTTCGGTCGCCATCACCGCGCAGAGGTCGTCGGCGACGCGTTCCTGCGACTGCTTCTCCAGCCGCTCGGCCTCGCGGACCTGCCTGGCATCGTTCGGGTCGTGCATTGCTCAGACTCCCAGTACGGATTGAAGGGCATTGCGGCCGCCGCCGACCTCGGTCTCGCTCAGCGTCTTGGCGCCTTCGGCGAGGGCGCCGGCCACCTGCAGGGCCTGCGCGGCCTCGGCCCGAAGCGCGCGTGCCGCACGGAGCCGGGCAACCGCGTCGTCGGCCAGGGTGATGGAAGCCGGTGCGCCGAGCTTGTCGGCATAGACGTCGATGCTCTCGTCGGCGTTGAGCTTGTCGAGCACCTCGGGCCGCGTGGCGGCGATGCTGCCCGCGAAGGCCCACAGACGCTCCACGGAGCCGAGGTCGGCTGCCTTCTGCGCCTGCGCCAGGATGGAGATGAGTTCGACGTCGAGCGGATAGCCGTGCAACTCGGCCGGCAGCTCGGGCAACAGCCCGTGCTCGGCCATGATGGCGAAGGTGCGCTGGACGAGCGGCTGCAGCAGATCGTCGTGCAGGTTCTCGAGCACCGGCCCGAGCATCTGCATCTTCTCCTCACGCCGCACACTGATCTCGAGCTGGCTGCGCGGTTGCACGCCGTCCATGTTGGAGATCATCAGGAAGAGGTCCGCGAAGAAGGCCGACCTGATGGTGGCCTGGGTGCGCGACACGAGACGCTCGACCTCGCCGATGGCACCGGGAGCCGTCTGGTAGAGCGGCCACATCCCCGCTCCCCTCTCCTGGGTGGTGAAATAGTTGATGGCGCCCGGCAGCACCGACGACGCCGAGCCGCGCAGGCTGACATGCGCGCCCATCGGCGGGTTTACATGTTTGTCGACGGCGTTGTGCTCGCGCTTCTTCAGGATCTGCAGCGACTTCACGTCGGGCAGCGCGTCGTGGCCGGGCCCCTTGGAATAGGCGTCGCTGCCGATCGGCGACCAGCGAGGGGCCAGCACGGGGAACTGGGAGTAGCCGCCGCGATGGATGAACTCGCCATCCAGGTCCCCGGCGCCGCCCTCTCGCCAGTAGACCGATCGGAACCTCTTGCCCGCCGCGTCGAGGCGGCCCTTCTCGTAGCCCGTGTTGGGCTCGATCATGTGCAGGAGGGCGATCTCGGTGTCGGCCTCGGTGCCGCGCGCCCGCTCGGAGATTTCGGCGATGCCATGATCGGGCCAGCGCGCCTCAATCTGGCGGTAGGAGTACATGAAGCGCCGCGCCATCGTGTCGACTCGGCCGCGCCAGTCGAGTCCCAGCCAGTATTCGCCGGTCGACAGGGTGTAGAGGCGGATCACGTCCTCGCGGTCGAACTCGACGATCGCGCAGCCGGTGCCGAACTGGCCCAGTTCCTCGTAGATCAGCGGCAACGCCGAATAGAGATTGCCGGCGTTGAACACCATGCGCATGCGCGCGCTGCATTCGTCGAGCCACACCTTCACCGGCGCCAGCGACGCCACGCGACGGTCGGGAATGGAGAGCCGGAACCACGGCCGCGCCGGTGAGGTGACGCCCGACATCAGCCCGGCCACGAGCGTGCGCAGCGCAAAGAGTGCAGTCGGATCGAGGATGGCGGCATTGGCCTGCGCGCCGCGGCCGCCCTGGTTGGGCGAAGAGAAGAACTGGCCGCGGTGCGGATTTACGAAGCGCGACAGCTCACGCCAGCCCGGCTCCCAGGACTGGCGCTGGCGCTTGAGGAGGTTGAGGCGGGCGTCGACGTGACGGCGCAGGGCGGGATCGTGCGCCATCGCTCAGGCCCCCAGCATCGTCTTGCCGCGCAAGGCGGTGGTGGACGCGGCGTCGGTCAGCCCGAGGCCGGCCGTCGTGATCGTGGACGCGTAGCCTGCCATCGCGGCCGCGCGCTTCTTCTGCGCCTCCCTTGCCTCGCGCACCGACGGATCGGCCATCGACGGGAAGGGCTCGGGCGCCGGCGGCAGGGCCGGCGGCGACATCGGAGGATAAGCGGCCTGTCCGCCACCAAAAATTCCCAAGGGCGTCTCTCCTGTGAGCGAGCCCTTGAGTTACTGATGAACCGGATTTTGCGGATGCAAGCGGTATTTCGCGGCTGGCTTCTTTTTGGGAGCAGCGCCCTGGCGTGCGCCGACCAGAAACCTGCGGCGGCCGCTTGCCCGCATGGCCCGCCACCTCCATCCTCCGCGCCGCATGAAAGCGTGGTTCGTCCATCATGTCGGCCTCTCGCATCCCTACCGCTTCGAGCGCACGGTCGCCGTTGCGGTGGCGATTCTGCTGGCCGTGGTCGGTGGCGCGATCGTCCTCGTCTACGGGCTGGCGAATGACGTTGCCGCCCGATCGCCGGCAGCCTGGTTCTTCGCCTATATCGGCGGCCTGCTCGCACTCGGCATCGCCTGCGCCCCCTGGCCACGCATCACGATGGTGGTGCTATCGCTGGCGGCGCTGGAGCTGGGTATTGGGCTGGGCGCCGCGGTGATGGCCGACCATGGACGGGGCGCTGCGATCGGGATTTTCCCCGACCGCAGCGTGCGAAGCGCCACGCGAGTCTGGCATCCACTGCTGCAGGCCGCCAACGTGCCGACAACGGCCGGCACGCGCACGCGTTTCCATGTCGATTCGCAGGGGCTGCGCGGCCGCGAGCGCTCACCCGGGGAGCTGAAGGACCGCATCGTCATCGCCGTGTTCGGCGGTTCGACGGCGGAGAACATCGCCTTGTCCGACGGCGAGACCTGGCCCGAGCGGCTCGAAAAGGCGATAGGCGCCGACCGGTTCGCCGTGCTGAACCGCGCGGTGAGCGGCAACAGCACGGTCGAGCATGTGATCCGCACGGCCTTCTACCAGGATGCCTATGGCATGGCGCCACGCTGCGCCGTCTACTACGTCGGCGGTCAGGACGTCACCAACTCGCACTTCCGCAACCTCGATCCGGGCTACGCCGACTATCACACGCCGGCGCTGGTCGACATGCTGGAGGCCCGTCATTCCGATCGCGCACCGGTCGCCATGTCGCCGATCCTTCGGCTGCTGCAGCGCGGCGCGACCGCACTCTTCGACACGGTGCGCCCGGCGGCTGATCCCCGCGGCACCCCGGGCGCCGAGCCGGACCCGGCCCTGGAGGAGATCTTTGCACGGAACGTCCGCACCATTTCCGCGATCAACCGGGAGCGCGGTGTGCGCACGATCTGGATCGGCGAGTTGTTCAACGAGGCGCCACCGCCGCCGGACGTTGGCCCTCATGCGAAGTGGACGCCCTTTATCGAACTGAAGGACCTGCACCGGCTGCTGGCGCATCTCCGTTCCGTGCTGAAGCGCGAGGCGGCCGCGTTGGGCGATGTCTATGTGGACGTGGACAAGAGCAAGCTGGATAGCAGCCACTTCGTCGATGCCGAGCACTTCTCCGCCAAGGGCGCCCAGGTGTTTGCGACGATGATCGCCCCCGCCATCGCCGACGCCTGCGGCTCATCCCTGTGAAAAGGCCCGCCCTCCCCTCGGATTGGGGAGGACGGGCCTAAAGACATCGAGCCGACCGGGTCGAGCCGTCGCCCTAGATGCCTCCCTGATCGCCTCTGCGGGCGATTGGCCGGACCATGACAATGCAGTGACACTGAGTCCAGTGCTTAAGGGTCGGTGAGCGGGTCGTAGTCGGACTCGATCGACACGGCGCGGAACGCCGGTGGCGCCCCGCCCGCCTCGAAATGCATCTCCTGGGGCAGGTCGGCGACCGGATAGGCGAAGGTCAGCGCCAGGCCGTCGGCGTTGTCCGGCGAGGCCAGGCCGCGCTTCTTCATGTCCTCCTTCTTCTCGAGCTGGATCGCGTTGTGCAGGTTGAAGCCGTATTCGCGGCCCGTGAGCTCGGCCATCAGCTCGGGATCGTCGGGGATGGAACCGGTCTTGAGCCAGGCACGCATCGAGGCCCACATCTCCGCGGCCTTGTTGGCGGTGAGCGGCATGCCGTCGCCCTGCATGTAGCGGTCGGCGCGGCCGCCGAAGTTCACGCCGACGACCAGATGGCCCTGCAGCATCTGGCGCACGCGATCGACCACGCCGGCGCCGATTCCGCCCTCGTCGATGAAGACAGCCCTCGCCCGATGCTGGATCGCCTGCTCCGCGACCTTACCCGACAGGACCATGAGATCGCCGACGCGGAGCTTGATCGCGGGAACGGTGCGGGCATCGCGGCCGCGGCGGAACCAGATCGTGCTCTGGTCGTCGCCGCCGCGCGCGCAGTCTACGCCCATCACCAGCGGCTGGCGTAGGTGGCTCTCGGCCGGGCGGCGGGCCGCCTCTTCCACCGTCTCGCCGTCGATGAACTGCATGGCCCCTCCCCTCGGGAACGCGCCCTTCACGCGGACGCGGAAGAAGTCGCTGTCGTCGCCATAGTCGGCCGCCCAGCGGGCGATCTCGTCCTTGTCGGTCAGCGACACCTCGCGGCCGTCGACCTGGTGGCGCTGCCAGCGATGCCGGAAGCGGCCAAAACACTCGCGGAAGCGGCCGGTGTTGCGCGTCGGGTTGCCGGTGGCCAGCCACAGGATCTCGGTGTCGCGATCGGTCAGGGCGCCCTCGATCGTCTCCCATACCGGATCGGGAATGGCCGACGCCTCGTCGAAGGCGACGAAGATGCGGCGGCCCTGGTTGTGCAGGCCGGCGAAGGCCTCGGTGCTGCGGAGGCTCCACGGCACGGCGTCGATGCGCCACGTCCGCTCATGCGCGGGCTCGACGCTGGCAATGGCGGTGGCGGAGATCTCGAACCAGTCGGCGCAGACGGCCAGCCGCAGCCACTTGGTGAGTTCGGGCCAGGTCTTGGTCTTGAGCTGTGTCGCCGTATTGGCCGTCACGACCCCACGGGTGTCGCGGAAGGTGGCGAGTGCCCACACGATGATCCACGACACCAGCGCCGACTTGCCGACGCCATGCCCCGAAGCCACGGCGATGCGGATCGCGTCGGAGGCGCTGCCGAGCGAACGCCCGATCTGACGAAGCACGTCGCGCTGCCAGGGTTCGGGACCCGCATCCGTCTTCAGAACCGTCCCCGCCTCGCCCCACGGAAAGGCGAACAGCACGAAGCCCAGCGGATCGTGCGCGTAGCTCCCGATTTCGACGGCCAGAGGATCGAGGGCGGTTGCCTGCGGAGAACAAGCGGAGCCCGGAACGTCGACCACGCTTCGAGTCCTGATGAACCGGACTTTCCGTTTGCAAGGAGAAAACTCGCAGGCTCTAGACCCAGCGGCCGTCTGCCTGCGCTGATCGCAAGGTCACAAGGGCGCCGGTCAAGATACGGGAGGTGAGCCTCAAACCTTGTTCTTGATGTCCATGGACTCCAGGTATTCGGTCTCGGGCTCGCAGGTCATGTCCCCGATGACGAGACCGATGCTCTCCATCGTCTCGTCGACATCGTCGCTCGGCACATCGTACTTGCTCGCCAGCCGATCCAGGACCGCCCGGATTTCGGCCTCTGTATCACGCCGGTCGCGGTCCAATGTGTCAAGTTGGTCACGCGGATCGGCCGGGCCGACGAAGTACTGCGCGATGTCTCCGAGAAGCGTCCGTGCTGCTTCCATGTCCCTCTCCTTCTTGTTGGAGAGTCAATGCCGGGACGCCAGTGTTTGTTGCGTGACCGCGGGATGCGGCGCGACAAAAACGTCACGTTGGCAGCCGGGGGCGGCAACAAAAAGGGGCCCGACTGACCGGGCCCCTTTCCTTATATCCCAGAGTCGGGCTTCAGCCTGGCCAGCTCGCACGCATGCGATCGACCTCGGTCTGGCTCGGTCGGTATGGATCCGCCTTCGGGTCGAAGTTCTTCCAACCGGCGGCACGGTACTCAGCGCCCCGGGCCACGGGATCGATCGGCTTTGAGTTTGCGAGGATCGCCTCGATTCGGGCGGCATCGCCGTCCTGCACACGCGCGCTGACGAGTGTGCCGCCGCGGCGCACCGCTTCCGAATAGACCTCGGCATGCTCCTTGTCGGTGCCAGCTTCGACCATCGCGCCGACGATGCCGCCGGCGGCCGCGCCACCTGCGGCCACGGCGGCCGTCGAGGCCAGCCAGCCCGCCGCAACGACCGGGCCGAGGCCCGGGATGGCCAGCAGGCCGAGGCCGGCAAGCAGTCCGGCACCCGCACCGACGGCACCGCCGATGCCGGCACCGGCTGCGGCCTTGTTCACGTCATCGACGTCCTCGTACTCGGCGCTGACATACTTGTTGGCGACGATGCTGACGTCCTTGCTCGGCACGCCCGCCTTCTCGACGGCGTCGACGGCCGCGCGGGCCTGTGCATAGCTGTCATAAGCTCGGCTTACGGTCTTCATGTTCGTGTTCCTCTATTTATTCGTGGTTACTGGTTGGCCGTAACGACGTTGCCCTTGTAGTCGACCGCAACCTGGACGGGCTTGCCGGCGTGCTGCGCCGTGCCGCGCCAGATGCCATCGCCGTCCTTGGTGAGGCCGGTGACGCCGTCCATGCCCTGCGCAATGATGCGGTCCTTGGCCTGGGCCTCGGTGAAGGAGTTCGAACCCTTCAGCGGCGCGCCGGCATCGGCCTGCCTCGCCTTGTACGCATCGGCCTTGCACGCATTCATGAACTCGGCCTGGGTGATAGTACCTTCGGTCGCTACCGTCATGCCGGCGACGCGCATGAACGACATGTACCGGATCGACTCGCCACCGGTGACGTTGCCGTCGCTGTTGGCGTCGGCCTTCTTCCACATGTCCTGGCATTCGGCGTCGGTGGCGGCGAAAGCCGGCGCGCCAGCGACCATCATCGCAGTCGCCGCGAGGGCAAACATCTTCTTCATTTCCATTTCCTCTCAAATGTGAGCTGAGCATTCCAGCCGGACCGTCAACGCGCCGCTCACTGATGGTTGCGGTACGCAAGCGAACGATGGCCCCAGTTCACTCGCAACTTCACGCAGGAGACGGCGTTGCCTGTGAATACACATGCGTTTTCGAGTGGGGATTTGAATGACCAAGACCGAAATGCTCATGCAGGAGCGCGACGACCTGCGGACGAAAATCTCAAGTGCCCATGAAAGCGGCGGGAACTCCGAGCGCGAGACGTCCGACCTGAAGATGATGGAACAGGAATTAGTCGCTCTGGAGCAGCGCATCGGCCGCGCCGATACGGCGAAGTCGGAAAGCTCCGGCAGCACCAAACCGGCTTCGAAGACCGAGAAGAGGGAGCAGAAGCTGGACGACGCGCTGAGGGACAGCTTTCCGGGCAGCGATCCCGTATCGACCATCGAACCGGCCCCTACTCCGCCGCAGGACAAGGTCGCAAAAGCCGCGAACCGCTAGCCCCAGGGGTGCGACGCCCAACAAAGGCGTCGCACTCATATGCGCGCGGAATTTCCGCAGGCCGGGGGCCCTTCGTTCGGCCGTTCGATTGTCGACGCGCCTCGAGCCCGTGACAGGCCGGGCACGGATGCCCGGCCTCTCATGAACCCTGTTATGCCGTCACCGGCTCGCTCTGGGTCAGTTTGTGCCCAGTGAAGGAACGGGTCTGCGGCGGCGGCAGTTTGCCTGCTTCCTTGAACTTGGCGAGGAGCTGCGCCTTGCGGACCGTCAGCCTCTCGCCGAGATCGTCCAGGTCCACGCCGGCATCCCGCGCCTCGGCGAACAGACCCTCGGAACGCATCTCCTCCTCCTTGACGTGGTGTTTGATCATCTCGGACAGGACCTTGACCTTGGCGTCGTAGAACTCGTCCGCAGGCGAGCCCTGCAGCAGCTCGGCGATCAGTACCTTGGCGCCGTCATGCTCGACATAGGCTTCGTCGAGCAGCTCCTCATCCTCGATCTTTCCCTTGCAGGCCGGATAGAAGATCTCCTCCTCGATGGTCGCATGGACCATCAGTTCGGTGCAGATCTGCTTGACCAGCGCGATCTTCCGATCGTCGGACCGCGCCTTCTCGAAGGACTCAAACAGCTCCTCGACCTTGCGGTGATCGGCCTTGAGCAGTGCGACCGCATTCTCTTTCGTAGCCATGAAGTCTCCTATGGTTGAATCGTGGGACCCGGTTGCGGTCAGTTCGGCGCGAGGTTCGAGACACGCCGCGGGAAGCGATGCTGGGCGAGGGAGTCGAGCAGCAGGGCGGCCAGCTTGCCGTCGCCGATCACCACGCCCTCTCCACCCTCGAGACCGAGCTTGACCAGCAGAGCGCGGGCGTCCTCCGCTGCCGCGATTGGCTTGCCGTGGCGGAAAGCCTCGTCGATGAAGCGATGGGCGATCGGCATGGCGGCCAGACCCTCGGCGACGCCGGGTGGGATCAGCACGGCGTCGTAGATCACCGACGGCGCATTGGGAGCGGCTCGATTGACGTGAAGAGACTTGGTTGCCGCGTCGATCACGGCGCCGGCGGTCGGGCCGATCAGCTCCGACACCTGACCGGCCTTGGTGAGGTCGCCCACGATCGTCTTCACCATGGCGGAGTCGACACCATCGGCCACCAGGATCGCGATCTTGCGGCCACGCACCAGCGGCGGCGCCTTGTCCATGGAGAGCGCCGGCGAACGCAGCTCGGCGGCCTTCGGGTTCAGCGGCCCCGACGGGGTCGGCGCAGACGGCGTCGGCGCATCCGGTGTACCGGCCGGCGCCACATCGATGCCGGTCTGGGTCGAGACCATGTCGGCCAGTTCCGGCGCGATGTTGCACAGGAGCTCGTTCATCACGCGATTCCGCACGTCCTGGTCGACGACCATGTTCAGCTCGAAGGCGAAGGCGGCCGCGATATGGTCCTTCTCCCAGTAACTCATGCTGTTCCAAAACAGGGTTGCCTGGCTGAAATGGTCGCTGAAGCTGTCGCTGCGCTGGCGTAGCTTGGCGCCAGCCTCCTGCACCGCGACCGAGCGGAACGCCGCCGCGGCCGTGGGCGAATGCATCGGGCATCCGCCGCCCAGGCTGTTGGGGAAGTATGAGACCTTGCCCGGGTTGATCGTGATCCGCCCGAACCCGTCGCGCTGGTTGTTGTCGACCGGCCGCAGCGAGCGGTTGATCGGCAGTTCGTGAAAGTTCGGGCCGACACGACGCAGCTGCGTGTCGATGTAGGAGAAGAGCCGGCCCTGCAGCAGCGGATCGTTGGTGAAGTCGATGCCCGGCACGACATGGCCGGTGTGGAACGCCACCTGCTCCGTCTCCGCGAAGAAGTTGTCGGGGTTCCGGTTCAGTGTGAGCTTACCGACCTTGCGGATGGGGACGAGTTCTTCCGGGATGATCTTCGTCGCGTCGAGCAGGTCGAAGTCGAACTTGTGCTCGTCGGCCGGCTCTACGATCTGAAGGCCGAGCTCCCATTCCGGGAAGTCGCCACGCTCGATGGCTTCCCAGAGGTCGCGCCGGTTGAAGTCGGGATCGCGACCGCCGAGGAGGTTGGCCTCGTCCCACACGAGCGAACACACGCCCTTCAGCGGTTTCCAGTGGAACTTGACGAAACGCCAGCCGCCTTGGGCATCGACGAGGCGGAAGGTGTGGACGCCAAACCCTTCCATGGTCGCGTAGCTGCGCGGCAGCGCCCGGTCGCTCATCAGCCACATCAGCATGTGGGCGCTCTCGGGCGTCAGCGACACGAAATCCCAGAACGTGTCGTGAGCCGACTGCGCCTGCGGGATCTCGTTGTGGGGCTCGGGCTTCACCGCATGAATCAGGTCGGGGAACTTGTTGGCGTCCTGGATGAAGAACACCGGCATGTTGTTGCCTACCAGGTCCCACACGCCTTCCTGCGTATAGAACTTCACCGCGAAGCCGCGCACGTCGCGGGGCGTATCGGTCGACCCGCGCGAGCCCGCAACCGTCGAGAAGCGCACGAAGACCGGCGTCTGGACCTTGGGGTCCCGAAAGACCTGCGCGCAGGACAGCGCCGAGAGGTCTTCATAGACCTGAAACACACCGTGCGCCGCCGCGCCTCGGGCATGCACCACGCGCTCGGGGATGCGCTCATGGTCGAAATGCGTGATCTTCTCACGCATCAGTATGTCTTCGAGCAGCGTCGGGCCGCGCACGCCGGCTTTCAGCGAGTTCTGGTCATCGCTGACGCCCACACCCTGGTTGGTCGTGAGCACGTCACCCGGCGGCATCGTGTCGGGCCGAAGATCGCCTGTCTTGGCCGTTTCCTGCCGGGCTGAGTACCCCTTGTCGAGGGGCGTATCCTGTCCCGCCGTGCGCGGAGAGGGACGAGCCATCGTCGGCGGTACGGGCTTCTTGGCCATGTTGGGTTCCGTTCGGTTATGCGTGAGGAACGCTGCAAACGGCCTTGCCACGAGCACGGTTGCCTTTCGCTTCCGCATAATGTCGACCGGCGATGCCGGTTCGGGCGTTGTCCCGCCGCAAGCTCTGTGCCGCGGCGTCTCGCTCCCAGTCGCGACGCCGACGTCCGGTAGCCCCAAGTTCGGTCTCCCGGTCCACCGTAACGAGGCGGTCATGCAGAGCGCCGTGCTGGCCTACCAGTGGCGCAGGAGTTCCTCGGTCGTCGTCGCTTCCAAGTGGGCGCCGAAGCGCTTGTGGAGCAGGTCGACGAGCGCATCGTGTTCGCCGTCGCTGGTACTGCACAGTGCATCGATCGGCAGCACGAAGCTGAAGCCGAGGTCGATCGCCTGCATCACCGTCGCCAGGACACAGACATCCGTCTCACCCCTGGTCACGACCAGCGTGATAACGCCTCATCGCTCGAGCGCAGCCGCAAAGCCCGCGCAGCGCCATGCCCTCTTCCGCGGCGTCGGGCGTGGCGGGTGGCTCGAACCGGGTGAAGACGGTACGCGGCGCATGCCAGCTCGCGATCTCCGCCACCGGCCCGGAGCACGCGCGGCAGCCGTGCCACCTTCCAAGCCCTGTTCTCGGCGAAAAGACGCTGCGCATCGACAAAAAAGTTGAGCGCGGCGGCAGCCTCCAGCCGCAAACCCGCCCCCTTCACGCCAAGCTCTTCAATCCCGACCCCAGCGATAGCGCGACTGTTCCTCGGCCTCACGGGCCGCCGCACGGGCGCGGCGGCCGGCACCGCGCCCGTCGGGCGGACCGGCGATGGCGAGCAATGCGTCGTGACATGCCTCGTCGAGTTGGAAATGTCGGCGACCGCGCCAGAGCGAGGCTTCGATCTCGCTGCCGCCGGCCACTTCTGCAAGACGTGCGAAGTCGGGCTCTTCAGTGACTGCACATTGGATCAGCAGCCTGTTGCCTTCGCGCGAGGGCTGTATCGCGAAAGGACCCTTGAGTTTGAGGTGGCTGCAGGTGCGCACCATGAGGTTGGCGGCGAACCTGAGCCGCGCACTGTCGAAGGGATCGTCGTCACGCCGCCCTCCGGCAAAGCAGGGCATGAGTTCACCCTCCAGAAGGTAAGCGGCGCCGGGCGCACCGGTGAGGTCTGTCCAGGCCACACGAGGCATTGCTGTCTAGGGCTCGGCGGGCGATTGAGAAAGCGATGAGACCTTCAGGATCATCTGCGCGATGCGGACCTCGGGGAACGCTTCCCCATCGCGTCGTTCGCGCAACAACCGATCTGCAAGCGACTGACGGCGCCGCCCTTCTCCCAAAGCGCGCAACAAGGCGAGTTCGAATCCCATTCTCGTGTGTGTGGTATCGAGCGGCATCCTCATCTCCTCACGCTGGCGAACATCGGGCCGGCCGGGCAACGGGACCACTCGGAGGCGGTTGCAAGAGCGTTGTGACAATTTCGCGTCCGTGCGACGCCGTGACAAAGAGGCCCGTCTCAGAGGAGATGGCCTTTCAGGGAACCGCTTCGCGCGCGTGCGCGTACTCAACCAACGTCAGGAACGGCAGGAGCCGTCTAAACGTCGTTGCAGGGGGAAGGTTGCAGGGAGTTTTCCGCGCTGTGACGGACCAGCGAAGTGCCTACTTGCCCGCCTCGGCAGTTGGGCCATCCGGCACGCCTCCGTTCGCCGGTCGAACCACTGCGCGCAGCGCCTGGCGCAATTCAGCGGCGGTCATATCGTCATGGAGGCCCGGCAGCAAAGCCAGCCCATCGGGAATTGGGGCCACATGCTCGGCGGCGCGGACGGCCTCTATTCCCGCATCATACCGGCCCTCACGAAGCAATTCCAAGGCCGAGAGGATATGATAGGCCTCTCGACGATTGGGATTGCGCCTGAAGCGTTCCAAAACGAGCACGAAACGATGGATACGCTGGCAAAGTGAGTGACGTGTCGCGTCCGCCAAATCCGTCATGGCTTCACCACTATCGCAACATTGATGAGCATCCAAGCATTCGATTCAGCACGGTGACATGCGAGTCGGAAAATGTGATGGAAACCTTCAAGCACGCGATTTGCTCACGAACATTTGCTTATTCAATATTGCATTTGAAATGCGAATGTGTTGATTCTGTGCCTCGCTGACCGGGGCCTTGTCGGCGTGATGCAACAGAATACCCTGGCGCGCGTAGTTTCTCATGTCTCAGCGTGCGGAGGAACGACATGGCCAGGGAGATTGCAATCGCCGGTTTGGAAGGGTCGCTCGCAGTCAATGACGATGGCGAGCTCGTTTATACGAAATCCGAGTTACAGACCGAAGTACTGAAGCCAGAGCAGGCGATCCGCCGCTGGCCGGCAGCGGAAAAACAGATCCGCTGCGCGCTCGCTACGCTCGACTGACAAGATCGGCCGCATCTAAAATGGCGATAGGCGAACACGTGATGTTCGGTCGCCCGCAAAATGCGCCGCGGTGTTGTCGCCCCTTCGCGACACCGCCGGAGCGTCCGCGAGATGACGAACGCTGCAACGAGGCCGTGGCCGGGGCCCGCGGCCGCGCCTTCGCGTCGCCTGACTCAAGCCGATTTGGCTTTCAGCTCCTCGAGCTGCTGCCGGGCACCCGCGATCATGCAGGAGAGATCGGCCGTCAGCATCACCATGTCGAAGCCACGCTTCACGGCGCCGGCCGCAAAAGGTGCCGCGGCGCAGTGCATCACGCACTTGATACCGGCCTTGTGCGCCGCATCACGGATCTTGTCGCAGGTCGCGATGTGCAGCGGATCGGGATTGTCGCCGCGTGGCGGCAGGCCCAGCGCAAACGAGAGGTCGGCCGGGCCGATATAGACGGCGTCGAGCCCTGGCGTCGCGCAGATCGCCTCGAGATTCTCCAGGCCTTCCTTGGTCTCGATCATCGCCATGACGATGATCTCGTCGTTCGCGTTGGCCACGTAGTCGGCGCCGCCATAGTGCACGGCGCGTACCGGGCCAGAGGAGCGCATGCCCACCGGCGGATAGCGGCACGCCGCAACAGCCTTCGCGGCTTCCTCGGCATTGTTGACCAGCGGCACGATGATGCCGTAGGCGCCGAGATCGAGGGCCTTCATGATCGCGGCCGGCTCGTTCCAGGCGACGCGCACCACCGGGACCGTGTCGGTCTGCGAGATCGCCTGCAACATCGGCGCCACGTCCTTCATCTCCGACAGGCCATGCTGCAGGTCGACGCACAGCGCGTCGAAGCCCTGCCGGGCCATGACCTCGGCAGTGAAGGTGTTCGGCACTGAGAGCCAGCCCAGTGTCGCGCACTTCCCCGCGGCCCAAATTTCCTTGATCTTGTTCTTTCGCATGGCCGGACCTTTCATTCGTCCCAGAGTCTCGAGAGCGGCGGAATTGGGCACGATCCGGCAGCCTGCATCAAGGGTTCAAAATCGCTGCGCGATCACCGCCGCAACCGCGGTCAGCAGAGGGTCCGTCTGCCGGGAAGTCGGTAAGCCGCGAATGCTGCGAGTGCACCGGCACGAGCCTCAGGCCGGCAGCGCCCCGCGCCGGTCGAATGCCGGCGGGCTGGCGCGGATTCCCGGCGAATCGAGCCACTTGCGGGCCGCCTTCACATCCTTGAATACGCGCATCGGCCTCCTGGCCGCAGCCAGGATGCCGAGCAGGCGCGCCATCAGCGCATACTTGTCGTCCGGCACGACGATGGCCAGCGGCCCGTGTTCCCGATAACCGTCCTGCAGCGCTCGAATGCGAACGCCGATGCTCAACATGTCGAGCGCACTCATCTGCGTGTTGCCGTTCATGCCATCGAACAATTTCCGATAGCCGAGCCCGTTCGCTCCCACCACCGCATCAAGCATTACATTCACTTCGGCGAGGTCGACAGTGCCATCGCAGGTCGCCACGAAGATCTGCAGCCGCGAGTCGATGGTCCAGTGCAAAGGCATTTCAGGGAAGTCCGCAACGCACCCGTGAACGCGAGACGCCGACAATGGTCCGCGATCCGAATGCTGGCAAGGGTCGCGCTTCCTCTCCGCACCACCAGGCGCAGATTTTCGTCCGTTGCAACAAGCCTGTGGTCGCCTGTAGATGACGCCCGCCATCGGCGGGGGAGATCGTGATGACTGGCGTGAGAGCAGCGAAGGACGAGCGGCACGGGGATTACAAGTGGTGGATGCCGGTCGCGAGCCGGTGGTCCGACTGCGACGCCTACGGCCACGTCAACAATGCCGTCTACTACACTTGGTTCGACACGTCGCTCACCACCCTCGCCATCGAGCGGGGGATCCTGCGGGCGCCGGGCCAGACCTCGATCGGCCTGTGCATCGCCAGCGGCTGCGAATTCCTGGCGCCGGTCGACTTTCCCCAGACCGTGGATGTCGGCATCCGGCTCGGCCGCATCGGCAACAGTTCGCTGCGTTATGAACTCGCGATCTTCATCCGGGAAAGCGAGGTGCCCGCCGCCGTCGGCCACTTCGTGCACGTCTATGTCGACGCCGCCACCCGCAGGAGCGTGTCGCTAACCGAGGTCCAGAAGGCAGCGGTGACGGACCTGCTGGCGGCGTGAGGTTCAACCTAAGAGGCGTACGATTAAAGTCGGCGCAACTGGCAAATGCGTTGAAGCCGGAGGGGGACATCGCCTAGCCTGCCGTCGCGGACTTCGGGGGAGCGTATATGCGTTGGTTTCTTGCTTGCTTGGGATTGGGAGCGGTCCTGACGGGGTGCGCGAGCACCCAGCTCAACTACAACACGGCAGACCTCGCCTCCTCCCTCGGCTCCCTACAGAAACGACAGATTTTCTACAATCTGGCCCAGGCCCTCGATGATCCGGACTTCGTGCCCTCGCAGGTGACGATTTCGATCGGCACCGCCCAGACGGCCAACGCGGTCAATCCGAACCTCAGCATTCCCCTGGGCTCGAGCTTCGCCTCTGCAGCCCGACTCACCGATGCGGGAAGGAACGCGGGCAACCAGTTTACGGGAACGTTCACGACGGCCGCGACCGGACTCGGTATCCAGCTCGTCGATTCGTGGAATCAGAGCTGGACAATGGTTCCCGCCAACGGAGCCAATCAGCTCAGGCGTCTCCGGGCACTCTATCAATACGCGACCGGCTCCTTCCCGCATGTGGAACCGGGCCGGGAAATCAGCGAGGACGAGGCCGAGAAGTATTTTCTCTGCGAGTATCCCCTGCAGGCATTGGCGGTACCGTCGTCGCCTCCGGGCGACAACATCGCGTATCGACTTGAAGGCTGCCCGGAGAACGGGTCCGGACCGCGTTCGCGGTTGATGTACGCCGACCCGAACTTCACGCAGGGGCCCAACTGCGTGATCTGCGTGGACGACCTGAAGTCGAAGCTCCCTCGGCTCTATGTCAATCCGCACCTGAAATACCAGTTCATCCACAGCGGGAAAGACAAGACGGACGACATGGTCAAGGTCGGCGAGCACGGCTTCACCTCCTTCTACGTCTGCGCCTCCCGGAAGAGCGACTGCAGACGCGTCCCCCAGCAGGAGCCCTTTGACGGGCGCAAGGCCTTCAGCGATTTCGTACTGTTCGTCTACGAAGCCATGGCCGTGCCAGCCGGCGGTTCGGGGAGCGGCAAGTCTTCGGGTGGCGCCAACTTCGTCTATTCCGTGCGGTGAGTTCGACGGAACGCTTCACGGCGTTTTGGCGCATCGACAGATCATCGTATCGCTCTTCACAAGGAGAAAGCCCATGTCCGCCAAGAACCTCGCCATCGGTCGTTTCCCCGTGCCCGCCCTTGCCGAGATGCCGGCCGACATCCGCGAACGCATCGAGAAGGTGCAGGAGAAGTCGGGATTCATTCCCAATGTCTTCCTCGTGCTCGCGCATCGGCCCGACGAGTTCCGCGCCTTCTTCGCCTATCACGACGCGCTGATGGACAAGCCCGGCAACCTCAGCAAGGCCGAGCGCGAGATGATCGTCGTAGCGACCTCGAACCTCAACCAGTGCCAGTATTGCGTGATCGCCCACGGCGCGATCCTGCGCATCCGCGCCAAGGACCCGCTGATCGCCGACCAGGTCGCCATCAACTACCGCAAGGCCGACATCTCGCCACGTCAGAAGGCCATGCTCGACTTCGCCGTGAAGGTAAGCCAATCCGCCCAACTCGTCGGCGACGACGACATGGAGGCGCTGAAGCAGCACGGCTTCGACGAGGAAGACGTCTGGGACATCGCCGCCATTGCCGCCTTCTTCGGCCTGTCGAACCGCATGGCCAACGTCACCAGCATGCGCCCGAACCCCGAGTTCTATTCGATGGGGCGCGGTTGAGAGCCAAGCCCGCCCTCACCTCGCCATGAGCCGCAGGCCGGCAACGGCCATGATGGCCGTCAGGACGAAGCGTACCATGCGCTCGGAGATGCGAAGGATCGCGGCGGTTCCGACGGCCGCGCCGAGGAGGGCGACACAGGCGAAGAGCGGAAGCTCCGGCGCGAATTGCTGGCCCGCGAGGAGAGTGCCTGCGAGGCCCGTCAACGAATTGCCGAGGATGAACGGCGCCGACAGGCCGGCGGCTTCCCTGGGCCGGGCCCAGCCAAGCACGATCAGAGCGGGCGCGATGAAGACGCCGCCACCGATGCCGGAGAGCCCCGAGAGAAAGCCCGCCACCGCCCCGATGCCCCCCAGGCCCGCCCTCGAGGCCGCGACACCCGGCAGGAGGGCGGTTGCTGGCCGCGCGACCATGAGCACGGCCGCCGCCAGCAGCAGACCGCCAGTCATCGACGCGTACAGTCCGGATGGCAGCGCGATCAAGCCGCCGACAAACGCGGCGGGGAGCGCCGGAACGGCCAGCGACATCAACCTTCGCCAGTCGATCAGGCCGGCCGCATGGAGCCGCCAGCTCGTATAGGACGCGGCAACGACGTTCATGGCGAGCGCCGTCGGTCGAAGCTGGTCGACCGGTACACCGGCCACGGCCATGACCGCAAGGAAGCCGGTCCCGCCGGCCTGCCCGACGGTGGCGTAGACGACCGAAATGGCGAACAAGGCCAGCGCGACGAGCATGATGTTCGCCCTCAGTCGAATCCGACGTACCTCACGAACTCCTCGGCCGGCGTGCGCTCCGAGCGGACGGCGTTGGCTGGAAACGAGTCGTCGGGGTAGCCCAGAGCGACGCAGGTCATGATCGCCTCGTCGTCGGGGATGTTCGCGACCTCGCGGACGATGTCGGAGCGGGCGATACCCTGGCCGTTCACAACCGCGCCGATGCCGCGATCCCAGGCCGCCAGCACGATGCCGTAGCACAGGGCGCCGAGGTCGAAGTGGCAGGTGGCGCCGGGATCGAGCACGCGATCGTAGGTCAGCACCAGCGACACCGGTGCATCGAACTGGCGGAAGCCGCGCATCACCCAGTCCTGGCGCATCGCCTTGTCGTCGCGCGCGATGCCCATGGCGGCGAACAGCTGCTTGGCGATGTCGACCTGGCGCTGGCGGTGGGCGCCTTCGTAGGGGCCGTGGGTGAAGATGTCCCGCTTGGAGGGTTTACCCGCCGTCATCTCTTCCATGTTGCGCCGGCGCACCTCGTCGAGCGGCGCGCCGGTCAGGACATGGACGTGCCAGGGCTGGCTGTTCATCGACGATGGCGCGCGCTTGGCGTCCTCGATGATTGCGGCGATCACCGACTTCGGTACGGGCCTCCTCGCAAAACCGCGGGTGCTGCGGCGGCTGTGCACCAGTTCCTGGAAATCCATTCCGTCTCCATGCTTCTTGTCGTGGGGAAGAGGATAGCAGGCGCGACGGGGCCGGGAACCGCAGGCACCCCGCCGGTTTCGCGCGGCGGCTGTTTCGGAGGGCCCTTGCCGTCAGGGAGCCACAAAGACCGCTGTCGTTGACGCATCATTGTACCCGTGGGTAGTTTGTATGGGGTGCCTGCAACCGACGGCCCTGTGGGGGGAGCGAATGAATAGGCGATCGTTTCTGGCGCTCGGGAGCGCCTGTGCGCTGTGCGGCTGCGCCGGCGCCGTGCACCAGCTTCCGCAGATCAGCGACAGCCATCTCAGCCTCGCTCAAAGCGAAGTTCAGGGTGCCGGAGGCCCACCGCAGCGCCGGGTGTTGACGGATGAACAGGTGGACGAGATCATGCGCTCCGCCCTCGTCCGCATCCGGCCACCGGCCGACCGGATCTGCCGCGAGATGAATGTCGGCGTCTGCGACTGGCGCTTCGTGGGAACGGCGAACCGCTCGATGAATGCCGGCGCGGGCGCCAATGGCCTGATCTTCGTGAATCGCGGCGTGGTCGAATATGCCTCGAACGAGGAGGAAGTCTGCCTCGTGTTCGCGCACGAGATCGGCCACCAGGCAGCGAATCACATCGCCACGAGCCAGCGCAACCAGATGACGGGCGCGCTGATCGGCGCAATCCTGCTGGGCGCGGCCGGCGCGGCTACGTCCTATCGCAGCCCCTATGGCAGCCAGCTGATGCGTTCGGCGATGGATACAGGCGCCAACCTCGGCGGCGCGGTCGGACGCATCTCCTTCTCCAAGGAGCAGGAGCGCGAAGCCGATTATCTCGCTGCGGTGATCCTCTATCGCTCGAACGTCGACCTCGACAAGGCGCGCGGCATGCTGGTCACCCTGGCCCGCTCGTCGGGCCGCCGGGACACCGGCATGCTCGACACCCATCCGGCCGGCCCCGACCGCCTCGCGAGCTGGGACCGCGCCGTTGCCGAGATACGTGCGTCGAACGGCGCCTTGCCGGCGCGGGCATAGCAGAACTCCCGTCTGGACCGTCCCGGCAGGAAAACGTCTGCCGAGACGCAAGCTGGCACCGGGATTGCAATCCCGATCCCGGCGTGGTTTACGCAACGCCTCAATCGCCTGGAGCCCGGTGAAAACCCGGGTGGCTATTCCGGCCGCCGATCCGCCGGGCAACTCTCACATGGAACGCGCTGAAAGAACGCGCCGCTCGCCGTCTTCGCCGGAACGCGAAGCCATGGGTTCCAAGTGTCCGTGCAATCGACAGGTCAATGTTCAACAGCGTCAAGTCCCAGTGGTTCGGCAGCGCAGCCGAAGTGCGTCGTGATTTCCTGGCCGGGCTGGTGGTCGCCCTCGCCCTCATCCCCGAAGCGATCGGCTTCTCGATCATCGCCGGCGTCGATCCACGGGTCGGCCTGTGGGCCTCGGTGGCGATCGCCATCGTGATTTCGCTGCTGGGCGGACGGCCGGGCATGATCTCGGCGGCAACCGCCGCGGTCGCGGTCCTCGTGACGCCGCTGGTGCGCGACCATGGCGTCGACTACCTGTTCGCCGCCACCATTCTGATGGGCCTGATCCAGATCGTGGCGGGATTCCTGCGCCTCGACCTGCTGATGCAGTTCGTCTCGCGCTCGGTGATCACCGGCTTCGTCAATGCGCTGGCGATCCTGATCTTCATGGCGCAGATCCCGCAGCTGGTTGGCGTGTCGTGGCACACCTATGCGATGATCGCGGCGGGCCTCGCCATCATCTATCTGCTGCCGCGCATTACCACTGCGGTCCCCTCGCCGCTCGTGGCTATCGTCGTGCTGGCCGCGGTCAGCATCGGCTTCGGCCTGCCGGTCCATACGGTAGGCGACATGGGCAAGCTGCCGGACGCGCTGCCGAGCCTCACCCTGCCGCAGGTGCCGCTCACCTGGGAGACGCTGAAGATCATCCTGCCCTACTCGGCGACCATGGCGGCCGTCGGTCTGCTCGAATCGATGCTGACGGCGCAGATCGTCGACGACATGACCGACACCGACAGCGATAAACGCCGGGAGTGCCTGGGCCAGGGTGGCGCCAACATCGCCGCCGCTCTCGTGGGCGGCATGGGCGGCTGCGCCATGATCGGCCAGTCGGTGATCAACGTGACCTCGGGCGGCCGCAAGCGCCTTTCGACCTTCGTCGCGGGCGCGGCGCTGCTCTTCCTGCTGGCCGTCCTGGGGCCGCTGGTCGGCCGCATTCCGATGCCGGCCCTGGTCGCGGTGATGATCATGGTGTCGATCGGCACCTTCAGCTGGAACTCGATCCCCAACCTGCGCCGCCATCCGCCGACCTCGAGCATCGTGATGGTGGTGACGGTGTGCGTCGTCGTCTTCACCCACGACCTGGCCCAGGGCGTGCTGGCGGGCGTGCTGCTCTCGGGCATCTTCTTCGCCGGCAAGGTCCGCCGCATGTTCTCGGTGGAGCGCACGCAGAGCGCCGGAGCCGTGACCTACACGATCAGCGGCGAGATCTTCTTTGCCTCGGTCGACCGCTTCACGCGCGCCTTCCGACCGGAGGAAGGGCGACCCGTGACCATCGACGTGTCACCGGCGCACTTCTGGGACATCTCTGGCGTCGGCGCTCTCGACAAGATCGTCGCCCGCCTGCGCCGCGACGGCTCGGAGGTGAAGGTCATTGGCTACAACAAGGCCAGCGCCGATCTGGTCGACCGTTTTGCCCTGCATGACAAGACCGGCTTCGAACTCGGCGCTGTGCCACACTAGGACCGGCGCGCAGCGCCCTAGAGGCGTTCCTCCTCCTCGTCGCCTTCCACGTCCCTGATGGAAATCGCGTCGGCGAAGCGCTTGGCCACGGCGGGAAGGCCGGCTTCCTCGGCGGCACGCAGGCCCTCGCGGTTGGCGTCGAGGCGCGCGAAGTCCTCCGCCGGCGCAGCCGCCAAGGCCCGATGGATCAGGTCGATGGCCTCAATGTACTTCTTCTGGCCCCGCAGGGCGGCCGACACCTTGATGGCATCCTCCAGGCTGCTCATGATCGTCTCCTCCGATGCGAGGATCTCAACGGCGCCGGCAAAGGGAAGTTGCCGGGCCCGCGTCGTCCACCGAACCAAGCATGGACGATTGCCCTACACAAACCTACGGTCCCTCACCGAAACGACGCAATCGCCCGCCATAGCGCACATCATTCGATATTTGCGGGAGAGGCTCTTGTCCTTGAAGCGACACATGCTGTGTGCCTTGCTGGTGATGGCCTCGTCCACCGCCGCTTTTGCCGCGAACGACGGCGTTCCGACCGCGCCCCCGGGCGCCACACCGGACAGCACGCAAAGCGCACCCCCCGCTCCGCCGCAGGCCGGCGCGAAGGCCTCGGCCGACGCGCCCGGCACTCGCACGTGTCGCCAGGCCAAGGCCAAGTCCCGTCCCCAACTCACCCCCGAGCAGAAGGCGCAACGCAAGGCCGCCCGTCAGGCCATGCGCGCCGAGCATGCCGCGGAGGGCACGCCCCAAGGGATCCCGCACGCCCACAAGCCGCGTCCGACGAAGTTGCCACTCTGCTGAGGCGCCTGAGGCCCGCCTAGAGCTGCGGGAACAGCCGCGGGCCACGCGTGTAGGGAATCACCATCGCCCCCGGGCTGCCGTTGACCATCTGGTCGACCGTCTCCACCAGGGCGCGCGGCGATAAGGGCTTCGTGATCAGCGGGCGCAGCGCCAGCTCGTGCGGCAGGGTGCTCACGTCGTCGGCGATCACCGCGAATGGCACCTGCTCCGCAGCCAGCCAGTCGGCAACGGCCAAGGGCGCACTGCGGCGGGAGTCGGCGTCGATGACGGCCGCATCGAGGCGGCCGCTTCTCACGAGTCGCTCGACCTCGCTCTGGCTTCCGGCGGGACCGACGATGCGGTAGCCGGCGTCGCGCAGGTGCCTCTGCATTTCGAGCGCCAGCGGGAGCTGGTCCTCTACGATCAGGATGCGGCCGCGCGGGGGCCGGTCGATCGTTCCGGCATATCCATGAGGCGGGAAGAGTTCAGCGGCGCCGGCCTGGGCATCCGGATCTGAAGGCCATTCAGGCCGGTAGGCTGCCGACCTTGCGATCATGACGAACCTCCTAAATGTAACGGATGGGAGGGACGGGAAGCGCCCGCCGCGCGGGCGGCGAACGCTCCTCTCCCCCTGTCGGACTCCGCGCCTACTGCTTCGAAAGGCGCGGCGTGGAGCCCGCTTCGATGCGGATGGCGCGGGCCTTCTTCTCCTCCGGGATCTCGCGCCGCAGCTCGATCGTCAGAAGGCCGTTCGCCAGGCCCGCCCCGACCACCTTCACGTGGTCGGCGAGCTGGAAGCGGCGCTCGAACTCGCGCGCGGCGATGCCGCGATAGAGGTACTCCTTCTCCTCGGCGCCGGGCTGGGACTTTCCGGTCACGAGGAGCTCCTCCTCCTTCTGGGTGATGCCGAGCTCGGCCTCGGAGAAGCCCGCCACCGCCATGACGATGCGGTAGGTATCGTCGTCGGCCTTCTCGATATTGTACGGCGGGTAGCCCTGCGAGCCCTGGCTGACCACGGAATCGAGCATGTGGAACACCCGGTCGAAGCCGACCGTGTCACGATAGAACGGCGAAAAATCGAAAGCGGTACGCATGTTCATCCTCCACTCCTGAGCGATGGGTTTGCGAAACGGTCCCCCGAAGGGCGACCGGCAGACGATCTAGGCGCGGCGCGGCATCCTTCAAGCTGCCGGCTCCGGATTTTTTAGTGTCGGTCCTGAACGAGAACCCGGCGATCAGGGGGCCGAGACGATGATCAGCACCGAGATCGGGCGCACCTGGGCGCCGAACGGCCCGACCACTGCGCGCAGCGACGCTACCGGATCGCGCAGGTCGTAGAAGCCGGAGAGGCGCTGGCGCAGGAGAGTGCCGTCGGTCACGACGATCCAGCCGCCATGGTAGCGGCGCAGATGGGCGATCGCCTCGCCGACGGTCGCCCCATCGACGTGCAGGCTGTGACGTCGCCACGCCCCCGCCTCGGCAGCGGGAACAGGGCCCTGTTCGATCGTTCCGTCGGCCCGGGCCACGAGCTGCTCGCCGGCCTGCACCTGCCGCAGCACCGGTTCCATCTCTCCCGGCGCGGTTTCCACCGGTGGCATCCGGACCTCGACCGATCCCTTCTCGACTGCGACGGTGACGGCCTCGTCGGCGAGCCGGACGTTGAAGGCCGTTCCCGTGACGACGACCGACACGCCACCGGCCTTCACCGTGAAGGGCCGCGCGTCGCCGGACTTCACGTTGAAGAAGGCTTCTCCCGAGCGGAGCTTCACCAGCCGGTCGGAATCGCTGAACTGCACATCGAGGGCGCTGGCGGCGCCCAGTTCGACGAGCGACCCGTCCGGCAGATCGACGTTCCGGTGTTCGGCCGTCGCGGTCACGTGATCCACGCCCAGGCTCAGAACCCGCGAGGGCAGGTAGACGGAAAGCGCCAGCACCACCAGCAGCGAGACGGCCACCATCATCCAGCGCGGCCCGCCCGCCTGCCGCGACGGGTCGTGCGACGGACGTCTGCTCGCCCGTGCCCGCCGAAAATATTCCCTGTCCGGCTTGCCTGCCGTCATATTCCACTCACCCGAACCGGCATCAATGTCGAATTGTATCCCACCATGGACGACCAGCCGGCGACTCTTTACCGGCCCTGTTCTATTCTAGGATCAGGCGTCGGTCGACGCCGGCACGAAGGCGGAGCGCGCGCACCGTCGGACCGGGCATTGTTGCGCTGACGCGGAATGCACTAGTCTGCAGACCACGCGCAGGCGATCGGGGAAAGCAATGCCGAACGATCACGACCACGACCATGATCATCACCATGACCACGAGCACGGGTCCGAGCTGTCGGAGATGCAGCTCCGGGTGCGGGCGCTCGAAACCATCCTGACGGAGAAGGGCTACGTCGATCCGGCGGCGCTCGACTCGATCATCGAGGCCTACGAGACGAAGATCGGCCCGCATATCGGCGCGCAGGTGGTGGCGCGGGCCTGGGTCGACTCCGGGTTCCGCGAGGCGCTGCTCGCCGACGCCAGCAAGGCGATCGCGCAGCTTGGGCTTGAGCAGAAGGTCGGCGACCACCTGATTGCCGTCGAGAACACGCCTTCCACGCACAACATGATCGTCTGCACCCTGTGCTCCTGCTACCCGTGGGACCTGCTGGGCCTGCCGCCGGCCTGGTACAAGTCCGCCCCCTACCGCGCCCGCACCGTCAAGGAGCCGCGCAGGGTGCTGGCCGATTTCGGCGTGACCTTGCCCGACGAGACGAAGGTGCGCGTGTGGGACTCCACGGCGGAGACGAGGTTCATCGTGCTGCCGATGCGGCCCGCCGCCACCGAAGGCTGGTCCGAGGAGAAGCTCGCGTCACTCGTCACCCGCGATTCGATGATCGGCACCGGCTTTGCGAAGGCTGCGAACGAGGTGGCGCCATGAACGGCGTGCACGACATGGGCGGCATGGACGGCTTCGGCAAGGTCGCGCCCGATCCACATGAGGTGCCCTTTCATGCCGAGTGGCAGGCACGCTCCTTCGCGCTCAACCGGGTCATGGGCTCGGCCGGCGAATGGAACATCGACGTCGGCCGCCACTGGATCGAAACCCTGCCGCCCGCCGTCTATCTCTCCTCCTCCTATTACAAAAAGTGGTTCCTGCGTCTCGAACGCCTCTGCCTGCACCGCGGCCTCGTCTCCGAGGCCGAGCTGTCGAGCGGCCGTTCGAGCGGACCAGGCCGGCCGCTGAAGCGCAAGCCGCTGTCGGGCAGCCAGGCCGGTGCTGCCGTGAGTCGCCCGAACCACGACCGGCCGCCCCGTGCGCCGGCCGTTTTCACGGTCGGCCAGAAGGTGCGGGCCCGGAAGATCCATCCCCGCTCCCACACGCGACTGCCGCGCTTCGCCCGCGGCCATGTCGGCACGATCGAGCGCATCCAGGGCTGCCACACCTTTCCCGACGCGATGGTCGACAAGGGTATCGAGCAGGGCGAATGGTTGTACACGGTGGTGTTCGACGGGCGGGAATTGTGGGGCCTCGACGCCGAGGACGGGACCAGCGTTTCCATCGAGGCGTTTGAGCCCTATCTGGAGCCTGCGTAGTGGCGTCGGAGATCGAGGCCGTTCGCGCGGCCCTGGAAACGGTACCGGGCATCCCCTGCGCCGGCGAGGCGCCGGTCTTCGCCGAGCCGTGGCAGGCGCAGGCTTTCGCCATGGCGCTGACGCTGCAGCAGCGCGGCGTGTTCTCGTGGAACGAATGGGCCGACGAACTCGGCGCCCAGATCAAGGCCGCCATCGCCCAGGGCGACCCCGACGACGGCACGACCTACTACCGCCACTGGCTCGCGACGCTCGAACGGCTGGTGGCACGGAAGGGCATCGCCTCGCCGGAGACGCTCGACCGCTACTATCAAGCCTGGGACCATGCCGCGGATCGCACGCCCCACGGCCGGACGATCGAGCTCACGCCGGACGACTTTGCCTGAACCTTACGCCGGGGACGGGCTCACGGCGTAGATGGCGACAGGCCGGGTCTTGCCCTTCACGACGACGACGTCGACCGGCCGGATGGCGCTGGCCTCGGGGTTGGAGAGCTCCCGGTAGGTGAATTCGGAAATCAGCATCGGCGCGGCATAGTCCTTGGTGAGACCCTCGATCCGCGCCGCCAGGTTAACGGCGTCGGATATGACGGTCCCGTCCATGCGATGCTTCTCGCCGATCGTGCCCAGCATGAGCGAGCCGGTATTGATGCCAATGCCGATCTCGATCGGCGGCACGCCGGTGGCCCGCCGTTCGGCATTGAAGCCTTCGAGGGCGGCCAGCATCGCGAGCCCGGCCTGCAATGCATCGTCGGCATTGGCGAACAACGCCATGATGGCGTCACCGATATACTTGTCGATGAAACCGTGGTGGTCGCGGATCACCGGACCCATGCGCTCGAGATAGGTGTTGATGAATGCGAAGGTCTCGTCCGGGCTCATCTGTTCCGACAGGGTGGTAAAACCGCGAATGTCGGAGAACAGGATGCTCATGGTCCGGCGCTTGTTGTCCCCCAACTCGACATCTGCGACCGACGGCTTGCCGACGATTGACAGGAAGGCCTGCGGCACGAAGCGCTCGATCGACACATTCGTATGTTTGAGGTCGAGGATCGTCCGGCGCACTGCATCGCGCATGGAGGCGAAGCTCTTGGCGAGCTGGCCGATCTCGTCGATGCGGTTGGTGTTGGCGATGGCCTGATCCAGATCGCCCTCGGCAATGGCGCCCGCCTCGCCGCGCAGGCTGAACAGGGGATCGAGAAGCTGCCTCTGCAGGAGGTGCGAGGCGATCCAGAACACGATCGGCAGCATGACGGCCAGCACGATGATCGAACTCAGCAGCACATGCAGGACCGCCTCGCGCGCCAGGCCCGTGTCGTAGGTGATCTTGCGGATGACGAACTTCGAGGTGACCGGGTGACCGGCCTGCGTCCCCGCCCGGGTCTCCTCGCCGCTGTAGACCGTGAGATAGCGGCCGTCGCCGGCGGGGACTTCCTCGCGGCGTACCTTCATCAGGCGCTCGACCAGCGCGGGCTCGAGCTTCTTGCCGATGTGCAGCAGCGACCAGGCGCCGGCGGGCGTGACCAGGTAGAGGTCGACTTCCTTCAGGTAGGGATTGGAGCGCAGCGCATCGGCGAACAGGTCCTGGAAGAAGTAGGCGCCCATCCAGCCGAAGTTTCCCTCCGCCAGGCTGGCGCGCACCTCGGTCGAGGTCTCGATGATGTAGTCCTTCCCCTCGGGCCCGAAGTAACTGTAGGTGCGCAGCGTGCCGGTCAGGCTGGACAGGTCGATGCCGTCGCTCATCACTCTGTTCGAGCCATAGACCGTATCGAGGAAGCGCGTGAAGCTGCTCTCGGGGAAGGTCAGGTTCATGTCGCTGGCGAGATTGGTCTGAAAGACCCTGTGCGCGCGATCGACGAAATAGATGTGCTGCACGCCATACTTGCGGGTGAGCGCATCGAGGTCGGCCACGGTGAGGTCCCCGGGGGCGCGGCCGGTCCTGTCGAGCTCCGCCGCGATCTGCGGCAGGACCTTCTCCATGTGCGCGACGATTTCCACGTGCTGCGAGCGCAGCAGCGTCTCGAAGACGGCGAAACGATCGGACAGGCTGCTCTCCAGCCTGTGGATCTCGGCATCCTGCTTCTCCGAGACCAGCCGGTACATGGCCAACGAGGCCACGACCGTCGCGCCCAGGCTCACGGCCAGCATGACCGCGAACAGGAAGACGCTGACCTTGCGCTTCAATCCCATCGACTTCCCTCCCCTGGTCCCGAAGGGCGGGTACGCAGACTGCTACTTCGACACGCCGAAGAACAGGTTGGGAAAGTACAGCGCGATGTCGGGGAAGGCGATGAGGATCAGCACGCCGACGAAGGTCACCAGCACGTAGGGGATGACCGACCAGTAGATGTCGCTCATCGTCACGCTCGGCGGCGCCACGGCCTTCAGGTAGAACAGGTTGAAGCCGAAGGGCGGCGTCATGTAGCCGATCTCCATCATGATGATGAAGATGACGCCGAACCAGATCGGATCCCACCCGTACGCTTCCACCACGGGCAGGAAGACCGGCAGCGTGATCGGCATGATCCCCACCGGATCGTCATCCGCGGCATCAGGACAGTGACCCCGCGATCCGGCGACAGGGCGAGTTCCGGACCGTAGCCATCGCAGCGTGAAACACGCGGTCGAGACTAGCCGCGCGGATCGAACCGGCCGCGTCGCCAGGAATGGAAACTGGCAATGCTCAGTCCATCGAGCCTGCAACGTCGGCGCCTCCGCCGGGTTAACGGGTTCTCACCATTCCAACGAGGAGGAGCGAACCATGGACCACAGCAAGCATGTCCGCCTGACCGCCGCCGAACTCACCGCGGAGATCCTCGAGGACGCCACGATCTATGGTCCGGGCGATCAAACGATCGGCTCGGTGGCCCATCTCCATGGCTCGGGCCCTGCGGTACAGATCGTGATCGATGTCGGCGGCTTCCTCGGCATCGGGGCCAAGCCGGTGGGCGTCCCAGTGGGCGACCTCGACTTCATGCGCGACGAGGATGGCAACGTCCATGCCGTGACGGGCTGGACCAAGGACCAGCTCAAGGCGATGCCCGAGCACCGCTAGGCGCGCATCCGCAGCTCGCTAACGAGCTGTCCTCGTCCGCCCCCGAAATCGACCGCCGTCGGCCGCGCCGGTACTACCGATCGTCCGGGTCATGTCGGCCCAGGTGCCGAGGCGCACGAGTTGCGGTCGAAGGTAAGGCTTCCTCGCCTCGCCAACCCCGGCCTCAGCAAGCGCCGCTTCTTGTTCCGAGTCGGCAATTCGCTGGTCCATCCTGGCTTTTCCCCGTCAGCACGGACAATCTACAGTGTCTTCACGGAAAGTGCTACAAGTCAGCTTGGGCCCGCAGGCCTTTCGGAATCGTCCCAGGAGATGAGTACGGCGGTTACGGCCTCACTGAAGCCGACCTGTTGAGACGCCACCGCCAGGCGCACCCGCCAGGCGCACCCGCCAGGCGCACCCGCCAGGCGCGCTACCACGCCGTCCTGAATCCAAAGGGGAAACGCCCTCCGTCGGCCGAACCGCGATAGCCGACCTTGCGCGTCATGTCGGCCAGCGTGCCGAGGCGGACCAGCTGCGGCCGCAGGTATGGCTTCTTCATCTCGCCGATCCCGGTCGTAGCGATCACCTCTGCCTCATCGGAGTCGGCCGTTCGCTGGTTCATCTTGCTCCCCATCACCGTCAGGTGCACCCGCGGTGCGCTAGAAGGTGCCCGTCCTGAATCGCTGCGGGAAGCGGCCACCGTCGGCCGCCCCGCGATATCCGACCGTCCGGGTCATGTCGGCCAAGGTCCCGAGGCGCACGAGCTGCGGTTGCAGATAGGGCTTCCTCGCCTCGCCGATCCCGGTCGCGGCGATCGCCTCTTCATCGTCCGAGTCGGCCGTTCGCTGGTTCATCGTGCTTGTTCCCCGTCAGCGACCTCATTTTACGGTGTCTTGATGGGAAGCGCTACAAGCCGCCCCGCGAGCACGCGCGCCCCAACTGGACGCCGCTGGTGCAGAGGCCGGGCGCCTTTCGGGATCATGCCGTGAAGCGGGCGACAATGTCGCGCTTTTCCTCGCCGGCCGAAGCCCCTAGAACGGCCTGCCCGGGGAGTATCACCAGCAGAGGACAAGCCCTTGAACGGTCGAACGATGGCGAATGCCATCATGATGTCCGTCTCCATCCTGATCGGATTGATCTTCGCCGAAGGCGCCGCGCGCGTGCTGGCGGGATTGCCCCTCACCCAGCTCGAGCTGCCCGTCCGCCGGGTGAACATCGGCAACGACACGACGGCCGATCGCCTCGACGACGTGCCGCGCGCGGCCTCGGTGGAGCGCGCGTGGTTCTTCAGCGATCCGCCGCCGCTGCCCAACCGCAAGCCGGTGCCGCCCGAGGCAATGGAACTCGACCGTGCGCTGCAGAAGGCGGGCACGCCGTTCCAATCCCCGGAAGCCTTCAAGATCTGGAACTCCGTGCTCGTGGGCGATCCCTGCAAGAGTCCGTTCTTCGCCAACGCGCCGGGATCGCTCGAACTCTTTGATCCCGAGGACGGCAAGCCCAACCCGCCCTTCCGCTTCAGGCCGAACACCACCTCGCCGATCGGACTGGTGACCAACCAGCTGGGCTGGCGCGGGGCGCCGATCGATTTCGCGCGCGCGCCGAAGACGATCCGCATCGTCTTCGCCGGCGCCTCGACGACGGCGGACACGCACCAGATGCCTTACTCCTATCCGGAGTTCATCGCGCACTGGCTCAACCTGTGGGCCGCGAAGAACCGGCCCGACCTCAGGATCGAAGTCGCCAGCGCGGCGCGGGAATCCATCAACTCGGAGGGAATAGAGTCGATCGTCCGCACCGAGATCGTGCCGGCGCGACCCGACCTGGTGATCTATCACGAGGGCGGCAACCAGTTCAGGCTGGAGAGCCTGGTCGCGTCGATGCCCCAGGGCGAGAAGCCGCAGCCGCTCAAGCCTCGCGAACCGCCGGGGCCCGCCTGGCTCAACGTGCTCGCGCGCTACTCCGACATCGTGCGCCGCATCCAGACGCTGCGCGCCTCCGACGAGCTGCCGTCCACGGGGCTGGAGGCGCCGAAGCCCGACTACCGGCTCACCTGGCCAAAGGACCTCTCCGAGACCGATCCCGACATCGCCCGCAAGGACCTGCCGGTATCGCTCACCCAGATCCTGGGCGACCTCGACCGGATCCAGGCCGACCTGAAGCCCATCGACGCCGAGCTCGCGGTCACTTCGTTCCTGTGGATGGTGAAGGATGGGTTGAAGCTCGACCCCGTCCGCAACCGCATGACCTGGGACTATCTGAATCTCTACATGTACCCGTGGCGCTATCGTGACCTCGAGCGGCTGGCGAATTTCCAGAACCGGGTGCTGAAGAAGTACACGCAGGAACGCGGCATCGATTTCATCGATGTCGCCGGCACGATGCCCTTTGATCCCGACCTCTATGCCGACGGCGTCCACACGACCTACCCCGGCACGCGCATGAAGGGCTGGGTGATCCTGCAGCAGCTCGTGCCCCTGATCGAGGCGCGCCTGAAGTCGGGCGCCTGGCCGAAGCCGCAGCCCGCGATGGACAGCTCTCCGCCCTGGTTCAGGACGCCGCCCCGCCGCATCGAGGTCAACTGCCGGTAGCGAGGCGCGACCGAGGCGCGGCCCCGCAGGCGGCCGTGTGACCGTCATGATGCTGACACGGCCGGCCTGGAAGCTGGTGGATTCAATCAGGCCGTGAGACACCATTCGTATCGTCGAGCGGGCGCAGGTGCGCAGCGGTACGCTGCTTTGACTCCCTCCGCTGCGATGTTACCGTCCGCCGCGTCAATGGTGACGATCTTGGGGTTACCGGTGGGGAGACTCTCTCCCCCCGGTGCATTCGGGGGAAGATGGATGACGAATAGGATGACGGACCTGAGCATCGCTCTGGTCATGTTCGACGGCGCCGAGGAACAAGATGTGGTGGGCCCGTATGAGATGTTCTGGTGGGGCACCACTTTCGACAATCATCCTGAAGCCCAGGACATGACCGAGGCGGATTTCAGCTACACCTTCAACACCAACGCCACTTCCCGGCGGCTGCCGAACGTGTTCACGGTGGCCCCGACGACGGCGCCGATCACGATGTCGTCGGGCATGCGGTTCCTGGCCGATTACAGTTTCGACAACGTGCCGGCGGCCAATGTCGTCGTCGTGCCCGGCGGCGAAGGCGCCCGGGCCACCGAGGCGCTGCGGGCCAACGGAACGCTCGACTATATCCGCAAAGTGGCGACGCAAGCGGACTGCAAGTACGTCATGTCGGTGTGCACGGGCTCGTTCGTGCTGGGACATGCCGGCCTGCTCGACGGCGTGCACTGCACGACCTACATGAACCAGTACAACAGGTTCGAACACGAGCTTCCGGCCGCAAAGCTGGTGCGCAACACCAGCATCAATTTCGTGCAGGACGGCAAGCATCTCACCAGCAACGGCCCCTGCTCCGGCCTCGCCACGTCGCTGCGGCTGGTCGAGGATCACGTCGGCACGCGCAAGAAGGACAAGCTGAGGGAACTGCTCTCCTTCGTCTATCCGACGGCCGAGGGGCTGATCCTGAAGGACGGCACGCTGGTCGAGCACAACGTCTGAATCGGAGGCGACCAGGCCGCGACCTTCACGGGTCGCGGCCGGTTTCAGAAAGCCCTCGCCTCGGCACCGCCCGGCTTCGGGCTCAGCATCAGGACCAGGGCCCCGAGCGCCGCCGCGACGAGCGAGCCCAGCAGAATGCCGATCTTGACGCCGTCCTGCAGAGCCGGATTGTCGGGGAAGGCGAGCAGGCCGATGAACAGGCTCATCGTGAAGCCGATGCCGCAGAGCAGCGCCACGCCCAGCACGTGCAGCGGCGCCGCGCCGACCGGTGCGTCGGCCCAACCGAGCTTCACGGTCGCGAGCGCGGTGCCGTAGACGCCGATCACCTTGCCGACGACCAGCCCGCCCGCGACGCCGAGCGTCAGCGGATCGATCAAGGCACCCGCATCGAAACCGGCGAGGGACACGCCTGCATTGGCGAAGCCGAATATGGGAATGATGACGAACGGCACGACCTTGATCAGCGCATGCTCGAGCCGGTGCAGCGGCGAGCCGGCCGCCGGCTCGCGCCGGCCGGCCACCGGGCGTCCGATCGGGATGGTGAGCGCGAGGGCGACGCCCGCGACCGTCGCATGGACGCCCGACAGCAGCACCAGCACCCACAAGCCGACACCCAGCAGCAGGTAGGGCCACAGCACCCGCACCCTCAGCCGGTTGAGCGTCAGCAGCGCCACCAGCACGGCGGCCGCGCCCCCCAGGGCCGCGAGGTCGAGATTGCCGGTGTAGAAGACCGCGATGATCAGCACGGCGCCAAGATCGTCGATGATCGCCAGCGCCGTCAGGAACACCTTCATCGAGGCCGGCACCCGGTTGCCGAACAGCGAGAGCACGCCCAGCGCGAAGGCGATGTCGGTCGCGGTGGGAATCGCCCAGCCGCGAATCACCTCGCCGTTGTTCCAGTTGAGCGACGCGAAGATCAGCGCCGGGACGGCCATGCCGCCGGCGGCGCAGAGGCCGGGCAGGATGCGCCGCGACCAGGTCGAGAGCTGGCCATCGACGATCTCGCGCTTGATCTCCAGCCCGACCAGCAGGAAGAACACCGCCATCAGCGCATCGTTAATCCAGTGCGACACACTTAGCGGACCGGCATAGGTCTTGAGCACCGTGAAATAAACGGCCGCCAGCGGTGAATTGGCGACGATCAGCGCCAGCGCAGCGGCCACCATGAGCACGATACCGCCTGACGCTTCGCTGTCGATGAAGCGGCGCAACAGGCTGGGACGCACGTGGGGATTGCGGGTCATGGGTCTCGCACGGAACAGGGACCGCTGGCGGCCCGACCAGCGCTAGTCCCTGCCCGCGCCGAAGTGCGAACACCCGCGTTTCTTCTGGCCCATCATGCGCGGGAGGGCAATAGGGTCCGTCCCCCTGCGCGCGCGTGCAAAATCCTGCAATATAGTAGCGTTAGAAAATGAGGTTAGTTCCTCGCGGCCGAGGGATCGTGGGGTGCTTGCGGGAGTTCGCGATGGTCGGGCGTAGATGGGGCCTTCTGGTCGCAGGATCGATGATGGCCGTGTTGGGACCAGGAGCGCCTGCGGTGGCGCAGACGAAGAAGATCGGCACCTTCGGCGGCTGGGAGATCAGCATCGTCCACGACAAGGGCAAGTTCGCACGCTGCGTGGCCGACACGACGGGGCCGAACAATGAAGGGCTGCGGATGAGCTTCGGCGACGACGGACGGCGCCACTTCATCCTGCCGGGCCCCGGCACGAGCGGCGCCACGGACGAGGCCGTGATCGTTTTCAGGCCCAGCGGCAAGCGCTTCACCTTCAGGATGGCCCAACGATCGCCCGACCGGCTGTGGAGCCCGGTCCTGGAAAACAGTTTCACCGACATGTTCTTCAAATCGAAGCGGATGGAGGTGCAGCTCCCCGCACGCAACGTGAAGCGCAGCTTCGACCTCGGCGATCCCGAAACGATGAGCGCGCGGATCGACGGCTGCATGACGTCCCGCCAGTAAACGACGACGGAACCAAACGACGATGCGCAAAGACCTGCTTTCCCTGGCGGCGATGCTCGCCCTGCTCGCTGCTCCCGCTGTGGCCCAGGCCGAACCGGGCGACGCCACCTTTTGCCAGCAATATGCGGCGACGGCGGCGACGGCAGCCAAGGACGCGATAGCGATCAATCCGGCCTGCCAGGATTTCAGCAAGGGCGTGCATGCCGTCACCAAGATGCATGTCGACTGGTGCCTGAAGACCGACCGCACGGACGTCGAGGGCGCCTCGGCGCACATCCGCCGGCTTGCCAGCCGCTGCACCAACGGCCAGCTGGCGGCCCCCAACGGCTATGGCGGCGACGACATCGTCGGCAACGACAGGTTCGAACGGCCGTACGGCGAGGCCGGCCCCTGGCTGATCCGCGCGGCGCGCAGCGGCCAGACCTTCATGTACTGCGTGGCCCTATCCAAGGCCGGCGGCCGCCGGGTTCGTATCGGCGTCGACCTCGTGCAGCCGGGCGACTCGCGGCAGTGGCAGGTGGCGGTGCCGATGAAGGGCCCGAAGGACTGGGACGGTTCCTTCCAGATCGACGGCAAGGGCTTCGGCAACGGCGGCGGCAACCAGGTGAGCGGAGTCGGGGTCAGCGGCTGGAGCATCGCCTGGTTGGGCGAGGCCGAACTCTCGGGGCTCCGCAAGGGTGGACGCGAAGGCCTGGTGGGCGTCGAGACGCAGGATTACGAGTTCCCGCTCGAGGGCGTCGCCGCGGCAATCCACCAGCTCGACGAATGCCGCAAGAAGCGCGGCCTCGGCGGCTGATCCGCGCCGCCCCTTCGGAGAGAGAGGGGCGATGCCGCCTCAGGCGTGGCGCAAGGTGCCGCGCAACTGCTCGACGGTGGACTGTGCCGCCACGATGCGGCCCATCAGGTTGACCCTCCGGATCACCAGGCTGGTGTTGCGCGGATTGACGTTCAGCGCCTTCGACAGATCGTTGAGATCGTCGCGGAGTCGATTGAGGTTGGTCTCGAGCTCGGCAAGCTTCCTGTCGTCCCTGCGCACCGGTACCCTCGCAAAAACAGCTGCCTGCAGGATATCACGAGGCAGCGGGGCGCCGGCGTGGCGACGGGCCGCTCCTTTTGTATCAATGGTACGCGGTGCAGGATGCGAGCCAGTGCAGCCTGGCTTCGAAGCCCCCCTCCGGAGCAGGGCAATCGCGCTCGGCCTCAAAGACCGTGGTAGTTGGCGATTCGAATGAGACGAAAGGTCCCGCATTCGTTCGGGACGACAATTTTATTGAGGTTTGCGCAGTGCGCCGATCAAACAGACGATGTCAGCGCCAGCGAAGTGAGGGACCTTTTCCTCATATGCGAGAGCCCTACTCTCGCGAGTGACGGGAGTTTGTTGTAATCCCTGACGCCGCCCCTCGCCCTATTCGACGGGGCGAACCTTCCGGGGCGGCATGGACTGCGCGATTTTGAACTCCTTCCGGAGTTCGGGGATCGTCAGCATTCCCGGGCGCAGCAGCAGGCGGGCGACGCCGGAGTTGCGGCGGTTTTCCTCGGGCCAGATCGCACGGCGCGCCAGCGCCCGGGAGTCATCGTACTTTCCCGCACGCAGCGCGATGATCGACGCGGCGAGGCAGCGCTGCTCCCATTCGCCGAACGCGCCGACGCCGAGCTCCAGCGCGTCGAGAATCTTGGTGATGGCGTCGATGGCCATCGCCTTCTTGTCTTCGGAAGCCAGCCCTTCGGACGAGAGGGCGAGCGATTTGCGGAGGGTTTCGATATCGGACATCGGCGTTTCCTAACCCATATGGCGCGGCTGCGCATGAGGTGTGATGTCTCGTCCGTCACCGGCCGTCTCGCGCCGGCCTGCAAAAAAGACGAGAGCCGCCGTTCACGATCTCGCCGTCCGGCCGAGTTCACGGGCCAGACCGACGAATTCCTTGAGGGCGGCGGAGGGATTGCGCCGGCCGGGATAATAGAGGCAGAGGTCGGCGATCGGCGGTGTCCAGTCGTCGAGCACGCGCACGAGGCGGCCGGCGGCGATGTCGTTGCGCACATCCTGCTCCAGAAAGAAGCCTATGCCCACCCCTTGCAGCACCGCCATGCGGGCAAGGCTGGCCTCGTCCAGGGTGATCGGCCCGTTTACGTCGACCAGAAGCGTTTCCCCTCGCTTCTCGAAATGCCACCGCAACAGCGCGCCGTCGGGCAGGCGGGTGCGGAGGCAGCGATGCCGGCCGAGATCCATCGGCGCGCGCGGCGTGCCGTGCTGGCTGAAATAGGCCGGGGACGCCACGACGGCATGTCGCTGCGGCCGGCCGAGCGGGACGGCGATCATGTCGACGGGCACCAGATCCGCGCGGCGCACGCCGAGGTCGAAGCCGTCGGCCACGATGTCGACCAGCCGTCCCTCGGTCACGAGGTCGACATGCACCGCGGGGTGGCGGCGCAGGAATTCTAGGACCAGCGGCGCCATGATTTCGCGCGCGCCCGACGCGAAGGCGTTGATGCGCAGCGTTCCGGAGGGCGTCGCCTGCTGGGCGCGGACCGCCTCCATCGCGCCGTGCAGGTCGCGCAGGGCCGGCCCCGCCTGTTCGACGAAGGCGCGGCCGGCGTCGGTGAGCGAGACGCTACGCGTCGTCCGGTTGAACAGACGCACGCCCACCCTCGTTTCGAGCTTCGCCACGGCATTGCTCAGCGCCGTCGTCGACAGGCCGAGCGCCCGGGCGGCGCCGCGGAACGAGCCCTCGCGCGCGACGGCGAGGGCGGCGTCGAACTCGCCCAGCCCAACCCCGTTCACTCCTGTTTGTCCCGACTTTCGTAACGCCTCATCCCTCTTTGTCCCACTTATCGGGATTGCCGTACAGGCCTACTTCGAGCGGGACAGCACACGCAGAAGGAAGCGATCATGAACCTGCCAGCCCCCGTCAAAGCCTTCTTCGACGCCGACAAGGGCCCGCCCGATACGGCTCCCCTCGATGCCTTCGCGTCAGACGCCGTCGTCGAGGACGAAGGCCGCACGCATGCTGGCCCCGAAGCCATCGGGGCGTGGTGGCGCGCGGCCAAGGCACAGTACCGCCACAGGGCCGAGCCGTGCGAGATCCGCGAAGCGCAGGATCGCACCGTCATCCGCGCCAGGGTCACCGGACAGTTTCCCGGCAGCCCGGCCCTGCTCACCTTCGCCTTCCGGCTCGTGGACGGGCGCATCGCAGCCCTGAGGATCGGCGCATGAGCGGCTTCCTCCAGCTCGAGGGCAAGCGGGTGCTGATCACCTCGGGCACGCGCGGCGCCGGCGCGGCGACCGTCGCGCTCTTCTCCGACCTCGGCGCGCGCGTGCTGACGACGGCGCGCTCGCGACCAGCCGAGATGCCGGAGTCGATGTTCGTCGCCGCCGATCTCACGACCGCGCAGGGCTGCGCCGACCTTGCCGCCGTCGCGCGCGAGCGCCTGGGCGAGATCGACATCCTCGTCCACATGCTGGGAGGCTCGCGCGCGCCGGCCGGCGGCTTCGCGGCGCTGGGCGATGCCGACTGGGTCCGGGAGATCGACCTCAACCTGATACCCGCCGTGCGGCTCGACCGCGCGCTGCTGCCCGCCATGGTCGAACGGAGACGCGGCGTGGTCATCCATGTCACCTCGATCCAGCGCGCCCTGCCGCTGCCCGACGCGACGACCGCCTACGCCGCCGCTAAGGCCGCGCTCTCCACCTACAGCAAGAGCCTCTCGAAGGAGGTCTCGCCCAAGGGCGTACGCGTCGTGCGCGTGTCGCCGGGCTGGATCGAGACCGAAGCGGCCGTCCGGCTGACCGAGCGGATCGCCCGCGACGCGGGCGTCGACCGCGACGGCGGCAAGGCGCTCGTCATGAAGGCGCTGGGCGGCATCCCCCTCGGCCGGCCCTCGACGCCGGCAGAGGTCGCGAACCTCATCGCCTTCCTCGCCTCCGACCGCGCCGCCAGCATCACCGGCACGGAATACGTCATCGACGGCGGCACGATCCCGACGGTTTGACTATCCGGCCAGCGGATCCTCGACCGGGTCGAGCGGCCAGATCGGGCGGCGCAGCTTGGCGTAGGTGAAGCGCGAGGCGTCGGTCGAGCAGAGGCCGCCGGCATCGACCAGCATCACCTCGCGCGCGACCGGCCCGAAGGCGGCGCGGAAATGCTGCGAGCTCTTCACCACCAGCACGTTGCGGGCGAGCGGATCGATGCCCTGGCTGAGGAAGACCTGCAGGTCGATCGTGTGCATGCGCGTCGAGGTCGTCACGACGTCGAGGCTGTCGCCGAGCCGCAGCACGGCGGTCGCGCCCAGCGCCACCTGCACGCCGGCGTTCATCGGCCCGTCGTTGCGGAAGTTGCCGTCGGAGAGATGCCGCACCTCGGCCGTCGTCCGCACCGGCGCGCCGAGCGACGGATCGGTATGGCCGCCCAGCGCCACCTCGATGCGCGCGCCGACGCCCGCCTTCAGCGCCTGCCGCACCGTGCCGGGATCGTAGATCGTGCCGACCGCCACGTTGGGGACGCCGGCCTCGAGCAGCGCACGCAGGAGATTGGGTGCATCGTTATAGCCGCCGCCGCCGGGATTGTCGGTGCCCTCGGCCAGCACCAGCGGTCGGTCGCCGCCGCGGCGCACGGCCGCCACCGCCTCTTCGATCGAGCGGTAGGACGAGGAGAACTCGTTGCGGCGCGCCCACATCTCGGCGATCAGCGCTTCGGCCGCCTGCTGCGCGGCGTCTTCCGCTCCCGGCTCGTGGCTGACGGCGATCGACGGGCCGGCCCATGGGATGTCCGACCAGGTGAAACCCACCTGGATCGACACCACGTGCAGCCCCGGCTGCTTCTCGAAGGCTTCGGCGCGGGCCAGCAGGTCGCGCATGATGCCGGGCTGAGTCGTGCGGCCGTGATCGGCGCCCTTCAGCATCGCCGGCTGCACCAGCAGGCACCGCGGCCGCTTCCATCCCTGCAGCGCATCCTCGACCAGCTGAGCCGCCTGGACCGCGCGCTCGTAGCCATCGACATGCGGATAGGTGCGATAGCTCACGAGCGCATTGGCATGCCGCGCCATCCGCGCCGTGGCGTTGGCATGCAGGTCAAGGGTCGCGACCACCGGCACGTCGGGACCGACCACACCGCGCACCGCCTCGAGCAGCGCGCCCTCTGCATCGTCCTCGGTCTCGCTCACCATGGCGCCGTGCAGCGACAGGCAGACCGCATCGACCGGGCCCTTGCCGTCACGGCCGCCGCGCGCCGCGTCGAGGATAAGGTCGCGGATATGCTCCCAGGCTTCGCGCGTGAGCGGCCCCGAGGGAATGGTGTTGGCGGCCACGCCCCACACCGGCTCCCAGCCGTGAGTCTGCGCGGCGTCGATGAAGCCACCCAGCTCGTTCCGCGTGCCGGTGAAGTTGGGCACGATCGCCGGGCCCTCGACCAGGCGCTGGCGGCGATAATCCTCCAGCGTGGTCGCCAACTTCGAGAAGGTGTTGGTCTCGTGCATGAACTGCGCGATCAGGACCCGGCTCGCCATGTCGGAACGCTCCCGCCCTACCGCTTCTCGATGTTCCAGAAGACCGTCACCGGCGAGATGACGTTGCCGGTCACGTTCTTGCGGCGCGCCATCGCGCTCGTGTACTGGCCGAGGAAGGCATGGGTCGGCACCTCGGCGGCGCGCAGCTGGATCTTCTCCACGATCTCCTTGCGCCTGGCCTCGTCGGGCTCGTCGGCGAAGGCGCTGCGCAGCCGCACCAGCTCCTCGTCGCACGGCCAGCCGAACGGGGCCTTGTCGCAGGTCGCCACGATGAAGCCCAGCGCCAGCGGATCGAGCGCATCCGGCGCCGAGGTCGAGGTGATCAGCACGTTCCAGCCGCCCTTGTCCGGCGGGTCCTTCTTGGCACGGCGGGCGACCAGCGTCTGCCAGTCCATCGACTGCATGTCGACCTTCATGCCGGCCTTCTCCATCAGCGCCTTGGCGATCGGCGCCATGTTGGCGAGCGCATAGAGGTCGGTCGAATGCAGCAGCACGACCGGCGTGTTGTCGTAGCCGCCCTCGGCCAGCAGCTGCTTCGCCTTGGCGAAGTCGCTTTCGTACTTGTCGGCAAAGCCCACCGTCGTCTCGTAGGGGCCGCCGCAGATGAACATAGCCTTGCAGACCTGGTAGAACTGCGGGTCGCCGACCACGCCGTCGAGGAAGTCCTTCTGGTTCAGGGCGTAGAGCATCGCCTGCCGGTTCTTCGCGTTGTCGAACGGCTTGTGCAGCTGGTTGAAGCGATAGATGTACTGGCTGCCCCACTTGCTGGGATTGATCAGCTCGGCGTTGCGGTCCTTCTTCAGCAGCGGATAGAGGTCGTGCTGCGGCGCCTCGATGATGTCGATCTCGCCGGCCTGCAGCGCGCTCACCGCGGTCTGCTGGTCGGGCATGGCGATCCACTCGACCCGGTCGACCTTCGCCAGCTTGCCGCCGGCGAGGCCGGAGGCGGGCTCGGGCCGCGGCTTGTATTTGGGGTTCTTCACATAGACCGTCTTGTCGCCGGGCTTCCACTCGTCGGCCTTGAAGATGAACGGGCCCGAACCCACGAACTCCTTGATCTGGTCGTTGGGCGAGGTCTCGGCGACCCGCTTCGGCATGATGAAGGGATTGCCCGAGGGCTTGGACAGCGCCTGCAGCACCACGCCGGTCGGCGACTTGAGCACGAGCTGGAAGGTCTTCGCGTCGATCGCCCTGGCCTCGGAAAGCTTGCCCCAGAGGATCTGGCCCACCGAATCGCGCACCGCCCAGCGCTTGAGCGAGGCCAGCACGTCCTCGGTCGTGACCGGCTGGCCGTCGTGGAACTCGAGCCCGTCGCGCAGGGTGAAGGTCCATGTGAGATTGTCGGGCGTGACGCTCCAGGTCTCGACCATCTGCGGCTTGACCTTGAGGTCGCCGTCGAGCGCGAACAGCGTGTCGTAGACCATGTAGCCGTGGTTGCGCACGATGAAGGCCGAGGTCCAGATCGGATCGAGGATCTTGAGGTCGGAATGCATCACCACGCGCAGCGTCTTCGGCTGCTGCGCCTCGCCCGCCGCCGGCAGCATCAGCGCCACCGCGGCCGCCGCCAGCCATCCCATCGTCCGACGTTTCGCCATCCCCGCCTCCGTTGCGTTACAGGTGAAGGAGGCTAGGTCGCCGTCGCGGCGGCTGGAAATTCATTCGTCCTGAAGGTTCATTCCTTCACCTCATGGACGCGGACGACCGGGCGGCGATTGCCACGCGCCCGGCGGGCGAGGCATGTTGGCACCGCGCCGCGCAGCGCCGCGGTCGGCGGAGGGGGAGAGAGTCGATGCGGACCTTGGGCAACATTCTGTGGCACATCCCATTCCTCGGGTTCCTGACAGCGGCCTTCTACTGGCTGCTCGGCCTGCTGCTCACGCTGCTGGTCGTCACTGCGCCGCTCGGGCTCGGGCTGATGGAGTTTGGCAGGTTCCTGCTGGCGCCGTTCGGCAACGAGATGGTGAGCAAGTCGGACCTCGACATGCCGCAGAACCCGCTGTGGCGCGCCTACTCGACCCTGGTGATGATCCTCTACCTGCCGTTCGGCGTGGTGTTCGTGGTCCTCAACGCGATCCAGGTGTTCGCGCTGTGCCTGTCGATCGTCGGCATCCCCGTCGCCCTGGTAATCGCCAAGTCGTTGGGCACCGTGCTCAATCCGGTGAACAAGGTGTGCGTGCCCTCGGAAGTCGCCGAGGAGATGGCGCGCCGGCACGCCCGCGCCGAGATCGACCGGCGCGCCGGCTGAAGCGACGTCGCGATCAGCAGCGAGCGGCGTCCGGCACGGGCGCGTGAGCCCGCGCGCTCGTGAGCTCGTCGGCCCTCTCGCTGGAAATTTCGTCGGACAGCCGCTGCTCGGCAAAGGTGCGTTGCGCCTCGTCGAGCCGGCCTCCGGCCAGTTGCCTCGTCAGGTTCTCGATGTTCTTGCGGCGGATGAAGGCCTGCATGTCATGCGCCTCCCTAGGCTGCACTACCGTTTTCATAGGGCGCTCATATCCAGTTATGCGGCGGCGCGGTGGTCAGGCTGCGGGATCGAGCCAGACCGGCCGCTCAAGTCCCGAAAATTTGATGAATGCGACACCTGCTCCCGTGCGATGAAACGGCGCGCAGGAGTTCGGGTTGCCCGGAAATCGCAACGACGGGAGAGAAAATGCTCAAGACACTGGTTTCTGCCCTCGGGCTGCTGCTCTTTTTCGGCAGCGTCGCCCAAGCGGACTGCTGCGACGAGGCGATGCCCTGCTGCGAGGAGGCGGCGCCCTGCTGCGACGAGTGAATACCTGCCCTTGAATTGCCGCGCCGCACCGTTAGGTTTGCTCTGACATGCCTTTTCGCCGCCTCCTCGCGCCGCTGCTCTGCACCGTGATCCTTGCGTTCACGGCGATTTTTGGCGCGGGCGTGGCAAGCGCGCATCCGGGACATGCCCACGGGGTCGCCAAGGGTGCGGCGCCTGTCTTACAGATCTCGCCTGTCGTCGAGGAGGGCACCGTTCCGGCACCATCCGCGGCAATGAGCATCGAGGCGGTCCCTGAGGCTCTCGCGGCAACGCCCATGAGGTTCGACGTCGCCGTGAACGACAGGCCGGGGCGCGATCTGCCCGGCACCGGCTGCGTTGGCACGTGCTGCGACAATACTCACTGCGGCGGGTGCCTGAAGATTGCATTCGGCAAGGCCTCGCTCCCGGCGCCCCTGCTTGGCGCCTGGCTGCCGGCCTCCGCCCAGGCACGCAGGCTGACCGGCCGGCTCGCCGAAGGTCCGAAAAAGCCCCCCAGAACCTTCATCTGATCTGCCTGCGCGCGCTCCTGCGCGCCGGATCACGATGAAGGATTGCTTTCATGTTTGCCCGTTCTGCGGCCGCGCTCGCGGTGGCCCTGTCGTTCAGCATCTCACCTGCTGGCGCGCATGAGGGACACGACCATGGCGCCGCCCCGCCCGCCGCTTCCGTCGCCGCTGCCCCCGCGGGCGCGCGCGCCGAAGTCGTCGGCACGGCGTTCGAGCTCGTGGCTGTCGCCGAGGGCGCCAGCCTCACGCTCTATCTCGACGCGTTCGCCACCAACGAACCGCTGGGCGGCGCTGACATCACGGTGGAAACGCCCACCGGCCCGGTGAAGGCCACGGAAGACGGCGACCGCTACCGGCTGGATGCGCCTTTCCTGGCCGAGCCCGGCCGGTTCGACCTGATCGCCACGGTCGCCGTCGGTTCCGAACTCGAGATCCTGCCGCTGACGCTGGTGACGACGTCTGCCGCCGCGCCGGCGCGGGCGGCGGGCGCGACCGCTTCGGCCTGGCTCGCCTCGTGGTGGCCGTCCTTGCCGGGCTGGGCGCTCTGGAGCGTCATCCTGCTGGCCGGGGTGGGCGCAGGACTCCTGATCGGCATTGCCGCGGGTCGGCGCGGCGGGCGGGCTGCCGCACTCCTGCTGGCGCTGCCGCTGGCGGTCGCGTGGAGCGAGCGCGCCGAGGCGCACACCGGCCACGATCACGGCGACGGCAAGACCGCGGCGATACCGGTCGCGGGCGAACGGGCGCAGCGGCTGGCGGACGGCACGCTCCATGTGCCCAAGGCGGTTCAGCGGATCTTCGGCGTGCGCACCGTGCTCACCAGCCAGGCCACGTTCCACCGGACGATGGAACTGCCCGGCCGGGTGATCCCCGATCCCAACGCCAGCGGCGTCGTGCAGGCGTCGGTGGGAGGACGGCTGTCGGCGCCGCCGGGAGGCTTCCCGCGCCTCGGCGCTGCGGTGACGAAAGGCGACGTGCTGGCCTATGTCGCGCCGCCGATCCAGCAGATCGACGTCTCCGACATGCGCCAGCGCCAGGGCGAACTCGACCAGCAGATCAGCATCGTCGAGACGCGCCTGGCGCGGTATGCGCGGCTGGTGTCCAGCGGCGCGGTGGCGCGGCAGATGTACGAGGAGACGCAACTCGAGCTGCAGGGCCTCAAGGATCGCCGCACCGCCCTCGACTTCAGCCGCCGCCAGCCCGAGGCGCTGGTCGCACCGGTCGACGGCATCGTGGCCGATGCCAGCCCGGTCGCCGGCCAGATGGCGCAGCCCAACGCCGTCATCTTCCACATCGTCGACCCGACGCGACTGTGGGTGGAGGCGCTGAGCTTCGCCGCGATCAACCCCGTCAGTGCCAGCGCCACGACGGCTGCCGGGCTGAACATCAAACTGGCCTTCCGCGGCTCGGGGTTCGCCGACCGCAGCCAGTCGATCCCGTCCCACTTCGCCATCGAGGGCGACACGAACGGGCTGCGGGCCGGCCAGTTCGTGACGGTGCAGGTCGCGACCGACGAGCGGCGCGACGGCGTCGCGGTGCCGCGCAGCGCCGTCGTGCGCACCGCCAACGGGCAGGACTTCGTGTTCGAGCACACGGCGCCGGAGCGTTTCGTGCCGCGGCCGGTGCGCGTCGAGCCGCTCGACGGCGGACGCGTGCTGATCGTCTCAGGCGCCGGTGCGGGACAGCGGATCGTGACGCAGGGCGCCGACCTGCTGGACCACGTGCGCTAGGGGCCGGTCATGTTCACGTTCCTCGTCACCCGCTCGGTCGGCAACCGGCTCCTGGTGCTGGCGCTCGCCGGCGCGCTGATGGTGCTCGGGCTCTACATGGTGCCGCGTCTGCCGGTCGACGTGTTCCCCGACCTCAACCGTCCCACGGTGACGATCATGACCGAGGCCGAGGGGCTCGCGCCGCCCGAGGTCGAGGTGCTGGTGAGCTTCCCGATCGAGACGCAGATGAACGGCGTGCCCGGCGTCACGCGCGTGCGGTCGGTTTCGGGTGTCGGCCTGTCGATCGTCTATGTCGAGTTCGACTGGAAGACCGACATCTTCCGCAACCGCCAGCTGGTGGCCGAGCGGCTGGCCTCGGTGCGCGACCAGCTGCCGGCCGGGACCGCACCGCAGATGGGACCGGTCAGCTCGATCATGGGGCAGATCGTCATGCTGGCGATGACCAGCGATACGCTGTCGCCGATGGAGTTGCGCGAGGTCGCGGACTTCACGGTGCGGCCGCGGCTGCTGTCCATTCCCGGCGTGGCGCAGGTGATCCCGATGGGCGGCGAGGTGCGGCAGTTCCGCGTCGCGCCGCAGCCCTCGGCGCTGCGCGCGCTCGGCGTGACCTACGAACAGGTCGAGAAGGCGGTGGCGCAGTTCGGCACCAACAGTGGCGGCGGCTTCACCGACCTGCATGCCCGCGAATACCTGATCCGCAACATCGGCCGCACCACCAGCCTCGACGACCTACGCAACATCGCCGTCACCAACGTGAACGGCAGGCCGGTGCTGCTGCACCAGGTCGCCGCCGTGAGCTTCGCGCCGCGGGTCAAGCGCGGCGACGCCGGGCACATGGGCAAGCCGGCAGTCATCGTCTCGGTCGAGAAGCAGCCGAACGTCGACACGATCGCGCTGACCCGCGAGATCGAGGCGGCGCTGGCGGAGCTGGAGCGCGGGCTTCCCGCCGGAACGAAGATCGACCAGGTCGTGTTCCGGCAGGCCAACTTCATCCAGACCTCGGTCGACAACGTGCGGCGTGTGCTGATCGAGGCCGGCCTGGCGGTCGCGGTGGTGCTGTTCGCCTTCCTGCTGAACTGGCGCACGACGGCGATCTCGCTGACCGCGATCCCGCTGTCGATCCTGACCACGGCTATCGTGTTCGGCGTGCTGGGCCTGTCGATCAACACGATGACGCTGGGCGGTCTGGCCATCGCGATCGGCGAGCTGGTCGACGACGCCGTGGTCGACGTCGAGAACATTCACCGGCGGCTGCGCGAGAACCGGCTCGCCGACCATCCGCGGCCGATCTTCGACGTGGTCGTGTCGGCTTCGCAGGAGGTCCGCTCCGGCATCGTCTACGCCACCACGATCATCGTGCTGGTGTTCGTGCCACTGTTCGCGCTGGGCGGCATCGAGGGCCGCCTGTTCGCGCCGCTGGGCGAAGCCTACATCATCTCGATCCTGGCGAGCCTGCTGGTCTCGATCACCGTGACGCCGGTGCTGGCCTACTACCTGCTGCCCAACATGAAGCGGCTGACGGCGCCGGAAAGCCCGCTGGTGCGCTGGCTGAAGCAACGCTATGCGGCGGCGCTGGCCGGGGCGCTCGACCGGCCGCTGCCGATCGCGGCGGGAACGGTGGTCGCCGTGGCGATCGCGCTGGCCGGGGCGTTCATGCTGCCGCGCGCCTTCCTGCCGCCGTTCAACGAAGGCTCGTTCACCCTGACGCTCCAGTTCAACCCCGGCGTCTCGCTGGCGGAATCCAACCGCGTCGGCCTGATCGCCGAGCGGCTGCTGCTGGGCGTGCCGGAGGTGCGGCAGGTGGCGCGCCGCACCGGGCGGGCCGAGCTCGACGAGCATGCCGAAGGCGTCCACTCCTCCGACATCGAGGTCGACCTGAAGCCGGGCGGGCGGCCGAAGACCGAGATCGTCGCCGACATGCGGCAACGCCTGGCCGTGCTGCCTTTGTCGACCAATGTCGGCCAACCGATTTCCCACCGGCTGGACCACATGCTGTCGGGCGTGCGGGCCGAGATCGCGCTCAAGATCTTCGGCGACGACCTCGACACGCTGCGCGGCACGGCCGAGGCCCTGCGCGCGAAGCTCGCGGCGATCCCGGGCCTCGCCGACCTGCAGGTCGAGAAGCAGGTGCGCATCCCCCAGCTCGAGATTCGCGTCGACTACGCGCGTGCCGCGCTCTACGGCCTGCAGCCGGCCGCCGTCGTCGACCATCTCAGCCGGCTGTCGAGCGGCCGCGTGGTGAGCCGCATCGTCGACGGCTATCGCCGCTTCGACGTGGTCCTGCGGCTCGACGATTCGACGCGCACGCCCGAGCGGCTGGGCGACCTGCTGATCGAGACGCCGTCGGGCTGGATCCCCGCCCGTCAGATCGCCGACATTCGCGAGACCGACGGCCCGAACCAGATCCTGCGCGAGAACGGCAAGCGCCGCGCGGTGGTGCTGGCCAACGGCGACGGCAGCCGCGACATGGCGGCCATCGTCGCGGACATACGGAGCGTGCTGGCGGAGGCGCGGCTGCCCGAGGGCTATTTCACCAGCCTCGAAGGCACGTTCCAGGCGCAGGAGGAATCGGCGCGCACGATCGGCCTGCTTTCGCTGGCGTCGCTGTCGCTGATCTTCGCGATCCTCTACAGCCGCTACCGTTCGGCGGCGCTGGCGTCGATGATCATGGGCAGCATCCCGCTGGCCCTGATCGGCTCGGTGGCGGCGCTGGCCCTGGCCGGCCAGCCGCTGTCGGTCGCCAGCATGATCGGCTTCATCACGCTGACCGGCATCGCGGCGCGCAACGGCATCCTCAAGATCAGCCACTGGATCAACCTGTCGCTGGCGCCGGACGGGCCGCCCTTCGGGCGCGAGCTGGTCGTGCGCGGCAGCCTCGAGCGCATGACGCCTGTGCTGATGACGGCGCTGTCGGCCGGGGTCGCGCTGGTGCCGCTGCTGATCGACGCGGCCACGCCGGGCAAGGAGATCCTGCACCCGGTCGCGGTGACGATCTTCGGCGGCCTGGTCAGCGCGACGCTGCTCGATGCGTTCCTGACGCCGATCCTCTTCCTGAAGTTCGGGGCGAAGCCGCTGGAGCGACTGCGCGCCGCCCGCTCCTCGTCGCCGGCGGCTGCCGCCACGGCCGACGCCTTCTGATCAGCCAAGAGTGAAAGAGAGGGACACCCCATGACGAGACGACGGATCATCCTCGGCGCGGCCGCACTGGCCACAGTGGTCCCCTGGACCCTGGGGACCGCTGTGCCTCCCGCCCGCGCACACGATGCCAAGGGGCCCAACGGCGGCCAGCTCACTGACGCCGGCAAGTATCATGTCGAACTGGTCGGCAAGGGAACGCGCCTCGAAGTGTTCGTCTCCGACGCCAAAGACGCGCCGCTGCCGGCCACCGGCTTCAAGGCCCTCGCGATCCTGGTGATCGAGGGCAAGCCGCAGCGCATCCCGCTGCAGCCCGAGGGCACCGACCGGCTGACCGGCACCGCGCCGGCGCCGCTTCCGTCGCCGCCAAAGGGCGTCATCCAGCTCACGGCCCCGGACGGGACCGTCGCGCAGGCCCGGTTCAACTGAAGCAACACAGGAGAAAATCATGAAGACGATAGCGATCGCCACCACCGCCGCCGCGCTGCTGATCTCGCTGGCCGGCAACGCCTTCGCACAGGCGCACACTCACGGCAGCGGGCCCAATGCGCAGGGCATGTCGGGGATGCAGGACATGATGCCCCAGCCTTCCGATCCGCCGTCCGTCAGGGCGCAGAAGGAAGCGCACATGGCGATGATGAAGGACATGAACGTGCCGCTGACCGGCGATCCCGACGTCGATTTCGTGCGCGGGATGATCCCGCATCACCAGGGCGCCATCGACATGGCGAGGATCGAGCTGCAGTACGGCAAGGATCCCGAGGTCCGCAAGCTGGCCGAGAAGATCATCGCCGACCAGGAGAGGGAAATCGCCGAGATGAAGGCCTGGCTGGCCAAGCGCGGGAAATAGACCGGGTCTACGCCGGCTCCTTCCGCGACCTAGGCTTCCTGGGCTCCACCGCCGAGGTCCAGTTCACGCCTTCCATCGTCCTGAGCAGCGCCTTGGCGGTCGCGGCGTCGGCGCCGTCCTCGCCGAGCCAGCTCGCCCAGGCATCGTCATCGAGAATCGCCGGCATACGCGGGTCGTCTTCCCGCGCCTTGACCGTGCGGCGGATCAGCTCGTTGGCCGGCACCGTCACCATGACGCAGAACAGCAGCGGTGCCGGCTGGCCTCCAATCGAGTAGCGCCGCCACACGAAGGCGAAGCCGCGCGGCCGGCCGTCCTGCGGATCGATCGTCCATTGCCGCGTCTCCGGCCGGCCCGACGGCTTGAAGACTTCCTCGCCCTCGTTGAAGGTGCGGAACACGACGATGCCGCACTGGCCGTCGTGAAACGGCTTGCGGAACGGCTCCTTGATCTCGACGGTCTCGGCGCGCGCATGGATCGGCCGCGGCCGCCGCCAGTCCTTCGGATCAGGAAAGCCCCAGCGCATCGGCACGACGCGCCGCTTCCCGGCCTCGGCATCCCACACGATCACCGGCAGCGCGCCGCCGACGCGATAGGTGACGATCTCGTCGCCCCCGCCGCCTTCATCGCCGCCGATTCCGGCGGCAAGCGGCTGCGAGAAGGCGACGACCTCGCGCCACGAGGCCTGGACCGTGAACTTTCCGCACATGGCGCCACGCTAGCATCGCCTGCCGTTTGCGACCATCGAACCCCTCTCCGAAGGAGTGTCAGGCGCTCAGGTCGCCCGCCCCCTCATCCCCGCCACGCCCACTGCGACCGTCGCCGCCACCATCACCCCCGTGATCGCCAGCAGCGCGACCGGCAGCGACGCCGCCGTCAGCAGAGCGCTGGCGAGGATGACGCCGCAGGCGTTGGCGGTGCGCATCAGGGCGAAGACTTCCGGGCGGCGGTGCGGTGGCGCCAGCGTGTCGAGGATCAGCGAGTAGTGGGTCGCCAGCGGCGCCAGCACGAGGCCAATCAGCACCGCGCCGACGAGCGTCGCGGCCACCGAGAGGCCGGCCGCCGCCAGCGCCGAGCCGGCGCACATGACCAGAAGCTGCGCCATCACCGTGCGGCGCGACGGCCGCCGGTTGCGCACGCTCACCCAGATCCCGCCCGCCACCGAAGCGAGGCACAGCGGCACCGTGAACAGGATCGCCAGCGCCGGCTGGTAGCCGAAGGCCAGCGCCAGCGCGACGGCGCCGATCTCGATGGCGGCCACGGTTGCGCCGCCCGCCGCCGTGCAGGCGAGCCACAGCAGGATCGGCGGACTCAGGATCGACGTTCGTTCGCGCGGGATGTCTTCGGGACGCGCGGCCGGGCCGAGGTTCGGGATCAGCAGGGCCGGCAGCGCGCCCACGGCCGCCATCGCCACGATGCCGAACACCGGCGAGATCGAGCCGAGGCCCGAGGCCACCACCGGCGCGGCGACGAAGGTGAGTTCGTTGAGCGTGGCCGCGATCCCCAGCGCGCGTGACATGCCCGAGACCGGCGCGAACTGGTTGAGGACCGCGCGCAGGGTGCCGGCGGCGGCGCCGTTCACCAGGCCGGCGGCCGCGGCGAGCGCGATCAGCCACGGCAGCGACACCCCGACGGCCGCGCCCAGCGCGATCGCCACCAGCGCGGCGGTGCGGGCCGCCAGCAGCAGCTTCAGAAAGGTGGCCATCGGCAGGCCGCGGCCAAGCCGCGTGAGCGGCAGCGCGCCCGCCACCTGCGCCAAGGTCATGGCCAGGATCATGGCGGCACCGCCGCTCGCCTCGCCGCCCAGGCCGACGGCCAGCAGCGCGAAGGCGACCGGGGCTGCAGCCTGCGGGAAGCCCAGCGTCGCCGACGAGGCCGCCCAGCGCACGAGCTTCCATCGTCCGGGGTTGGGGCCGGAGCCGAGATCGCGGATCATCATGACGCATGCTGTCTAGACAGGTGCGGCCGTTCCGCCAACGGTCTTGCCAACAGCCCGTCCGAGGAGAAGCATGCAACGTTCCCAACAGTCGCCTGTTGGCACGACCAGCCTGTCTTCAGCGGAGGTTTCATGTCGATGAAAGTGCCGTTCGCGGCGATGTTCCTGATCCTGGCCGGCTGCAGCGGCAGCGGAGACACCGGCGCCGCCGGCGGCAATCCCGGCGCCACCGGCGCGGCGTCGGATCGCTACATGGGCGTACGCTCCAACGTCAACGCGACCTGGAACGGCACCACCAGCTCCTCGACCATGCTCATGCAGCGCATCAAGGAAGACTCCGCGCGCGGCGCCCCCAGCGGCGGCGGCGACACGAAGTACTGAGGGCACATCGGCGATTTCCCCGCAGACGTTGCGGGGAGAGTTACCTCTGCTGCGAATGGGGGCCGCAATCACCGCATCGTCTGCGGAGATTGTGGCCATTCCGCCGGCTGAGGGAAGATCAGCTGCGCGCCCCCCACTGAGGCGCGCCGGGCGATCTTCGGTTGCACAAGCATTTCGCTCCGGAGGCGCATTTCTGCAGCGCCTGTTCTTTTAAGGTTGTACGACCTCGCGGATTCCCCGTAGATGAACACCGGGGAGAGAAACCAATGAAAATGCAGCTATTCGGTGTCCTTGGGGCAGCCTTGGTCGTGTCCGCATGTGCCGGACGTGCGCCGGCTCCCGTTGCGGTCGTTCAGGCTCAGGACCGTTACATGGATTGCGCGGCGATCAACGCCGAGGTTCAGGCCAACAACAAGAAGGTGATCGAACTCGGCAGCGAGGAAGGCGCCAAGGTGGCACAGAACGTGGCCGCCGGCGTTGCCGGTCTCATCATCTGGCCGCTCTGGTTCGCCATGGACTTCCAGGGTGCCGCGCCCAAGGAAGTCGCCGCGTTGCAGGCCCGTCAGCAGTATCTGGCAACGCTTGCCGAGCAACGGTGCGGGGCCGTCATGCCACTGCCCATACAGAACGTCCCCCAACCGGTCACGACGACAACGACTCCATCGGTTGCGCCGGCGCCGGTCGTACCCGCTTCGTCGACCCTGCGAATCCCTGAGCCTGCGACACCGCCGGTTCGCGAGTTGAGCTGCATCAACCCGGACGGCTCCTTCCTGCGGACGACAGCAGAGAGCTGCCCTTCTCCCTCGCAGCCTCTTCAACTGTAGGCATCGAAGAGTCCTGCGGGCGCGTTTCGCTTCTCACCCGGTCGCCGATCGGCCGGGCTCCTCGCCCTACCCGACCCCCAACAACCGCAGCAGCTTCGTCTGCCGCTTCAGCAGGTCCGCCAGCGTGTAGCGGTCGAGCACGGCCATGAAGGCCGCCAGCGCCTCGTCCAGGACGCGGGTCAGGTCGCAGGCGGGGGCGATGGCGCAGGTGTCGCAGTCGACCAGAACGAAGCCGTCCTCCATCCGGCGCACCACGGCGCCGACGTTGATCTTCTCGGGTGGCCGGGCGAGGCGGATGCCACCGGTGCGGCCGCGCACGCCCTCGATGTAGCCCGCCTTGCCCAGGTCGTGCGCCACCTTCATCAGGTGGTTCTGCGAGACGCCGTAGGCGCGCGCGATCTCGGCGATCGAGCAGACACGGTCGGGCTGGGCGCCGAGATAGGTGAGCACGCGCAGGGCGTAGTCAGTGTAACGGGTCAGGCGCATCTGGTCGTTGGTCCCTGCGACACGGTGGCGAACGGGCATTCATAATACATGTATTGCCTTTACATGTTTAGTCTTTCGCCATAGATGCATCCCAGATACACGATTGGAGCGAGGCGATGAGCAGCCTGGCATTTGGTGAGATCGAAGGCGTCGACGAAGAGAGCCTGGCCCGGCTGGTGGACCGTTTCTACGCCGCCGTCCGCGCCGACGCGCTGATCGGCCCGGTCTTCAACGACGCGATCGACGACTGGCCCCACCATCTCGACAAGCTCGCCGCCTTCTGGTCCTCCCTGATGCTGACCACCGGCCGCTACAAGGGCATGCCGATGGCGGCCCACCTGAAGCACCGCGCGCGGATCACGCCGCCGATGTTCGACCGCTGGCTCGTGCTGTGGCGCGAGGCCACCGAGGCGGAGATGCCGCCCGCCGCCGCCCGCTCGATGCAGGCCAAGGCCGCCCGCATCGCGGAGAGCTTCAAGCTGGCGCTCGGCAGCCGGGCGCTCCAGGGCATAGGTTGAGAAGGAGAAGTGTCATGACTGCGTCTGCCGCCGTCCCCGCCGTCGATCCCGGGCTGCACCACAAAGCGCACGGCGTCAGCGACCGCCTGGCCCTTGGCTTCACCAAGACCCTGCGCTTCTGCGCCGACACCTTCTTCGCCAAGCGCTACGGCCATCGCGCCATCGTGCTGGAGACGGTCGCGGCGGTGCCGGGCATGGTCGGCGCCACCCTCACCCATCTGCGCTGCCTCCGGAACATGTGCGACGACAAAGGCTGGATCCGCACGCTGATGGAGGAAGCCGAGAACGAGCGCATGCACCTCATGACCTTCATCGAGGTGGCCA
>LNFM01001465.1_pt1 | contig 53525 bp, 52 predicted proteins | sample 596031 | NCBI WGS metagenome assembly LNFM01 (sample SAMN04254537, study PRJNA301005) | activated carbon metagenome | isolation source: dual media filters at the Ann Arbor, Michigan drinking water treatment plant | place: USA: Ann Arbor
TCTTCTTATCGTCGAAGCGCCGCGTGAGCCGCCGAAACTCGGTGCAACCCGCGTCTCACGCCGTCAAGCCGACGTGCTATTCAGAGGTTCCCTAAGTTACGGGTTCGACGAAGGGCCCGCGTCCCCCCACCACGCCCTGTCGCTCGTGGCACAGCATCTCCCCGTGTCATCCTCGGGCTTGTCCCGAGGACCCATCGTGCCGCGCATGCGAGCGATGACGTGGCACGCCGGTGTCATTCTCCGACCTCTCCTCCTGCGTTCCCGGAAGCCGTGCGCCAGCGCGGCTATCCGGGATCTTCACCGCCTGAGATGATGCGCACGGCTCACCACTCGAACGGGAGCCGTGAAGACCCCGGCTCTCCGCGCTTCGCGCTCCGGCCGGGGACGCAAGGGGTGCGGCTGGTGGCGCTGCGGGGCCATCGAATTGACGGAGCAAGCGGGGAAATGGGTCCTCGGGACAAGCCCGAGGATGACAGTGGTGGGTGCCGTGCCCGGTCGATGAAGGCATGCAAGCCCGGAGGACCCATGGTGCCGCACATCCGGGCGTCGAATTTGACACGCCGATGCAATTCCGCGCCCTGCCCGTCCTGCATTCCCGGAAGCCGCGCACCTGCGCGGCTATCCGGGATCTACACCGCCCGATACGACACGCGCGGCCCACCACTCGAACTCGAGGTGTGAAGACCCCGGCTCTGCGCGCTTCGCGCTCCGGCCGGGGATGCAGGGGGGAGGCTGGCGCCAGTGCTGCGGGGCCGTCGAAGTTGGGGAGCATGCTGGGAAATGGGTCCTCGGGACAAGCCCGAGGATGACAGAGGAGAGGCTGTGCTACGTCCGCCCTCCCCTCTACTTCTTCCTTCGATCCAGCTCGATGCCTTCGGCGACGACGCCAGACGCGCGGAACGCGGCGATCTCGGCCGTGGAATAGCCGGCTGCGCTGAGCACTTCGTCGGTGTCGGCGCCGGGGAGGCGCGGGGGGAACTCGATCGAGCCGCCGCCGTGTTCCATGCGGAAGCCAGAGCCGATCATCGTCAGGCGGCCGTGCTCGGTGTCGACCTCCTGCAGCACCGGGCGGTGGGCGAGCTGCGGGTTCTTCATCACCTCGGGGATGGTCCAGACGCGCGCGCACGGCACGTCGGCCTTGCTCAGGTAGTCGTCCCAGTATGCCGCATCGTTGGCCGCGAAGACGTCCTCGATGATGGCGCGGAGTGCTGCATCATTGGCGATGCGCGTCGGCCAGTCGACGAAGCGCGGGTCCTTGGCGAGATCAGGGTGCCCGATGGCCTTCGACAACGCCGCGAACTGCTTCTCGTTGTTGACGGCGAGCAGGATGTGGCCGTCCTTCACCTTGAAGAGGTCGGCGGTCGGGAGCCGGCTCTGGGCGCGGTTGCCGCTCGGGCCCTGCACGTGGCCGCCCACCGTGTAGTCGACGAAGAACGACGACATGAACGTCATCGCGGCGTCGAGCATGGCGACGTCGACCATCTGGCCCTTGCCGGTGTGGGTGCGCTGGTAGAGGGCGCTCGAGACGCCGAACGCGAGCGTCATGCCGCCGATGGCGTCGCAGACCGCGAAGCCGGCGCGGGTCGGGCCCGTCTCCTCGCTGCCGGTGATGGACATGAGGCCGCTCATGGCCTGGATCTTGCCGTCGTAGGCGGCGGCGCGGCTGTCGGGGCCCGTGTGGCCGAAGCCGGAGACGGCCGCGTAGATCAGGCGCGGGTTGACGGCGCTGAGCTGCGGCCAGCCGATGCCGAGCTTCTCCATCACGCCCGGGCGGAAGTTCTCGAGGACGACGTCGGCCGTCTCGGCGAGGCGCTTCACGATGGCGACGGCCTCGGGCTTCGTCAGGTCGAGGGCGATGTTGCGCTTGTTGGAGTTGATCGCCATCCAGCTCGTCGACAGGCCGCGATCGGACCACGCCTTGTTCGGCGGGCCGTAGCGCATATCGTCACCGCCGGGGCGCTCGATCTTCACGACGTCGGCGCCGAGTAGCGCGAGCTGATAGCTGCCGAAGGGGCCGGCAAAGACCTGCGTGAAGTCGAGAACCCGAACCCCCTTGAAGGGCTTGGACATGGCGAAAACCTCTCCCTGTGCCGCCCCGCCGCCGATCGCCGGCGGAGGTATTTCAGACATCTAAGCAGGCTTGCGGGAACGGGCCAAGCCGACAGGCCTGCCGGGCGCAATGCCGACATGACTGTCCGGGCGTGGCTCCGCCACGGACGCCGGCCATGGTGAGCATGACCGGCGTCGCAATCTTCGACATGATGACGTCGCGGCGTTCTACTCGGCCGCTGCCTGCCGCTCGGCGCCGGTCAGCTCGAAACCTTCGTAGCCCTTGGCCGCGACGTCGTTGCAGATGTCGCGGAAGCGCGCCATGCCGCCCGCGTAAGGCATGAACACACGGGGCTTGCCGGGCACGTTGGCGCCCAGATACCAGGAGTGGTGCGCCTCCGGCAGCAGCGTCGCCTTCGCGGCGTCGTTGACGTGGGCGACCCACCTGTCCATCGCCTCGGGCTTCGCTTCGATGCGCGCGATGCCGTTCTTTCGCATGTGGGCGATGCAGTCGGTGACCCACTCGACGTGCTGCTCGATGGGCACGGGCATGTTGCAGAGCACCGACGGGCTGCCGGGGCCGGTGAGCGTGAACATGTTCGGGAAGCCCGACACCTGAATGCCGAGGTAGTTGCGCGGGCCGGCCTCCCAGGCTTTGGCGAGCGGCAGGCCGTCGCGGCCCTTGATGTTCAGCTTGATGAGCGAGCCGGTCATGGCGTCGAAGCCGGTGGCGAAAACGATGATGTCGACCGCGTGCTCGGCGCCGCTCTTCAGGCGGATGCCGGTCGGCGTGACGGCCTCGATCGGGTCGGAGCGCACGTCGACGAGCGAGACGTTGTCGCGGTTGAAGGTCTCGAAGTAATGGCTGTCGATCGGCGGCCGCTTGGCGGCGTAGGGGTGGTCGATGTCGGCGAGAATGGCCGCCGTCTTCGGGTCCTTCACGATCGAGCGGATCTTGTCCTTCAGGAACTCGGCCGCGGTGTCGTTTGCCTTCTTGTCGAGCAGGATGTCGCGGAAGGCGGCGCGGAACTGCAGGCCGCCGACTTCCCACTGCTTTTCATAGATGCGGCGGCGCTCCTCGTCGGAGACGTCGAACACCGAGCGATCGACGATCTGGAACGGGTGCCCGTTCGGCGTCGAGCGCATGACGCGGCGCGTCTCCTCGATGCGATCCATCAGCTCCTTCTTGCGTTCCGGCGAGAGGGGGGCGTTATGGGCCGGCACGGAATAGTTGGCCGTGCGCTGAAAGACGGTCAGGTGGCCTGCCGTCTCGGCGATGACGGGGGCCGCCTGGATGCCGGTCGAGCCGGTGCCGATCTGGGCGACGCGCTTGCCACGAAAGTCGACGCCCTCATGGGGCCACAGACCGGTGTGATAGGCCTTGCCCGCAAAGCTCTCGAGCCCGGGGATCTGCGGCACGTTCGCCGTCGAGAGGCAGCCGACGGCGGTGATCAGGTAGGTCGCGGTGAAGCGCCCGCCATCGTCCGTCGAGACGTGCCAGACATTGCGGGCGGCATCGTACTCGGCGCCTGTCACGCGCGTCTTGAAGCGAATGTCGCGTTTCAGGTCGAGCTTGTCGGCGACGAAGTTCATGTAGCGCAGTATCTCGGGCTGCTGCGGATAGCGCTCGGACCACTCCCATTCCTTCAAGAGTTCGTCGGAAAACTGAAAGCAGTAGGAATGGCTCTCGCTGTCGCAACGCGCCCCCGGGTAGCGGTTCCAGTACCAGGTTCCGCCGACGCCGTCCGCCGCCTCGAGCACCTGCGCCCGCAGCCCTAGACGATCGCGCAGGCAATGGAGCTGGTACATGCCCGAGAGCCCGGCGCCGATGATGATCGCGTCGAGGGCCGGCGTTTCGGTCGGGTGGGCGCTGGTGGCTGCGTTCGGCATGGGCTCTCCTTCAGCGGACAAACGCGGACTGGGCCGCGTGGGGTGTGGGGCGCGGCCGGCCAAAGGCACGGGAACCGGGCGACATATATTGTCCGGACATATAGCAGTTGCTGTGTTTGGGGGAAAGGGGCTCGGGGCTCCCGATCCCGCTGAACCGACGCGCCAAGTGATCGTCGAGCGAGTTGTAGGGCCGGGTTTCGATGCGCTAGCGTTCACTGGGGGAAGAAGATCCGGTATCGCCCCAAATCCGAGGTTGTCCTAGCCAAGGACACGACATGAAGCGTCCTGCCCTCATCGGTGCCCTTGTCCTGCTTCTCACCGGCCCGCCGGTATTTTCGCAGAATGGCGCGTGTCCCGGAACATCGGCAATTGCGGGAAGCCTTGCGGGGACCGAGCGGCAGGAGGTCTGTGATGCCGCCTTCAGAGCAGAGCAGCGTCTGGCGAGATGCGGCATCAAGCCACGACGGCCCTATTTCGTCGAACTCGTCCCGGATGTTCGCAACGCCGTCGGCAATTGCATCTTCGGTCAGTTCCGCGCCGGAGAGAAGGACGTGGCGAAGGTCGCATCTCCGAGCGCGACAGCCGCCCTGGTGGCGGCGATAGCCGATGACGATCCGCAGAGTGTCCTGAAGCGCATTCCGGCGGCCGAGTTTCACAATAGCCTGCTGGTTCACGAGATCACCCACGCGATCGTGCACCAGAACCTGTCGGTGCCGCCATGCCATGCGGGGCACGAATACATCGCGGCCGTGATCCAGCTCGACACGATGTCGGACCGCTCCCGGCGGATCTATCTCGATGTCTTTGCGGGTAATAGCGACTACACCACCGAAATGTTCAACGATATCGTGCTGGCCATGGATCCCAGCCGGTACGCTGCAGCCGCCTATCGACACTTCCAGAAGCCGGAAAACGGCTGCCCGTTCTTGCGGCGGCTGCTGACGACGGTGGATGCCTTGCCGCGACTTCCCGAGTGAGGCGGCCGTTCTGAGCGACGGCGCAGCCGACCGGCTTGATCCCTGACAGGCACGCTCCTGCTGCCCCCAACCCACCCTGGCGTGACGATCGGCTGCCTCGCAGCAAGCGTCCACGTCGCCCGGCGCGCCTTCGGAATCCAATTTTGCGGTCGAGATACCGATTAACAGCTTCACATGACGCTCTGGGTGCGCCATGTCCAAGGTCGACACCAGCTCCAGTTTTGGATTTTAGCATGACCGACTACCTCCTCGTCGTCGCGGGGCTCGCACTGCTGATCACCGGAGGCGAGCTTCTCGTCAGAGGCGCGTCGACGGTGGCGCAGCGCCTCGGCATGTCGCCGCTGCTGATCGGACTGACGCTGGTCGGGTTCGGCACGTCGACGCCCGAGCTCGTGACGAGTATCGAAGCGTCGCTCGCGGGCTCGCCGGGCATTGCCGTCGGCAACATCGTCGGCTCCAACATCGCCAACATCCTGTTCATTCTGGGGATCGCGGCCGTCATCACACCTGTGGCCGTCTCCCAGAACGCGCTGAGGCGCGACGGCAGCTTCGTGCTGATCACGGCGGCGGCCTTCTGTCTCGTCGGCACTTTCGCATCGCTCGACCGCCTGGTCGGCGTGGTCTTCGTCGCGGGCCTCGCCAGCTATATCTATTACGCCTACCGCCAGGAGACGGCCGGCGCGCCCGACGGACATACGGCTGCCTTCGAGAAGCTCGAAGCGCACGAGGAGGTGTTCGACAGCCATCTCGGAGGGTCTACGACCACGACCAAGCCTGCGGTCTCCGCCGCGACATCCGGGCTCGCATGGCCGCTCGGGCTCGCCGTGCTGGGGCTTCTGCTCGTGGTCGGTGGCGGGAAACTGCTTGTCGACGGCGCGACCGGGATCGCGCGCAGCGCCGGCGTATCGGAAACACTGATCGGGCTCACCATCGTCGCCGTCGGAACGTCACTCCCCGAGCTTGTCACCTCCGTCATCGCCGCGCTCAGGCGCCATGCCGACGTCGCGCTCGGCAACGTCCTAGGCTCCAACATCTACAATATTCTCGGCATCGGCGGCGTGACCGCCCTGATCGCGCCGACGACCATTCCGCCGGAGATCGTACGGTTCGATTCTCTCGTCATGCTCGTCGTTTCGGGGCTGCTTCTTGTCGTCGCCCGAACCGGCTACACGATCGGCCGCCTCGAAGGCTGCATCCTGATCGGGGCCTACGCGGTTTATCTCGCGGCGCTCTGGCCAGCCTAGCCGCAGCGCCCCTGCGCACTTCACTTATCCTCACATCAATTCTTTCCATCATATTGATCAATATTGGTATTTTCATCCACGTGCACACTGTCGCCACGATTGCGGGTCTATCTGTCGGCGGGAGTTCGAGTGGCAAGGGGGAGCATTCGTCGCGTACACGCCCCGGCGTTCGCCAGGGTGTGCCTGGAGGACTTCATGACACGCTTGCCACTCACGACCGCGATACTGATCGCGTTTGCCCTTCCTTCCGTGGGAATCGATGCCGCTGTCGCCAATGGACGGCCCCGAGGCGCGCCGCCGCCGTCTGACCCGATCGTCTATGCGACACCCGAGTACAACTGGCAGGGCCTCTATTTCGGAGCCAGCGTCGGCTACGGATGGGGGACCTCCAGCCACGAATACTACCGCAACGACAATCACGGCACCGCGACGCAGGATCTCAGCGGCGGGGTCGCGGGCCTCACCGTGGGCTACAATTTCATGATGTCGCCCGGCCTGCTCGTTGGCCTCGAGGCCGACGTCGGCGTCATGGACCTTTCCGCCGAGGACAAGGTGATCTTCGACGGGCACGTCTGGAAGGCGAGCTTCGGCCCGATGTGGGGCACGATGCGCGCGCGAGCCGGTTTCCTGATGACGCCCAGCACGCTGATCTATGGAACCGGCGGCTTCGCCTTCATGGACGTCGACGAGGTGGGCTACGGGGATGCCGCCGGACAAACCGCATGGAACCGCAATTTCCGCACCGGCTGGACGCTCGGTGGCGGCCTCGAGCAGGCCGTCTCGTCCAACATGACGGTCAAGGTCGAGTATCTCTACATGGACTTCGGTCGCATCGAAGGGCTCAGCGAGAACCGCGAGACCTACGCGTTCGAGAACACCGCGAGCGTGGTGCGCGTCGGCGCCAACTGGAAATTCTGACGTCGGCTGCCGACAGGGCCTACGCCGCATTACCTCGCCTCAACGTGATCCGGCCCGCACGCGGCGGGCCGGTCAGTCACGGAGGCGGCCTACTCGGCCGCGCCCTTCTTCTTCAGGTCCTCGGCGAGGCGCTGCTTGGCGACCTCCTTGCCGCGGTCGAACTCGGCGCGGCGGCGGGCGATCTCCTCGGGCGACAACTGTTCGACGTTCGAATAGTCGAGCTTCCATTTGCCGTCCGCATTCCAGCGGATCGGGTTCTGGACGGTCGTGCGCGGGCCCGGAGCGCCGACGAGCAGGCGCAGGGCCAGTTCCAGGGTCGCGGCCTGGGAGGCCTTGTCCTTCGGCTTGCCGCAGGGGTTACCGAGGGGGAAATCCGAGAACAGGAACCGCGGCACGCCGACGTGCTCGACGATGTCCTTGGCGCAGCCCATCACGACGGTCGGGATGCCTGCGGCTTCGATGGTGCGAGCGGCCAGACTCACGGTCTGGTGACACACCGGTCAATTACCGGCAATCAGCACCGCGTCGGCGCGGTCCTCCCTGACCCGCGCGAGCAACTCCTCGGCATCGACCTCGATGGTCGTCTTGTGGCTGCGGTTCGTCGGTGCGCCGTGGAAGCGCGGCGCAAGCTTGCCGAAGAGGCCGCGCGCCTCGGCCTCGCGCAATGCCGGCAACGGGAACCAGGTGTTGGCGTCCTCGGCCGTCGTATGGTTGCGGTCGATGCCGATGTGGGAGACGCGGAGGTCGTGATCCTGCCTGACGTCGCCGGAATAGACCTTGAAGAATTTCGCGGCCGAGTTGTAGGGCGCGCCGGGGCCCTGATCGCCGGCTTCGGGCCGGAACGGCGCCGCCGTCGTGATCAAGGCGATCGTCGCCTCAGCAAGCGGCTTGGTCATCGGCGTGAACGGGACGTCCCGGTAATGCGCCCAACGGTAGGGGGCGCCGTAGCCGAGTGTCTGATAGTAGGTCCGGATCCGGTGCATGTACGGGATCGGGGCGTCGTAGTCCGGCGCGAAGCCGAACTCCTCGTCGATGGGCTCACTCAAGCGGGCCTCCTTGCAGGCTTACGTTGCCCGCATTCTCGATATGTTCGGCGGCGGACGCAAGTCTCGCGGGGTGCAGATCAGCCACCGAAGAGATCGGGCGGGTCGGCCTCGGCGGCGGGAACGAGCCCGTCCACGCCGATCCCTGCCAGCCGGAAGAGACGGCCATCGGCCTCGCGCTCGACGATCGGGCGGGCGGCTTCGAGCAGGATGTCGGCGCGCTGCGTCGGGCGCTGCAGGCGGCGCGAGCGAGACACGATCTGGAAGGTGGCGGTCTTCAGCTTCACGACGACGGCTGCGCCGGCGAGCCCCTTGCGGTCGAGCGCCGTCGCGACGCGGGCGGCGAGCGGCTCCAGCGCCACCATCAGGGCCGACAGATCGGCAGTGTCGCGGCGGAAGGTCGTTTCGGCCGAGATCGATTTCGCCGGCCGGTCGGGCTGGACGGCGCGGTCGTCCTCGCCGACAGCGAACTGGGCCAGCCTGCGGCCGAGCTTGCCGTGGGCGGCCGTCAGCTCGATCTCGGGGACGGCCTGCAGGTCGCCTATGGTCACGATCCCCGCGGCCGCGAGGCGGCGCTCGGTCGAAGGCCCGACACCGTTGATCTTCGAGACCGGCAGGGCCGCCAGATAGCGCTTCGCCTCGGCGCGGCCGATGACGGAGAAGCCGCGCGGCTTCTCGCGCTCGGAGGCGAGCTTGGCGAGCAATTTGTTCGCCGACAGGCCGACCGAGACCGTGATCCCGATCTCGGATTCGACGCGATGCGCGATCAGGGCCAGGGCTTCGGCCGCCGGCATCGTCGAGACCATGTTCTCCGGCGAGAGGTCGAGGTAGGCCTCGTCCAGTGAGACGGGCTCCACGATCTCGGTCGCCTCGCGGAAAATGTCGCGGATCTCGAGGCCGACGCGGCGGTACTTGGCCATGTCCGGCGGGATGACGGTCGCGTGGGGGCAGCGCTCGAGCGCCTGGAACATGGGCATCGCCGAGCGGACGCCATAGCGGCGGGCGTTGTAGCAGGCCGTCGTGACGACGCCGCGGCCGCCCGGATGGCCGACGATGACGGGCTCGTAGCGCAACTCGGGCCGGTCGCGTTTCTCGACGGAGGCATAGAAGGCGTCGCAATCGATGTGGGCGATGGTGAGCGCCTCGAGTTCGGGATGGCGGACGATGCGCGTCGCGCCACAAGCGGCGCAAAGATCCGGCCCGGACAGCTCCGGGCCCGACCACTCGCAACACGCCCGGCACAGCGCACGCATTCTCTTACTCCGCGGCTCGACGAGGGGCCGACCTGCTCTCTCGGTGACAAATCGCCCGGGTCGCAACGCCCGGCATTGGTTCCCGGCGGCAATTGAGGCTAGCCTTGGCGCGAGCCATCGCGCAGGCCCCCAGCGCCCGCCCGCAACCGAGACCGTCCTCAGGAGGCAAACCCATGTTGCAACCACTCCCCGATCGCTACCTCAAGACGGGGGTCTTCCTCGCCCCCTTCCACGCACTCGACGAGAATCCCACCCTCGCGATCGAGCGAGACATGGACCTCGTCGAACATCTGGACCGGCTCAACTATCACGAGGCCTGGATCGGCGAGCATCATTCGGGCGGCTTCGAGATCATTGCCTGCCCGGAGATGTTCATCGCCGCGGCCGCCCAGCGCACGCGTCATATCCGGCTCGGGACGGGCGTCGTGTCGCTCCCCTACCATAACCCGTTCACGCTCGCCTCGCGCATGATCCAGCTCGATCACATGACGCGGGGGCGGGCGATGTTCGGCGTCGGGCCGGGCTCGCTCATCTACGACGCGGAGAAGATCGGCCTGAAGGCTGCCGACCAGCGCCGGCGCATGGGCGAGTCGCTCGAGTGCCTGATGGAGCTGATGCAGGGCCGCATGGTGACGCGGACGACCGACTGGTTCACGCTGAACCAGGCGAAACTGCAGCTGCTGCCCTATTCGAACCCCATGATGGAGATGGCGGTCGCCTCGTCGCGCTCGCCGGTCGGGGCCCTCGCTTCGGGCAAGTACGGAATCGGCATGCTCTCGATCGGCGGCACGTCGGACGAGGCGCTCGCGGCGCATGCCGCCAACTGGGGCATCCACGAGGACAGCGCGCGGGCCGCCGGGCGGACGCCGGATCGCTCGAAGTGGCGGATCGTGACGTTCGCGCATGTCGCGGAGACACGCGAGAAGGCGCGCGCCGACATGGCCCACGGCCTCGCCAATTTTGCCAAGTACTTCACGGACGTCGCGACGTTCCCGATCATTCCGGCGGGGATCGAGGACCCGGTGAACTACCTCGTCGAGAACGGCGTCGCGTGCATCGGGACGCCGGACGACTGCATCCGGCATTTCGAGCGGCTGTGGAAGGGATCCAACGGCGGCTTCGGCGCAGTGCTGCTGCTGGCGCACAACTGGGCCGACTGGGAGGCGACGAAGCGCAGCTACGAATTGATGGCGCGCTACGTCCACCCTCATTTCCAGCGCGCATCGAACAGTTTGCGCCAATGGAGCTACGACGACGCCAAGACGAAGCACGAGACGGCCGGCGCCGAGTCACAGGCCGCCGTGCTCGGCGAGATCGACAAGTACAAGAAGGCCAAGGGCGAGACTGGCGGCGGCGGCCGGGCCTGGTAGGGCGACCTGTCGGAGCCGCCGGGCTTATCGCGGCACGACGAGGACCGACCGGCCCCGGCAGTGCGCGAGCACGCGTCGGAGGTCGTGCTCGGCGAGCGCGATGCAACCTTCGGTCGGCAGCCAGCCCGGTCGCGCCACGTGCATGAAGATGGCGCTGCCGGCGCCACGGCTCCGGTGGCGGATGTTGTAGTCGAGGACCACGACGATGTCGTAGAGGGCGTCGTCGCGGCTCAGGCGTTCGGTGCTGGCGGGATAGGGCAAGCTCACGCGCCGGTTGTAGTTGCGGTCGGCCGGGGCATCGCACCAGCCGTCGTCGGGCCGGATGGCTCGTCGCGGGAGCGCTGTCACCGGCGGGAGGCCGCGGTCCGGCCGCCAAAGCACCTCCTGAAGCCGCCAGACGCCGATGGGCGTCGCCCCGTCCCCCTCGCGCTTCCTCGCCCGCCGTCCAGTCCGGCCGAGGGCACAGCGCACGCGGAGACCCGCGACTTCGAGGATGCCTCGCGTTGCAGCGGCACGGAGACTCCGCACCACCAGACGGGTCGGGCGCTTCCGGGGCGCTCGCGTGGCCGCTGTCTTCATCCGCTCACGCACCATGTCGCCTCCCCGACGCTTGTCAGCCGAGACTATTTCAACGGATCGTCCGATGATACAGTCGGCCCCGAACGAGGAGCCTTCGGGAGCAATTCCATGAGCACGGCACGCACCATTCTTCTGGTCGACGACGACGAGGAGCTGCGTGACAGCCTCAAGGATCAGCTCCTGCTGCACGACGAGTTCGATATCCGCACGGCGAGCACGGCGGCGCTCGGCATCGAGACGGCGAAGAAGGAGCGGCTCGATCTCGTCATCCTCGACGTCGGCCTTCCGGACATGGACGGCCGCGAGGCCTGCAAGATGCTGCGCAAGTCGGGCTTCAAGAGCCCGATCATCATGCTGACCGGCAACGTGACTGATTCTGACGTCGTGCTGGGGCTCGATGCCGGCGCCAACGACTATGTGACGAAGCCATTCAAGTTCGCCGTCCTGCTGGCCCGCATTCGGGCGCAGTTGCGCCAGCACGAACAGAGCGAGGACGCGGTCTTCACGATCGGGCCCTACACGTTCAAGCCGGCCTCCAAGATGCTGCTCGACGAGAAGGGCTCGAAGATCCGTCTGACCGAGAAGGAGACGTCGATCCTCAAGTTCCTCTATCGGTCGGGGGAGAAGGTCGTCACCCGCGACGTGCTGCTGCACGAGGTATGGGGCTACAATGCCGGTGTCACGACACATACACTCGAGACGCACATCTACCGGCTGCGCCAGAAGATCGAGAAAGATCCCTCCAACGCCGAGTTGCTGATCACGGAGATGGGCGGCTACAAGCTCGTCCCCTGATCCCCCGGGACAGCGGGCGGCGCCGAGGCACTCACGATCAGCCGCAGGTGTGTCCCGACAGCGATTGCCCTCGCACACCAGAATCGGTGACTAGTCGGATCTGCGTGGACGTTCCGTCGGTTGTGACGGGTCTTGCGTCATCGGCCACGCGATCAGCGGATACGCCGCTTTCACGCGCTCGCCGCCCATCCGGGTGGGCGGAGCCCGAAAGTGGCGCATCTGCGGACGGCGAGAGGGTTGATGGCGCTCGATCTCATTACGCAGCGGCTGGCGGCACTGGAGGCCTTCCGTGGGCTCACGCCCACGCAGCTCGAGCAGATCGCCGGCCTCACCGATCGCCTGATTTTCCGTGACGGCCAGAAGCTGATCGAGGCGGGCGTCGAGGGCGATGGGGCCATCCTCATGGTCGCGGGCGCTGCGACGGTCGAGGCCGACGCCGAGCGCGGGACCGATCGCCGCTCGCTCGGGGCCGGCACGCTCTTCGGCGAGCTGGCGATGCTCAGCGAGCACGTCTTCGCCGTGACGGCAGTTGCCGACGGCGACGTGAAGGCCGTGAAGATCCCTCGGACCGCCCTGCTCGACCTGTTCGGCGCCGAGCCGGAGATCGCCGCCCACTTCCGGCAGCGGCTGGCGTCCCGGCTGATGCGGGTGGCGCTGGAGCTGAAAGTCATCGACGAACGGCTGGCCGCAGTCGCCGCCCACTTCGCGCCATCGGCCAGCGAAGAACCGGACCTTGCCCAGGTCGGCTAGGACGCATTCGCTTTCATGCTGCCCCCCGTCTCATCCAGATCGTCGACCTAGGCCGGTGGTTGGGCCCCCGCCTGCGCCGCGCGCTTGCGCATGTAGAGCGTCGCGAAATCGACCGGATCGAGCATCAGCGGCGGCATGATGCCTCCATCGCGAGTCGTGTCGGCCACGATGCGGCGAAGGAATGGGAACAACAGCGACGGGCACTGGATGTGCAGAATGGCGTCCAGCATCTCCGGCGGGGCGTTCTCGATGCGAAAGATACCGCTGTAGTCGATCTCCATCTCGAAGATCACGCCGATCGACGGGGCGTTGGCCTTGGCCGTGAACGACAATGTCGTCTCGAAAACGTCCGGCGCGATCTGCTCGGGGGACACGTTCATCTCGAGCTCGAGATTAGGGTTCTCGGCCTGGGATGTCATGAGCTTGCGGATGTTCGGGCTTTCGAACGACAGATCGCGCACGTACTGCCCGAGGACCCGAATGCCGACCTGCAGTTGAGCCGCCTCCGCGCCACCGCCCTGGGTCGCACTGCCATTCGTCTTCGTGGGCTCGGTCATGTCGTCTCGCTCCTGATGTCCCCGGCGGTCCTGAACTCAGGGGTCGCTATCATGAGCCTCCGCGGGGCAGCAAGGCGATTCGCCGAGTGCTCCCCGACTTCCAAGCGGTTGCGACCGCGACGGGCTTCGGCCGCCGACGCAGCGCAGACATACATCGAGCGCATACCTCGTATGCACTTCGATAACCGTGACCACTGTATCCTTGATCATCGTAACTGGGGATACTATCTTCATGCTATGTCAATCGAGGTTAATTCCCGGTTAACGCCTCAACCCTCACGTGATGGATCGGAAGCGAGCATGCCGGACACGGACCGCAATTTCGGCTGGTTGACGACGGACGTCGCGCGACTGATGCGCACGGTGTTCGACCGCCGTGTCAAGGCGCTCGGACTCACGCGGCCGCAATGGCTGGCGATCGTGCGGCTGAAGCGCAGGCCCGGCGCCAGCCAGTCGGAGCTGGCGGACATGATGGAGATCGAGCGGGCGCCCGCCGGCAAGATCGTCGACAGGTTGCAGGAGCGCGGCTGGGTCGAGCGACGGCCCGACCCCGACGACCGGCGAATCAATCGGATCTTCCTCACGGATCTCGGCGAGCGTGTTCACGCCGCCATATGGCCGATCGCCCAGTCCACCGTCGCCGACGCCCTCGTCGATCTCTCCGAGGCCGAAGTGAACCGGCTCAATCTTCTTCTCGCGCGCGTGAAGTCGCGCCTGGTCGCAATGTCCGACAACGACAGTGTCGTGGAGATCGCACTCCTCGATCATTTCGATGAGCCCGTCGCCATGGGAGACGCCCGATCGGCCTGAGGCGCGCCGCGCCCGCTGGCCCGGCCGGGCCGGTCCGGACGGCGCGGCGAACCTTCAGCCCACTGCCACCTGGACATCACATCGCTCTTAGACACGACGAACCCGAGTCAGAACAATGCGCCTCCTGAGACCCATTCTCCTCATCGCCGTTCCCGCCGCGGCCATCGCCGGCGCCCTCCTCTGGTATCTTTGGGGCGGGCGGTACATTTCCACTGAGAACGCCTACGTGAAGGCCGATATCGTGCACGTGGCCGCAGAAGTCTCCGGCCGTGTGATCGAGGTCGGGATCAAGGACCACGCCCACGTGAAGCCGGGCGACCTGCTGATCAAGATCGATCCGGAGCCCTACAAGCTCGCCCTCGACCGGGCCGAGGCCGAACTCGACCAGACGCGGGCCCGCGTCGAGGCGCTGCGCGCCGAGTATCGCGAAAGTCTCGCCGAGCAGAAGGAAGCCGAGGACCGCGTTCAGTTCTTCGACGCACAACGGGACCGCCAGAAGCGGCTCGCGGAGAAGGGCGTGGGCAAGGCGTTCCAGTTCGAGGAAGCGGACGCCAACGCAGACGCCTCACGAGCGCGTGTCACCGCATCGCGACAGAAGATGCAGCGGGTTCTCGCCCAGCTCGGCGGAGACCCGAACATCGCGACGGCCGACCATCCCCTCGTCCGGGAGAAGGTGGCCGCGCGCAATCGGGCCAAGCTCGATCTCGACCGCACCGTCGTGACGGCGCCGCTGGGCGGCCTTGCCGTCAACGTCAAGCTGTTGCCCGGCGAACATGTTCGCGCCGCAACACCGCTCTTCGCGCTCGTGAGCGATGCCGAGGCGTGGGTCGAAGCGAACTTCAAGGAAACCGAGCTCACCCACGTGCGCCCCGGTCAGACGGCGACGGTCGTGCTCGACATCTATCCGGACGTGGTGTGGACGGCCGAAGTCCAGAGCATCAGCCCGGCCACAGGCGCCGAGTTCGCGCTGCTGCCGCCGCAGAATGCGTCCGGAAACTGGGTCAAGGTGGTGCAGAGATTGCCTGTGCGGCTCAAGCTCAAGCCGGCCAGCACGTCCGAGCCGGTCCCGCTCCGCGCAGGCATGACCGCCTCCGTCACCGTGGACACCCAGCGTGAACGCCGGATCAGCTCGCTGTTCGGCGGCCGCAGTGTGGCTGCTACGGTCAAGCCCTAATCGATCCCGACGTCCATGCGATCGCGCTTGCAGGGCGGCGTTGCAACAGCAATGCCGCCCTTTTCCTTGATGTTTCCGGGCTCCCTCAAAATTTATCCCCGTGCCCACAAATTTTTGTGTCGGCTCGACGGATTCCCCGATCAGCTACGTTATAGTGAGGCGCCGGGAAGCACTCACGTACGCGAAAGGATCCACTACGATGCGTCAACTCTTCCGCATGCTCGCGCTGGCACTCATGCTGGTCGTCGGGTTCTCGTTCACGAACGCCGAAGCCGCACCCGCTGGTGCAGGCCTCACGCCGCTGAAGGCTGCCACGCAGGCTCCGTCGGCCGTCGAGAAGACCTACTGGGTGCGTCGCTGCCATCGCACGCGTTATGGCGTGCGCTGCCATCGCGTGTGGGTCAAGCCGTACCGCCCGCACCGCCACTATCGTCCGTATCGCCGCTACCGCCGCTGGTAGTCGACGTCCGACGGACAGTCGAACGGAAAGGGCTGCCTCACGGCAGCCCTTTCTTTTTTCAGCGAACGACGCAGGCACGCCGCTAGATGCGGACCAGCTTACCCGGGTTCATGATGTTGGCCGGGTCCAGCGCCAGCTTGATGCGGTTCATCAGATCGATCTCGACCGGCGACTTGTAGCGCAGGTTCTCATCGAGCCGAACAATTCCGATGCCGTGCTCGGCACTGATCGAACCGCCGAGATCGACGACGATGTCGTGCACGATCTTGTTCACGGCCTCGCGCTCTGCGGCAAACTGCTCGTAGGTCCAGTCGGCCGGACGGACCGGGTTGTAGTGCAGGTTGCCGTCGCCGACGTGGCCGAAACAACAGAAGCGAGCGGTCGGATAGGCCCTCTGCATGGCCTCGTCCGCGCGACGGATGAATTCGGTGATGCGCGATAGCGGCACCGACACGTCATGCGGAATGGCGCCACCCGCCGCCTGGACGCCGAACGGGAGGTCCTCGCGCATCTTCCAGAGGCGCCGCGCCTGCTCACCGGAACTGGCGAGGACGGCGTCCTGGACGAGTTCCTTCTCGACGGCGATCTCGAGGACGTGGGCGACGGCCTCGGCCAGCGAGCCGGGCGCCCCTTGGCCCGAGACTTCGGTCAACACGTACCAGGGGTGCTCGGCGGCGAGCGGATCCGTCGAACCGGGCACGCCCGCGAGCAACAGGTCGACGGTCGGGCGGCTGATCAGCTCGAACGACGATACGGCCTCGCCGAGGCGCTCGCGCATGAGCCCCAGCAGCGCCACGGCTGCGTCCGGCGTCTCGAGGCCGATCCAGGCCGACTGCTGCTCGGTCGGGCGCGGGAAGAGCTTCAGGACGGCCGCCGTGATGATGCCGAGCGTGCCTTCGCCGCCGATGAACAGCTGCTTCAGGTCATAGCCCGTGTTGTCCTTGCGCAGACTGCGGAGGCCGTTCCAGACGCGTCCGTCCGGCAACACGACTTCGAGACCGAGCACGAGGTTGCGCGTATTGCCATAGCGCAGCACCTGAATGCCGCCGGCATTGGTCGAGATGTTGCCGCCGATCTGGCAGGTGCCTTCCGCACCAAGACTGAGCGGAAAGAACCGGTTGAGTTCAGCCGCCTTGCGCTGGATCTCCTGCAGCACGACACCCGCCTCGACAGTGATCGTATCGTTGTCGAGGTCGACGTCGCGGACGGCCTTCATGCGCGCCGTCGACACGATCACCTCGTTCATGCCGCGACCGGGCTGGCTGCCGTAGGTGAGCCCGGTGTTGCCGCCCTGGGGCACGATGGACGTGCCGGTCTCGGCGCAGATGCTGACGACGGCTGCCATCTCGGCGGTGGTGGCCGGGCGCAGGAAAAGCGGCGACTCGCCCTGCCAGTTGCCCCGCCAGCTCCTGCAATAGGGGAGGATGTCCTCGGGCTTGTCGAGGTACCCGCCGGGGCCGACGGCCGCCTTCAGACGCTCGATGACGCCCGACGGTACCGCGGGGCGGGGGTTGCCGTGAATTTCAGACATGAGGCTCTCTCGTGGTCGACGCGGCTTTGATCCAGCGTGAAGCGGGGCTGGCGATCAGACGCCTTTCCATTCCGGTTTGCGCTTTGCGAGAAAGGCATCGAGGCCCTCGCGGAAGTCGGCGCTGGTGTAGACCTTGGCGACCAGGTCGTGATCGTCGACGCGCGGGGCCGCTTCACGGATGCGCCGCATCAGTTCCTTGGTGGTGGAGAGGGTCAACGGCGCGTAGCCCGCGATCTGGTGAGCAAGCGCGTTGGCGCGCTCCATCAACGCGGCGTGGTCGTCGAGCAGTTCGGTGACAAGACCAGCCGCCAGGCACTCGTCGGCGGGCATCAGGCGCGACGTGAACAGGAGGTCGACGACCCGCGGCGCGCCCATCAGGCCCGTGAGGCGCTGGAGGCTCGTGGCGGAGAGACAGTTGCCGAGCGTGCGGGCGATCGGAAACCCGTAGCGGACGTCGCGGGTCGCGATGCGCATGTCGCAGCAGGCCGCGATGGCCGCGCCGCCACCGGTGCAGGCGCCCGAGATCGCGGCGATCATCGGCACGGGGCAGCGCTCGATCGAGGAGAGGATCGCGTCGACGCGGCTTTCGTACCCGAGGCCGTCCTCTGGCGACTTGAATTCGCGGAACTGGGCGATGTCGGTGCCGGCGGCGAACGCCTTGCCGCCCGCGCCGGTCACGATGATCGCGCGGACTGTTCCATCACGCGCCTCGCCGTCGCAGATCTCGGCGAGGCGCGCGTACATGGCGAAGGTCAAGGCATTGTACTTTGCCGGACGGTTGAGGGTGATGGTCATCACGGGACCATCACGCGTAAGCAGGATCTCGTCGGTCATAGGGGACTTTCTCCTCAGCAGTCCAGCCGGCTGGCGCCGATTGCACCAGCCCAGCCATGTCGGCGCAAGGGCGCGTTGCATGCGGCCCCCGTGGCGACCGTCGCGTCAGGCCTTCGCCAGAATTTCGAGTGCAGTCGCGTGGAGGCGGCGGTCACCACACGCGACGATGCGACCTCCGTTCTCGGCCCGGCCACCCTCCCATGTGGTGACGATGCCGCCCGCGCCCTCGATGATGGGAATGAGCGCGACGATGTCATAGGGCTGCAGACCGGACTCCACCACGATGTCGATATGGCCTGCGGCGAGCAGACAATAGGCGTAGCAATCGCCGCCGAAGCGCGTCAGGCGGGCCCTGGCCTTCAATTCGGCAAAGGCCGCCGCTTCGGATGGCTTGGCAAAAAGATCCGGACTGGTCGATGTCAGGCGCGCGTCGACGAGACGGCCACAGGGGGCGGTCTTCACCTTCCGGGAGCGGCCGTCCACGCTCCGCCAAACGGTGCTGCCGCCCGCCGACCAGATCCGCTCGCGTGTATAGGGCTGGTCCATCATGCCGACACGCGCGACGCCGTCGTGCGTCACACCGATCAGCGTTCCCCACAGCGGCATGCCGGTGATGAAGGCCCGCGTGCCGTCGATCGGATCGATGACCCAGGTGTAAGGAGACGCGCTCCGCTGGTGGCCGAGTTCCTCGCCGAGAATGCCGTGGTCGGGGTGGAGCGCTGCCAGGCGGCGGCGAATGGCGCGCTCGCCCGCGCGATCTGCCTCCGTCACCGGGTCGAAGGCGCTGCCGCCGGCCTTGTTGTCGACGGCGATCGGTTTGCGGAAATGGCGGAGAATGACCTTGCCGGACGCATCGGCGAGATCGTGGGCGGAGGACAGCAGGCGCGAGGGTGGCAAAGGCTTGGACGCGGACATGGCTGATGGGCTCGGGCGCTCGTTTGGGGGCGGACGCGGTGCGTGATGGGGCGAGATGAAGCACGCCCCTGCGCGATCGCCAAGTCCAAGCCACCTCACGTCGCGCCAGATGTGCGTTCACGAGTCGTGTGGCGGAGGACGATCGCCGGCGACGGCATTGACGCGAACGTCAACTTCCGAAGCACGTGACGTCGAAATCAGGGACCGCAATACTGCTATGCAACAAGCGCACGCCACCTGATTTTATTATGTTTTTTCAGCCTTCCGGCACCCGTGCCACCCGATCCGGCACATTTCACGGTGCGGTGCACAATTTTCACTCTTGAAGTTGATGCGGTGCAATTCTAAATACGGGTTGTGGCGCCGATGAGCTGCGCTTGTCGGTCCCACAGCCCTCCTTTGGGCGTTTCCTCCCTAGACTTGGGCCGTTCGCAAGGACGGCCCCTTTTCTTTTCCGGGGGGCAATGCAGCGCCAGCGCGCCATAGGACGACCGGCTCAGCCTATTCCGCTGCAGCGCGCCCGCCAAGCATCCTCGGCAGATCGGCCGCGAGCATGCCGAACGTGCGGGTGAGCTTGGCCCGAAGATCCGTAAAGCCTGCAATCCGCGTCAATTTCGTCTCGTCTAGGTAGAGTGCACGGTTCATCTCGAGCTGGATGGCGTGGATGCCACGGCCGGGACGCCCGTAATGCTCCGTGATGAAGCCTCCCGCGTAGGGGCGGTTGACGTGGACTTCGCAGTCGCCGACCGCGAGCGCATCGCGCAGGAAGCGCGTCAGCTTGATGTCGCAGGAGGCGCCGAAGCGGTCGCCGATCACGAAGTCGGGCCGAACGGCAAGCGGCTGGCCGACGGGCGCCGACGGCATGGAGTGGCAATCCACGAGCACTGCATATCCGAAGCGCCGCCGTGTTTCCTCCAGAAGGGACGAGAGCGCGGCATGGAACGGCTTGTAGAGGCGGTCGATCCGCTCGAGGGCAACGCCGACGGGCAGGCGCGCGCGATAGATTTCCTCGCTGTCGGCGACGATGCGGGCGATGGTCCCGAGGCCGCCGACCACCCGCACAGACTGCGTGTTGGCATAGGGCGGCAGAGCGCCGTCGAAGAGATCGGGATCGAGTTCGTAGGGCTCGCGATTGACGTCGACGTAGGCGCGCGGAAAGCGGGCGGCGATCATGGGCGCGCCCAGGCCCGGCACGCCCGAGAGCAGTTCATCGACGTAGCAATCCTCGGACTTGCGCAGCGTGTGCGCATCGAGCCGCGATTGGGCAAGGAAGTTCTGCGGGTAGATCCGGCCCGAATGCGGCGAGCACACCACGATCGGCGCGGTCTGCACGCGCGGCGCAACAACAACGAAGGGCGGATCGAGTTCTGCCGCTATGGATTGCCGCTCGTGCTCGGGCATTCATCATCCTCGAGCCGCCGGTCTCCAACCTCGACGCTGGCCATTGCACTGCTTGCGGCGGGCTCGATCGCAAGCAGCCGGCGTAGCGGCGCATGTGCGCTGCGGCGGCCGCCATCCCGATGCGCCATTTTGCCTGCGTCCGCTGCCGCTGTCCATGTGCGCGATGATGTTTGCGACTTGCATGTCGCGGTCATACGGCCGGCAACTTCATCGCATGTTTACCAAATTATCGTCAGATTTCAGCCGCGCGTTGAGGCTTTGATCATAATAGGCCGCAATCGCTTTTCCCGCCGCCCGCATGCCGAGATCAGACATGACGCTCAAGGCCTCGCCTGTTTCGCACCAGCGCATTCTCCTCGCGGAGGACGACGATTCGATGCGCGGGTTCCTCGCCCGTGCCCTCGAACGCGCGGGCTACGACGTCATCGCCCTCGACAACGGCGCGGACGCCTACAAGCGCCTCAAGGAGGAGCCGTTCACGCTCCTCCTCACCGATATCGTGATGCCGCAGATGGACGGCATCGAACTCGCGCGGCGCGCGAGCGACCTCGACCCCGACATCAAGATCATGTTCATCACCGGGTTCGCGGCCGTCACGCTGAACAACGAGACGCAGACGCCGAAGGATGCGCGCGTGCTCTCGAAGCCGTTCCATCTCAAGGACCTCGTGCAGGAGATCCACAAGCTGCTCGCGGCCTGAGCCCACAAGTATGCGCAATGCGCCTTGCGCCCTGCGACGGATGCCGATATACGACCGTCTCCCGATGCGATTGCCGGCGAATGATGGGCGCGTAGCTCAGCGGTAGAGCACTACCTTGACATGGTAGGGGTCACAGGTTCGATCCCTGTCGCGCCCACCATCATTCGACCCACTGGCCAATGGCCATGCCACGGCCTTCAACGAACCCTCCCTGACCGATCGATCGCCGCGATGCCTTGCCGCGCGCGTCCCGATTGGGCAGAAATGGCCGAAACCGCAGCGGAAGCACTCGCGCATGTACCCACTCCTCGACGGCCTCAGGATCATCGACATCACGACGATCATTCTCGGGCCCTTCGCCACGCAGATCCTCGGTGACATGGGAGCGGAGATCATCAAGATCGAAGCCCCCGACGGCGACATGAACCGATGGAACCCGCCGATGGGCGAGCCCGGCATCGGAGCCGGTTTCGCAAACAACAACCGCAACAAGCGGTCCGTCGCACTCGATCTCAAATCGGAAGATGGCAAGGAGATCCTGCGGCGGCTGATCGGCACGGCCGACGCGCTGGTCCACAACATGCGGCAGGACGCGCTCGACCGGCTGGGGTTCGGATGGGAGGCCTGCCGGGCCCTCAACCCGAAGCTCGTCTACTGCGCCGCGGTGGGCTACGGCAGCGACGGGCCCTATGCCGGCAAACCCGCCTATGACGACATCATCCAGGCCGCCGGCGGGATCGCGGGCCTGACCTGGGCGCGCGACGGAGCGCCCGCCTACCATCCGACCGTGACGGCCGACAAGCTCGGCGCGCTGCATGTGGTCTATGCCGTGCTCGGCGCGCTCCTCTATCGCGAGCGGAAGGGTGGCGGCCTCGGGCAACTGGTCGAGATGCCCATGCTCGAGGCGACGGCGGCCTTCAGCCTCAACGAGAACCTGATGGGGGCGTCGTTCGAGGACAACGGCGGTCTCGGCTATCACCGCACGATGTCGCGCAACCGCAAGCCCTATCCGACCAAGGACGGCTATATCGCGGTGCTCCCCTACACGACGGCGCAATGGAAGCGCGTGCTCGATGCGCTCGGCCGCGAGGACATCACCGCGACGGCATGGTTCGGCAGCAATACGGAGCGGTCCAAACGATCGGACGAACTCTACGGCATTCTTGCAAGCTCGCTCGGGACGCGAACGTCGGCGGAGTGGCTGGCGCTGTTCGAAGGGCTCGACGTGCCCTGCGGGCCGGTGCATTCGCTGGAAGCACTCGTTGCCGATCCGCATCTCAAGGCGGTCGGTTTCTTCGAGCCGCAGTTCGAGAGCAACCCACCCTATCATCGGGGCCTTCGCCAGCCGGTGCTCTGGCGCGGCCTCGAGGCCATTCCCGATCGGCGCCCGCCCGCGCTCGGCGCCGATGGACGCGCGCTCCTCTCGGAGGTCGGGTATACTGCGGGCGAGACGGAACGACTGATCGCATCGGGCGCTGTCGTCGTACCCACCGCAGGAAAAGCCGGATGACACGCCCAACCCCAACAGAGGGTCGCAATCAATGGCGCGGTGCGCGCCACCGCTGAGCGGCGGACCGAAGGCCGGCCTGCCTTATGCTCGCCACGCAGGCCATGGCGTGCTCCCGGGGCGAGATCACTCTGGACAAACCAAGCCCATCCATCCGCATGCGAGGCAGGAACCCCACGCGCCGAACGCTCATCGCGACCGCCCTGGCGGCCGCGGGCGGCTTTGCCGTCGGTTTCGGCTTCGAGCGGAGTGACGCACAACGGGCGACGCGGGCCAGGCGATGGCCGTCGCCGCCCCTGCCGACGTCCCGGCATGAACTCGGGGCCTGGATCGTCGTCACGAGCGACAACACCGTCATCGTGCGCGTGGCGCGGGCCGAGATGGGCCAGGGTATCCTGACGGGCCTCGCGCAACTCGCCGCCGAGGAACTCGATTGCGACTGGGCGCAGGTTCGGCCCGAACTCGTGAAGCCCGGCGAGAACCAGACGCGTGGTCGGCTCTGGGGCGATTTCGCGACCAGCAACAGCCGGACCGTGCGGACGCTGCAGGGCCCCATGCGAGAGGCCGGCGCCGCCGCCCGGTTGATGCTGATCGACGCGGCCGCATTGGCGTGGAACGTGCCGAAGTCCGAGATCACCACGACCCGCGGCGAACTGAGGCACGGCGCATCCGGACGCTGGGCGACCTACGGCTCGATGGCCGACGCGGCCTCCAAGATCACGCCGCCGTCGCGGGCCGCACTGCAGCTCACTCCGGAAGCCGGCTGGCGGATCGCGGGGACGTCGACGCCGTCGCTGCTCACGCGCGACATCGTGTCGGGCACGGCGATCTATGGCATCGACGTGCAGCTTCCCGGCATGCTCAGGGCCGCCATCACGTCGCATCCAGTGCCCGGCGGGCGGCTCGGGTCGTTCGATGGAGCGCGGGCGCTGGCCATGCCGGGCGTACGGCGTGTTCTCGCGGTCGGCGACGATGCCGTCGCCGTCGTCGCCGACAGCTGGTGGCAGGCGAGCCGGGCGCTCGGCGAGGTTGCGATCACGTGGGAGATGGCGGCGGGAAACGGGATCTCGAGCGAGAGCATAGGTGCCTACCTGAAGACCGGCCTCGAGACCACCGACGCGTTCGTCGGACGGACGCACGGAGATGCGCTGGCGGCGCTGCGATCGGCGTCACAAACCGTCGAAGCCGTCTATTCGACGCCGTTCCTGCACCACGCCACGCTCGAGCCCATGAACGCAACGGCGCTCTGGACGCCGGATCGCCTCGATGTCTGGGCGCCGACGCAGAACGGAGATGCCACGCTGCGCGTCGCCGCAGAGGCCGGCGGGCACCCGATCGAGGCCGTCGAAGTGCATCGTACGCTGATGGGCGGCAGCTTCGGACGACGGCTCCGCCAGGATGCCGCACGTCAGGCGGTGCTGATCGCGCGGGAGATGCCCGGAATTCCAGTCCAGCTCCTGTGGTCGCGCGAGGAGGATACGACGCACGGGCACTACCGGCCGGTGACGCAGGCCCGCATCCGGGGCGGGCTCGACGACAAGGGCGACGCGACCGGCCTCATCATGCGCATTTCCGGGCAATCGATCCTGACCTCGAACCTGCCGCGGGCCGCGACGGGACCGGCCGGGCGTGATCCGCGCATGTTCCAGGGTCTCCTGGCGCAGCCGGGCGAAGCGCAGATGGGCTACTCGATCCCGAGCGTCTACATCGATCATGCGATGCGCTACACGCACATGCCGGTCGGGAGCTGGCGGGGCGTTCACACGACGCAGAACGGCGTCTATCTGGAGTGCTTCATCGACGAACTCGCCGCGGCCGCCAAACGTGATCCGCTCGAGTTTCGCCGCAACCTGATGCGGGGGCATCCGAAGCATCTGGCTGTGCTGCTGGCCGCCACGAATGCAGCCGGCTGGACCGAACCCCCGGCACCCGGCATCAGTCGGGGGCTTGCCCAGATGATGGCGGTCGGCAGCTATTCCGCAGTCGTCGCGGAGGTTGCGGTAACGCCTGAGGAGGCGGTGCGGGTGGTGCGCGTGGTCGTCGCCCTCGACTGCGGGCAAGTTGTCAATCCGCGCCTCGTCCAGGGCCAGATCGAAGGCTCGGTCGCGATGGCCGTCAGCGCCACGCTCGGCGAGGCGATCACCATCCGCGAGGGGCGAGTCGTCGAACGGAACTTCGACACCTATCGGGTCCTGCGCCTCGCCGAGATGCCGGTCGTCGAGAGCGTCCTCGTGCCGTCCGGCGACTTCTGGGGCGGGGTCGGGGAGGCGGTCATAGGCGCCGTTGCGCCTGCCGTGGTGAATGCCGTTTCGGCCGCATTGCGCCGTCGCGTGAGGTCGCTGCCGCTCCGCCAGAGTTCCTGACGGGCGGGCACATCCACCCACCTCGGCTCAATGGTCACACCGCGGCAGGCGCCGAGCGCGGCACCGCCCGGTTCGTCCTTGCGACACAATGGCAATGCGCTTATCTCAGCGCTCAGCGGCATCGGTTCCCGGCCGCGAACGTGAAAGGCAGAAGGATGGGCTACAAGGTCGCAATCGTGGGCGCCACCGGCAACGTGGGCCGAGAGATGTTGAGCATCCTCGCCGAGCGGAAGTTTCCCGCCGACGAGGTCCATGCCATCGCGTCACGCCGTTCGGTCGGCGTCGAGGTCTCTTACGGCGACCGAACGCTCAAATGCCAGGACCTCGAGCAGTTCGATTTCTCGAAGATCGACATCTGCCTGATGTCGGCGGGTGGAACCGTGTCGAAGGAGTGGAGCCCGCACATCGGCTCCAAAGGCGCGATCGTCATCGATAACTCCTCGGCGTGGCGCTACGACGTCGACGTGCCGCTGGTCGTTCCGGAAGTGAACGGCCACGTGCTCGACGCCTACATGGCCCGGAACAACCGCAAGAACATCATCGCCAATCCGAACTGCTCGACGGCGCAGATGGTGGTGGCGCTGAAGCCGCTGCACGACGAGGCGACGATCAAGCGCATCGTCGTCTCGACCTACCAGTCGGTCTCGGGCGCCGGCAAGGAGGGCATGGACGAGCTTTGGGCGCAGACCAAGGGCAAGTACGTGCCCGGGCAGGAACTGGCGCCGAAGAAGTTCCAGAAGGAGATCGCCTTCAACTGTATTCCTCACATCGACGTCTTCATGGAGGACGGCTACACGAAAGAGGAATGGAAGATGATGGCCGAGACGAAGAAGATCATGGACCCGAAGATCAAGGTCACGGCGACCTGCGTCCGGGTGCCGGTCTTCGTCAGCCACTGCGAGGCGGTCAACGTCGAGTTCGAGAACCCGATCACGCCGGAGAACGCGCGGTCCATCCTGCGCGAAGCGCCCGGATGCCTCGTCGTCGACAAGCGCGAGCCGGGCGGCTACGTGACGCCGATCGAGGCCACCGGTGAAGATGCCACCTACATCAGCCGTATCCGCGAGGATGCGACGGTGGAGAACGGCCTCGCCATGTGGATCGTCTCGGACAACCTGCGGAAGGGCGCCGCGCTCAATGCGGTGCAGATCGCGGAAGTACTGATCGAGCGCAAGCTCATGAAGTCAGCCGCCTGATCCCCGATCGTCAGGGCTCCGCCCCCGAGTGACAAAGGCCGTCGCCGGTACGAACCGGGGGCGGCCTTTTGCCTTGCGTGGCGAAGGGCGTCAGAGTTGCGTCGGTGCAGCCACGACCGGTGAGCCCAGGTGGGCGTCGGCCGGCCTCTTGCCCGTCTCCAGACCTGCCCACGCGCCGAGCGACGTCACCGCAACCAGAAGCGCCAGCAGCGGCGCCCCGTTGCGCCGACGGCGACCTGCCGAAGCGAGATCCACAACCTCGGCGCCCGGCGGAACCGCCCGATGGCTGTCGGCCGAGCGTTCCACCGCCTCCTCCATGACAGCCGATACCGACGCCAGGGCATCGGCGAGCGCCGTCACGGGCTGCGCGGCGAAGCGGCGGGCGATCACGGCCTCGGCGTGGTGGGTCAGGTCGCCGGTCGCGAGAATGGCGGCCTGCTCGATCCAGTTCTCGCGGGCGACGCGCCGCAGAAATTCGCGGCCTCCGAGCGCGAGGATGTCCTCGCGGTGCCAGGTGGCAATGGCGGCGAAGGTCTGGATGCGCCGCTCGACGAGCAGCGCGATGTCGTCGTCTCCGATCCCCCGGATCAGGCCGAGATCGTCGGTGACGGGGGCCACCGATGCAAGAAGCTCCGAGCGATGCCGCGTCACCGCCGGTTCGGGCCGGGCCGATTGCAGCAAAGCGCGCATACCGGCGACATGGCGGGACAGGCAGAGCTTGTCCGACGGGCTCAGCGCGGCCTCGTCGATGGCCTCGATCTCGCACTCGATCTCGTCGAGGCAGAATTCGATGTGGCGGGTCACGGTACTCTCCGATGCAGCACGGACAACGCAGTCGCAACCCGCAGAATGAGCGCGACATGCTTACCAAAACGTTGCTGCTTCGATTCCGGTCGGCCGCGCTCCGCGTGATCGTGGGCGCGCCGCCAGCGGGCCCGTGCCGCCAAACGGACCGGGTCTAATCCTCCGAGACCTCTTTCAGCGCCACATCGGTGGCGTTGATGATCGCCGACAGATCGTCGAGGAACTGAAGTCGCTCGGCCGGGGGAAGAACCTCCAGAATCCGCTGATCGATTTCGCGGACGAGGGGCTCACTCTCCGCGAGTATCCGTCGCCCCTCCTCGGTCAGCCGGACGGCATAGGCCCGGGCATCGTGCTTCGTGCGTCGGCGCTGGATAAGGCCCTTCTTCAGCATCCGGCGCACCACATCGGCCAGTGTGGAGCGGTCGATCCCGGTCTCGGCGACGAGGTCGGTCTGGCTCAAGCCCTCGCTCTTTGCGACCGACGCCAGGACTGCATACTGGCGCGGAGTGAGATCGGAACCCATCTCACGCGCGAAGACTTCGCCCGCCCGCTGGCCGGCCCGATGCAGAAGGTGGAGCGAAGACCGATCGAATCGCCCGGGTGTGCTGGATTGCATCGCCTCGTCTAATTTTTTGTGTGATTTCATGTGCACACTCGCATCCTGGTCGGCGGGTTTGCACGCGAACCGACCACAACAGAGGCAACTTCACGCGCTGCTTATGAAAAGATAACAACTGACGGGGCAATTCAAAGCGAATTTTACCTCATCAACTAATATCCTGTTACCGCGTGACCCGATGCGCGGCACAGTTGTTTTCGCGCTATTTTGCTGATTTGTTTGATTCGTCGATCGAAGGGAGTGCGTGGCTCTTGATGAGCGGCCATTGCAGGGCGAAGAACGCGATCGTCAACGGCACCATGCCGAAGACCTTGAAGGTCGCCCAGGCCGTCTCGGAGAACATGCGCCAGACAACCTCGTTGATGCCGGCGAGGGCAACGAAGAACATCACCCAGCGCAGCGTCAGACGGCGCCAGCCTTCGTCGGTCATGCGCAAGGCTTCGCCGAGCAGCAACTTCAGGGGTGATTTACCGAGCGCGAGGCCGACGGCGAGCACGGCCGCAAAGATGAGGTTCACGATGGTCGGCTTCATCTTGATGAAGCTCGGATCGTGGAGCCAGAGCGTCATGGCGCCGAAACCTTCGGCGAGCACCGTCGTCGCCAGCATGGTCGGGGAGACATGACCGAGTACGGCCCAAGACAGCGCGACCGCCACGAGCATCCCGACCATGAGCGTGCCCGTCGCCCAGTAGATGCCGGCAAACAGATAGGCGGCGAAGAAGATCAGAAGCGGACCCAGGTCCAGCGCGAGCTTCAGGATCTGCTTGCCGTCGACGTGCTCGGCGGTCGCCTCGTCGTGCTCTGGAGGCATGTCTGGCCGTCTCCTTCAACACGCGGACGGGACAGGCACTGCCCCCGCCGCGACGTTCAGCGCCGATCGGGAATGCGATAGCGCTGGAGCAGGTGGACCTGCCATACGAAATAGAGAGTCGTCAGGGGCATCACGACGAACAGTTTGAACATCATCCAGATATCGAGACCCGTCAGAATCGGCTTGCGCATCAGCCAGGCCCACGACTGCGGGCACGGAATCTCCGCGCTCTGGAACCCGAGCCGGACGGCCTCATTGGCAACCGCAGTCACCAGGAAGAAGATGGCCGCATTGCGCGTGAGGATGCGCCAGCCCTCCTCGGTGTAGTGAAACGTCTTTCCAAAGACGAACTCGAAGAAGTACTTCCGCTGCATCAGGCCGACAAAGAACAGCGCTGCGACCAGCGCGTTGAAGATCGTGACCTTGATTTGTACCCACATCGCGTCGCCCGTGTAGAGCGTCAGCGCTCCGAAGGCGATGGTCACGGCGCCGGCAATGAACGGCATGATCGGCGGGCGCTTGAGCACGACCAACGACGCAACCAGCGCCAGAAGGGTGGTTGCGACGAGCGACCAGACGCCTGCCTCGACACCCCAAACGAAATTGACCACGAACATCGTGACGAGCGGGCCAATCTCACTGGCGATGTTGAGCGTCTGCTCGGGCGTAAACGGGTACCAACTGCGAGCGCTCTTCATTGGCTACTTTCCAGCTCCTGGCCGTGTCGATGCATGGAGTATCACGAAATCATGGAAACAACCGAGCCCGGTCAACTTGCGGCGATGGCCTTCGAGAATTCACGCGGGTCGAAAGGTTGCAGGTCGTCCACGCCCTCGCCGACGCCGATGGCATGGATCGGGATGCGGTGCCGGGCGGCAATCGCCACCAGAATACCGCCGCGCGCCGTGCCGTCGAGCTTGGTCATCACGAGGCCGGTCACGCCGGCCTTCTCGCGGAACACCTCGACCTGAGAGAGCGCGTTCTGGCCGGTCGTCGCGTCGAGCACCAGCAGGCAGTCGTGCGGCGCCGTCGGGTCCTGCTTGCGGATCACCCGGATCACCTTCTCGAGTTCGTCCATGAGCGCCTGCTTGTTCTGAAGACGTCCGGCGGTATCGATCATCAGCACGTCGATCTGCTGGTCCTTCGCGGCTTTCACCGCATCGAACGCGAGACCCGACGCGTCGGCGCCCACCTCACGGGCCAGGACCGGGACGCCGGTGCGCTGGCCCCAGATCTTGAGCTGATCGATGGCGGCTGCCCGAAATGTATCGCCAGCCGCCAGCATCACCGACAGGCCTTCGCGCCGGAACCGCTCCGACAGCTTGCCGATGGTGGTCGTCTTGCCGGTGCCGTTGACGCCGACGACGAGCACGACGTGGGGCTTGCGGCCCGATCGGACATCGAGCGGCCTGGCCACGGGCGCGAGCACCTTCTCCACCTCCGCGGCAAGGATCGCCTTCACCTCGTCGGCGGTGATGCCCTTCTCGAAGCGGCCCTTGGCGATGGCGGAGGTGATGGCCGTCGCCGTCTCGACGCCGAGGTCGGCCTGGATGAGCAGGTCCTCGAGATCCTCGAGCGTCGCGCCATCCAGCTTTCGCTTGGTGAACAGCGAGGTGATGCCGTCGGACAACTTCGAAGACGTCTTGGCGAGACCAGAACGCAGCCGCTGGAACCACGTCTGCTTCGGGGCCTCGGCCGGCGCTGCCGTGGTCGGCGGCTCAGGCGGGGTGAGCGCGGCGGGCGCGACGGTCTCAACCGGGGTCAGCACCTCGACAATCGGTGGTGCTTCGGCCGTGACCGCCTCGCCGCTCGGGACTGATGGCTCCTCATGGGGCTCTGGCTTCGGTGGCGCTGCCGGCTCCTCGGCCGGTCGGCCGCCGAACAGGCGACCGAACAGGCCACGCTTCTTCTCGCGAGGCTCGTTCACGCCGCTCTCCTTGCGATCAGACGCCGGCCATCGTGTGCCGCGACCTCGACACGTGCCATCTCGCCGGCTGCGATCGCCTCGACCGAGACCTCGCTGAAGTCGGGCGCGCGGCCGGAGCCGTCGCGCTCCATCAGGACGTCCACGACACGTCCGACCTGATGGGTGAGGTGTCGCGCCAAAGCGGCCGTTCCTTTCTCGCGCAGGCGGCCGGCACGCTCCTTGATCGCCGCATGCGGCACCTGCGGCATGCGCGCGGCCGGAGTTCCCTTGCGGGGTGAATAGGGGAAGACATGCAGGTAGGCGAGGCCGCAGTCGTCGACGATATCCAGGGTGCGCTCGAACATGGCGTCCGATTCGGTCGGAAAGCCGGCGATCAGATCAGCGCCGAAGGCGATGTCGGGGCGCAGCCGGCGCGCCTCACGGCAGAAGCGGATGGCGTCGTCGCGCAGATGACGCCGGCGCATGCGCTTCAGGATCATGTCGTCGCCGGCCTGCAGCGACAGGTGCAGATGCGGCATCAGCCGCTCCTCCTCGGCCAGCGCCGCCATCAGGTCGGCATCGGCCTCGACCTGATCGATCGACGAGAGACGCAGGCGCTTCAGCTCGGGGACGTGGCGCAGGATCTGGCGCACGAGGCGGCCGAGCGAGGGCTCTCCGGGCAGATCGCCGCCCCACGAGGTGATATCAACGCCGGTCAGCACGACCTCGCCGTAACCGCGCTCGACCAGGCGGCGGATGTCGGCGACGACAGATCCGGCCGGGACCGAGCGGGAGGGGCCGCGTCCAAACGGAATGATGCAGAACGTGCAGCGGTGATCGCAGCCGTTCTGGACCTGCACATAGGCGCGGGCGCGCGTGCCGAAGCCGTCGAGCAGATGGCCTGCCGTCTCGCGGACCGACATGATGTCATTGACGACGATGCGCTCGAAATCGCCCGATGCAAGGCCGGCCCAGGTCTCGGCGCGCGTCTTGTCGCCGTTGCCGACGACGTGGTCCACCTCGGGCATGGCCGCGAAGGTCTCCGGCTCAATCTGGGCGGCGCAGCCGGTGACGATGATGCGGGCGTCCGGGTTCTCGCGACGGGCCCGGCGGATCGCCTGACGCGCCTGGCGCACCGCCTCGGCCGTCACGGCGCAGGTATTGACGATCACAGACGCGCCGAGGCCGGCGTTCGTGGCTTCGCGCACCATCACCTCGGACTCGTAGCTGTTGAGCCGGCAGCCCAGCGTGATCACTTTCGGCACTGTCATCTGAGCCTCACCCGCCGGCCGGACCGGTCGCACCGGCAAGGTTCACGCGGCCCTGGCGCTCGAACTCAGCCGGACCCGTCATGGTCACGTGCCCGTCGGGGCGCCATTCGATCTCGAGAGGGCCACCGGGGACCATCACCGTCACCTTGCGGTCGGTGAGATCGAGACGCATGGCGGCTACGGCTGCCGCACACGCCGCCGAGCCGCAGGCGCGCGTCAGGCCCGCGCCACGCTCCCAAGTCCTCAGACGAATGAGGGTGCGGCTGACGACCTGCGCCAGAGAGATATTGGCGCGCTCGGGAAACAGCGGGTGGTACTCGAGGAGCGAGCCGTGGCGTGCGAGGTCGTGGGCGTCGACGTCCTCGACCCAGAAGATGGCGTGCGGGTTGCCCATGCTGACGACCGACGGGGAATGGAGCACGGGGGCGTCGATGGGCCCGACCTGCAGTTCGATGCGGCGTGTGTTGTGGAACGGCTCGGACAGCGGGATCTCGTCCCACTTGAAGCGCGGCATGCCCATGTCCACCGTAATGCGATCGGCGCTCGCCACGGTCACATCGAGACGTCCCGCCGCTGTCTCGAAATGCTGCTCGTGGCGGGCTGTCCGCTCCGCCACATACCAGCCGACGCATCGCATGCCATTGCCGCACGCCCCCGCCTCGGAGCCGTCCGTATTGTAGATGCGAATGAAGGCCTCGGTGCCGGCGTGACGCGGATCGTGCAGCACCATCATCTGGTCGAAGCGCCACTCGGGCAGTGCCGCGACGCGGCGCACCTCGTCGGCCGACAACTGGCGACGGGTGCCGCGCAGGTCGACGACGACGATCTCGTTGCCGAGGCCGTTCATCTTGACGAGGTCGATCGGCACGGCCGAATCCCCGCCCGCGATTGCGAATGGTTGTGACATGCGTCCTTATATGGCCTCTCGGTCGTCCATGACAATTCTCGTGCGGGGGACACGAATGAATGACCAGCGTTCATCCATGCCGGTGACGTCCCCTTGGGTGGCTCGCTTCCTCCCTGGCGTGAAGGCGGGCGGGACGATGCTGGATGTCGCCTGCGGCAGCGGCCGGCATCTCGACGCCGCCGTGAACGGGGGGCTCTTCGCAACCGGGGTCGACCGCGACATCACGCGGGCCGCTGCGCTCGGCCTCGATCGGCGGGCGACACTCGTTGCGGCGGATCTCGAGCGCGACGGCTGGCCTCAATCGATCGCCGGCCCGTTCGACGCCGTCGTGGTCACCAACTATCTCTGGCGGCCGCTCCTGCCGATCCTCGTCGGGCTCGTCGCGCCGACCGGCCTCCTGATCTACGAGACCTTCGCGGAAGGCAACGCCGCCTACGGACGCCCGTCGAACCCGGACTTCCTCCTGAAACCCGGCGAGTTGCTGGACGCCGTCGCCGGCCGGCTGGTGCCGCTCGCGTTCGAGCACGTCAGGCTGCACGCGCCCGACCGGGTCGTGCAGCGGATCTGCGCTGCCGGGCCGGCGCACCCGTGGGTGCGCGACGGCGCCCCGGCCCGCTGACCGCTCCTCAGACCGCGCCGTCCTTGCGCAATTTGGCGATGGCGTCGGGCTCGTAGCCGATCTCGGCGAGGACCTCGTCCGTCTGCTGCCCGAGTGTCGGCGGCGGGCGCTTCACGGTCGCCTTTGACCGGCTCATCAGGATCGGCTGGCCGAGGACCTCGGTCGCCCCACGTTCCTGGCTGACCATCGGCTGGGCGAGCCCCAGATGGCGGACCTGCTCGAGGGCGAAGACCTGATCGATGGTGTTGATCTCGCCCGCCGGGCAGCCGTTGGCGTTGAGCATCTCGATCCAGTAGGCGGACGTGTTCTTCGACGTGTGGCTCTCGATCAGGGCGTTCAGCTGCTTGCGGTTGGCGGAGCGGCCCTTGCCGTCCTTGAACATGGGATCATCGAAGCCCTTGTCCTTGAAGAGCGACGCGAACTTCTCCCACATCTTCTGGCCGGCGACGGCGATGTTGATGAAGCCGTCGGAGGTCTTGAAGACGCCCGTCGGGATCGATGTCGGGTGATCATTGCCGGCCTGCGGGGGTACTTCCTGGTCCATCAGCCAGCGCGTCGCCTGGAAGTCGAGCATGAAGACCTGGGCCTGCAGCAGCGACGTCTGGACCCACTGTCCCTTCCCCGATTTCTGCCGCTCCATCAGCGCGAGCAGGATGCCCTGGCTGCAGAAGATGCCGGCCGTCAGATCCGCGATCGGGATGCCGACGCGCATCGGGCCCTTGCCGGGCTCGCCGGTGATGGACATCAGGCCGCCCATGCCTTGCGCGATCTGGTCGAAGCCGGGGCGCTTGCTCAGCGGGCCGTCCTGGCCGAAGCCCGAGATCGAGGCATAGACGATGCGCGGGTTGATCTTCGAGACGGCGGCGTAGTCGATGCCGAGACGCGCCTTCACGTCCGGCCGATAGTTCTCGACGATGACGTCGGCGCGGGCGGCGAGCGCCATGAACACCTCGCGCCCCTCCGGCGACTTCAGGTTGAGCGTGATCGAGCGCTTGTTGCGATGAAGGTTCTGGAAATCGGAGCCGGACCGCGGACCGCCGAGCCCGACCTTGTCGCTTTCCGGGTCCTCGATCTTGATGACGTTGGCGCCCCAGTCGGCGAGCTGGCGGATGCAGGTCGGCCCCGAGCGGACCCGCGTCAGGTCGAGGACGGTGTAGTCGGACAGGATGTCGCTGGCGGGCTCGAAGGGCATGGCAGGGGTTTCCGCTCTTACGGGTTGGCTCGCGCCGATCATGCCATTGCGTGCGCCCGGGGCAATCCCCTTTCGGAGGACGGTCCCTTCCCGCCTCTGCCCACCCTCATGGACTGCGGCGGAAGACGCCGTCCCTGAACACCATGCGGAACGGCGTCGTACCTGTCGCGCCGCCATCGAAGGCGCGCCACTTGCCGTTCGTACAAAGCGTGCCACCGCTCACCGGGACGGCCTCGAACTCGATGACGTTCGGGTAGACCTTGGGATTGTCGCCCGGCTCGACGGCCATGAACGTCGTCAGGCATTTGCCGCCGGTGATCACGGGATCATAGCCCTTGATCGTGATGCCGCCTCCGCCGGTCGAGGGGAACGTGCTCTCGAGTACCGGCCAGCTGGCATAGTCCTCGGTTGCCGCAGCCGGGGACAGGGCCACCGTCACCATCAAGGTCGCAGTGATCGTTCGGGTCATCATGGCTCGTCTCTTGATCGTTCCTCGTTCGGCCCGGAGCGGGTCCGTCAGCAGGTACGTTTCGACACGCGCCAAGGTTTCAGCCCAGGCGCAGCCTGCTGGTCGATGACGATTGCCTGGCGGGCCCGGCACGATCACAAAGTCTTTATTCGATACGATATGTTTCGTATTGCCAAATTCTGAACGATGTATATTTTCAAGCCCATCCCGAGCCGACACGGCTCACATCCTGCAAGCTGCCACTCGTTAGGAGACATCCCATGCGCATCCCGACCTTCGCCGCTCTCGGCATCGTTCTGGCCGCCGCATTCGCGCCGGCTTCGTCCGCCAACGCCCAGGGCATCGGCCTTTCGGCCGCCAGCACGCCGTTGCCGACCCAGCGGCCCGGCACATCGATCGGTGCGGACGCCAACCAGATCGCCGATTTCCTGCGTGGCGAGGGCTATGCGGTCCAGGTGTCCACCGACGATCAGGGCGACCCGCTGATCACCACCCGCTCGCAGGGTGCTCGCGTCTCAATCTACTTCTACGGCTGCGAGCAGGGCCGGAACTGCTCGTCGATCTCGTTCGACTCGGCTTTCCGCCCGAACAACAAGACGGGCGACGAGAACCTCCACGCCTGGGGACGCTCGAAGCGCTACGCCTACGCCGTCCGGCGTGCGGACCAGAACATCGCGCTCCGCATGGACATCCTGATGTTCAGCGGCATCTCGGTCGAGCATTTCCGCGAGACGGTGTCGCTCTGGGAGCGCCAGCTCGGCAGCTTCCTGCGCCACATCGAATTCTGAGGGTAGAGCGTCGCTCCTCCCCGGTCCCCGCGCCCCTCCACGGCGGGGACCGGTCGCTGTCGGAAGGATTGCTACGGCCGGCGCGGCAGCGCATCATTTCCTCCAATCGAAAAACGGAGGACACCCATGGCTGGACTGCTCGATGGAAAGACAGCGCTGATCTCGGGAGGCGCGCGCGGCATCGGCCGGGCGGCAGCGATCCTGTTCGCCAAGGAAGGCGCGCGGGTCGCGGTCGCCGATCTCAACGGCGACGGCGCCAAGGAGACCGTGCAGATGATCAATGCCGCCGGCGGACAGGCGATCTCGATCACGGTCGAGATCACCAAGGCCGACGAGGTCGCGGGCATGGTCGCGCGCACCGTCGACGCGTTCGGACGGCTCGACTGCGCGTTCAACAATGCAGGGATCGCCGGCTATCAGGTGAACGCGGCCGGCGCCAAGACCGCCGACTGGTCGGAGGAGGCGTTCGACCGGATGATCGCGGTCAACCTGAAAGGCGTCTGGCTCGCCATGCGCGCCGAGCTGGAGGTGATGCAGAAGCAGGGCGCCGGCGCGATCGTCAACACGGCCTCCATCGCCGGCCTCGTCGGATTGCCGACATCCTCTGCCTATGTCGCAGCCAAGCATGGCGTGGTCGGGCTCACCAAGACGGCGGCCATCGAGTACGCCACCATGGGCATTCGCGTGAACTCGGTCTGCCCCGGCTACATCGAAACCGACATGACGAAAGAGGTCATGACGCGGCGCGGCGAAGAGATCCTGCGAACCACGGCCGCGCGCCGCATGGGCACGGCGCAGGAGATCGCGGAGATGGTGTGCTGGCTCTGCTCGGACCGGGCGAGCTACGTCACCGGCGCCAACTACAACGTCGACGGCGGATACGTCGCCGCCTGAGCCGCTCGCGGCGGCAGGGCGATCGAAACCGCCTCGTCGCCTCACCCTCCCCAACCGCTCCGAGCTCGAGAGATAGCCATGGCCGTCGGACTTTTCGTCGTTCGCGCGACGATCACCAAGGATCAGGAAGCCGCCTTCAACGCCTGGTATCACGAGGCGCACATTCCGGACGTCCTCAAGTACAAGGGTGCGGTCAGCGCGCGGCGCTACAAGAAGCTCTTCGGGCCGGACAAGTACGACTACATGGTGCAGTACGAGTTCGCGAGCCAGGAGGTGTTCGAGGCGTTCATGGCGTCCGATCACCTCAAGGCGCTGAAGGCCGACTACGACAAGCACTTCGGCACGACGTCGGAGCGCGACGGCTTCGGCTATGTGCAAGTCTGGCCGTGAGGCGCGCGGCTCACGTCGCGCGCTTCTTCAGCAGGTAGCGCTGCGTCCCCTCGAGGACGAGGACGTCGTCCTGATTGTGGATCGTCGAGCGCATGGTGAGCACGCCGGTCGTGCGCTGCTCCTTCAGTTCGGCCACCTCGAGCAGCGGATAGAGCGTGTCACCGGCGTAGACCGGCGCCAGAAATCGCGTCGACTGCTCGATGAACGCGCGCAGGCTGTCCTCGACCAGAAACGGAAAGATGCCGGCGCCCGCGCAGGTCTGGATCGCCACCTGATAGCCGTGGGCCAGCAGGTCGCGGTGGCCGTGGGCCCGGCAGAACACGCGATCATAGTGGATCGGATGATTATCGCCCGAAGCGGCCTGGAAGGCTGCGAAGTGCGCCTCCGTCACGGTGCGCGAGGGAATGTAGAACGTCTCGCCGAGCTTGAAGTCCTCGAAGTAGCGTTGGGGACCGAAGGGTGAGGCGCGGGTGGAGGTGTCTCTGCTCATGTCTCGGCTCGGCATGTGAGTGGGATCGACGCGCCAGCATTCCATTCCGGCCGCACGTCGCCAAGGGTTCGCCGAACCAGCCGCCGCATCTCGTCACATTCGAGTGAACGATCAGCCGTCGGGATTGCGAATTTCACAAATTTCGATACATTTAGTCTCGTATTTAGCTCTCTGAAACGGGCATCTTCCCATGATCGACACGCTTCAACCCGTCGCGGCGCCACGCATCGTCCATTTCGCCGACGGGGGAACGGCCCGGCTCGTCGGTGGCGTGCTCATCGCGGTGATCATTGTGCTGTTTGCGTACCTGCCGCTCGTTCTGGTACTGGCGCTCATGGGACTTGGCCGCTTCGAGGACACCCCGGCCGGGTTTGATCTTTTCGGCGTCGCCTGGTGGGCGGTGTGCATCAGCTGGCCGGTCTGGATCTGCGCCCGCCATACGCTGCGGACGACCGTCACGCTCGACACGTCGTCGGGCGTCGTGGACATCGTGACGACCAACTATTTCCTTTTCTCCCGGACCCGGCGCGTGCTCACGACTGACATCGTCGATGCGCAGTTGATGACGCCCAACTGGACGACCCGGCGCCTGAAACCGCTGCCGTTGCCGGTGCTGATCCTCAGATCAGGGGAACACATCCCGCTCGCGACCCAGATTTACGAGACGGTGAGCTCGCGTGTCGACGAACGGCGCGTTCGCCAGTTCGAGCAGACCGCGTCCGACGTCAGGGCCCTGCTTCGGCGCTCCACCCCCGCCACGGCCTGATCGGCCGCGTCGCGCCCAAGCTACTCTCCGTCGATGTCGACCACGACACCGCGGCGGACGAGATCCGCGATCTCCTCGCGGGTGTAGGCGAGCTCAGTCAGCACCGATCGCGTGTGCTCGCCGATAATGGGGACGGCCGCGTCATCCATGATGCCGCCGGGCAGATGCGGCAGGCGCACCATGTCTCCCGTTGCGAGTTCATAGTCCGGCGCAGCATCGACCGCCGTCACATGGGCGTCGCCGAGCCAGTCGCCGTAGTCGTTGATCGGCTGCCCGAGGGCGCCCTCGCGGGCGAAGATCTCCGCCCATTCTCGGGTCGGCTTCTTCTTCAGCTCCACGTCCAGCTCGGCGCGCAAGGCCGCCAGGTGGTCGCGGCGCGCAGCGAACGTCGCATAGCGGGGGTCTGTCCCCAGCTCCGGCCGGCCGACGGAGCGACAGATCGCCTGATACTGCGCCTCGGTCACGAGCGTGATGGCGATCCAGCCATCGGCAGTCGGATAGTTTCCGGCCGGCGGATTGAGCAGCACCGGCGGGCGGCCGGCGAAGGCGTGCTCGACGATGTTGATGGCCTGAATGTGAGCCGCCGACTGCATCAGCGAGACGTCGATATGGCGTCCGGGGGCTCCCGATTTCCGGCCCCAGAGTTCCATCGAGGCCGCCTGGAACGCATAGAGGCCCGTTATCGCATCGATCAGCGGGACGTCGATCTTCACGGGCGCGCCATCGCGGGCGCGGATGACGCTCATGAGGCCGGAGAACGCCTGCCCGACGGTATCGACCATCGGCGTTTCGCGCTTCGGTCCGCGCTGGCCGTAGCCGGAAATCGACACATAGACGACGGACGGGTTGCGCTCGCTGAACTGGGCAAAGCCAAGCCCCAACCGCTCCATGACGCCGGGGCGAGCGCTTTCGAGCACCACATCGGCCTTCTCGCCAAGCTCGAGCGCGATCTCACGCCCCTCCTCGGTCTTCAGGTCGACGGCGATGCTCTCCTTGCCGCGGTTGTAGACGATCGTAGCCGACGAGGCGCCGGCAATGCGGGAACCGAGGTTGCGGATCCAGTCGCCCTCGCGCGGCTCCAGCTTGATCACGCGGGCGCCGTAGGCCGCGAAGTGGCTGGCGCAGGAGGGGCCCGCGATGCCCTGGCTCATGTCGAGCACCGTCAGTCCCTTGAGCGGCGTCGGCCGTTCCATGCGATCGTTCCTTCCCTGAGCCTCGGACGAGACATCGCATGCCGCGACGCCATCGGGCTTGATTTGCTGCAACCGCCGCCTATCCATGCGGCCACACCGACAAGCATAGGCGAGGTTCGAGATGGCTGACCAGAAGACCTTCGATCTGACGAAACGGGCGACGTTCGGGCTCATGACGCCTGTCACCATCCGCTTCTCGGATACGGACATGCTGGGGCACATCAACAATGTGGCCACCTCGGCCTACTTCGAAGCGGCACGGTGCGATCTCTTCTATCGCCTGATGGCCGACGGCGGCATGACGGGGCGGGGCGACGGGCCGAACATCGATTTCGTCCTGGCGCGCGTCGCGATCGATTTCCGCAAGGAGTTCTTCTATCCGGGCACCGTCGAGGTGGGCTCCCGCTTCATCCGGCTCGGCAATCGCTCCATCACGACGGGATACGGTCTCTTCATCGGCGAGACATGCCATGCGACAGCCGAGTGCGTGAACGTGTTCTTTGACCTGGACGCCCGGGTCTCCGTGCCGCCACCGGCATCGGTGCGGGCCATTCTGGAGGCCGCGGTCACCACTTGAGTGCCGACGTGCGACGGAATGTACCGACCACCATGACAGGCCATCTCTGCCGTTCGGACGAGAGAGTTGTGGATAAATCCCATCCGGCCTCAGACCCGTCTCAGGATCGCCTCCGGCTACTGCCCGCTTTTCCTTTTTCCGACAACTGAATGCCCTCGCGAACGCTGCCGACGTATCAACTCTGAACCACGGCGTCGGACCGCTGACATCAGGCGCAAGAGGCGCTGAAATCGCCAGTTTCCGAGGGCGCTGCCATCCGCGTGCGGCGTGTCCAGAGGCTTGCCTCCCAGGCCATCCTGGCTATGGTGCGCGCCTGCCTCGACGCCGTGGGCGCAAGCCCGAACGGGGGCGGGAGAGGCATCGTGCTGCTGTCTGGTGGGCCCGCGATACCGCGGTGCAGGGGGTGGTGCGAAGGACAGGTGGTCGGGGGCCCTAGAGGGGTTCCGCAAGGAATGGCGCCCGGCTGCCATGAGCATGTGGTCGGCTCTTGCGAGCCGGCCACATCGCGCCACAGGCGCGGTCCGGCAGAGCATGGCCCAAATGGACCGCGAGCCCGCCTCAGACGACCTTGTCGCTGATGCGCTGCGGAACAGGACGCGTGGCGGCGAACGACGGACGCTGCTCGAGGCGATCGGAATAGGCCGCCAGATCGGGATGGCGCGTACGCCAGTCGAGGTCGGGGTAGCGGACGGTCAGATAGGCCACGACAGTGCCCGCCGCGATGTCGGCCAGGCCGAAGCGATCACCGACGGCATACTCGCGTGTTCCGATGCGGCGCGCGATCTCCCTCAGGCCGCCGTCGATCTTGCGGTGCTGGCGCGCCAGCCATTCGGGGCTTTGCTTGTCCGTCTCGCGATGGCGCTCGAAGAAATGCAGCACGAATGCGTCGCAGACGCCGTCGGCGAGGACTTCCATCTGGCGGGCGGCAAGGCGCCCCGCCTCGTCGTGCGGCAGCAGCGGTCGCATCGGATGCTTCACCTCAAGCCATTCGAGGATGAAGCGGCTCTCGTAGATCCCCTCGCCCTCTGGCGTGATCAGGACGGGCAGCTTTTCCAGCGGGTTCCACTTCGGCGTCTCGGTGGTGTGATCCCAGGGAACCTCGGTCTTCAGTTCGAAGGGGATTCCCTTCTCGACGAGTGCGATCCGCACCTTCCGAGCGTAAGGCGATGGCGTCGCCGAGAGCAACGTGTACATGGACTGGAACCTCCGGGGACGATCAGGCCGGCCAGAACAGCGCCCTTGCGAGCATGACCAGGCCAACCAGGATAACGAGCGGGCCGCCGATGCGAAAGTTTCCGGCGTAGCGGCGGCGCCAGGCCGCAGCCTTCTTCTGATCGAACCCGGCGGGCAGGATGCCGAACCCGAGCAGGGTCGAAAACACGCCGACGCCGATCACGATCAGGGCCTGGGCCATGGGGGGAAGGGGCTGGGCTGAGAGCAGGGACAGCAGGGGCATGGGCGATTCTCCTCGGGGTACGACCACGCCATAGCGCCGCCCGGAGTTCGGCTCAATCGGGCCCCGCGGAGGACAACGCCCAACCGATGCCGGGCGGCCATTGCGTGCAAAGGCCTTGCCGTAGGTTCGGGGGGCGCTGTAAATCCCCTCATCTGCTCCCGGCGCGCCCGAGATGCGCCACTCGCATCACCCGAAGACTACTTCCGCACGTTCCAGCGAGATGCCCAGCTGGCCGGACAAGGAGCATCCTATTCATGGAATTCACTTTCGGCATCGAGGAAGAATTCTTCGTCGTGCACGAGCGTACGCTGCTCATCGAGCCGCAGGCGCATGAGAAATTCATCGCGCGCGCCAATACGCTGGCGGGCGAGGGCGTGCATCCGGAGCTGCTTCAATCCCAGGTCGAGGCCGCCACGCCGATCTGCCACGACTTCGGGGAGGCGCGGGCGCATCTGCGCCGGCTGAGATCAGCTCTCGCGAGAGCGGGTAACGAGATCGGCCTTTCCGTGCTGGCCGCCGGAACGCATCCGACAGCGGAATGGCCCGAGCAGCAGCAGACGCAGAAGCAGCGTTATGACGAGGTCGTGAGCGAACTCCAGCTTCTCGCGTTTCGCAACCTCGTGTGCGGGTTGCACGTCCATGTGGCGCTGCCGGACAACGAGACGCGGATCGACGTCATGCGGCGATCGATTCCGTTCCTGCCGATCCTGCTGGCGCTTTCGTGCTCGTCACCATTCTGGCGCGGCATGGAGTCGGGCTTCGCGAGCTACCGCCTGACGTCCTACGACGAGCTGCCGCGCACCGGCCTGCCGCCGCTGTTCCGCAGCTGGGCCGAGTACGAAGGCTATACGGACGTGCTCACGCGCGCCGGGATCATCGCCAATCCGAGCTACATCTGGTGGGCGATCCGTCCATCGCACAAATACCCGACACTGGAGTTGCGCATCGCCGACGCCTGCACGCGGATCGAGGACAGCCTGACGATCGCGGCCGTCTACCGGGCCATGGTGCGCGCGCTCGTTCTCGACCGGACCCTCAATGCGGGGCTGACGTCGCCCGAGCGGGCACTCGCAAAAGAGAACAAGTGGCGCGTCCAGCGATACGGGCTCGGTGCCGAACTGGTCGATCCCTTCCGCGAGCGGTCCTCCGTCGGGACGCCCGAGGCGGCGCGGCGCCTCGTCGAACTGGTGCGACCGCACGCCGAAGCCCTGGGCTGCATGGCCGAAGTCGACGGCGTCGAGCGCATCCTCGCCGACGGAACCAGTGCCGACCGGCAGCTGGCGATCTTTCGGGATGCCACGGCCCGGGGGCTGGCGCGGCCGAACGCGCTCGCCCAGGTCAAGGCCTGGATTCAGGAGGAGACGGTTGCCGGCTGCGAGAGCTAGATCGCACCCGGCTGTTGCGTCCGTCGGTCCCTACTCGGCAGCCTCCTGTACCAGAAAGCCACCGGACTGGCGGGCCCACAGTTCGGCGTAGAGGCCGTTCCTCGCGATGAGATCGGTGTGGCTCCCTTCCTCCGCGATCCGGCCTTCGTCCATGATCACGAGGCGATCCATGGCGGCGATGGTCGATAGGCGGTGGGCGATGGCGATCACCGTCTTGCCCTGCATGAGGTTGAAGAGCTGCTCCTGAATGGCGGCTTCGGCCTCCGAATCGAGCGCGCTCGTGGCCTCGTCGAGGATCAGGATCGGCGCATCCTTCAGCAGCACCCGCGCAATGGCGATCCGCTGGCGCTGGCCGCCGGAGAGCTTCACGCCGCGCTCACCCACATGCGCATCGTAACCGCGCCGCCCCTTCATGTCGGCGAGACCGACGATGAAGTCGTGCGCCTCGGCCTTGCCGGCCGCGGCGGCGGCGAGTTCGGCATCGGCGTCGGGACGTCCGTAGAGGATGTTGTGGCGGACCGAACGATGCAGCAGGGAGGTATCCTGCGTCACCATGCCGATCTGGGCCCGGAGGCTGTCCTGGGTCACCCGGCGGATGTCCTGGCCATCGATCAGGATGCGGCCGCTCTCGAGGTCGTAGAAGCGCAGGAGCAGGTTCACCAGTGTCGACTTGCCCGCGCCCGAGCGACCGACGAGGCCGACCTTCTCGCCCGGCTTCACGGTCAGCGAGAGATCGCGCACGACCCGCGGGCGCAGCCGCGTTCCGGGCTCGTCCTGCTGCTCGGCCGTGACGCCGTAGTTGAAGCGGATCTGCTCGAAGCGGATCTCGCCCTTCGTCACGACGAGCGGCTTGGCGTCGGGCGCATCGACCACCGAGTTGACCCGCGAGATGGTCTCGACGCCTTCCTGCACGATGCCGATGTTCTCGAAGATGCCGGCGACCGTGAACAGGACCCAGCCCGACATGTTGACGATGCGGATGACGAGGCCGGTCGCGAGCGCGATGGCGCCGATGGTGAGGAGGTTTCCCGTCCACAGCCACAGCGCGAGGCCGGTGACCGAGACCAGCAGCAGGCCGTTCATGGCGTAGAGGACGAGTTCGAGCCGGGTCAGCAGACGCAGCGAAGCCTGCCACTTTTCCATCTGCTCGGCGAGGCCGTCACGGGCATAGCCGTCCTCGCGGTCGGCGTGGGCGAAAAGCTTCACGGTGAGAATATTGGTGTAGCTGTCGACGATCCGCCCCATCAGCATGGAGCGGGCCTCGGAGGCCTCGGTCGAGGCCTGCTTGATGCGTGGCACGAAATGGACGATCGCGATGCCGTAGGCGACGAGCCAGGCGATCAGCGGCAACGTCAGCCGCCAGTCGGCCTGCCAGAACAGGATCAGCGCGCCGCTCCAGTAGACGGCCACGTACCATACGGCATCGACCACCTGCACCACGGATTCGCGCAAGGCCGGTCCGGTCTGCATCACCTTGTTGGCGACCCGGCCGGCGAAGTCGTTCTGGAAGAAGCCGATCGACTGGCGCAGGACGTACCGGTGCGTCAGCCAGCGTATCCGCGTCGTGAACGGCCCCGAGATCATCTGGTTCTTGATCAGGTCGTGGAGCGTCGAGACGATCGGGCGGAGGACGAGCGCCACGAAGCCCATGCCGAGCAAAGTCCAGGCGTTGTCCGCGAGAAACGTCTCCGGCGTCTTTGCTTCGCGCATCAGGTCGACCAGCGAACCAACGAAGGCGAACAGCGCCACCTCGATCAGCGAGCCGATGCAGCCGACCACCAGCAGGACGAGGAAGATCGGCCAGACCGGCTTCACGAAGTACCAGTAGAACGCCGAAAGGGTCTCGGGCGGCCGCTCGGGCGGGTCGTCGGGAAACGCCGCGATGCGCGTCTCGAACCAGGTGAACCAACGGTGCATGGGCGGCCTCGAAGAACTGGTGGCGCCGGGTCGCGGCCACGGCGGACGGCGACCGGAAGATGCCGGAATCGCCAACGAAAGATCATTCCTGACTGGATCAGCGGCCGGTTATCGCCCAAAAATGGACCACACGATGTCAGCAGCCCGTGCCGTCGCATGTCCTTGCGCCCGCACGGCCCGCTTCTCACTAACCCAGGACGCAGAGAGTTAACAATGATGGATACGGATCTCGAACGGCGCAAACAGAAGGCCAAAGCGTGGTTCGAGACGCTGCGCGATACCATCATCTGCCCGGCCCTCGAGAAACTCGAGGACGATCTGCCGGCCGGAGCGGCCCTGTCGGATCAGGCGCCGGGGCGGTTCGTCTTCACGCCCTGGGAGCGATCCGACCACACGGGCAAGCCCGGCGGCGGCGGGCGCATGGCCATGATGTCGGGGCGCGTGTTCGAGAAGGTCGGCGTCCACACCTCGACCGTGCATGGCGAGTTCGCGCCGGAATTCCGCAAGCAGATCCCCGGCGCCGAGGAAGACCCGCGCTTCTGGGCGTCCGGCGTCTCGCTCATCGCCCATCCGCACAATCCGAACGTACCGGCCGTGCACATGAACACACGCATGGTCGTGACATCCAAGTGCTGGTTCGGCGGCGGCGCGGACCTCACGCCGGTGCTCGATGCACGGCGCACGCAGGAGGACCCCGACAGCGTCGCCTTCCACGCGGCGATGGAGGCGGCGTGCGAGGGTTATGCGGCTCCCATCGACTACCCGCGCTACAAGGAGTGGTGCGACGAATACTTCTATCTCCCGCACCGCAAGGAGATGCGCGGCATCGGCGGCATCTTCTACGACTACCTCGCGCCGACGGAGGCCGAGGGCGGCTGGGATCTCGCGCTCCGCTTCACGCAGGGCGTGGGGCGCGCGTTCGCCGACATCTACCCGAAGCTCGTCCGCGCCAATTTCGCGAAGTCGTGGACCGAGGCGCAGCGCGAGGAGCAGCTCGTCCGACGCGGCCGCTATGTGGAGTTCAATCTGCTCTACGACCGCGGCACGGTGTTCGGCCTCAAGACGGGCGGCAACGTCAACTCGATCCTGTCGTCGATGCCGCCCGTGGTAAAATGGCCTTGAGGCCGGGACGAGGCGGGATCGGCCACCGGCATTCCGTCAGGCCTCATCCCCTTGCGTCCCCGGCCTGAGCGCGACAGCGTGGAGAGCCGGGCCCATCGTCGTCGGCGGCGGTGCTGAACACTCCACCTGATCGAGACCAAGCATTTGACGTGGCGCAATCTTTGCGCTGGCGTGGAGTGGCGCGTTGGCTTCGGATGGTGATGACCGCGTCCGCTCTCGACCGATGAGGCCCCCGGAGATCACGCCCAGGCGCGATCTCCGCGGACGCATATGGACGGGGCGTATGCCGGCTCCTTGGCGAGGTTGGGGCATGCGTATGCGACAACGGTCGTGCCGACGGTGGTGAAGTGAGCTCGAATGCATGGGGTCGCGCATTCGCCGGGCGGAGGAAGCGGACTTTGAAGGATGATCCAAGGCCGGCCGGGCCTTGGCTCGGACGTACGGCAGCGGTAGCCCCGCGACCGACCGTCAGGTCGACTTCGGCCTCGCGCCAACTGCAGAATTATGCGGCACACCAAGTCATGGAGCGCAAGAGTAGCCTGATCCACAAGCGGCCATCGGCACCACTGGAATCGGCCAAGCAATAAGCGCCGCCGAGCGTGTCCGGTCAGAGGGGTATCGCGTCAAAGGATCAGATGTCGATATCCCGGCGATCTCGATATCAAGGTAGCGCACTGTGCTTTCGCGCTTCGAATGCCCGCTCCGTCACGTGACGCTCTGCATCTCATCGAGTAAAGCAACCAGACTTGACAGCTTTGCCAGATCGACAGGCTTCCTGAGCAGGCCCAGTACCTGGAGACCCTTCGCCCGGGCCAGAAACAACGTCGCGTCCGCGATCGCACGGTGTGCTCCGGTGACGAACACCACCGGACATCTCGAGCCTCGCGCATGCAGATAGCCGATCAACTCGACGCCGTCGTAGTCGGGCATGTGGACATCGCACACCAGAAACGCAATGCCGCCCTTGGCGCTCTCAACAAGTCGGCTGGCTTCCCGGCCGTTGCCGGCGACCAGAATATCGAAGTCGTGGTGCGTGCGCAGATACTCACCGACAACCATCCGGATGATGGGATCATCGTCGACAATCAGCGCAGTGCGCTGACGGCGAACATCTGGACTGTGGTCGAGCATATGCCAGTTCTAGTCGAGCCGACCGAACGAACCCTTAATGCCGGCGCGTTCTCAAATGGAGGGCCGGCCACTTTTCGGACGGATGCTCTGCGGTCGCACGGCGGCCTCCTGGGCCATCGCTGCTGCCCGATACCCCGCACCGGATGCCCTGTTCTCGATCGACTGCCGCAGCCTTTCGATCAGCCCCGGCCACACGACCGGCTTGCGCTCATAGCCGTCGGCACCGAGCGCCATCGCATGGGCCACGGCCTCCGTATCCCCACGACCGGTGACGACAATGATCGCGAGCCGCCGCAGGCGCTCCGACCCTCTGACGAGACCGAGCAGCCGGAAACCATCGATCCGGGGCATGGCGAGATCGATCAGGGCGCCGTCGAAACGCATTGCATCGAGCGCCTCCAGCGCCTCGACGCCGTCGCCGACAGATGTGCTGTCAAAGCCCGCGGCCGCCAGACCTGATCCGGCCACGGCGAGGAAAATCGGATCGTCATCCACGACAAGGATGCGCGGCCGGGTGTTCGAAAGACGCGGCTCGGTGCGATACATGGCTTTTACCTGACGATCGATACGGGCTGGGCCGCGCCCCGGATGCCTTCAGGCACCGGCACGTCCGTCTGCTCGTAGTTCGAATTGAGGACGAGGTGGGGACCGCCGTAGAGCGTCAACATGCGGGCGACGATGGCGGTGTAAGCTGATTTATCTGCGATCGGGCTGTTCGCATCGACATGCAGGCGCCCGCGCGACAAGTAGATGGTGCCGAGCAGGTTGCCGGCGTTGTCGCTCCGGATTTCGTGGACGCCGGTCGTCGGCTGGCTGCGCCCCTCGAACACCAGCATGCCAGCCATCTCGCCCGACCGGGGAGCCGCCAGATCGATGCTCGAAGCAGCCTTGAAGTTCAGTGTTGCATCAGCGCCGGTCAGGAAAAAGCCGACACCCTTGCCGATCAGGCTGGCCCCATCGGACACCTCGAGCGGTCCGTCCTTGATCACGTAGATGCCCGCATCCAGGTCGACCGTGGCACCGGCCTCAATTCTCAATCCGCCGCAGTACGTGCCGGGCGTCAGGAAAGTCGATGCCTTGACGAGCTTCGGCTTCGTGTCGCTGCATGGCTCGATCGCGGGTTCCGGGCGGCTGCCGAGCGGGTCGTCGAAGGTCGGGCAATCCGTCAGAGGCTCGGGCGTGAAGTTGCCGGGCGCTCCCTCCCTGCCACCAGCAGCGCAGATGAGGGACGCGGAGAGAACGGCACTGTTCTTTGATGCGATCGAATTTCTGTGCGTCGAATTGGAATAGACCGCGCAATTCTGGCCGGTTACGCGGGCGTTTTTCTCGAGCGAGATGGTGCCACCGGCTGATTTGTCGAGCCCAAGCACGCAGATATTGGGCCGGCCGACGATGCGCGCCACCGTGCTCACCTCGATGGCCTCTGGCGCAATTCCGATCATGTCCCCGAAGATTGGCGTGGTCGTCTGGCGCGCCGAAATCTCGACTTCGAGCGGCTCATCGCGCACCAAAGTCATCACGAGCGGCGATCCGCTGGCCGACCGCTCGGCCGCACTTCCGGTCATCGCCGCGCGCACCATCGCCTCGACGGAGGCGGCAACGTTCTCGCGCCGCGCGTCGGACAGCCCGAGTTCGCGCGCTCCGGCCAGGGCTGCCGCATCGACGGCCGCCTGCAGCCTCAGGCGCTGGTTGGTCACCACCGCATAGTCGATCGCACCACCGCAGATCATCACGAGCACGGGCAGGCACAGCGCGAACGGCACGACGAGGCTGCCGTCGCGACACGTCCAGATCGATCGAGGCAGCTTCAATGTCATGCCCGGCCAGGTGAACTTCATCGTGGCGGCGCCGACCCGTGCCGGAGCTTCTGGATATCACTTTCTCACAGACGATGAGAATTTCCATCGAAGTCGAAATGGAGGTTTAATGCAAAGTTTATGTATCAGATGAATTGCGGGCGCCGTTTCGGAATGGAGCGGTGATTAATATTTTCGACAGAACCCGTCTGCGACATAGCCATCATGAAAGCGCGCAACTGATCGAATATTTTTTACTCAATGGCATTAGGCTCCATGGGTGGCAGTCGGCCACGCCACAACACGTCAGGCCCTGAATCCGCGTGCTTCGTCACCTTTCCAGATCGATCCGACTGAAGCTGTGGGCCAGTGTGCTTTCCGCGGTGCTTCTCGCTGGCCTGTTGTCGGCTGCAGCCTCGGCATGGCGTGAGACCGAGCGGCGGTTCGCTGCCAAGCGGGAGTCCCTCTTCGGCATCGCCGCGGCATTCGCGAGCAGCATCGCGAATTCCGTCGCGGCCGGAGATCGACGCGGGATCGCGCACGGCCTCAAGGGGATCGCGGATATCCCTTCGGTGCGCTTCGTCATCGTTGTCGATGCCGAAGGCCGGAAGCTGCACGAATTCGGACAGGGTGTCGTGCTCGGTGGCGTACGGGAGGGGCTGGAGGCCAATCGCGACATCGGCCCGCTGACGACGCTTCGACTCGGCACCTATCTGGTATCCTTACCCGTGGTGCATGGCGGCCGCCGGATCGGACAGCTTTCCCTCATTGCCGACGTTTCCGAGCTCCGTCTCGCGCTCCTGACCAGCCTGCTCGATGCGATGGCCGCCGGCGCCCTCGCGGCTGCTTTCGCCGGACTCATCACGATCCGTCTGCAAGCCTCCATCAGTCGCCCGATCCTGACGCTGACCGCGGCGGCCGACACCATCCGGCGCGAGGCAGTTTATTCGCGGCCCGTTGCGCGCACGAGCGATGACGAGACCGGGCGTCTGGTCGACTCGTTCAACGCCATGATGGCCGAGGTCCGCGCTCGCGACATTGCCCTGAAGCAGCACCGAGATCGCCTCGTCGAGGAGGTCGAGTTGCGTACGCTCGAGCTTGCGGCCGCCAAGGAAGCAGCCGAATGCGCCAATGCGGCCAAGTCCGATTTTCTGGCCACCATGTCGCATGAGATCCGCACCCCGATGAACGGTCTCTTGGTGATGGCCGAGCTGCTGGCCACCGACGATCTTCCCCCCCGCGCGCGCCGCAACTGCGACGTGATCGTGAAGTCGGGCAAGATGTTGCTGGCTCTCATCAACGACATCCTCGATCTGACGAAGATCGAGGCCGGCCATCTCGAGCTCGAGCAGATCCCGATGAGCCCTGCTGCCGTCGTCGAGGATGTGCTCCAGCTGTTCTCGGAGCATGCGGCCTCGAAGGGCCTCGAGCTTGCCTGTCACATCTCGCCGGATATCCCCGCGCAGGTGATCGGCGATCCCCTGCGTCTCAGCCAGATCCTGTCCAACCTGCTCAACAATGCCTTGAAGTTCACCGAGCGGGGCGGCGTCCTGATCACGCTCGCTTCGAGCCCCGGTGCGACAGCAGGTCAATCGACCGACCTGGTGCTGCGCGTCCGCGATAGCGGAATCGGGATCCCGCCCGAGAAGATCGCCACGCTGTTCGAAGCCTTCACCCAGGCCGAAAGCTCGACGTCTCGCAGATTTGGCGGCACCGGCATCGGATTGACGATTTGCCGGCGCCTCGTCACGGCCATGAGCGGTCGTATCGAGGTGGACAGCGCAATGGGACGGGGCACGACATTCGAAGTGTCGATACCGGTGCTGCTCGTCGAGCCGTCCGCAGCCGGCGCTTGCACCGCGCTGCGAGGTCGGCGGCTGCGGCTCCAGATCGACGACGGGCCCGTCCGCGAGGCACTGGTCGCCATGGCCCACGATCTCGGGGCCGCGCTCGTGGACGAGGCCGACGTGGACGGCGTCGATGTCATCATCATCCCACCCTCGAGGCACGGCGCTGCCGGAGCCGGGACGGTCGTGCTCGCTGTCGGGGGCGTCGGCAACAGCACAGCCCATCACCTGGTCGAGTCTGGTGCGATTGACGGCGTCATGGCGGCGCCGATCGGCGGCCGTGAGACGCGGACGTTGCTCGAGAGCGCACTGGCGGGCAAGACGGCGCTTTCGGCGATCCCGGCCACGCGGACGGCTGTGCCACACAGCTCCGGGATATCCTTCTCCGGCGTCAGGGTCCTCGCCGCAGATGATAATCCCGTCAATCGCGAAGTGCTTGCCGAGGCGCTCAGCCGTCTCGGCGTCGACGTCACCAGCGTCGCAACCGGCGCGGCGGCCATCGACGCCCTGCGCGAAGGGCATTACGATCTGGTCTTCATGGACGGCAGCATGCCCGAGCTGGACGGGTTCGAAGCCTGCCGCCAGATCCGGGTGCTGGAGGTCGCGACTGGCCGCGCGCCAGTTCCCGTGGTTGCCCTGACAGCGCACGTGCTCGGGCGCGGCTCCGAGGCCTGGCGCGAAGCCGGCATGAACGATTGCATCACAAAGCCGTTCACGCTCGCCGACATTCGGGAGTGCCTTGGTCGCCATCTGGGGCCCAGAGCCCGCGACCTTCTCGACCGGCCGGCGCCGGCAGTGATGGAAGCGGCAGCTCTCCCTGTCATCGACCAAGCCGTGCTGCGATCCATCGAGGACATCCGAGCGCCGGGCGATGATCTGGCTGCAAAGGTGATTGCGCTCTACTCCGAGCACGCGCCGCCGCGGCTCGATGCGCTTCTGGCATTGAGCCCGGAAGACAAGGAGGGGCGCGCGGCGGCGGCCCACGCGCTGAAGTCGATGTGCAGCAATATCGGAGCTGTCCGGCTGGGTGCACTGTGCGAGGCGATCGAGGCGGGTTCGACCGAGGTTGCCGGCGCAGCGATGCAGGAAGCACTGGCATTGACACTGCGCGAACTGCAGTCGCTGAGCCAGACGCGAGCCGCGTGACGGCCATTTCCGACGATGATCATCGGACTGGGCAAAGTCTCAGCTCCTTGCCTCGCCCGCACAACGTAAAGGACGGCAGTGCAATCGCTCTCAACGCGGGCGGACGTCTGCCGCCAGGTGCAACTGCCGGCGTCGCCGCAATTGGACGACCTGCATGACAGGCGACGAACGACCGCCCAGTCGTCACTGGTGGCGACGATGCTCCATCCAGTTGAAGCGCCGAGTTTCGGTGTCCGACGCCCTCAAGGCTTGTGGCGAACTCTCCCTAACCGAAAGGGCCGCCGCGGTCCGCTCCGAAGTATCGGCGGTCGGAGGTCCAGCGAACGAGCCTGCTCGACGAGCACTGAACGGGACATGCCTGCCCACGGCGACGGCATTTCTGTAATTTGTTGTCATCTGAAGTCGACATACTTAGCCAAGGCTCAACGGTGGCTACGGGTCACGGGATGCCTCCGTGATGCCTGACCGAGCACGCCCAGTCGGTCCCAGAGAGCTGCCGCTCCCGTGACCGGTGGCAGCTTATCCCCCAGCTTCGAGCGTCCACAAGGACGACGGCACTCGTCGGTCACGGGCCAATGAACGAGCCCGCTCGCGCGGGCTGCGGCTTGGCGCGGCAGCTGAGTAACCAACAGAAGGTTGGGTAGCAAAGGGCCGGGAGGCCTGTCTCGAGGATCGAGGGGTCTAGCACTCCAACCTCAAGACAGGAGCCTCCGATGAAGGACCCCGTATTCGACAAGCCCCCCAGCGATCTGCGCCGCCGCATGCAAGAGGACATGGCCGTCCGCCGCTTCGGCGAGAAGACGCAGCATGACTGTATCCGGCACGTCGAGAACTTCGTGAGGTTTCTCGGCCGCTCGCCGGAGACGGCGACGGGCGAGGATCTGCGTCGCTATCAGGTGCATCAGGTCGAGCGCGGCGTGCAGCCGCCGAGCATGAACAGCTCGACGGTGGCGTTGCGCTTCTTCTTCACCTTTGCGCTCGGTCGCGGCAACCTCGCCCAGCAGCTGACCCGTGTCGATTATCCGCGCAAGCTGCCGCGGGTCCTGTCACCGGATGACGTGGCTCGCCTGCTCGAGTCGGCACCCGGTCCACGCCTCAAGTACAAGGCGGCGCTGTCTGTCGCCTATGGCGCGGGGCTCAGGGCCATGGAGGTCGTCAACCTCAAGGTCTCCGACGTCGACAGCAAGCGGATGCTGATCCGTGTGGAGCAAGGCAAGGGTCGCAAGGACCGCCACGCGATGCTCTCGCCGCAACTTCTCGAAGTGCTGCGTGCCTGCCGATCACCACACGCCAGCTCAACCGCGCCTGTCACATGGCGGCCAACGTCGCCGGTCTCGGCGCCTGGATCTCGCCGCACACGCTCCGGCACAGCTTCGCGACCCACCTGCTTGAGAACAACACGGACGTCCGCGTGATCCAGGTCCTGCTCGGCCACGCCAAGCTCGACACGACCGCGCGCTATGCGCAGGTCGCAACCAACACGCTGCGCCTCGTGGTGAGCCCGCTCGATCGACTCACCCTGCCGAAGCCATCGCCGGAGAGGCCGAGGACGCCGGACGAGCCCGGCGCCTGATCGGCTGGGTCCATGATCCGTCCGGCATTGGAGGTCGCGGACATTCTCCGCGACCACGGCGCCGCTTGGCGTGACGCCAACCGTGGCCACGTGAGCCTTGATCAGATGAAGGTGATGTCGGCGATCGAGCGCTGCCGCAC